>Ga0307373_10003554_pt1 | contig 27084 bp, 21 predicted proteins | sample OX2MG_FD_202534 | JGI IMG/M metagenome (GOLD analysis project Ga0307373, IMG submission 202534) | Soil microbial communities from Risofladan, Vaasa, Finland - OX-2 | ecosystem: Environmental > Terrestrial > Soil > Coastal area > Acid sulfate soil | place: Finland: Risofladan, Vaasa | collected...
TCATGTTTCGCGGCGACCTCCTAAAGGAGCTAGGAGGATTCGACGAACAGTTCTTCTATCATTTTGAAGAGGTAGATCTGTGCCGCCGCGTGCGAAACGCTGGTTACTCGATCCTTTTTACCCCCGGAGCCACGATCACTCATCTGGGCGGGCAATCGGTTGGCCGCTTTCCCATTCAGTTTGCAATCGAGCGGTATCGTAGCCGCTACAAATACTTTTATAAGCACTATGGAGCGCGCGGACTGCGTCACTGTCGGTGGTTCTCGCTAGTATCGATTCGCATTCGTCAGGCCGGTTATGGCTTGATCGGCTTCTTTAAGCCGAGCGTAGCAATTCACAATCGATTGGAGATGTACCGAGCAGTTGCTCAATGGAATAAAGGTTCTCGATCCAATTCTCTTTGTGGAGAGAGGCGAAGAGCCTGACTTGGATCATCAAACCGCGTTGCAGCACTCCTAACGCTCTTCGAGTAGATAAAGTTTTTCCGAAAGCACGAATCGCTAAAACGAAAGGCTCGCTAAAATGATCTCCTCATTGGTAACTGGTGGTGCTGGATTCATTGGCTCGCATGTCGCCGATGAACTGCTAAAGCTCGGGCATTCGGTCGTGGTTCTTGACGATTTGAGCGGTGGCTTTGCCGACAACGTTCCCCGCGATTCGATTTTCTGCAAGGGTTCGATTCTGGATCACGAACTGATTGACCGCCTTTTCGAGCGCCACAACTTCACGTATGTGTATCATCTGGCGGCTTACGCGGCAGAAGGCTTGAGTCATTTCATCAAGCGATTCAACTACAATAATAATCTCATCGGCTCGGTTAATTTGATCAATGCGTCGGTGAATTACGAGGTGAAGTGCTTCGTATTCACTTCGTCGATAGCGGTTTATGGCGCGGGACAATCCCCCATGAGTGAGGACATGATCCCTACGCCGGAGGATTCCTACGGAATTGCCAAACTTGCGGTGGAACGAGAGCTCAAGGTTTGCCATGAAATGTTCGGGCTCGATTACGTGATCTTTCGCCCCCATAACGTGTATGGTGAGCGACAAAACATCGGCGACCGTTACCGCAATGTTGTCGGTATTTTCATGAACCAGCTGCTGAAAGGTGAGCCCATGACCGTCTTCGGTGACGGCTTGCAGCAGCGGGCTTTCACTCACATCAATGATGTGGCGCCGGTGATCGCGGCGTCGGTGAACTTTGCCCCTGCTCGGAACCATATTTTTAATGTGGGTGCAGATGTCCCCTACACCGTAAACGAACTAGCCCTCGTCGTTGCCAATGCCATGGGCAAGGAGTGCAAGGTCGCACATCTCGACCCGCGAAACGAAGTAAAAATCGCCTTTTCCGATCACTCGCGCGCCGAACGGGTGTTCGGGCAACGAGGCAAAACATCGCTTGACGCGGGGATTCGCGGAATGGCGGAATGGGTGGAGAAGCACGGTGCGCGTGAGAGCGGCGTGTTCGAAGATATCGAAATCGCAAAGAATCTGCCAAACAGCTGGGCGAGCGTCGCTCGCGTACGCAACTGAGCAAGTATCCTTCTGCCCGCCAAATGCCGGTGCAACCGCTACGGAACCATTCACGAGATAGAGGAGTAGGAATAAACCCATGAGTGAATATCTCTGCATTGCTCCCGACGTGAAGCTCGGGGAAAACGTCAAGCTAGCGAAGTTCATCAATATGTATGGATGCGAGGTTGGCGATAACACTAAACTCGGTGCGTTCGTCGAGATCCAGAAAAATGCCGTCATCGGCAAGAATTGTAAAATCTCCAGCCATACGTTCATCTGCGAAGGGGTCACGATCGAGGATAACGTTTTCATCGGCCACTCCGTTACGTTTATCAACGACTCCTATCCGCGCGCGACGGCCCCTGGCGGGGTACTGCAAACGGAAAAAGACTGGAAGGTTGAGCCGACGCGTGTGAAAAACGGTGCCTCGATCGGTTCTGGTTCTACCATTCTCTCGAACGTTGTGATTGGTGAGAATGCAATCGTCGGCGCAGGCAGCGTCGTTACCAAGGATGTGCCTGGAGACGCAATTGTGGCGGGGAACCCTGCGAGAATTCTGCGCTACCTCACGATGGAATCAAGAACTCCGTAAGCCAGCGCTGTGCAACATCCAGATCCGCTTCACGCCGTTCCCCCGACTCAATACCCACGGCAACTCATCTCCGAAACTGAGCCATGTTTGAACTCGACAAATACGAAGGCAGGTTACACCACGAGCGGCCCGCGGCTCCCGCGGCGACCTATGAACCCGCATCGAACGTAACAGAGATGTCCCTTCTTTTCTGGGGAGAGCATTGCGTCGAGTGCGCTGCGCCCGCCTGTTATCAGAGCTGTGATTTGTACCAACCTCGCCCCGACAAGCGCTGCCGTCGTTTTGCTTTCGGCTCCTATAAGAATCGGAATTTTACCTCCTTGCGCGGCTACGGAGTCGAGGTCTCGTTTAAGAAATGGGCAAAGATCGAAGCATTGGGCAATCTCTCGCTCTCGCCTACCCGTTCTGCTCTGTGGCGCGAGAGAATCATCCAATGGGGCTCGCCGCTCGCCAACTTTTTGGGCATGGTGATTGGCAAATTGACCAAAAATATCAACTGGGACAGCGTCACGTATATCGCCCTCGGGAAGCTTGCCCAGCGCCTAAATCGGCCAAACTCGGGAAACAGCTTGCCCGACGCTTTTCTTCTCGAGGTGTATAACCCCACAACGGAAGTTGTTCGCCTGCAGCTGAATTTCACCCACGACAAGAGCGAAGGGCTTGGCACAAGCGCTTTGTTGCAGTTGGGTCCGTCGTTTGTAACGACCGTAACGCTTCCAAGCGGCTACTCCCGCCATGAAATTGAATCGTCGCTGTTCCGGTCCGTCGTTGCATCCGGGAGGTCCTTTAGGATCTCGATGGTTCCCGAAGCGGACAGCAACGCGCGCTTGGTATTTCTCACGGCGGATTTCGTAAAGTTTGCCAAGAAACACGCAACCGCAACGGAAGCAAAGAAGATCAAATGCGTCGTTTGGGACCTTGATAATACGCTGTGGAGGGGCATTCTGATCGAGGGCGACGATGTAGTTCTCGATCCAGAAATCGTTACACTGCTGAAACACCTCGATGAGCGAGGTATCCTGCTCAGTATCGCCAGCAAGAATGATCATGCCTCCGCTTGGGAGAAGCTGGAACAACTGGGCATCAGGGAGTATTTCGTCTACCCTCAAATCAGCTGGGCGCCTAAGAGCACGGGTATCAGGACCATCGCCGAACGTCTGAGTATCGGTCTCGATACCTTCGCATTCGTCGATGACAATCCCTTTGAACTGGACCAGGTGGGTCGTACGATTCCCGAAGTCACCTGCGTGAAGGCCAGCGACATCCCCACTCTATTTTCCGATGCTCGGTTTCAAGGAAGCACGAGCGCCGAGTCTCGCCAGCGGCGGCAGTTCTACAAAGAGGCTATCGCCCGGGAAGAAGCACAACACGAATTTGGATCAAATTACTTGGGATTTCTGGCCTCCTGTCGCATCACGCTCGATATCGCTTCCTACCAGCTCGAAGATTCGGAACGTGTCGCGGAGCTGGTTCAAAGAACCAACCAGCTAAACTTTTCCGGACACAAATACACGCGCAACCAACTCGACGAGATCCTGGCCAATGCGCAGCTGGAGAAATATGTTCTGAAAAGCTCCGATGCGTACGGCTCCTACGGCACGATCGGTTTTGGCATTGTCGAGCATGGAACCGGAATCATCCAGATTCGCGATTTCATGCTCTCCTGTCGAGTACAGGGCAAGTTTATCGAGCAGGCCTTTTTTCATCATCTGGTGGAACATCACAATGCGCAATCTGCGGGGACGCTATGGGTGAATTTCCGCGAGACAGCGCGAAATAAGCCAGCGCAACAGGTACTGGAATCTTTGGGGTTTCGCAAGTGCAGTCCTGCGTCCAACCGGCTTTTAGAAGGGATGCTTCATTCCTCTGCTGACTCTCTTCGGTGTGATTTCATTCAGGTTCGCTGCTCGGCGCACTCTTCAGAACTCCGCAAGGCGCCGAGTGTGCGGGCAGAGACCGCGATCCCCCCGCTAGTCTGAGAAATGCAATTGCAACTTTAAAACACACTGCCCTTCAGGGTGTCCGGCCTTGGGGACGAAATTCAAATTTGAAGCGGAACAGAAGTGCTATTTCATGACAACCGTGGAACCGAGGATTAAAACTAATGACAAATAATGGAAAGATAGCGTTTCTGGATCTGGCAACTCTGCACCAAGAACTTGAAGTCGAATTGGTCCCTCTTTTTCAAAATGCGCTCCGGACCGCTGGTTTTATTGGCGGGCCCATGGTCGAGCAGTTTGAGACGAACTTCGCGAGTTTCTGCGATGCGCGCCATTGCGTCGGGGTTAGCAGTGGAACCGACGCACTGCGCTTTGCGCTTACGGCGGCTGGGGTTCAGCCCGGCGGGGTTGTGATCACCGTGCCGAATACGTTCATCGCGACCACGGAAGCAATTTCTCAGGCCGGTGCGCGCCCGGAATTCGTTGATATCGATGAGCGCACCTATAACATGGATCCCACGAAGCTTCAGGAATTTCTGGAAACTGAATGTTCGCTTGATCGTGAAACGGGCAGGCCATTCCATCGAAGGCTGCAGAAGACGATTTCCGCAGTAGTCCCCGTCCATCTCTACGGGCAAACAGTCGACATGGATCGGATCCTTGAGCTTGCGCGCCGCTACAACTTGATCGTGGTTGAAGACGCTTGCCAGGCTCACGGTGCCGAATATTTTTCGGCCAAGGAAAATCGGTGGCGCAAGGCTGGTTCGATGGGACATGCGGCCGCATTCAGTTTTTATCCCGGCAAAAATCTTGGCGCTTGCGGAGAAGGCGGTGCTGTCACGACAAACGACGCGGAAATCGCCCGAAAAATCCGCATGCTACGTGATCACGGCCAGTCGAAAAAGTACTATCACGATATTGAGGGCTACAATGGCCGACTCGATTCGATTCAAGCGGGAATTCTGACCGTCAAGCTTCGACATCTGGCGGAATGGAATCGCAAGCGGCGGCAGGTGGCACAGCAATATGACGAAATGCTTTCATCCGTAGAGAGCGTCGCTCGTCCCTGTGAACCCGAATGGTCCCGCGCCGTCTACCACCTTTACGTCATTCGCGTGCAAGACCGTGCAGGCTTGCAGAAACATCTTGCCGAAGCAAAGATCGACACCGGAATCCATTATCCGTTCCCACTTCATCTTCAGAAAGCCTATGCGAACTTTGGATACAAGCCAGGGGATTTCCCGATTACCGAACAAATTGCTTCCCAAATCCTATCTTTGCCCATATATCCACAACTTTCTTCGCCTGAAATCAGCCGAGTAGTTCAAAGTGTGACGGAATTTCTCGCAGCAGACGCAATCGGAACATCTCATTCGCAAGTATTCGGAGCGTAGTACCACCCGGCGCCCCTTCGGGCCAGCCAGCGCAATGGTCCCTCCACAATTCCGCCGGACACCATGATTAACCTGCGGTTAGATCGACTCGTCAGTCTTCATCTGGTTCATCCGGCACGTCAGATGTTCCGACAGCAACATCAGGGCCGGATTCCAATTCTGATGTACCACAGCATACAAGAAGGATCCAGCGACCGTCGCCCGTATTACAACATCAATACGTCTCCGGCTCAGTTTCAGCAGCAGATGAAATTTCTGCGGGACGAAGGATATCGTGCTGTGCACTTGGATGCAGCCGTCAAATCTCTCGAGCGGGGAGAGCACAACTCCAGGCATGTGGTGATCACTTTCGATGACGGATATCGAGACTTTTTCACCGCGGCCTACCCAGTGCTGGCTGAATTCGACCATACAGCAGTGCTGTTTGTTCCATCAGGGTTGATCGAGGATCGGCGCACGCAATTCCTGGGAAGGGAGTGCCTCACCTGGAGCGAGGTTCGGGAACTCCATGCGCGGGGGATTCAGATTGGATCGCACTCGGTTACCCATCGGGAGTTGAAATACATGGGGGCGGCGCAGGTAGAAGAAGAAGTGGCGCGCTCGAAAAATACGATCGAAGCTAAGATCGGACAGTCCGTGGAATCCTTCTCGTATCCGTATGCGTTCCCTGAGACCGAGGTTGTCTTGGCACGGACTCTGCGGGAGCTTCTTGAGAAACACGGCTATAAAAACGGGGTCACGACGATTCTAGGGACAGCCAATCGTGCGTCCGATCGATTCTTCCTGCCGAGGCTCCCCGTGAATTCATCGGATGACGTGACGCTGTTCCGCGCAAAACTTGAGGGAAGTTATGACTGGCTGCATAGCGTCCAGTACTTGACCAAGACCATCAAACGCATCCATCGCAGTCCTGGCATGCAGACGACTGCGCTGGAATCCGGCATTGAGAGCTAACATGCAGTCGACAGAAATCAATAACCAGACGGCCCCACAAAGACCAGTGCAGCGGAACGATAACGAAAAGGTCGAGATTCGGATCGCCCGGGTCGGCGGCGAGGTCGAGGCGCTGCGCGAAGTGTGGACACGTTGGGGCGGGCATCGCGACTCCGATATCGATTTTGTTCTTACGATTATCGAGGCCTATCCGGAGGCTCTACGCCCGCATGTGATTTCCATTTATCGAAACGGACAGCCGGATGCAATCCTCATTGGGAGACTCGAACGAAAGCGGCTCACGTTCAAGATCGGCTATCTTAATGTATTTCGCCCGTGGGCTCGCTGCCTCACCTTTGTGTATGGAGCGCTTCGCGGGAATGCCTCACTCGAAAACACGCAGATACTCGTTCGCGAGGTCATGAATTGTCTGAACCAGGACGAAGCTGACGTGGCTCTCCTTGAATTTGTGCCGATCAACTCTCCGGTTTATAAACTGGCATTGAAACTACCGGGCATCTTAAGCCGCGATACGCTTCCGTCCGTGCAAGGGCATGAACTGATGCTAGTGCCGGACAGTATCGAGGAAGTTTACCGTCATATGTCCGGCGATCGCAGGATTGAGCTGCGAAGGAGAATTCGAAAAATTGAGTCGCATCCCGCCGGTCAGCCCAAGATCGTCTGTTACCGCGAGGTGTCGGGACTGGATCGCCTGTTTCGCGATGCAGAAGAGATCGCGAAGAAAACCTACCAACGCGGCCTCGGTGCCGGCTTTGCCGACGCCCCTGACGTTCGAATGCGCCTAGGACTGGCGGCCCGGAAGGGCTGGCTTCGCGCCAATGTGCTTTACATCGGTGATCGCCCTGTCGCGTTCTGGATCGGAATGCTCTACGGAACGATATTTGTTAGCGAATACATGGGTTATGATCCGGAATTCCGCCAATCTTCTCCGGGAATGGTTCTCATCATGCGCACAATTGAGGGGTTCTGCAGCCACGCGAATGGGGATAACGTCAACGAGTTGGATTTCGGCCTCGGACACGCCGAATACAAGGCAGCGCTTTGCAGCAAGAACTGGCTCGAAGCGTCTATTTTCATATTTAGCCCGACGGTGAAGGGTCTATTGCTAAAGTCGATGCGAGTGGCAACCCGTGCGGCCGATGGAACTGCAAGAAAAGTGCTGTCGTCTACCAAATTTCTTCCCCGGCTCAAGAGACTCTGGCGCAACCTTTTGGCCAAACAGGCAGGCATCCAGCGGGACCCCAAGAGCCAGATGGCGCGTCTGCGGAGGCAGATCGCTAGTCAAGCCACGTTTTGGAAGTCTCGGAACGCACCGAGCACAACAGCCGACCGGGGCAAATAAGCCGTGCAGCCATAAGCACCTATAGCTTAATTCGGGTAATCCGCACCAGAAGTGTATTCGACAGGTTGGCCTTCCAACCTGTCCCTAAACTGTCCGCTCAGACAGTGGTTACGCTAGGCAAATCCTCGTACCCTTAATGCTATATGACATCGTAGCTTGCGAGGAATGAGTATGCCGAATCGCCGCCTAGCCTTGACACAATGAAGGCGGGTGGCGCTTCCTCTTCAAGAACGATGCTGATGCGTGCGGGAGACGAGGAAGCCGATGCGGAAGCTGATGTTCATGATGGCGTTTCTAATTGTGGCCCTGCCTGCTGCGGCGAAAGACATCTACATCGCTCAGAGGGCGGCAGGCGCTGCGAACGGCGCGGATTGCGCGGATGCTTACGCCTATACATTCTTTAACACCTCCGCGAATTGGGGCGCAGGAGCATCGCAGATCGGCCCTGGAACCACGGTGCATATATGCGGAACACTTACCGGGGCTGCGGGAGCAGCGGGCCTTCTAACCTTTCAAGGTAGTGGCACGAGTGGAAATCCCATAACTCTTCGCTTTGAGAGCGGTGCGATAATAACCGCCCCGTTCTGGGGAAATGGAGCGATTGTAGCTGGAACTAACTCTTTTATAGTAATTGATGGTGTGTGTACCGCTAGAGACTCCGCTGGCCGTTGCACGGCGACGCAAGGAACGATTGAGGCAAGCCTAGCTGGAAGTACGGGACTAACCTGCCTCGGCGGTCCTTGTACTGACCAACCTACATCGGGAGTAGGTCTGAACGCAGGCAACTGTAGTAATTGTGAAGTCAAAAACCTAACCGTTGAAGATATGTACATGCACAGCGCCAGCATCGCTGATGCGGCTGGAGGTGGCGATGGCATGTGGGTGGGCGGCACCAACACATCCGCGGACAATAACATTATTCATGATGTGCATTGGGGCATCACTGGCGGATTTTTTTCAAATGAGAGCTATTTCAACAACAATCTGTATAACTTAGACCACGGCATCGCCGTGCTAGACTCCGGCGTTCAGACGATGAGCGGTTTGCTAATTTATAACAACCTAATCCGTGATTTTTCAAACTGGGATTCGGCTGCCGATACTTTCCACCATGACGGAATTCACGTAGGAGACAACAGCGCATCGACGATCAATCCTCCGTGGATGATTTATAACAATTACGTGTACGGGGACTGGGGCGCGAACGACAACACTGGAATTTGGACGGCGTTGAACACACCGGGTTCCTCGGCAGGAGTTCACTACGTTTTCAACAATGTGTTTGCGCCTGCTAGTGGCTCCTCGTGTGCCAACGGTGCTTATAGCGATGATTCCTTTGGAACTGGGCCGACTGTATTCAATAACACATTCGCAGGCATAGGATGCGGAATCTTGATTGGGGCGAACTCTGCCACCAGCGCGGTAGTTGAAAACAACATATTCGACAGCGGCGGAGCTATCATCGACCCGGTAGGAGGTTCGACCATCAGTACGAGTAATTTCAATGATTTCTACAACATCGTTTTATCGAATCAGTTTAGATACAGCACCTTCTACAACACGCTCGCCGCGTGGAATACTGCCACCGGATTTGACGCGAATAGCATCTCCACCAATCCTAATTTGAACGCGACCTTTATCCCGAATATAGGGAGTCCGGTCATCGGTTTTGGTGTGAATTTCAACAGCACTTGCAACGGCCAGGCAAATCCCGGCCTCGGTGCGCTGTGCTACGACCAGGCCGGAGTTGCCAGGCCATCGACCGGCAACTGGACTATGGGAGCCTACACTTCTAGTTCTGTTGCGGGTCCGACTGCCCCAGCCAATTTAACAGCGAGCGTGCAGTGAGCCGAAAACTAGCGGGCACGACGTTGGTGGTGCGACTTACCTCAAGGCTGTGACTTACACCAAGACTGCTGGGTACCGCTCAATGCCCGTCCTCCGTGCGCCAGCCTCTCAATAACCCGGTGAAGTAAATCACCTCGTCAGTAGATAAACGCTGGTGAACCGGCGCCTGGGAACCTGCCTCGCGCTTCTGACTGGGGGTTCTGAAGTAAATGCACTCGCCGTGCAAAACCGTGCGCCCGGCTGGGCTAATAAGCGGGTCGCAACAACAACATGATAAAAGTCTCCGTTATCATTCCCACATTCAATCGCGGATACATCCTGGCCGAGGCAATCCAAAGTGTACTCCACCAGACCTATCTCCACTTTGAGCTCATCATCATTGACGATGGCTCAACCGACGGCACTGCGGCGGTCGTGGCCGGTTTCGAAGACGCGAGGATCCGCTTCGTTCAACACCCAAAAAACGCGGGGGTGTCGGCGGCGCAAAACACAGGGATAGCGCACGCTCGCGGCACGTTGATTGCTTTCTTCGCGTCGGACGATCTCTGGAAACCGGAAAAGCTGCAGCTCCAAGTCAGATTCATGGATGAACATCCAGAGGTAGGTGGAGTTTTTTCTGATCTCGAATGGATCAGCGGGACGCGTCACGTGCAATCAATGCTGAGCGGGTATCCCGCTTTTTGCCAGCTCTTGCAGAGGAGCCGGTCCGGAGACGAGATGATTTTCCCGCAGCACGAACTTTATCTCTGCCTCCTTGAAGAGATGCCTGTGAAGCTCCAGGCAACCATTCTGCGGCGCGACAGGGTCCAGAAGGCAGGCCCCTTCCAAGAATCATGGCAATCCGGCGAAGACTGGGAGTTCTTGCTGCGTTTTACCCGAACCAATGCCTTGGGGTATGTCGATCGTGCTCTGACGGTGCAACGAACTATGCCTGATTCAATGCTTGGGAGGCACAAGCGGGAAGACGCGCAATCCTTGTTGGAGCGGTTTATTTTGGAAAAAGTACAGGTCCAGGATGACTCGAAAGCTCTTGCAGCCATTCGCCGCGGGATTGCTAATCATGCTAGGGAATTGGGGTCGTGCTGCCTGGACGACGGAGAGCGGCGAAGAGCCTTCGGAGCGTACTGGCGGGGTTTTGCACACAGCAACGATCCCAAGCTTCTCACCCTTTGTGCTGGGGCCGTACTGCCCCGCCGCGCGAGGCAACTGGCTAAGCGGCTCAGAAAAGGACACACCTCATGAGCGCCGACACGCTGGTCCGCGAAGAATCAGGCGCTGAACCCCAGGATCCGTCGCGGCTACGGCAGCTTGCTGAGTCACTTCGGTTAGCCCGCCGCACGCACTTCCGGCGCGGAGAGTTCTCTGTTGTGGCCCGGGGCGCGATCTGGGTTCTGATCGGAGTGGGTGCGAGCAAGGTCGTGCGCTCGGCCATGACGCTGGTGCTTGCTCGCTGGTTCCTAGGCCCAAAGGACTTCGGCTTAGTGGCTCTGATGGGCGCTTTTCTGTCGGGCGTCACGATGCTTTCCGACGTCGGGCTTGACGCGGCAGTGGTCCGCAACCCGCAGGGCGATGATCCCGAATTTGTCAACACGGCATATCTGATTCAAGCTCTTCGAGGAGTGGCGCTCTGGGCTATTGCGGCATCACTTGCCTATCCATTCGCCGCTTTTTACCACCAACCCCTCCTGCGCGGGCTGGTTGTTGTTGGAGCGCTTGACGTCGCCATTCGCGGATTTACCAGCGGTTCAGTTTGGTCGCTGGCCCGTGGGGTGCGAACGGATAAACTCGCTGGGCTGACGCTTTTGGGGGATGCTGCCGGATTTGCGGTTGCGATAACATGGGCTGCCCTCTCGCCTACGGCGTGGGCACTCGTAGCCGGAACGGTGGCGAGCGCGCTTACATATGTGACCGCCTCGCATATAGTCGCAGAACGGCCGGTCAGGCTAAGTTGGAATCGGGCTGCGGCGCGGCAGGTCTTGTTCTTCGGGGCCGGGATGTTCTTCTCCAGCGCGACGTACTTTCTGGTAGGAGAAGGCCAAAGGCTGGCCTTGGCCAAGTTTATTAATGTGGCGGAGTTCGGTTGTTTCGCGCTTGCGCTCTCAATTGCAACGGTGCCTGACCAGTTGATTGGGAGTCTTGTCTCAAAGGTCTTCTTTCCGGTAGTGTCCCGGACTCTAGCTGAAAATCCCGCAGCGGCGACTGCCCAGTTCAAGAAGATACGTCTGCTGATTCTCGCCCTCTCCGCGTGTATGGCCGTGGGGTTCATCTTCCTCGGTCGGCCGGCCGCCGCAATGGTTCTTGGTCCGAAATACCATGACGCGGGCTGGATGCTTCAGCTCTTGGGTGTGCGCGCGGCGCTGCAGGTCTACTCGTGTGTTGCGACCTACATGCTTTTTGCGATTGGATTCTCGAAGTATGCGGCTTTCGGAAATCTGGCTAAGCTCGTGCACCTTGCGGTGGGCCTTACAATAGCGTTTGCTCTATTTGGCTTTAAGGAAGCTGTCTGGGTGATCGCATTGGCTCCGATCTCCGCTCACATTCCCTTGGTAGTGGGACTTGCCCGGCACTCGAGGGGTGTGCTGCGCATTGAAATTCTGTGCGCCTCGGCCCTCTTAGCTATAGCGCTCCTCGCCGGGGCTGTTATATATCTGCTTCCGATTTTAGAAGGTCTTCATTCGTGAACGGCCCTCTTGTCAGCGCAATCGTCGCGACCTACAACAGAGCTCACATCGTCGCCAGGGCAATTGAGAGCATCCTCGGGCAGACGTATGAGAACATCGAAGTGGTCGTAGTTGATGACGGATCGACCGACGATACCCTGGTCATGCTCGCGCGATACGGCCGCCGCATCTCCGTCATAACGCAGAAAAACGCAGGTCCTTCGGCCGCAAGGAATCGAGGCATTCAGGCCGCGAGCGGTGACATCATCGCGTTCCTCGATTCCGACGACATTTGGCTGCCGGATAAAATTCGTCGACAAGTTGCGCTTTTGCAGCGAGTCCCCAAGTCTGTCCCCTGCTGCGTATGCGACGCTACGCTGCAATTCACGAGCCGACCCGTGACCACTTCATTTGAAAACGCGGATCTTGAACCTGCCGAGGAAGAAGGCTTATGGCTGAACCCCACCGAAACGCTGATCAATCGCTTTGTACTCTTCAATCAGACTGCCGCGATCCGCCGGGAAGCACTGGGGAAGGTCGGCTCGTTTGATGAGACATTGAGGTATTTGGAAGACGCTGATCTGGCGTTGCGGCTGTCGCTGCTGGGGCCATTTGCATTTATCCGCGAGTCTCTCGCGATTTACAATCCGGGATCTGCCGGCAGCTTGGCGGAAGAAGCACTGAAAAAAAATTTTCCACTGAAAGAAAATACGGTAAAAATACGCGAGCGTGTGCATGATGCGGTGACGAAAAACGGCGACTACGCGCCACTGCACGCGTCAGTGCACCGTGCTCTTCGCAAGGCCAACCGGGAACTTTGGGTGGCCCGATTGGGCCAAAGGCAGGTACGGGGAGCGCCCACGTTAAGTCGTTTCCTCGAGCGGGCCGAGCACTATTGGGGCGCGATTGTTTGCCGGTCTCCCTGGTTCCCAAAGATGAAGACGGCACCAGTGCCTTTTGAGACTGCTAGTTCCTCCGGTTCATGCACTAAATGGGGATTTCAAGACGTCGTGGGATGAAACTCGAATTGCTGTGCCTCTCGCTACACAAGCCTTCTATGAGTGACTGTGTAGTTCAGGCGTTTCTACTCTGATTTCGGGGTAGAGAGTTTCGCCAACACCAACGGCCTAGATAGTTGCAACGGTACTCTCTTTGGGAAAAAACTTCCATTTCGGCGGCGGGGCTAGTCAGAGCGCTATTACGCCGGTCGTATTGGCTGCCACACTCCTTGCAGCGGTGCTGGTGCTGCTGTTGCCTCGGAAGTATGCGGTCGCTCCGATTTTGGTGGTTACTTTCTTAACGCCTTTCGGTCAACAAATACTCGTGGGCGGACTGCACTTCTACGTCATCCGCATCGTTGTTCTGGCGGGTGCGCTCCGCCTTTTGTCAGTGAAGCTGTTCACAGACAAGCCTCTGTTCGCAGGCGAGCTCAATGGTCTCGACAAAGCCTTCTGCCTTTGGGCATTCGTACGCGGGGTTGCGTTTCTCCTTCTTTACAGGGAAGGCGGAGCTGTCGTAGACCAGATGGGTTTGTGGCTGGACGCTTTTGGTGGATACTTTCTATTTCGTCATTTGTTGCAGGACAATGAGGACATCGTCCGAGCAACAAAAGTGTTTGCCGCAGTCGCCGCTATCTTGGCAGTGTGCATGTCCTATGAGTATCTGACGCGAGTTAATGTATTTAGCTACATTGCTGGTCACATGATCGTTCCATGGATTCGCGATGGAAGGGTTCGTGCGCAGAGCGTATTCGGAAACTCGATCACGGCTGGCACTTTTGGGGCGGTATTGTTCCCGTTATTCTTCTGGTTATGGAAGAGCGGCAAGGCACGGTTTTGGGGAGGCCTCGGACTTGCCGCGGCAACCGTTGTGGCAGCGACCTCGATGGCCAGTACCCCAATCACGGGATACTTGGGTGGAATTCTCGTGTTAGGCCTGTGGCCGATTCGAAAACAGATGAGGTCGGTCCGATGGGGCATTGTATTCACTCTGCTGGGTCTATCGCTGGTGATGAAAGCCCCCGTGTGGTTTGTGATTACGAAGATTAATGTGGCCGGCGGAGACGCTTGGGATCGAGCCAATCTTATCGAGCAATCTGTACGGCACTTTTCTAGCTGGTGGCTTTTGGGAGCGAAGAATAACGCGAGCTGGGGGGATTTCACATGGGATCAATGCAACCAGTTCATAAGTGAAGGATTACAGGGCGGCTTAGCAACGTTAGTTCTGTTCATTGTCATCTTACGCCGCGGTTTCGGAATGATCGGACAGTGTCGGAAGCAAATGGAGGGAGACCGACAGGAGTGGTTTTTTTGGTGCCTCGGGGCTGCTCTCTTTGCGAACATTGTCGTTTTCATGGGTATCGACTACTTTGACCAGACGCGCATGTTGTGGTTTATCTTCTTAGCGATGGTTTCAGTTGCGACGATGAGTGCGTGCGCCGTTCCGGCTGCCGAGGCGCAACCGGTCCCCGCTCTAGGACGGGCGACGCTTTCCATCTCCCGCATGTTCGTCAAGCGGAATTCACAATTTCCAGCTAAGGCAGAGAGCCGCGGTAGGGTCCCTGGGATGACGGCATTGTCGGACCCAGTGACAGCTGGATCCAGCGGGTCCCAGGGGTTTCGCTTTCGTAAAGGATAAGTAACCGATGGGATTGAGCGAGATAAACTTGCCTGTAGTCGAAATGATTCCGGCCCCTATCGCAACTGCGCGCTATTTGGTCATTACGCCCGTCCGGGACGAAGAAGCCTATCTGAAATTCACGATAGAGAGCATGCTTGCCCAGACGATCCGCCCGGCAGAATGGGTGATCGTTAACGACGGATCGACAGACAACACCGGAACCATCATCGATGATTACGCGCGCCAGCATGCGTGGATCCGTGCGGTTCACCGGAAGAACCGCGGTTTTCGAATGGCGGGTGGAGGCGTTGTCGACGCGTTCAACGATGGATATCGCGCGGCAAGCTGCAAGGACTGGGAATTCATTGTGAAGCTGGACGGTGACTTGACCTTGCAGCCGGACTACTTCGAGAGGTGCATTGAGAGTTTTCGGAGTGATGGCCGTCTAGGTGTCGGCGGAGGAGTAATCTGTTACGTCACCAACGGCGTAAAGAAAGTCGAAGAGTGCCCAACATTCCACGTCAGAGGCGCCACAAAGATCTATCGAAGAGCAACCTGGGAGGCCATCGGCGGATTTTGGCCGGCGCCGGGGTGGGACACAATGGACGAGGTGAAAGCCAGCATGCTCGGCTGGACATCGAGAAGCTTTCCGAACTTACACATCCTCCATCACCGGCTTACAGGTACAGCGGAAGGGATTTGGGACGGAGTGGTAAAAAACGGGAGAGCTAATTACATCTGCGGATACCATCCGCTGTTCATGCTATCCAAGTGCCTAGTTCGCCTTTTTCGCAGACCGTACATCATCGGCTCATTAGGGCTGTTTTATGGATTTGTCAGCGGCTACCTGAAACGCATTCCTCAAGTGGATGAGCCTGGAACAATCAGATATCTCCGACGTCAACAACTCAGTCGTTTGTGGGGCGGCAAAACGATTTGGCGCTGATTTAAATCGTGACTCCTTCGCAACGCAGCACGCATTGCAAATGGCTCAAGGTTTAATTTGGGAGTTTGCAGAAGCATTTACGGTATCTCGGTAGAAGTGAGGTCGCTGTGTGCGGAATTTGTGGAAAAGTGATGTTCGACCAGCAGGCGAGTGTCTCACCGACACTCGTGCAGGCTATGGCGGACACGATTTCGCACCGAGGTCCAGACGACGAGGGATATTATGTCTCCGGCTCAATTGGACTGGGTTTTCGTCGGCTCTCCATCATTGATCTGGATACCGGCCACCAACCGATCTCAAATGAAGATGGTAGCGTCTGGATCGTCTTTAACGGGGAAATCTATAATTATCCGGAATTGCGCGAGTTCCTTTTGTCCCAGGGCCATGTCTTTAAGACACGGACAGACACAGAGGTAATTGTTCATCTCTACGAAGAACTCGGCGAGGGCTGCGTCGAAAGACTGCGGGGAATGTTCGCCTTCGCCATCTGGGATGAGCATCAGAAGGTCCTCTTTATTGCCAGGGATCGCTTGGGTATCAAACCGCTTTACTACTCGTTGTCTTCCACCTCGTTGGTCTTTGCATCAGAGATCAAGGCAATTTTGGCAGACCCTGAAATTAAGCGGGACGTCGCACCGAACCTAATTGATCGGTTCCTTTCCTTCTACTACACGCCGGGAGAGGAAACGCTGTTAAAGAATATCTATAAACTAGCACCCGGCCACTATATGGTTATTAGAGATGGGCAATTGCACATACGTCAATATTGGGACCTATATTTTTCCGCCGGAGCGGAGTATTCGAGCCAGAAGCAGGCAGAAGAAAAGCTGTTGAGTTTGCTGGACGAAGCAGCGCGGTTACACATGATCAGCGATGTCCCGGTCGGTTTCTTGCTCAGCGGGGGAGTAGATTCCACGGCAATGCTGTGTTTAGCTCTCGACAAGACCGATCAACCGCTGACCAGCTACACCATTGGCTTCTCCAATCCCGGGATCGAAGATGAAAGGCCTTACGCTCGTCTAGCGGCATGCCGATACGGCGTACAGCATTACGAGATGACGATAACGGCCCAAGATTTCGTGAATTTCCTGCCGAAGTATGTTTGGCATATGGAAGAAGCGGTTTGCGAACCACCCGCCGTCGCGCTCTATTACGTCTCGAAGTTAGCAAAAGAACATGTGAAGGTTCTTATTTCCGGGGAAGGCGGAGACGAGGCATTTGCTGGGTACGGAAATTACAGAAATCTCTTATGGCTCGAGCGGTTGAAAACCGCACTAGGACCACTGAACGGAGCTTTTGCCGGCTCCGTTCGTGCGCTCAATTCTGTGGCAGGTTCCAAGAGAGTTGCAAAGTATCTTCCCTTACTGGATATTCCGCTAAATTCGTATTATTACAGCAGGACATCCAATCCATTTAGCTTTTTCAATTCCCAAAGCGAGAAAGTATATTCAGCGAGTTTTGCCAGGCGCGTCAATAAGGGACAGTCTCTCGCTCCCGTGCGAAAGTACCTGCAGAATGGGACCGGCCAGGACAAACTGAACAAAATGTTGTATGTGGACACCAAGACGTGGCTACCTGACGATCTGTTAATTAAGGCTGACAAGATTACCATGGCAAACTCCATCGAGTTGCGTGTGCCGTTTCTTGATCACAAGGTGATGGAATTTGCCGCCTCGCTACCGACCTCCTTTAAGATCCATGGCTTCACAACCAAGTACATCGCAAAAAAGGCCCTGCATCAGAGGGTCCCGAGTGAGATTCTCGCGCGGAAAAAGACCGGGTTTCCCGTTCCGTACGAATCTTGGCTCAGGAAAGACTTGCGGCCCTGGATTCGGGACCTGCTCTTCTCGCGGCGGGCGCTGGAGAGAGGCTACTTCGAGCGTCTTGGCATGGAGAGCCTATTTTCCAAGAACCAGGAAACAGGAAGATACTCTAAGGAGATTTTTTGCCTAGCAGTCCTGGAGTTATGGCATCGCACTTTTTTGGATGAGCCACCTCTGCGATGAGTTGGTCGCCGAATTGAAAATGAGGGCCCGCCTTCCAATCCGTCTAGTGAAGTTGAGCATTAGTATCCTCTTCTTCGCCGCTTCCTCCTTGCGAGACGCGTTAATGGCTCTGATCGGGCGGCGCCGCCCAAGTAGTGGTGTCGTTATCTATTATCACGCTGTTCCCACAGAGCATCGCTCAAGGTTTGCGCACCAAATGGACCTGGTCCTTCGTTGGGCAAAGCCGGTCGCAGCCGCTCAAAGGGAACCCTGCCGCCGAGGAGAACGGTGTGTCGCCATCACGTTCGACGATGGGTTCGAGAGTGTCCTGGAGAATGCTATTCCTGAACTCGAACGAAGAAGGATTCCGGCAACGGTGTTCGTTGTTATCCAATCTCTAGGGAAACGCCCCGTCTGGATGGCTTCTGACCCCCAGTCCACTGACCCTAACAAAGTAATGTCCTTGGAACAACTTCGCAACCTCGCTTCGGACCTTGTGACGATAGGGGCTCATTCGCTGACCCATCCACGACTCACCGAACTGAATGAGACAGAAGCTCGTAAGGAGATCTTTGATTCTCGAACACAGCTCCAAAATATACTGCAGAGGGAGATTACTCTGTTCAGCTTTCCCTACGGAGCGTTCACCGAGGCGCTAGTTCAACACTGCCTTGAGGCTGGATACGACCGTGTGTTTACGACGCTACCCCACCCTGCCTTCGCGAAGAAAGACCAATTCGTATCAGGCCGAACAGCAGTCGAACCCACGGATTGGTCGCTGGAGTTTCGTCTCAAGATTTCAGGAGCCTACCGGTGGCTTCCGGTCGCGTTCGCACTGAAGCGCAGGTTGAAGTTTGGATTGAGGTCCCCGCAACATCCCCGACGCCAAGTAAACGCTCAGAATAATCGTGAGTCTTGCGCCGCTCGTTTACGGTAAATCGAACGGAACCTCATTAAAAGGCTCAATTGTCTAGCGCTGGGAACTACTAAACAATGCGCAGTTATTAAGTCGTGCGGGTATCCCAACCGCGTTAATAGAACAAGAGTCGTTCTGTAAGAGAAAGTCGGACCGAAGTTCATGGACAAGGCATTACTTGATTACTTCCGCTGCCCAGACCAATTTGCTGTTCTGGACGCAAGGAAAGATTTGTCTGATGAAGCAGGTTTCTTCGAGTTTGGTCCTGGGATTACGTGTTATGGGCAATGCGCTGGGGGCTCGCCCTCCCGGGAGGCTACGCATCACCTGACGGACACCTTTCACGGCACTCGCTTCGCACACGGTTGGCCGACCTTGCCTTTCGATTTCACCGAGGTCGTGAACAATCTCCGGTATGAGCGGTACCCATCGAATTCGCGATTCTCGCTGGATTCGATCACGAGCAGCAGCGCGACAAGGCGGATCTACTATTCCTTGCGCCCCTTTCTCCCGGTGCAAGTGCGCAAGCATCTGCAGCGCACTCGCCTAAGTGGATGGGAGAAGATCGCATTTCCCCACTGGCCGGTAGACGTCACAGTGGAGTCCTTAATGGAGCGCGTTTTGGCTCTTGTGCTGAAGAGTCAGGGAATGACGAGCATCCCTTTCATCTGGTTTTGGCCGAACGGCGCCCCCAGTTGTGCGATAGTTACGCACGATGTAGAGGGTGTGACGGGGCGAGATTTCTGCACGGAGCTGATGAATTTGGATGATTCGTTCGCCATGAAATCCGCCTTTCAAATCATCCCGGGGATGGGACACGCGGTGCGTAACGGCTTCCTTGCCGATTTTCGAGCCAGAGGCTTTGAAATCAATGTGCACGACCTAAAGCATGATGGCTTCCTATTCCGCGAAAGGGAGGAATTCCTCCGGCATGCTAAGGAGATCAATCAATACGTGAAAGAGTTTCGCGCAGAGGGATTTCGGTCCGGTGCCATGTACCGCAATCAAGATTGGTACGATGCGTTCGAGTTTTCCTACGATATGTCGGTTCCCAACGTGGCCCATCTCGAGCCTCAGCGGGGGGGCTGCTGCACGGTCATGCCCTACTTCATCGGCAAGATCCTCGAGCTTCCTCTGACGACGATCCAAGACTATTCGCTTTTTCACATTCTCGGAGATTATTCGATCGATTTATGGAAGCAACAGATCGAGCTCATCATGCAAAGAAGCGGTTTGGTCAGCTTTATAACCCATCCCGACTACCTCATTAGGAAGCGCGCGCAAAGCGTCTATCTTGATCTGCTGGGTCACTTGGCTCGATTGAGAGCCGATAAACATTTATGGATTACCCTTCCGGCGGAAGTCAACCGGTGGTGGAGAAATCGCAGCCAGATGTCGCTCGTGCAGGACGGCGACACGTGGCACATCGAAGGACCCGACAGCGCGAGGGCTCGGATCGCCTATGCGAGGCTTCAGGGAGATTCTCTCGTCTACGAAGTGCAATAGCCATCGCGGAACGGATTGAGCGAACGCGGATTCTCCGTCTTGACAAAGGCCTCCCCCGAGACCTGGCATTGGACATCTTGACCAAAACCGGCGCGTCTTACTTTCTTCATCTGGGTTGATTTACTGAAATGAAAGCTTGCATGGTGGCGTACACGTTCTATGAAAGGGATAACCGCGTCCGTCGGTATGCAGAGACGCTTGCGAGGCGTGGGGATAGCGTGGATGTTGTGTCGCTGCGATCAGAAGGACAGGCTGCTGAGGAAGTCGTCATCAATGGTGTTCGAGTCTATCGTATTCAGTGTCGGGTTGCAGACGAGAAAAATAAACTTGAATATCTGAGCAGGCTGCTTCTTTTCTTTGTGCGGTCGATGTATTTTGTGACGCGAAAACAAATAAAGGAATCCTACGACATCATCCATATTCATTCCGTTCCCGATTTCGAAGTGTTTGCGGCTTGGTATCCGAAAATCGCCGGATCCAAAATCATCCTCGACATCCATGACATTGTGCCCGAGTTTTACGCCAGCAAATTCAAAAGCTCACAGAAATCAGTGACATTCAAATTGTTGGTTGCCATGGAGCGAATGTCTGCCGCGTTCTCCGACCACGTCGTCGTGGCGAATCACATCTGGGAAAAGCGTCTCCGAGAGCGGTCCGTCAAGGGAACTAAATGCACTACGATCTTGAACTACCCTGACACCCATCTTTTTCACAAACGGGGAAGGGATCGAAAGGACAACAAATTCATCATCTTATACCCAGGCACGATCAACTATCACCAAGGGCTCGACATCGCCATTCGAGCGTTTTCACTAATCAAGAATGAAATCCCCGAAGCGGAATTTCATATCTATGGTTCAGGTGATCAGTTCAACTCCCTGAGATCGCTGATTGATGAGCTTGGATTACAGCACCGCGTTTATTTGAAAGGTTCGGTGGCAATCGATCAGATGGCGTCGGTGATTGAGAACGCTGATCTTGGAGTTGTGCCGAAGAGGAGCACCGGTTTTGGCAACGAGGCCTTCAGTACCAAAATTCTCGAGTTCATGTCTATGGGTGTGCCAGTAATCGTGCCAGATACGGCAATCGACCAATATTACTTTAACGACTCGGTCGCGACTTTCTTTCATGCAAATGATGCTAGGAGTCTCGCGGACGCGATTGTTTTGTTATTCGAGAATCCAGAGCTTCGACGAAAAGTGGCTCTAAATGCGTCCGAGTTTGTGAAGAAGTACACTTGGGATGTCAATGAGTCCATCTATCTAGATCTTGTTAGTTCTCTGTTGCATGGTCGAAATGGTCATAAACACTCCTGAACACTCCTGAATTGAGTTCTACGATTCATTATCAGTGCAGCCAGCAGGTGGAGCACCTGCCAGTCCTGGCTTCCGCAAAACTACGGCGGCGACGTATCGATGTTCCGGGACGAGGGTGCGCAGTTCCACCGCTCTGCCACCCATTTTTAGAGTGACCGAATTTAAGTTCACCGGCCATGGGCGCCATCTGACCCCAGTCGACTCTGCGACTCAAAAGGCTTCCCGCGGCCCCCGCTCGCGGATATGCAATCAGCGACCGCCAATTTCTCTCTCGGCAAATCTGCCAGGGCTTCCAGTTACCATGGGACAGAGGGCGACAACACCCGTGCCGGTTTACAAGATTGCGCCGCTGCGCGATCCGCGATGGGAGAATGTCTTAGGCAGGGAGCCGTGCGCATCGATCTTCCACACCGCTGCGTGGCTGGAAGCTCTTCGCCGGACGTACGGATACGAGCCCGTTGTCTATACGACGTCTCCGCCGGACAGCGAACTTCGCAACGGTATCGTCTTTTGTCAGATTGAAAGCTGGCTGACGGGCCGTCGTCTTGTCTCGCTGCCGTTTTCAGATCACTGCGAACCGCTCGTCGATGACCCGGAGGACCTGCGAATTATTCTCGGCGCATTGGGGGAGGGAAGCGAGCGGCCGCGGGCATGGGATTATATTGAAATCCGGCCACTTCGCCACCACCAGATCGAAACGAGTTTTCACGAATCCACATGCGATTATGCGCTTCATCGACTTGATCTTTCCCCAAGCCTGAGCCAGCTTTTCGGTAATCTGCACAAAGACTCGACGCAAAGAAAAATCCGCCGCGCTGAACGGGAAGGTCTTCGGTACGAGAGCGGGCGCTCGGAATCGCTTCTCTCGAGTTTTTATCAACTGCTCATCCTCACTCGCCGCCGCCGCGGCGTCCCTCCGCAGCCATTGCAATGGTTTCGCAACCTGATCGATTGTCTGGGAGAGGCGCTCCATATTCGTGTCGCATTCCAGGGTTCGCGGCCTATCGCAGCAATTCTCACACTTCGTTATAAGGAAACCCTCCTTTATAAGTACGGCTGCTCCGATGCGCGATTTCACAACCTGGGCGGAATGCAGCTATCGCTCTGGCGGTCGATCGAAGAAGCAAAGAGCGCTGGTTTACGCACATTTGACTTCGGACGTTCAGACTGCGACAACGCGGGCTTGATTCGCTTCAAAGAGCGCTGGGGAGCGCTCCGTTCTTCCTTAATTTATTCGAGGTATACCACCTCTGCTGAATCGCGCGACAACTACAAGCCGCGCGAAGCGCACTGGAAGCTGCGATTCGCCAAGCGGCTGTTGTCGCATGTTCCCGGCAGCGTTCTTTCGATGGCCGGGGATGTCTTATACAAGCACATTGGTTAGTCTGACTGACCACCGTTTGGCGCTGTCGCCGATGCCGGGGGGTTCAGCGCCGCCGGAGCAGGAATCGAGGCGGTAGAAAAAACGTTTCAACATAAAGCGACGTAGGTCTACGGGAGTTGCCCGGAGCAACATCTAATATCCTTATTTACATAAGCTTGTCATAAGTTTTAAATGGCCCGTGGTTTGCACGCAATTGGGGTCTAAGGACAGGGACTTATATCTGCGGCGCAGGGACGTCCCGGTGTTCGCGCGCCGATCGTCAAGGGATACTCGGGACCGAGGGACCTACGATTGGTTTCATTACCAATGGCAAGGAACGTGATGCTAGAGCCTGAGATTTACGTATCTGCAGCCCAAAATGCCACTCCGGAGCGTGACACCCTTCGACCGCTCACGCGCATTTGGCAGGAGATGCTTGGCATTGAATCAATCGGGCCCAGCGAAAACTACTTCGATCTCGGCGGCGACTCAATCCTGGCGGTTCAACTTTTCATCCGAATCGAACGGGAATTCGGCGTCAAATTACCTTTGGCGACGCTGTTCGATGCCCCCACAATCCGCGAGCTCGCCGAGATCCTCCAACGAGAAACGTCCGCGACGGGTTGGGCACCGCTTGTCGCAATCCAACCGGATGGCTCGCGCCCTCCTTTGTTCTGCATTCATGGAGCCGACGGAAACGTCTTCATCTATCGAAACCTTTCGCGACATCTCGGACCTGACCAGCCATTTTATGGTTTGCAGGCCCGGGGACTGGACGGCAGCTGCCCGCCACTAACAAGAATCGAGGACATGGCCGCCCTATATATCAAAGAGATTCGTAGGGCGCAGCCGCACGGCCCCTATTTCCTCGGTGGCTATTGTATGGGTGGGACCATTGCGTTCGAGGTGGCTCAGCAGCTTCAGGCCGCTGGAGAGCGAATTGCCTTGCTGGCATTGTTCGACACAACCGACTGGTCTAACATTCCCGTCCCGTCGTTTTGGGGCAAATGCTACCGTTCTGCAGAGCGGCTGGTGTTCCACGCGGCTAATTTCTTCCGACTTGATTCCCTGGGTAAGGCCAAGTTTTTTTCAGAAAAGGCGATTGCATTCCGCAATCGAATCCCTGTATGGCGAGGTATGCTCTTCGCAACATTTGGCAAGCATTCGCGCGCAAGGATCTCAGAATTCCGCGTATCGGGACAGATCTGGCGGGCAAATGACCTAGCTTGCGTGAATTACGTCCCGAAGCCGTATACCGGCGTGATCGCAGACTTCCGGCCGATGAAGCAATATAGGATGTATGACCAACCAAGCGCCAAGTGGGATCTATTGGCGCAAGGCGGCCATGACGTCGTTATCCTGCCTGTATATCCCGCAGGCATGCTTCTCAATCCATTCGTCGAACACCTAGCGGTTGCGCTCAACAAATCCATGGACGATGCGATTCGCGGTTTCCAAATCAGTTAGGAAGTTCGCTCCTTCATGATCGGCGAACCATTGGAAATGGTTGAAAGCGTGACCCGCGAGCCAGATACAAGCGCGACGATCGACGCTCTTACGCCGATTTGGCAAAGCGTGCTCGAACGCTCATCAATCCGCCCGGAGGATAATTTCTTCGATCTCGGAGGCGATCCTCCGCTCGCCTACAAATTGTTCGACGAGATAGCTAAGGTCTGCGGCCGGGAGCTGCCGCCTGTAACAATTTACCGCGCGCCCACAATCACCGGTCTGGCTGCGCTTTTGGACCAGCCCGCGACGCCGGTGTTGCCGCCACTCGTGTTGCTCAAGGCGGGCGGCGAGCAGCCGCCGATTTTCATCGCGCACGGCCTGGGCAGCAGCGCGATGGAATTCTTCGATCTCGTAAGATACATTCGAACATCTCGCCCGATTTACGGACTCCAGGCCAAGGGCAGCGATGGTGCAGCACCACCTTTTGCTCGCATCGAAGACATGGCCCAATTCCATCTCGATGCAATTCAGAGCGTACAACCCCACGGTCCCTATTCGCTGATCGGCTATTCACTCGGAGGCGTGGTCGCGTTCGAGATAGCTCGACGCATTTCCGCGAGTGGGGAAAAGGTCGCGTTTTTGGCCATGATCGACTCGTACCCTCACACGGAACCGCTGACGCTTTGGAAGCGCATTCACCTGATCGCCGCCCAGCTGAGGTATCGCGCTTCTGATCTCATGCGGTCTGCGGCATATCGACCTGTCCCCGTTCCGCTCAGTCGTGTTAGGGCGCGGGCGCGATTCAGCGACTTTCTAGCGTGGACTCGATACCGGCCCCGTTTTTACGATGGAAAAATCACTTTCGCGCGAGCCGAGAGCTCCCAGTACCCCGATCCTGTAACAACCTGGTCGCACCTTGCATCCGCGTTCGAAGGCGAGACTCTCCCCGGTGATCACCACGGAATCCTAATAGCAAACTCCAAGAGCTTGGCATTGGTACTTACTCGCCATTTGAAAAATGAGTTGCGGCGGCAATGATTCAGAGAGCGATCCGAAGAACGCATTCTCGAGTTGGATTATAGAGACTCGCTAGTCATTTTCGATGTCGAGCACGAGCCAATGCCGCACGATCTGATTTTACACGGGCACGCGCAAAGTGCGGAACAAGAAACCGGCGAGCGGCAATGACCGGAACTCGATATTCCGGATGGCCGCGCTCAAAAAGGGGACAGAAGACCTTTCCATTGGCCCGGCATAATTTGCCGCAATGAAGTTAGGAAGGAGCAAATCACATGGTTCGAAGCCTGGTAGAAGGGATGATGTTCTTCCGCGATCGAGACACTACATTTTTCAATCCTGAGTCGTTTCCCTGGGTCGCGACCATAGAGGCCGAGTGGATGGAAATTCGCAAAGAATTGGATTCGCTTCTCGTGCGTCGGGAAGAGATACCCAATTTCCAAGACATCTCCGATAAGCAGAAAGTTCTGACCGACGGTGAACAATGGAAGACGTTCTGGCTCTATGCGTACGGCGAAAAGGCCGAGGAGAACTGCACGCGCTGTCCCGAGACTGTGCGACTGTTGCAGCGTATTCCCGGAATGAAGTCGGCGATGTTCTCCATTCTCGCGCCCAGAAAGCACATCCCTGAGCATCGCGGGATGTACAAAGGAGTGCTGCGCTACCACCTTGGATTGATTATTCCAGGGCCGGAAGGCAGCTGTAGGATTCGAGTAGGAAAAGACATGCGTTCCTGGCAGCAGGGAAAGAGCTTGATCTTCGACGACAGCCACCCGCACGAAGTCTGGAATGACGTCGATTCATATCGCGTGGTGTTGTTCGTCGACATACTGCGCCCGACTTTCTTTCCGGCGTCTCTGTTGAACCGGCTGATTGTCTGGATAATCGCCCGGACACCCAGCATCGCGGGACCAATGGACCGAGTGCGGAAGTATGGCCGTGCAGCCGGGAAACCGGTGAAAGCCGTGCAATAATTGGACCGCAGCCGGTTTGCGTTGGGCCAGTCTCTTACCAGAAATGTGGCCGCGCTGCAGTCGACTCGAAGACGACCTAGGTCTAATCGAGGATCTCTTATGGGGAATCCCGAGCGTGCAGCCAGATGAACGGCGCAGAAAGTTTAGTTCGCACGCTCGCCGTCGGCGGGATTGACGCCTGCTTCACGAATCCTGGCACGTCGGAATTGCATATCGTGGCGGCGCTCGACCGCGCCACCGAAATACGTTGTGTGCTTGGTCTCTTCGAAGGCGTTGTTACAGGCGCGGCAGATGGTTACGCACGCATGGCGGGGAAGCCGGCGTGCACGCTGCTTCATCTCGGCCCCGGTCTCGCCAACGGCCTCGCCAATCTGCACAATGCCAGCCGCGCACAGGTTCCGATTGTTAACCTCGTTGGCCAGCATGCGACTTACCACCTGCCACACGACACACCGCTCACGTCCGACATTGAAGCTATCGCGCGGCCCTATTCCAGGTGGCTTCGCACATCGTTTGCTACCGCCGATATCGGCCGGGATGCGGCGGCGGCGATCGTTGCTGCGCGTACGGCGCCAGGGCAGATTGCCACGCTGATCGTTCCCGCAGACATTGCCTGGAGCGACGGCGGCACCGTTGCCTCAATCTCCGCTTTACCCGCGCCGCGCCTGCCCGATGATGCCATCATCGAGCGTGCGGCAACCATGCTTCGCTCCGGTTTGCCGACTGGCATCCTGCTCGCCGGAAGCGC
>Ga0307373_10003555_pt1 | contig 27084 bp, 24 predicted proteins | sample OX2MG_FD_202534 | JGI IMG/M metagenome (GOLD analysis project Ga0307373, IMG submission 202534) | Soil microbial communities from Risofladan, Vaasa, Finland - OX-2 | ecosystem: Environmental > Terrestrial > Soil > Coastal area > Acid sulfate soil | place: Finland: Risofladan, Vaasa | collected...
CGATCCCGGTGCTGAAGCTGAACATCGCCCACGCCGCGGTCCAGCACGCGGCGATCGTCGACGCGATCCTGGCCGGCGACCCGGGGCGGGCTCGCACCGCCGTGGCCGAGCACCTGGCCGGAACCGGCGCGCTGCTGCGCGGTTTCCTCGGGTAGGCCAGCGTCCGCGGGCTGACCAGTCATCGGGTAGGTCAGGTCCCGGTGTTCAGCGGGTGGTGGCAGGCGGCCTGATGGCCCTCGGAGCCGTGCGGCATCAGCTGCGGCTCCTGCTGGGAGCAGATCTCGGTCGCGTACCGGCAGCGAGGGTGGAACCGGCACCCGGACGGCGGCACGATCGGGCTCGGCACGTCGCCCTCGAGCACGATCTGCTCGCGCTGGGCCGTGACGACCGGGTCGGGGATCGGGACCGCCGAGAGCAGCGCCTCGGTATACGGATGCACGGGGCGCTGGTAGAGCTCCTCGGCCGGCGAGATCTCGACGATCTTGCCCAGGTACATGACCGCGATCCGGTCCGAGACGTGCCGGACCACGCCGAGGTCGTGGGCGATGAAGATGTAGGTCAGGCCCAGCTCGTCCTGCAGGTCGTCGAGCAGGTTGATCACCTGGGCCCGGATGGAGACATCCAGCGCCGATACCGGCTCGTCGGCGACGATCAGCTTGGGATGCAGCGCCAGCGCCCTGGCGACGCCGATCCGCTGCCGCTGGCCGCCGGAGAACTCGTGCGGGTACCTGTTGATGTGCTCCGGCGACAGGCCGACGAGCTCGAGCAGCTCCCGCACCCGGTCCCTGATCTGCTTCCGGCTGGAGTGGCCGTGTATCCGGAGCGGATCGGCGATGATCGTTCCCACCCGCTTGCGCGGGTTGAGTGAGGCGTACGGGTCCTGGAAGACCATCTGCACGTCGCCGCGGACCGGCCGGAGCGCGCGCCGGGACAGCCGGGAGATGTCCCGCCCGTCGAACGTGATCGATCCGCTGGTCAGCTCCTGGAGCCTGATGATGCACCGGCCGAGCGTCGACTTGCCGCAGCCGGACTCGCCTACCAGGCCGAGCGTCTCGCCGGCCCTGACCTCGAGGCTGACATCGTCGACCGCGTGCACCCGGCCGGCTTCGCGCTTGAAGACGATCCCGCGCCTGATCGGAAAGTACTTCTTCAGGTGCTCGACCCGCAGCAGGACTGTATCGCCCGGGCTCGCGCTTCCGCCTTGTGCCGCGCTCACCTTCTCGTCGGGCCCGGCGGTCATTGCGTTCCCTCGATCAGCTCAGGGTGGATCGTGTAATCCCGTCTGCCGCGCTTCGCCTCGGGGTCGAGATGACAGGCGTCGCTGTGGTCGAAGGCGGCCCGGCTCGCGAGCTCAGGTACGGTGTCGCAGAGGTCGAACCGCTGCGGGCAGCGATCGCCGAAGGCGCACCCGGCCGGCAGGTTGATCAGCGAGGGCGGGAGCCCGCGGATGGCGGTCAGCCGTCTGGGCTTCGGCCGGTCGATCCGCGCGATGGAGCCGAGCAGTCCCCAGGTATACGGATGCTGAGCGTCGTAGAAGACATCCTGCTTGGTGCCTTGCTCGATGATCCGGCCCGCGTACATCACGGCGACCCGGTCGGCGACATCGGCGACCACGCCCATGTCGTGGGTGATCAGCACGACCGCCGAGCCGAACTCATCCTTCAGATTCTTGATCAGCTTGAGGATCTGGGCCTGGATCGTCACGTCGAGCGCGGTCGTGGGCTCGTCGGCGATCAGCAGGCTCGGGCTGCACGACAGCGCCATCGCGATCATGACCCGCTGCCGCATGCCGCCGGAGAACTGGTGCGGGAAATCGTCCACCCGCTCGGCCGGGTGCGGGATGCCCACGGCCGCGAGCAACTCGATCGCGCGGCTCCTGGCCGCCTGCCTGGAGATCTGCTCGTGCGCCCTGATCTGCTCGCAGATCTGCCACCCGACCCGGTAAACGGGGTTCAGCGAGGTCATCGGGTCCTGGAAGATCATGGCGATCTCGGAACCCCGCACCAGTCGCAGCTCGGCCTGGTTCAGCGACATCAGGTCGCGGCCCTTGTAGATCACCTCGCCCTCGAACCGTGCGTTGGGATCGATGATCAGCCGCATCACCGACATCATCGTGACGCTCTTGCCCGAGCCCGACTCGCCGACGATGCCGAGCGTCTCGCCCTCAGCGACGCTGAACGACACCCCGTCGACCGCCCTGACGACACCGTCCTCGGTGCGGAAGCTCACCTTGAGGTTCCGGACCTCGAGCAGGTTCCCGGCCATTAGGCAGCCCCTGCCATCACGCGGGCCGCACTCTCGGATCGAGCCCGGCATAAGCGATGTCGACGAGCGTGTTGGCGAGCACGATGAAGAACGCGCCGTAGATCACGGTGGCCATGATCACGGGAAGGTCCAGGTTGGTCAGCGACTGGTAGGTCAGGAATCCGACGCCGTGGATGGCGAACACCACCTCGGTCAGCAGCGCGCCGCCACCCACCAGGACGCCGAAGTCGAGCCCGAACAGGCTGACGAACGTGATCATCGACGTCCGCAGCGTGTGCCGGAGCAGGACACGCTTCTCGGTCAGGCCCTTGGCCCGCGCCGTCCTGACGTAGTCCTCGTTCTGGATCTCCAGCAGGTTGGCTCTGAGCACCCTGGCGTAGAAGCCGATGTAGAGGATCGAGAGCGTGATCCACGGGAAGACCAGGCCCTTGAACCACAGCACCGGATTCTGCGTGAACGGCGTGTACCCCAGTGGCGGCACCCAGCTGAACAGGAAACTGTGGTGCAGGCGACTCTGGGTGACCAGGTTGACGACCTCGCCGAGCCAGAAGACGGGCATGGATATCCCGATCAGCGCGATGACCATCAGCAGCGGGTCGAGCAGCGTCCCGCGCAGCAGCGCCGCCGCTACGCCCATGGCGATCGCCATCACGACCCAGATGATCGCGGCGCCGAACACCAGCGACAGCGTCGCCGGGGCCGCGGCGACGATCTCGGGAATGACCTTCTGCCCCTGGTTGGAGTAGGAGACCAGATCCCGGGTGATGAAGATCTTCTTCATCATCAGGCCGTACTGGACGGGGAACGGGCGGTCGAGCCCGAACTGATGCCGGATCTCCGCGAGGACCTGCGGGCTCGGGTTGCGTCCCGCGATCTGCCTGGCCGGGTCGATGCCAGGCGTCTTGAAGAAGATGACGAAAACAAGGACCGTGATCGCGAACATCACGAGCACGGTCCACAGCGACCGCCGGATGATGAAGGTAAGCATTACCCCTCCACCCGCAGCTTGGCGCGCGGGTCGAGCGCGTCCCTGACGCCGTCGCCGAGCACGTTCAGCGCGAGCACGGTAAGCACGATCATGATGCCGGGCGCAATGGCGACCCACGGCCGGGTGTAGAGCAGGTCCTGGCCGTCGTTGATGATCGTGCCCCAGCTGGCGTTGGGCGACTGGACGCCGATCGACAGGAACGACAGCGCCGATTCGGTCAGGATGGTCGTGGCGATCATCAGCGGCAGCAGCACGATCACGACGGAGACGACATTCGGAAGGATGTCGGAGAAGATCAGCCGCAGGTCAGATGCCCCCTGCGCGATCCCGGCCTGGACGAACTCCTTCTCGGCGACGGTGAGCACGTGACCGCGAACCGGCCGGTAGACATACGGCAGGTAAATGAAGGCGATGATGATCGTGGGCAGCCACAGGCTGGTGGCCACGATGTGCAGCGGGCCGATGGACAGGCCGCTCGACCGGGTCAGCAGGACGGTCGAGATCGAGATCGCCAGCAGGTAGACAGGGAACGCCCAGACCACGTCCATCAGCCGGGACAGCACCGCGTCGACGAGGCCGCCGAAGTATCCGGCGATGAGCGCCACGACCGTGGCGATAAGGCAGCAGAAGACCGCCGCGCCGATCCCGATCTCCAGCGAGCTCCGGCCGCCGTACAGCACCCTGGCCATCACGTCCCGGCCCTGCTGGTCGGCACCGAGGAAGTAGTGGCGCGGATCCCAGGTCGGCCCGATCGGGGTCTCGCCCAGGCGCAGGATGCCGCCGCCTTGCTGCAGCAGTGGCACGCGGTGCCCGTTGACGATGGTGGTGCCGTTGAGGTTATTCACGAACGGGTTCACCTTCGCGATGTCGCTGGCATACAGCGGCGCGGCGAAGCTGACCGCGATGATCAGCAGGAACAGGACGAGCGCTGCCAGGGCGATCCTGTTGCGCCGGAGCCGGCGCCAGGCCAGCGCCCAGGGACTTCGGCCGCTGATCTCCGGACGCAGTTCAGGCGCCTGCGCCGGAGGCTCAGCGGACTCAGTGAGCGCAATCGCCATCAGCGGCCACCGCAGTGACCGCCGATGGCAACCACGCCGCTTCTTACTTCAGCCACTGCTGGTCGACCAGGATGTACCACTGGGGATTCCACTGGTACCCGTGGACGCGCTTGGACAGGAAGTCGATCTGCTTCGGGTTGTACAGGTCGACCCAGGGCGCCTGATCGGTCATCGCGTGGTCGACCTGCGCCCAGATGTTGTTCGCGGCGGTCGGGTTGGTGACCCCGAGGTTCTCCGCCTTGGTCATCTGGGCCTGGATCGATGGATCGCAGAACGCGGCGATGTTCGGGCTCGCGTCGCTGCCCGGGTGGATGCTGCCGCATCCGAGCAGGACGTTGAGGAAGTCCGACGGTGCCGGGTAGTCCTGGTACCAGGCCGACCAGCCGATGTTCCACTTCTTGCTGTTGTTGGAGTTCTGCACGAACGGGTACTGGATGCTGCCGGTCAGCAGCTGGCTGGACGCCTTGTACCCGATCTTGTTCAGGTCAGAGACCATCTGGGCGGCCAGCGCCTTGCCGGTCTCGTCGCTCGTGCTGCTGACCACTACCTTCGCCCCAGCGGTGCCCGACGCCTTGACCAGAGCCCTGGCCTTGGCCAGGTCGGGCCCGGTCCACTTGGTCGTGTCGCTGCCCGCGGTGTAGGGGCAGTACGGCTTGTAGCCGGGGAAGTTGGGCGGCAGCACCTGGCAGGTCGGGACGGCGAGCGACGGTCCGCCGCCGATCTTGACGTAGGCGTTCCGGTCGGCCGCGAAGTTGGCCGCCTGGCGGGCCTTCAGGTTGTTGAACGGCGGCTGCTTGGTGTTGAAAGCGAAGTACCAGTCGGCCGTGAGCGGGTTCACGTGCACCTGGCTGGTGTACTGCGGGCTGTTGAGCTCGTTCAGCCGGTCGGCCGGGATCACGTCGCCGTCGAAGACCTCGTCGGCCTGGCCGTTCTCCACCGCGGTGACCTCGTCGGAGATGGTCTGGCCGTACTTCTCGACGATCTCGTTCGGGTACCCGGCGGGCTGAGCCTGCGAGTTCCACACGTGGAAGTACTTGTTGCGGACCAGCACGGCCTCGGAGTTGGGGTTGTACGACTTCCACATGTACGGCCCGGTGCCCGGCGGGACGTTGTTGCCGGTGAGCTTGGACGACGTGCTGGCCGGGACCACGTAGGCGAACGGCAGCGCCAGCTTGTCGAAGAACTCAGGGTCGGCCGCGGTCAGGTGGATCGTCAGCGTGTAGTTCTTGTCGTCCGCGACGACGCCCCTGGACAGGTCGCAGTGCCCGGTCTTGGCGGCATTGCCGCACGCGGAGGCACCCACGATGCCCGAGTAGAACGACGTGGGCCCTGGCACCGTGAACTGCCGCTCGAACGTCTTGACGAAGTCGCTGGGCTTCATGACCTGGCCGTTGGAGAACTTGATCCCGGTCCTGATGTGGAACAGGTACGTCTTGCCGCCGTCGGTCGGCGTCGGGAGCGCGGTGGCCAGGTCGGGCACGATCTTGGTGCCTGCCACGCCGCCGACCCGCTCGAACTGGACGAGCCCGTCATGGGTGTCGATCAGCAGCTGCCATTCTTCCAGCGTGTAGTTCTGCGCCGGGTCGGCCACGCCGAACGCGGAGTTGGCCAGGATCGTGTAGGTCCCTCCGGCATGCCCGGCCGCGGGGCTCGACGAGCCGCCGTTGGACGAGGGAGAGGAGCCGCCGCCGCATCCGGCGACGGCCAGTGCCAGTACGGTCAGGGCCGCGAACCCGGCCCGGCGGAACACCCGGCCCGTGCGCGAGCCGGACCAGCCGCCCGCCGACCTCGAACTTGCCAATTCGGCTGATTCCGATTTTACCGGAATAGGTATCATCTGGCACCTCCTTACCGCTGTTATACATCTATCGGCCACTAGGCCGTAAGAGAATGCTAGATAACACTTTGAACGCAGTCGGTGCCCGCGTCGAACCATCCGGGCGCGGCCAGGGACGACTCGTCGAGCCCGGGGCCTGCTACCCGCTGCGCGATCGCCTCCAGCGCGATCCTGGCCTCCAGCCGGGCGAGCGGGGCTCCGAGGCAGAAATGCGGTCCGGCGGCGAACGCCGGGTGCTCCCTGGCGCCGCGCCTGATGTCGAAGGTGTCGGCCTGAGCGAAGATGGCCGGATCGCGGCCGGTGGCGGCCAGCACGGCAAGCTGGCCCGGGTTCCTGAGCAGCGCGAGCATCGCGTCGGCGATCAGGGGCCTCCGGCAGCGCATCTGGTGATCCGACCCTAGATGCACCCTTCGCAGCGCGACGCGTCCGGGACCGCCATAACGCCGCGATCCGGACAGGGCGGAAGGCCGGTTTGCGGCCCGGGAACGATTTACGGCACAATGATGTTGTGAAATACATGGGACAGCCAGGTGCGGCGCAGGTCGCTGCTCAGGACCCGGTGCGCGGCGCGCGCGCCGCGGGCTCGGAGCAGAGCACGCGTGCCCGCGTGGCCCGGCTGATCCTGGAGAACGGGCCGGTGACCGCGGCTGCGCTCGGGACCACGCTCGGGCTGACGCCGGCGGCGGTCCGCCGCCACCTCGACCACCTGCTCGACGACGGCATGATCGAGACCCGGACCGCGAGAGTCTACGGCAACCGCGGCCGCGGCAGGCCGGCCAGGATGTTCGCGATCACCGACGCCGGCCGCAGCGCCTTCGAGCACACCTACGACGACCTGGCGACTAACGCGCTGCGCTTCCTCGAGGAGCGGGCCGGGCCGCAGGCCGTGACCGAGTTCGCCCGCCGCCAGGTGTCCGACCTTGAGCGCAGGTACCGGCCCGTGGTCGAGTCCGCGCCGCTGGCCGACCGGGTCAGGGTGCTTGCCGAGGCACTCTCGGGCGAAGGCTACGCCGCCTCGGCGACCGCCAGGCCAGGGCCTGCCGGCGGCGAGCAGCTCTGCCAGCACCACTGCCCGGTGGCGCACGTCGCCGCCGAGTACCCGCAGCTCTGCGAGGCAGAGACCGAGGCGTTCGGGCGCCTGCTCGGCACGCCCGTGCAGCGCCTCGCCACCATCGCGCACGGCGATGGCATCTGCACCACCCACGTCACCGCTCCATCGCTGCGGGAAGGTGCCGCACACAGCAACGCCGCGAACACCGCCGCGAAAATCACCCGCAGCACCGCTCACGAGATCGGAGGCCTGTCCGCATGACCACTATCGCCCGCCCGGAACTCGAAGGTCTTGACCGGTACAAGTTCGGCTGGGCCGACTCTGATGCCGCCGGCGCGATCGCGCGTCGCGGCCTGTCCGAAGAGGTCGTCCGCGACATCTCGGCGCTGAAGAACGAGCCCGAGTGGATGCTGAAGCTGCGGCTGCGCGGCCTCGAGCTGTTCCGCCGCAAGCCGATGCCGACCTGGGGCTCTGACTTGTCCGGGATCGACTTCGAGAACATCAAGTACTTCGTGCGGTCCACCGAGAAGCAGGCCGCCAGCTGGGACGACCTGCCGGCGGACATCAAGAGCACCTACGACAAGCTCGGCATCCCCGAGGCGGAGAAGCAGCGCCTGATCGCGGGCGTCGCCGCCCAGTACGAGAGCGAAGTCGTGTATCACAAGATCCGCGAGGACCTTCAGGAGAAGGGCGTCCTGTTCCTCGACACGGACACGGCGCTGAAGGAGCACCCTGACCTGTTCCGGGAGTACTTCGCCACGGTGATCCCGGTCGGCGACAACAAGTTCGCCGCGCTGAACACGGCGGTGTGGAGCGGCGGCAGCTTCATCTACGTGCCGAAGGGCGTGCACGTGGAGATTCCGCTGCAGGCCTACTTCAGGATCAACACCGAGAACATGGGCCAGTTCGAGCGGACCCTGATCATCGTCGACGAGGACGCCAGCGTCCACTACGTCGAGGGCTGCACCGCGCCGATCTACTCGTCCGACTCGCTGCACTCGGCGGTCGTCGAGATCATCGTCAAGAAGGGCGGCCACTGCCGCTACACCACGATCCAGAACTGGTCGAACAATGTCTACAACCTGGTGACCAAGCGCGCGGTCGCCCAGGCCGGCGCCAGCATGGAGTGGATCGACGGGAACATCGGCTCGAAGGTGACGATGAAGTACCCGGCGGTCTACCTGATGGGCGAGCACGCCAGGGGCGAGACGCTGTCGGTCGCGTTCGCCGGCCAGGGCCAGCACCAGGACGCCGGGGCGAAGATGGTGCACCTCGCGCCGAACACCTCGTCGACGATCATCTCCAAGTCGGTCGCCAGGGCCGGCGGGCGGACCTCCTACCGCGGCCTGGTCCAGGTGCAGGAGGGCGCCCAGCACTCCAAGTCCACGGTCAAGTGCGACGCGCTGCTGGTCGACACGATCAGCCGGTCGGACACCTATCCCTACGTCGACGTGCGCGAGGACGACGTGGAGATGGGGCACGAGGCGACGGTCTCCAAGATCTCCGATGACCAGCTGTTCTACCTGATGAGCCGCGGCATGACCGAGGACGAGGCGATGGCGACGATCGTCCGCGGCTTCGTCGAGCCGATCGCGCGCGAGCTGCCGATGGAGTACGCGCTCGAACTGAACCGGCTGATCGAGCTGCAGATGGAAGGGGCGGTCGGCTAATGAGCGGGCTCTCGGGGGCCGTCGAGACGGCCGGCCCCGTTTCCCGGCTGCACGCTCGGGAATCGTTCGATCCGTCGGATTTTGCTGTGCCGACCGGGCGAGAAGAAGAGTGGCGCTTCACGCCCCTGCGGCGCCTTCGGGGACTGCATTCTGACGCGGCGCTCGATGGGAAGGTAAGGGTCGACGTCGATGCCGAGCGCGAGATCACCGTTGTGCTTGCGCAACACGGTGATCCTCGGCTCGGCACCGCCTACGTCCCCGCCGATCGGGTCAGTGCCAGAGCTTTCGCCTCAGCCAGTGACGCGACGATCGTGACTGTTCCGCCTGGCTTCACGACGTCCCGGCCCGTGCTGATCTCGGTGCGCGGGGATGATCCGACGGTGGCGGCTGCCGGGCACCTGCTCGTGGAGTTGGGAGCCAACTCGTCGGCCGTGGTGGTGCTGGATTATTCGGGGTCGGCGACGTATGCGGACAATGTCGAGTTCGTGGTGGGAGACGGGGCACGGCTGAGTGTCGTGTCGGTGCAGGACTGGGCTGAAGACACTGTGCACTTGTCGCATCATCATGCGAAGGTCGGGAAGGATGCGTCGATCGCGCATACGGCGGTGTCGCTGGGCGGGTCAGTGGTGCGGCTGGTGCCGTCGGTGAAGTATGCGGGGCCCGGAGGCAATGCTGAGCTGCGCGGGGTGTTTTTCGCTGACGCTGGGCAGCATCTGGAGCACCGGCTGCTCGTTGATCATGCCGAGCCGAACTGCCGGAGCAGGGTGACCTACAAGGGCGCGCTGCAGGGCGACGACGCGCACACGGTCTGGATCGGCGACGTGATCATCAGGCCGGAGGCCACCGGAACGGACAGCTATGAGAGCAACAGGAACCTCGTGCTGACCGACGGCACCAGGGTCGACTCGGTGCCGAACCTGGAGATCCTGACCGGCGAGGTCGCCCGCGCGGGTCACGCCAGCACGAGCGGCCGCCTGGAAGACACGCACCTGTTCTACCTGATGGCCCGCGGCATCCCGCTCAACGAGGCGCGACGCCTGGTGATCAGGGGCTATTTCGGTGAGCTGATCGCCCAGATCGAGGTTCCCGAGCTGCGCGAGCGGATCACCGGCGCGATCGAGGTCGAGCTCGCCAAGGGCGTGGCATGAGTGAACTCGTCCGGGCCTGCGCCCTCAGCCAGGTGCCCGAGCCGGGCACGTTCGGCGTGGAGGTCATGGGCCGCCCGATCGTGATCGTCAGGAGCGAGGGCGAGGTCTACGCCCTCGACGAGTTCTGCACGCACGAGGAGGTCTCGCTCGTCGACGGCGAGGTCTACGACCGCACGGTCGAGTGCTGGCTGCACGGCTCCTGCTTCGATCTGCGTTCCGGCAAGCCGACCGGCCCGCCGGCCACCAAGCCACTTACGACCTACCAGGTACGGGTCGACGGCGACGACGTCTACGTCGCGGTCCCGTCCGGCTAACGAAATCGGGAGAGAAAGACCATGGCCACCCTTGAGATCCGCGACCTGCACGTCAGCGTCACCGCACAGGCCGGCGAGAGCCAGGAGATCCTGCGCGGCGTCAACCTGACGGTCGCGGCGGGGCAGACGCACGCGATCATGGGCCCGAACGGGTCGGGCAAGTCGACCCTGGCCTACTCGATCGCCGGCCACCCGAAGTACCAGGTGACCAGCGGAACCGTCACCCTGGACGGCGAGGACGTGCTCGCGATGAGCGTCGACGCCCGCGCCAGGGCAGGGCTCTTCCTCGCCATGCAGTACCCGGTCGAGGTTCCCGGCGTGACGGTCTCGAACTTCCTGCGCACCGCCGTGACGGCGGTCAGGGGCGAGGCGCCGAGGGTTCGCGACTTCATCAAGGAGATGAACGGCGCGATGAAGGACCTGTCCATCGACCCGGCGTTCGCTCAGCGCAACCTCAACGAGGGCTTCTCCGGCGGTGAGAAGAAGCGGCACGAGATCCTCCAGCTCCAGCTGCTCAACCCCAAGATCGCGATCCTCGACGAGACCGACTCAGGCCTCGACATCGACGCGCTGAAGGTCGTTTCCGAAGGGGTGAATGCCTACCGCGAGGAAGCCGACCACGGGGTGCTGCTGATCACGCACTACACCAGGATCCTGCGCTATGTGCGGCCCGACTTCGTGCACGTCTTCGTCGCCGGCAACATCGTCGCCGAGGGCGGTCCCGAACTGGCCGACGAGCTCGAGGCCAGCGGCTACGAGCCCTTCGCGACAGCCGCCTCGGCGGGTGCATCGGCATGAGCCTGGACGTCGCGGCGATCCGCGCTGACTTCCCGATCCTGCAACGGTCGGTGCGCGGCGGCAGCCCGCTGATCTACCTGGATTCGGGCGCGACCTCGCAGAAGCCGACCGCCGTGCTCGACGCCGAGCGCGCGTACAACGTCGCGAGCAACGCCGCCGCTCACCGGGGCGCCCACCTGCTCGGCGAGGAGGCAACCGATGCCCTCGAGGGCGCCAGGGCACGGGTCGCCGCCTTCATCGGAGCCGATCCCAGCGAGATCATCTTCACCAGGAACGCCACTGAGGCCGCCAACCTGATCGCCTACTCGATCAGCAACGCGGCGACGGGCGGCCCGTCCGGCGGGCCAGCGACTGGGACGGCGGCCGAGGCGCTCGCGATCGGCCCCGGCAACGAGGTCCTGATCACCGAGCTCGAGCACCACGCCAACCTGGTCCCCTGGCAGCAGCTGTGCCAGCGCACCGGCGCCACCCTGCGCTGGTTCCCGGTCACCGGTGAGGGCCGGGTCGACTTGTCCGACATCGACACGCTCGTCAGCGAGCGGACGAAGATCGTCGCGGTCACCCACCAGTCGAACGTGACGGGGGCGATGCCGCCAGTCGCGCAGATCGCCGCCGCGGCGCACGCAGCCGGCGCGATCGTCGTGGTCGACGCGGCTCAGTCCGTCCCGCACCACCTGGTGCGGGTTGCCGAGACTGGCGCGGATTTCTTGTTCTTCTCCGGACATAAGATGCTGGCGCCAACGGGTGTGGGCGTGCTGTGGGGCCGCGGGGAACTGCTTGAGGCGATGCCCCCGTTCATCACCGGCGGCTCGATGATCGAGGTCGTCCGGATGGAGGGTTCTACCTTCCTGCCGCCTCCGCAGCGGTTCGAGGCCGGCGTGCCCGCCGTGGCCCAGGCCGTGGGGCTGGCGGCGGCCTGCGATTACCTGGACGCGGTCGGGATGGAGAACGTCGCCGAGCACGAGCGGATGCTGACCGCCCGCGCGATCGATGCGCTCACCGCGGTCGGCGGCGTGCGGATTCTCGGCCCGCTGACCACCGATGCCCGCGGCGGTGCGGTCTCGTTCGAGGTCGACCAGGTCCACCCGCATGACGTGGGCCAGGTACTCGACGAGCTCGGCATCGCGGTGCGGGCCGGCCACCACTGCGCGTGGCCGCTGCACCGCGCGCTCGGCGTGCAGGCCTCGACCAGGGCAAGCTTCTACCTGTACAACACGCCAGATGAGGTCGATGCCCTCGCCGACGGAATAAGGACGGCGCAGAAGTTCTTCGGGGTGACATGACGTCGGCGAAGACGACGCTAGGGAGCACTGTGCAGCTTGAGTCGATGTACCAGGAGATCATCCTGGACCATTACCGGCGCCCGCACCATAAGGGCCTGCGGGAGCCGTTCGACGCCGAAGTCCACCACGTCAACCCGACCTGCGGCGACGAGATCACGCTGCGGGTCGCCCTGAAAGACTCCGGCGGCGAGCCCGCCGTGGCCGACGTGTCGTACGACTCGCTGGGCTGCTCGATCAGCCAGGCGAGCGTGTCGGTGCTGACCGACCTGGTGATCGGCAAGCCGGTCAGCGAGGCAATGGACATCAGCGCCGAGTTCCTGGAGCTGATGCGCTCGCGCGACGCGGCCGAGCCCGACGAGGACGTGCTCGGCGACGCCGTCGTGTTCGCCGGCGTGGCCAAGTACCCGGCGCGGATCAAGTGCGCCCTGCTCGGCTGGATGGCGTGGAAGGACGCGACGACGCAGGCACTCGGCGCCGTCGCAACCGAGCAGGCACTGGCCGATCTGGACGCCGACCTGGACAGGGAGCAGAAATGACGCAGGCAAACGACGCCGAGCTCGACACGGCAGGCCAGACCGGTCTGGACTCGCACGCTAGTCCGGAGGTCGAGGACCTGCTCGAGGCGCTCAGGGACGTGGTTGACCCCGAGCTCGGGGTCAACGTGGTCGACCTTGGCCTGGTCTACGGCGTCACCGTCGACGCCGACCGGGTCGCCACCGTGGACATGACCCTGACCAGCGCGGCGTGCCCGCTGACCGATGTCATCGAGGATCAGACCCAGGTCGCGCTCGACGGGCTGGTCAGTGACTTCCGGATCAACTGGGTCTGGCTGCCGCCGTGGGGACCGGACAAGATCACCGAGGACGGCCGCGAGCAGCTGCGGGCACTCGGCTTCAACGTCTGAGCGTTCCCCATCAGGCCATGGCCACCGGCGTCCTGTACCTGGTCTGCTGTGCGGCGCCGCCGGCACTGCACGCCGAGGAGCTGGTCGTCAAGGCGCAGGCGCGCGGCTGGGACGTCTGCGTCATCTGCACGCCGACCGCCGCTCGCTGGCTGCGAGACAGGTCCGCGTGGCTGGAGATCCTGACCGGGCACCCGGTCAGGAGCCAGTACAAGCTGCCGGGCGAGCCCGACGTGCTTCCGCCGGCTGACGCGATGCTCGTGACGCCAGCCACCGCCAACACGATCGCCAAGTGGGCGCTCGGCGTCAGCGACACGCTGGCCCTCGGCCTGATCACCGAGGCGATCGGCCTGCGGCTGCCCGTCGCGGCCCTGCCGCACCTCAATGCCGCCCAGGCCAGCCACCCGGCGTTCGCCGGCCACGTCGAGACGCTGCGAGCCGCGGGAGTCGCCGTCCTGCTCGGTCCCGACGGTCAGATGCTGGCCGGATCCGACCCGGTGAACTGGGACGCGGCCCTCGACGAGCTGGACCGGCGGATCTCGGCCCGCCAGGGATAGTCTTCGACCCCGCCAGGGGTAGTCTTCGACCGTGGCAGCACAGCGCGGGACCAGCACGGCGCCGCGCAGGATCGAGGTCGCGCCGCAGCGCTTCCCCGGCTGGATCGAGTCTTTCGCGCAGCGCCACGGCGGCGTGACCGCGGAGCCGGGGGAACAGGCGGTCATCTTCCTGGCCGCCGATGGCGCCGTTGCCCGCTGCCAGGTGCCGTTCCCGCCGTTCTCGCCGATCGCGCCCGGGCCGGAGCCGCCAGCTGAACGGCTCTCCGCGCACGCGACCGCCGACCGGACCGTGGGCGTGCTGCTGGTCAGGCTCGGCGGCTACGCGGCCGGGGTGTTCACCGGAACCGAGCCGGTGCTCGCCGCCTCGAAGGTCGGCAGCCGGCTGGTGCACGGGCGCAGCGCGGCCGGCGGCCAGTCGCAGCGGAGGTTCGCCCGTCGCAGGGAGAACCAGGCGCAGCAGGCGCTCGGCGCGGCCGCCGATACCGCGGTCACGGTGTTCGGCCCGTACCAGCTCGACGCGGTCGTGCTCGGCGGTGACCGCCGCGCCCTGGCGGGGCTGAAGGCCGACGCCCGGCTCGCACCGTACTTCGAGCTGGCCGTCGATGCGTTCCTGACCGTGCCCGACCCGCGCCTGGCGGTGCTGCGGGACACTCCGCGGCTGTTCCGCGCGATCAGGATCACCCTGACCGAGCCTGAACCGGGTATCGCCCGGTCCGGGTGACGTGCGGGGCGGCCCCGCGGGCGTCTGATGGGCACGATGCTGCACGTGCGTATGGTGAGCCCGCCGGCCGTTACCGGTCAGCTTGTCGAAACGCTGGCGGTGGCCCCCGGCATCTCGAACGTGGTCGTGCAGGAAGACGCCGCGTGCCGGCCGGACGGTGACGCCGTCCAGTTCGACGTGCGCGACGACGCCGCCAACCCCGTGTTCGCCGCCCTGCGCGATCTCGGGCTCGACCACACCGGGGTGATCGCGGTCGAGCGGGTGGAGGCCGCGCTCACCGACCGCGCGCGCCCCGCCAGGAGACGGGGCGCGATCCGGCGCGACACCGCTCCGGTGTGGGAGATGGTCGAAGCCATCATCGGGGCCAGCGCGGACTACGCGCCGAGCTTCTACCTGCTGCTGATCATCGCCGCGCTGATCGGTGCCGTCGGCATCCTCACCAACTCGGCGATCCTGATCGTGGCCGCGATGGTGGTCGGCCCGGAGTACAACGCGATCATCGCCGTCGCCCTCGGGATCAGCCAGCGGCATCGCCGCAGCGTCAGGGACGGCCTGCTCGCGCTGGTCAACGGCTTTGCGGCCGCCATCGTGGCGGCCATACTGTTCGGCCTGGCCGTCCGTTTCTCCGGCCGGACTCCGGACCGCTTCCTGGCCGGCCAGCGGCCAGTCGCCGACCTGATCAACTCGCCCGACGTCTTCTCCGTCATCGTGGCCGTGCTCGCCGGGCTGGTCGGCGTGGTCTCACTGACCGAATCCAGGGTCAATGCCCTGATCGGGGTCTTCATCTCGGTCACGACTATCCCTGCCGCCGCTTCCGTGGGTTTGTCGATCGCGTTCTCCGACTGGGAGGAGGCCCGGGGATCGGCACTGCAGCTGCTGCTCAACGTCGTCCTGCTGATCGCCGTGGGGGCGGGCGGGCTCAGCGCGCAGCGCAGGATCTGGCGGCGCCACTCGGCCGCGCCAGCCATGTCACCAGGCCAGCGGGAACAGCGGGAACAGCGGGAACAGCGAGGGTCTAGGCGGGTCTAGCCGGGAATCTCGGAGCGGTCACCGGACCACAGCGTGTGGAAGGACCCCTCCCGGTCGGCCCGGCGGTAGGTGTGCGCGCCGAAATAGTCCCGCAGGCCCTGGATCAGCGCCGCGGGCAGCCGGTCGCGGCGCAGGCCGTCGAAGTAGGCCAGGGACGAGCCGAACGCCGGAACCGGCACGCCCGCCGTCGCCGCGTCGGCGACCACCCGCCGCCAGCTGTCCACGCCGGCCGAGACTGCCGGCACGAAGTACGGCGCGACGAGCAGGGTGGGCAGGTCCGGGTCGCGATCGTAGGCTTCCCTGATGCGGTTCAGGAACCTGGCCCTGATGATGCAGCCGCCCCGCCAGATGGTCGCCATCGCGCCGCGATCGATGCCCCAGTCGTACTCCTCGCTGCCCGCCTGGATGTGGTCGAAGCCCTGCGCGTACGCGACGACCTTCGACGCATACAGCGCCTTGCGCACGTCCTCGACGAACGCCGCGCGGTCCGGCGCCGTCCACGGGCGCAGGTCGCTGCCGAATGCCGCGCGGGCCGCAGCGCGCTGGTCGGCGTGTCCCGACAGCGAGCGAGCGAAGGTCGCCTCCGCGATGCCCGTGATCGGGATCCCGAGATCGAGCGCGCTCTGCACGGTCCAGCGGCCGGTGCCCTTCTGCTCCGCCTGGTCCAGCACGATGTCCACGAACGGCCGGCCGGTCGCAGCGTCCACGTGGGCCATTACGTCCGCGGTGATCTCGATCAGGAACGATTCGAGGTCGCCCTCGTTCCAGGTGCGGAAGATGTCGGCCAGCTCTGCCGGGCTGGCACCGGTCCCGGTCCTGAGCAGGTCATAGGCCTCGGCGATCAGCTGCATATCGGCGTACTCGATGCCGTTATGAACCATTTTTACAAAATGCCCGGCCCCGTCCGGGCCGACATGCACGCAGCAGGGGGTGCCGTCGACCTGAGCGGCGATGGACTCGAAGATCGGGCCGATGGTGCGATAGGACTCGGCCGAGCCGCCCGGCATGATGCTCGGCCCGTTCAGCGCCCCTTCCTCGCCTCCTGACACGCCGGAACCGACGAAGTGCAGCTCGCGGGCGCGCAGGTCCTGCTCGCGACGACGGGTGTCGACGAAGTGGGCGTTGCCGCAGTCGATGAGGATGTCACCGGGGTCAAGCAGCGGCACCAGCTCGGAGATCACCGCGTCGGTGGGCGGGCCGGCCTTGACCATGATGATGATCGCGCGGGGCCGCTCGAGCGACGCGACGAAGTCCTTGACCGACTCGCTGGGGATGAACGTCCCCTCGTGGCCGTGCTCGGCCACCAGGGTGCGGGTGCGCTCGTAGGTCCGGTTGTGCACGGCGACCCGGTACCCGTGCCTGGCCAGGTTGCGAGCGAGGTTCCGGCCCATCACCGCTAGCCCGGTGACGCCGATCTGTGCCGGCTCCCGACTCTCGCCCATGCGCACCCCGCTCTGCCTAGCCGGACAGGACAGCTCCGGCTTCGCACTCTATCGGGACCCGACCGGATCGGGTCCGGACCGGCCGGCCCAGCCAGCCAGCCCGGCCGGCCGGCCGGCCGGCTATTGTGGTCAGACCATGACGCGCTTGCTGCTTCTTCGCAGCCGCGGCGAGGCCCGGTAACAGACCGGTCGGCCCCTCGTCGCGGGGGGTTGTCCTGCGCCGGCCGATTCCGTTCCGGTCATCTCGTCAGGAGCAGCGTCCATGAGCGTCTCAGGTCATCCAGGAAGTCAGCCCGCGCCCGGCCAGCAGCCCGCCTCCGGCCAGCAGTCGACCGCTGGCCGGCAGCCCGCACCCGGGCAGCCGGGCCAACCTCGTTTCAGCCAGCGCCCCTCCGGCATGCCGTGCCATCGCTACCGCCCGTTCCCCGCGGTTGACCTGCCGGATCGGCAGTGGCCGTCGCGCACCATCATGGCCGCTCCGCGCTGGCTCTCGACCGACCTGCGCGACGGCAACCAGGCGCTCATCGATCCGATGAACGCCGCGCGCAAGCAGGCGATGTTCGACCTGCTCGTCAGGATGGGCTACAAGGAGATCGAAGTCGGCTTCCCGGCGGCAAGCCAGACCGACTTCGACTTCATCCGCAGCCTGATCGAGTCCGGCTCGGTCCCCGACGACGTGCGGATATCCGTGCTGACCCAGGCCAGGGAGGAGCTGATCGAGCGCACGGTCACCTCGCTGATCGGAGCCAGCCAGGCCACCGCGCACCTGTACAACGCCGCGGCGCCGATGTTCCGCAGCGTCGTGTTCGGCTGGGACGGCGACGGCAGGGAAGAGTGCAAGGCCGTAGCCGTCGAGGGAACCAGGGCGGTGATGAAGTACGCCGAGCAGTACCTGGCCGGCACCGACTTCGGCTACGAGTACTCGCCGGAGATCTTCATGGACACCGAGCTTGACTTCGCGTTCGACATCTGCGAGGCCGTCATGGACGTCTGGCAGCCAGGCCCCGACCGGGAGATCGTGCTCAACCTGCCGTGCACCGTGGAGCGGTCCACGCCGAATGTCTACGCCGACCAGATCGAGTGGATGAGCAGGAACCTGTCCAGGCGCGAGCACATTGCGCTGTCCGTGCACACGCACAACGACCGCGGCACGGCCACCGCCGACGCCGAGCTTGCCGTGCTGGCCGGAGCGCAGCGGGTCGAAGGCTGCCTGTTCGGAAACGGCGAGCGATCGGGCAACGTGGACCTGGTCACCCTGGGCCTGAACCTGTACAGCCAGGGGATCGATCCGATGATCGACTTCAGCGACATCGACGAGATCAGGCGCACGGCCGAGTACTGCAACAGGATCAGCGTCCACGAGCGGCATCCGTACGCGGGCGACCTGGTGTACACCTCGTTCTCCGGGTCGCACCAGGATGCGATCAAGAAGGGCTTCGACCGGCTGGACGAGATCGCGGCAGCGGCCGGCCAGCCAGCCAGCGAGTTGCCCTGGCACATGCCGTACCTGCCGATCGACCCGAAGGATGTCGGCCGCTCGTACGAGGCTGTGATCAGGGTCAACTCCCAGTCCGGCAAGGGCGGCGTCGCCTACATCATGAAGCACGACCACCACCTCGACCTGCCCCGGCGGCTGCAGATCGAGTTCAGTCAGGTGATCCAGCGGCGCACCGAGAACGAGGGCGGAGAGGTCGATGCCGCGCAGATGTGGGAGGCGTTCGAGGCCGAGTACCTCGCGCCCGGCGAGTTCGAGCTGCTCAGCTTCGGCTCGGTCAGCGAAGACGGTACGGAGCGGATCACCACGAACGTCCGGGCCTTCGGGGTCGAGCACGCGCTGGCCGGCGTCGGCAACGGGCCGATCGCCGCTTTCTGCCAGGCGCTCTCCGAGCTCGACATGGGCCTGGGCGGCGTCGGCGTACGTGTGCTCGACTACGCCGAGCACGCGCTCAGCGCGGGCCGGGACGCCGAGGCCGCCGCCTACCTCGAGATCGAGGTCGGCGACCGCGTGTACTGGGGCGTCGGGATCAGCGAGTCGATCGTGCGCGCCTCTCTGCGCGCCGTGATCAGCGCGCTGAACCGCGCCGCCCGCCGGCAGGCCTCTGCTTAAGGTCCAGCCGCCGCCGGCAGGCCTCCGCCTGGGCCCAGCGGCCCTGCGGCAAGCCTCTGCCCAGGCCCAACGGCAGCCCGCCGGGCCGACGTTGGCACGGCCCTCCGACGGGCTGTCCGTGACGCTACCCGCGCGTCCCAGCCACGCGGCACCACCTGCCGGGCACCGGCACCGGCACCGGGAAAATCGCGTTGCCTGGCGGATCGGGGGCCTGGGTAGAATGACGCCATGCAACCGCTCCGCTCTTAACGGGACGGCCGACGCCGCTAGGCGGCGTGGGCCGAAGACTGTCCCTTTTGTGCCAGTTAGAGAAGTTCTGAGAGCGAGCGAATCCCGATGATCACGGTCACCGATGTTGAACTGCGCGCTGGCGCGCGACTGCTTGTCGACAATGTGTCGTTCCAGGTCGCAGCGGGCGACAAGATCGGCCTCGTGGGCCGGAACGGCGCCGGAAAGACCACGCTGCTGAAGGTACTGGCCGGCGAGGGCCAGCCAGCCGCCGGGGGAGTGCACAGCAACGCGACGATCGGCTACCTGCCACAGGACACCATGGTCGGCAACCTGGAAGCACTCGCCACCGACCGGATACTCCAGGCGCGCGGCCTGGACGAGGTGCTGGCCGGGATGCGGCAGGCCGAGCTCGGCATGGCCGACGATAATCCGGCCAGGCGCGACGCGGCAGTGCGCAAGTACGGCCACCTGGAGGAACGGCTCACCGTGCTCGGCGGCTACGCCGCCGAGGCAGAGGCCGCAGCGCTCGCGTCCAGCCTCGGCCTGCCTGCCAAGGTGCTGAAGCAGCCGCTGCGGACCCTGTCGGGCGGCCAGCGCCGCCGGGTCGAGCTGGCCAGGATCCTGTTCGGCGGCGCCTCCACCCTGCTGCTCGACGAGCCGACCAACCACCTCGACGCCGACTCGGTGACCTGGCTCCGCGACCACCTGCGCAGCTACCGCGGCGGCCTGATCGTGATCAGCCACGACACCGAGCTGCTCGCCGCCCTCGTCACGAAGGTCTTCCACCTCGACGCCGACCGGGCCGAGCTTGACATCTACAACGTCGGCTGGAAAACCTACCTGGACCAGCGCGAGACTGACGCCCGGCGCCGCCGGCGCGAGCGCGTGAACGCCGAGCGCCAGGCCGCCGCGCTGCAGTCCCAGGCGGACAAGATGCGAGCCAAGGCGACGAAGGCGAAGGCTGCGCAGAGCATGGCCAAGCGGGCGGAGAAACTACTCGCGGGCGTCAGTGCCGACCGGCAGGCCGATCGAGTGGCCCGGCTGCGGTTCCCCGAGCCGGCACACTGCGGGAAGGTGCCGCTGACCGCCGAGGGCCTGTCCAAGTCTTACGGCTCGCTTGAGGTCTTCACCGACGTCGACATGGCAGTCGACAAGGGAGCGCGGATCGTGGTGCTCGGCCTGAACGGCGCCGGCAAGACCACGCTGCTCCGGCTGCTGGCCGGCGTCGAGAAGCCGGACACCGGCGACGTGCGGCCTGGCCACGGGCTGCGGCTCGGCTACTACGCGCAGGAACACGAGACGCTCGACAATTCCCGCACGGTCCTGGAGAACATGAAGACCGCGGCTCCGGACCTCACCGAAGCCGATCAGCGCGGCATTCTCGGGTCGTTCCTGTTCTCGGGCGACGACGTAGCCAAGCCCGCCGGCGTGCTGTCCGGCGGGGAGAAGACCAGGCTCGCACTGGCCCTGCTCGTCATCTCCGGCGCCAACGTGCTGCTGCTCGACGAGCCGACCAACAACCTGGACCCGGGCAGCAGAGCTGAGATTCTCTCGGCGCTTCGCCGGTACAGCGGGGCGATCGTCCTCGTCACTCACGACGAGGGCGCGGTCGAGGCCCTCGGCCCGGAGCGGGTGCTGCTGCTGCCCGACGGTGTCGAGGACCTGTGGAACGCGGAGCTCGCCGATCTGGTTGCCCTGGCCTGATCGGGCACCACCGGAGCAGTACCCGATGCCCCCAAGCGCACCGAACGCGCAGGCTAATGGATGGGCGCGGCGATGGATAGCAAATGTCCCGATCTTTTGATGCCGTGTGGGTAGCCGATCACGACTTCTTGCGTGATCATGGCGGGTAACGCTGCGGCGCTTAGTTCTCCGGGAGGAAGCGTGACCGAGACCCTCAAGAAGGGCACTAGGGTGACTGGTGCCGATCGCACTAAGCTGGCGTCTGACCTGCAGAAGCGGTACAGCGCCGGGGAGAGCATCCGCGCTCTGGCCGCATCGACCGGCAGGTCCTACGGATTCATCCACCGCATACTCGCCGAGTCTGGCGTAACCCTCCGCAGTCGCGGCGGCGCCACCAGGGGACGAGCTAAGGGGTCATGACGACTAGCCAGACCGAGACGGGGCTGCGGCTCACCATCGATGGTGAGGTCGCGACCGTCACGCTCGGGCGGCCGGAGCGCCGCAACGCGATGACTCCGGCCGTATGGCAGGGGCTGGCCGAGATCGGCGCGAACCTGCCGCCGCAGGTCAGGGTCGTAGTGGTGCGCGGCGACGGACCGTCGTTCTGCGCCGGAATCGACCTGAACCTGCTCGCCGGGGCGGCGGGCGGCGAGGCTGTCGCCCGGCCGGATGATCCGGACTTCGAGCAGACGGTGGCGGGTTACCAGGCCGGGTACTTGTGGCTGAGAGATCCAGGGATCGTCTCGATCGCTGCCGTACAGGGCCACGCCATCGGGGCCGGATTCCAGCTGGCCCTCGCCTGCGACCTGCGGATACTGACCGAAGACGCGAAACTGTGCATGAAGGAGCCCGCGCTCGGGCTCGTTCCCGACCTGACCGGGACCAAGCCGCTCGTCGACATCGTGGGACTGCCGCGTGCCATCGAGCTCTGCCTGACCGCTCGCACGGTCACCGCCGCCGAGGCGCTGCTGCTCCGCCTTGCTGAGCTCGTCGTCCCGCCAGCCGAGCTCGACGCCGCCGTGGCTGACCTGGTCGCTGCGCTGCTGGCGACGGACGCGGCGGCGGCCCGCGCGACCAAGGCGCTGCTCCAGCACGCGCCGGGTCACTCGCTGGCCGAGCAGGCCGCCGAAGAGCGGCGGGTCCAGGCGCAGCTGCTCAGCAGCCGCCTCGGCGGATAGCGGCTCGCTATCCGGGTTCGCCGTGAGCTAACCCGGGAAGTTCTGCCGGCTCTTGGAGGTTGCTCCCGCCATGAGCTATAGCTGGCACACGATGCGCTCGTTCTCCCGGGACAGGACGGTCACCCAGCAGCGGCTGAAGCCGGGCACCGTGCGCCGTATTGCCTCCTATGCCAGGCCGTACCGCCGCGAGCTGATCTTGTTCCTGATCATCGTGGCGCTGGATGCGGGGATTACCGTGGCCGTTCCGCTGCTGCTCCGCGGCCTGATCGACAACGGCATCCTGCCGCGGAACCTCGGCGTGGTCCTCGCGATCGGCGCGGCCGTCGCCGGGCTTGCCCTGTTTGACGCGCTGCTGTCCATCGGCCAGCGCTGGTACTCCGCCAGGATCGGCGAGGGCCTGATCTACGACCTGCGGACCGAGGTCTTCCGGCATGTCCAGCGCCAGCCGATCGCGTTCTTCACCCGAACTCAGACTGGCTCGCTCGTGAGCCGGCTGAACAGCGACGTGATCGGCGCTCAGCAGGCCCTGACCAGCACGCTGTCGTCCGTCGTCGCCAATGTGCTCTCACTGGTGCTCGTGCTGGTCGTGATGATCACGCTGTCCTGGCAGGTCACGATGGTCGCGCTGGTGCTGATCCCCCTCTTCATCCTGCCGGCCAGGCTTGTCGGGCGGAAGCTGCAGCGGCTCACCAGGGAGTCGATGCAACTCGACGCCGCGATGGGCTCGACCATGACCGAGCGGTTCAACGTGGCGGGCGCGATGCTCGTCAAGCTTTTCGGCCGGCCGACGGAAGAGGCCGACGTCTTCGGGAACCGGGCCGGGCGGGTCCGCGACATCGGCGTGCAGACCGCGATGTACGGTTCGTCCCTGTTCGTCGCGCTGACGCTGCTGGCGTCGCTGGCGACCGCCGTAGTGTACGGGCTCGGCGGTGCGCTCGTGATCGATAACTTCTTCAAGATCGGCACGCTGGTCGCGCTGGCCGCGCTGATCAGCAGGCTGTACGGGCCGATCACCTCGCTGTCCAACGTCCAGGTCGACGTCATGACCGCGCTGGTCAGCTTCGACCGGGTGTTCGAGGTCCTCGATCTCAAGCCGCTGATCGAGGACGCACCCGATGCTGAATCGTTCGAGGTGGGCGAGGCCGCCCCGGCGATCGACTTCGACCACGTCATGTTCAGGTACCCGACCGCGGCCGAGATCTCGCTTGCCTCGCTCGAGTCGATCGCGCTGCCCATTCCCGAGCGCACCGACGCCAACGCCGATGTGCTGCGCGACATCAGTTTCCAAGCCCCCGCGGGCAAGCTCACCGCGCTGGTCGGGCCGTCGGGGGCTGGCAAGACGACGATCACGCATCTCGTCGCCAGGCTCTACGACCCGCGCTCGGGGAAGATCACGATCGGCGGCAGCGACATCAAGGGCGTCACCCAGGACTCGCTGCACGACGCGATCGGGGTTGTCACCCAGGACGCGCACATGTTCCACGACACGATCAGAGCCAACCTCAGCTATGCCAAGCCGGGCGCCACCGACGCCGAGCTCGTCGAGGCGTGCACGGCGGCCCAGATCTGGCCGCTGATCTCGACGCTGCCTGACGGTCTTGACACGATCGTGGGGGACCGGGGCTATCGGCTGTCCGGCGGCGAGAAGCAGCGGATCGCGCTGGCCAGGCTGCTGCTCAAGGCGCCGTCCGTCGTGGTGCTCGACGAGGCGACGGCGCACCTGGACTCGGAGTCCGAGGCAGCCGTGCAGCGGGCACTGAAGACCGCGCTGGCCGGCCGTACCTCGCTGGTGATCGCCCACCGGCTGTCCACGATCATCCAGGCCGACCAGATTCTGGTCATCGACGGCGGCAAGGTCACCGAGCGGGGCACGCACGACGAGCTGCTGGCCGCCGGCGGGCTGTACACCGAGCTGTACCACACCCAGTTCGCGAGCCAGCAGGCCACTGTCGCCGCGCCGCCGATCGCGGCGCCTCCGGCTGCCGGCTCACCGGCGGCAGGGTCGCCGGTCGCTGCCCGCAGCTGACCCGGCTCAGATGCGGCGGCGACGCGTTCCAGGCCGGTGCGGCGGATCAGGATCAGCACGATGATGGCGCCCAGGATCGAGCCAAGGATGCCGACAGTGCGGAACTCCGTTCAGGCAGACCTCTCGGCAGGACGACGTCGCGGAGCAGCGGTTCCCGCCCTAACTCCGTCCCGAACCAGCGAATTGACGACTCGATCCACGGCTGTACAGACGGTCCGACCGGGCACTCCAGCTTGGTGTCGGCGGCCGGCAGCCAGGGAGTGCTCTCCCGCTTGGCTTCATCCACCGCGCACCGCTACTCGTTCTATGCCAGCCGCCTTCCTGTCCCCTGGTATCCGATGATGGAGCTACCAACGACTTCAGATCAATCGGATGCTGGCACAGCCGGTCGCACGGAACCAGGCAGCCTGGCTGCCGAATCTCCTGGCCACGGCAAACAGGACCAGCGGGGACCTGGCTCGTCAACTCCGGTCCGATGCGACACTTGATGCCAGCCATGCCACCACGCCCGCGCCCCTACATCCTGGTCGTCAACGGACGCAAGGTCCGCCAGCCGGTCTTCGTGATCGGTGCGCCGCACTCCGGAGCCGACCTGTTCACGCGTGCGCTCAAGCGCCCACCGGGATTCCACTTCACCGTCGGCCAGCCCAGCGTCCTCAGCGTCGTGATCGCGTTCGCCCGCACGCCATCGATACAGGAAGGCAGGGGCGAGGCGGCAGCGACCGTCCTGCGCGACGCGTTCGCGCAGGCCTGGCAGGTCACTCCGCACGCCTGCATGACCTGCCGCCCCGAATGCCAGCGCGCGACAACCAGATCGGAGGCGGGCACCTGCGTCGACGAGCGGGAGATCAACAGGTACGGCGACGCGAGCCCGGCCCTGATCTACTGCGCCGAGGCCCTGGTCGACGCGTTTCCCGATGCGAGGATCGTCCAGATTGTCAGGGACGGCCGTGCCGTCTCGGCCGCGATGCTGTCCGATCCCGAGGAACTGGGCTTCTTCAGGCGCGGCGTGGCGAACGTCGATAGCGAGTTCCCCAACCCGTTCTTCGGCGTCGAGACCGAGGCCGACCGCACGCTATGGCCGACGCTGTCGGCGGCCGGCAAGTGCGCGATGCGCTGGCGCGGCGCGGTGCACAAGATGGCGCGACTGCGCAACAGCCTCGGGGCCGAGCAGCTGACAACCTTCCGCTATGAGCAGGTCGTCCGGGAGCCGCAGCAGACGGCCGCGGCGCTGTCCGAGTTCATCGATGCCAAGGTCGCCAGGCTCGAGATCCCGCAGACTCTGCAGGAGCCCGATTCCTGGCGTCGGCTGCTGAGCCCCGCTCAGCTCGCCGAGATCGAGAAGGTCGCCGGCCAGCAGCTCCGCCGGGTGGGCTACGGCGACTAGCCCGCGGCACGGCTAGCTAGCAGGCAACGCAGCGGCACGGCAGCCGCTGCTAGCTGGCCCGGGGCGTCCCGCGCCGCGAGGTCTGGCGCTGGTGGTCGTCCAGGTTGAGCGCGGCGAGGATCAGCGGCACGTGGCTGAACGCCTGCGGGCTGTTGCCGACCTGGCGGTGATAGCGCGGATCGTACTCCTCGCTGAGCAGCCCGAGATCGCTGCGCAGGGCGAGCAGCCGCTCGAACAGGGCCGCGGCTTCGTCCCCCTCGCCGATCAGGTGCAGCGCGTTGACCATCCAGAAGCTGCAGGCCAGGAAGGCTCCTTCATTGCCAGGCAGGCCGTCCACCGGGTGCGCCATTGAACCCGGCTCTGGCTGGGAGTAGCGCAGCAGCAGGCCGTCACGGGTCAGCTCGCGCCTGATCGCGTGGATCGTGGACACCACCCTGGCATCAGTGGGCGGCAGGAACCCGACTTCGGCCATCATCAGGACGGCGGCATCGACGGAGCCGCTGCCGTAGTACTGGGTGAAGGTTCCCCGGCTCGCGTCGTAGCCCTTCTCGCACACCTGAGCGTGGATCTCGTCCCTGACTTTCCGCCAGCGTTCGAGGGTCGACTCGGCGGTGAAGCTCAGGCCGGTCTCGGCCATCTTGATCCGGCGGTCGAACGCGACCCAGGCCATCACCTTGGAGTGGACGAAGTGCCGTGGCCCGCCGCGCACCTCCCAGATGCCCTCGTCCGGCTCGGTCCAGTGCTCCTCGAGATAGGCGAGCAGCTTGTCGATCAGGCTGGTCGAGTGCCTGTCGAAGCTGAGCCCGGCCTGCCGCCCGAGCATGATGGTGTCCACGATCTCGCCATACACGTCGAACTGAACCTGGCAGACGGCGTCGTTGCCGACCCTGACCGGAGCGGAGCCTTCGTACCCGGACAGCCAGTCGACGGTCCACTCGGTCAGCCTGCGCTCGCCCGCCACCCCGTACATGATCTGGACGTCCTCGGCGGTTCCCGCCACCGCGCGGCCCAGCCAGCGCCGCCAGGCCGCCGCCTCGTCGGAGTACCCGGTCCGGAGCAGCGCCTCGAGGACGATCGTCGCGTCGCGGAGCCAGCAGTACCGGTAATCCCAGTTCCGCACCCCGCCGAGATCCTCGGGCAGGGACGTTGTCGGCGCCGCGACGATGCCGCCGGTCGGCTCGTAGGTGAGGGCCTTGATGGTGATCAGCGACCGGACCACCGCATCTCGGTACTTGCCGTGGTAGCTGCACCGCGACACCCAGTCGACCCAGAACTCGCTGGCCAGGCTGAGCGCTTCGTCGGCGTCGATGCTGGGCGGCGGATCCTCTCGCTGGGACGGTGACCAGCTCAGTACGAACGGCACCCGCTCGCCGGCCCGGACGACAAAGCTGGCGCGGTGGGCGAGTTCGT
>Ga0307373_10003558_pt1 | contig 27075 bp, 31 predicted proteins | sample OX2MG_FD_202534 | JGI IMG/M metagenome (GOLD analysis project Ga0307373, IMG submission 202534) | Soil microbial communities from Risofladan, Vaasa, Finland - OX-2 | ecosystem: Environmental > Terrestrial > Soil > Coastal area > Acid sulfate soil | place: Finland: Risofladan, Vaasa | collected...
TGAAGGGGTGGGGGTGTACGCTAGAAGCCTTCGGGCGACTAGTTCAGCCCGTCCACTACCTATAGCTCAACGTGTGAATGAAATGCCCCGGCGGAGGCGCAATGAACCCTATACATGGCGAATGCCCTGCTACTTCATTTTGCAAAACTTAGCGGAGCGGCTAGAGGAGTGCAACGAACCCATACGCACGGCATAAATCACTTTCCGCGGCAATCTATCTGAACGGGTAAATATCGCGCCTGCGAATCCGGAATCACGAGGAGCACCACATATGCGGGGAACAACATCGCGAAGGACAAGGGAGGGCATTCTGGTGGCCTCGGGTGCAGCAGTCATGCTCACAGTCTTGCTCATCCTGCAGTCGCTTCTCGGCAGCGGCCTTCTCAGCACGAAGACCGTCTCTGTGACTGTGACGACTTCGGATCCATACGAGCAGGTTGCCAGCGCGTATGCTACTCATCTTCTGCAGTTTAGTGCCAGAGACAAGACCGCACTCGCGAGCGGATACGAAAGCAACGCCACAGTCGAGTGGACAGGAGCTGTTACAGGGCTTGTCGGGAACTATTATGGCATTGCAGACATCGAGATCCTGTTTGGAAGTTTCACCGGCAAGTTCCTCAATTTCTCATTGTCGAACAACTATCAGTCCGTGGGGGTCAAGGGCAACATTTCGGTGGTGAACTCGACGTTCAGCTTTCAGGGATACAGTTCGGTGGTCGGTCAGGTAAGTGGGATGATAGTCGCGCAGGACGTGTACATGCACGTCGGCTTTTCATGGCTGATCGCAAGAGAGACTTGGAACTTTACCCAGTTCAACGAACAGTTCCCCGTCAGATGATGCCCCGGCGGAGGCGCAATGAACCCTTATGCATGAGGAAATGCCGCTATAGTTTGGCAAGCTGGAACCCGCCGAAGATGCTCCTATACTTCCCGTCGTCTTTGTCCAGCCAACGCCTCATGCTCCGGAGGAGTTCCTTCAAGGCTCTAATGTGCCTGAGAATCATTATTTCGAGATTGCCTTGCTCGTTGACAAGAATCTCGAACTCCACGTGAACCTCTCCATTGCAGCTATACATTTCAAGGTGCGTCTCCCATCGCTTGTTCGCCGCCTCAATCAGACTCTCTAGCTTGTTCAAGAATCGAACGACATGTGGGATCCTTCGCGCATGCTTCTTGCGAATCTCCGGAATGTGAAGCCACTGAAAGTCCTCGCCCAATTTGTCGCGCCTCCTGTCATACGACAACTCAGAATACTTGGCCTGCATGAAGAAGTCCGCGTGAAACACCAAAGTTGAGGCGAACCACAGTCTGCCTTCGGCGAGCTTCGCAGATTCTATGTAGCCTGCTTCGATATCGTCGTCAAGTGATACAGCCCAGAGAAAGTTTCTCTTGTGAACGAGCTTGTCCCTGCTCTCGAGAACATATGGATGCTTGGTCTCTGCTTCTAAAATCTGTTTTACACCGTAGCCCAACTCGAGATTGTAGCGGTCCGGGAAGCTGGTACCGACATCAAACATAGGCTCAAACACTCAATTAGGATTTACGACCAGCGGTTCCCCAGCCATTGTTGCTCCCGTTGTGCTTGGCGAATTGCCCGGCGTAGGCTCAGTAGACCTCTAGATGGAAACATTCAGCATCTAATCTTTAGCGATCGGGCAGGTATCCCCAAGCATCCGCAAGTCTCTTCTGATGTTGTCGAATCTTGAAGAAGGCCTCTTCGAGCGCCGCAACTGTAAGATTAACCGCTCTCTCCAAGGACAACGAGGCTACTTGCGTCGGCTCGATTAGGGCTTCGATTCGATAAGATGCGATTTCGTTGAGGCCGAAGTAGAGCATGCCTAGATGCACTTTGTGCTTCTTCGAAATCTCCGACACAACAGTCTCGTACTTGATCAACCGATTTGCGACGGGCGGAAACTCCTTCTTGAACTCCGCCCAGACTTCGCCCTTCTTCCCGATGCCTTCCAAATTCATCCTGCGCCGTTCTCTCATCCATTCGCTCCCGTAGACCCACTCAATCATATCCATCGTATCCCCTAGCGCGTCCGTCTCGATATGGATGACATTGTCGACGTCAATCCAAAGGACGTGAACAAAAGGGGCTTTTCGCGATGCCGGGGAAGGGCTGGCCCAGAAGAATTCTCTGACCTTCTCTTTGGGTGTTGGGGGGATTGGATATCGACCTTCTTTTGCCGGTTCGAAGTCCACGCCGGTCAGTCCCTTGACGGCCTTTATGGCTGCCCCACTGTCTACTGCAACCGTCGCGCCTTCTTTGCTCATGCTGGAACAACTCCACAGAGAAGTTCGCCTAGCGCTTTCGTCGCATGCGAAACGCGAGTTATCATGGATTGGGCACCTGTACGATTATCGTCCTGATCAAGTGTTGATTGTCGACGTAGGATATAATCGCATATCCCATTGTCGCAGTATTCTTGTTGTTCGCGAAATCGCGTTGAAGTTGTGGGACCATCTCAGTAAGCTCTCCCTGAATTGCTGGCACGACCCCGTCAGGAGGCAAGTTGCTGAGGTCAACTAGCCGGGCCTGGATGAAGGTGGTCTTGTCGAGAGTGTTCAAATCTGCTCCCCCCTCCGAAGGTTCGTGTAGGATTAGGTTCTGCAACCAAAACCTCTCTGTTCCTGCCGTGTATGCAATCTCTGCCCCGAGAGTTCCCAAGTCGTAAGTCGCGCCCTGCTCAATCATATCCGCCTCGAGCGATCGTGCCGGCGTCACGCTATCAATCCGGTAGACCGCGGAGCCGCCGCTGGCCAGGTACTGGGGATCCCCCGGAACCTCTGCGGATAGTGACCACAGAATCGAAGGCGGCTTGACGTAGACGGTCGTGGTTGAAGATTGGCCTGGTCCTGTATCGTATAGGAACTTCAGCCTGACCCCGTCGTTGGATACTAGGAGCACTTGGGCGAAGTCGCTCTGGCCGGTCGCAATCCGGAGTTGCGGGTTGCTGTAACCATTGTACACGAGCCGCATATCGGTCTCCTCTCCAAAGACGTCCACCACTTGAAAGTCCAGCGCAACCACCTTGCCGTTCCAAATCAGCGCGGCCTGCGTGCCGTCAATTTCATAGTCGCCCACGGGAATCCCGCCAACCTCAGACTGGGTTACGCCAATCGTCAGGTCGCTGCTGCTGATAGAGTAGCTGGTGAACTCGGAAGCGGGGGTCACCCAGGACGCGTCTAGCCCGAAATCATTGAACTGTAGCAGCGGCAACCTTCCTACGAAGGCGTCTGGTGTGAGAATCTGTAGCTTCACTTTGACTATCGTTCCGGCCTGAGCGACATCGGAGGGTGCAGTGACTTTCCACTGTCTGCCTCCAGCGACGATGTCGCCCGCGTTCTTCGGACCACTAAAGTAATTGTAGACCGCAACATCTTGGTCGCTGTAAGAAATCTGGATGAATTGCGGCTTTGTCGAGTCGAATCCGGGGACATTGTCCTTGAGCCATGACACCGTGATGCACTGGGTCCTTCCCGTGCTATCCGCGTAGGTTGTGAGCGCGTTCTGCGTGTTCACGGCCATCTGCAGCCAGCCCCCGTCCTGCTGGTACTCCAGACCATCGGCGGCGTCAGCGGCCCCATCCTCTGCGGGCGAGTTGCCGGCAGCCTGCGCCACCTTCTGTATGTCGCTCTGGATTACGTCATTCGGAACGCCCTTGTCGTGTAGGACGTTCACCATCGTGTCGACCTGGTCGGCGGTCAGGCCAGTCGCCCACACCGAGTCCTGCGGAACCTCCCCGCGAGCGACTGGAGGATGCCCAACATCGCCGACGACGCCCCTGTCGAGACCTTCGAGCCGATGTCCCCGAGGTACCCCTTGACCACCGGCCAGGCGTCCCCCAGCCCAAGCGTCCCCACGGCGGTCTGGAAGTGGTCGGCAAAGCCGTCCTTCCCGCCGACAAGGAGCATGACACTGGTGATAGCGAGCGCCCTCCCGAGATAGTCGGCCCTCTGGGCCTGCGGGATGCTTGGGTCGAAGGAGGACTCGTAGAGCTGGGCGAGCTGCCCCGGGAGCGTCTGGCACGCCGCCAAGGTCAGGTTGTTCGTCTCGAAGAGGGTCTTCATGGCCGTGAGGCCGTTGAACGAGATGAAGTCGAGGGAGGCGAGCGTCACCCCTGCCGCGCTCGCGGCGAAGCCGTCGACCCCCTGCTCCACGGCCGAGGCGCTCTCGTTGTTACCGCCGCTGCCCGGGTCGACCGCGGAGACTTGGCTCTGGGCCTGGGCGACAAATCCCGTGTCCAGCCAGCTTGGGGACTCGGGGAGATTCTGGAGCGCCCAGGCCTTCCACGCCTCACTGCTGTCGATGAACCCGATGACGGTCTGCGGGACGATCTCCTCGTAGGTCTGGAGCTCCGAGGAGTGGACCTCCCCCCAATAAGCCGAGTCAGTGAGGTCCGCAAGCGTGCTGGAGTTCCCCTGGGTGAGCGACAGGTTGTCGAGGGGAGCAAGGACGAGGTCGGCGGCGACCGGGACAGACGAATAGGGAGCTGCTTGCCCGAGGGTGGCGTTGGAGTAACTCGATGAGTTCGTCGAGTTGAGGAGCTGGTTGGAGGTGCCGGTGGAGATGGGCGAGCAGCTCCCATGACTCACGAGGAGGTAGGCGGAGAAAGATACCGCCAAAGACAGAAGGATGAGAACGAGGATGAACCCTCCAAGAAACTTCTTCACCCATCCCATGGGTTCCTACCCTGGTAGAGATGATAACCAGCAATGTCGACGCGGAATGGTGCCAACGAACACGTTCCGGAACTCATGCGGCGAAAGGCCCGAGCTGGCTTAAAGGGAATTGCTCATCGTAAGCACTCATTTATGATGAGTTTTTTCGGGGATACCTGATTCTCGCGACATCGGCGACGACGGAGGGGCAGTAAACCCTGATGCGCCGCGAAATCTAGTTCCGCGCCCGTTCTTCGTGCGCTTGCTAACGGCGCTTAAATCCAAAATTCGCCTCGGAGCGCATGAAATCCGAAAAGAAGGAGGAGAGGCTTCCTGCAGAGGTCACTGTCCATCCCGACGGCCAGAGGGTAGAGGTAGACAGCATCGGTGTGTCTCACTTCTACCTGCCGCCCAGTCGGTGCAAGAACTGCGTTGATTAGCCAACGCCAGGAGACCGAGCGGAGGGTCTGCCGATTTTGCAAAGGACTCCTTCCCCGATTTGGTTACCACTGGACCTGCCACGCTTGCGGAGAGACCTATTGCTACATCCACATGCAGATGCATTCCGAACCTCACGCGTGACTAGACACCCCGGCGCAGGCGCAATGAAGCCGTTCATGAATGACTCCTCAAACCTTAATTCTCGGTGGACTCTCAAACAGGTTGGCCTTTGGATGAACACTTGTGAGGTCTGCGGCAAGAAAATTTCGTATCTCGAGAGGCTCTGCTCAGAAGAATGCAGACTAATTTCCCTATCAAAGGAGGAAAGTGCCGCACAACGTGCTAAGCATGTCCGAAACGGATATCCCTGCCCGAAATGCGGTACAATCCACGAGCGAGAACCTGGAACGCCGGCGAGCATGCTACTTGCTCGCTATGACATTCCCGAGTCCGAGCTGACTCCTAGGGCACGTCGACTTTACAAGAAGTTCACCTCCAACCTTGATGACTAGGGGCCCGTGCCCTTTGAAAGAACAATCCGGCGGAGGCGCAATGAACCTTTATGCATGGGCCGCCCGCTGACGGTCAAGCCGAATGGATCGACGTCTGATGGCGCTGGGCCTTGCGGTCATGGTTGGACTTGCTTCGTTTGCCGTCTACTCAGTTTACGAGCCACGGGCAGCTCAGTCGACATCGACTACGAGTTCTGTGTCAAGCACGATCTCCACCCAACAAACGTCTTCACCGGTCTCCACGGACGGCTCGGCAAGCATTGCCGTGAGCAAAGCCGTCGACTACCTCGTCGCTAACTTCAATCCAGCGACGGGTCTGACATCGGAAACTCCGGGCTCCTCGACCTACTGGCTTTACAGCGACAACTTTCTTGCTGCTCTGGCTCTCAATCATTTTGGGCAACGCAACACGACGCTCATCACGCTCGCGGCCGACATTTCAGGATCGATAAACGAAGATCTACGAGTGCAACAGCTCAACAACGCTGAAAATCAATACATGGTGCTCAACGCATCAGCGCCGTGTCAGTTTCATCCCTCGGTTGATTATACCATAGCGACCCCAGACGGCGTGCAGATTAAGACGACAATCAATAATGGGACCGGGGATCTTTCGGAGAACCAGTATGCAGACGTCGCCTTCCTGAAGGCCATCTGCCTATATCGGCAAAACAATGCGTCAGGAGCCCTGACGTCGTACAACGCGGGAAAAGGGATGTTCGACGGAGTCGGCTTTAGAGATCTCCCCTACAACAAGACGGGCCAATACCAGACCTACAAACTCGCTCTTTTCATTTATGCTACCGCAGTTCTCAAACAGCCTATGGACGAGCGTGCATTATCGGCACTCCTCATTATGCAAGCTCAGAACGGCGGATTCTATACCGGATATGACGCTAACTATTCGCATGACGGAACCCTGACGAATACCGAAACGACTAGTCTCGCGATTCTCGCCCTTTCCTATCATGGGTGAATCTCTCGGCGGAGGCGCAATGAACCCTGTGTATGACGAACTCCTTCTTTCATAATGCTAATTTAATATGACAGGCGCGCACGGGATTCATGGGTTGGCTTCGCCGCCTCATAGAAGACCTGACCAGCCCTGAAGCAGAATACGGAACGCAGTCCATAACCCTAACGGGAGAACACGTCAGAAGCAAAGCTGAACAAAGGATTGCGGACTACTTTACCACTCAGGACATAACATATCAATACGAGAAGACGGCGAGGACCAACGCCATTATCCTAAAGGAAAAAATCAGCAGACCGGATTTCTTTCTTCCTGATTACGGGATATACATCGAATACTGGGGCCTGCTGCATGCAGACAATGCAAGGACTCGGAAGTACTACGAGCGAACTATGAAGTGGAAGATGGCTCAGTACCACAAGAACAAGATCAAATTCATCAGTCTTTACCCAAACAACCTGGATAACTTAGATTGGGTATTCCGAGCTAAATTCAAACAAGTGGCCGGATTCGACCTTCCCAAGAAAATGACGAACCGAGTTAATCGGAGCTACTGCTCAAGTTGCGGCAAGCCCGTCCAAACTAATGCAAGATTCTGTGGAAGTTGCGGGAAGCAAGTCGGTCAATGAATTTCTCGTATGCATTCATTTGACGCCTTGAGCGACCAGTTCAGCCCGTCCACCCCTAAGCTCAACGTGTGAATGAAATGCCCCGGCGGAGGCGCAATGACCCTATACGCGGCAACCCACGCTTCCCTCGCGCTTGGAGGATTGTTCCGTCGGGTTCAATAGCCACCGGCCTCGCTAAACCGACTACCATGCGGAGCGTCACGGTCTGGATAGTCCTCGCGATCTTGGTCATCGCAACGTTCGGTTCAGTCTACTTGGTCAGGAGCATCGAAGGGGCAATGACTTCCTCGTCCACCATAACCTCAACTCAGACTTCCGTCTCCTCGCCTACGACCAGTGTAACTGCGACGGCCGCATCTAGCACGACCCAACCTTCGACTTCGCAATCGACATCGACCGAGACGTCCTCCACATCTACGAGCGTTACCTCGTCGACGACCTCCAACCTCAGTACTTCGTCTACGAGCACCGTCTCGCAGACAAACTCAAGCGTCGTCGGGACGGCTTGGTTCGGGCCCGAATCCTCTCCGAGCAGCTGCGGCAGCATGTCGAAGTCCGGCATCTTCTCAGGAGACCCGGGTTACACGACAACGATATACCTCCCTACCGGGAATCCTCCCGGGGACAACCAGTACCCCCTCGGCAGCAGCATCTGCATCCTCGTCTACCTCCAGAACTTGCACACCCAGTCGACCGCTCTGCCCAGCGTGGAGACCGTGAAAGTCACTAGCAACAACAACTCGGCGTCCACGGGGCTCATTTTCTATGAGTTTAGCTGCTCCGTCCCCGGCTCCTACAACGGGTCGTTCGGGCCGAACGGCACAGGGTGGGGTTGTGTCGCGGCCTGGGACACGTCCAAGCCCTTCAACGGGATTCTACCCACCGCCTCATCCCCCGATTATATCTATGAAGCAATAGTGACGATCACGATGGCCGACTCCACTGTCATACAAGTGGAACACAGCATTGGATTCACGCCCTAGACGGGACCACGCGAATCTCTTTATCTGACTATACGCACTTGGGGGTGTCAGGGACACATGGTTGGGAAGAGGGTTTCAATCCGTCCCTACGCTGAAGGCGACATTTGGGTTCTGGAAAGGACTCTCGGAGACCCGAGCCAGATGGTTCACCTCAACGGACCTGAGAGCCCGGAGGCGCTGAGGAAGCGCCACGAGAAGTTCCTCGCTCTTTCGTCGGACCCAAGTGCCGGATGCATGTTCACCATCACCATTGGTTCCGAGGATGTGCCTGCGGGCAACGTTGGATACTGGGAGACGGAGTGGGACGGACAAGAGGGATGGGAGACGGGCTGGTTCGTTCTACCTGAATTCCAGGGGAAGGGAATCGCGACCACCGCGACCAGGATGCTGATGGATCACATGGCCAAACTGAGTCGCAGGTTCCTCTTCGCTTATCCCTCCGTGAACAACGGTCCGTCGAACGCCGTATGCAGAAGGCTCGGGTTCACCCTCATCGGGGAAACTGAATCCGAATATCCACCCAAGAGCGGAAGACGCTTGCGTGTCAACGTCTGGCGGCTTGACTTGAAGGCGCTTAGAGCGGAACACCCCCCGTCTCACCTTGATCTGGCTGGTGGCAATCCAACCTTCGGATGAGGTATTCTCGGCGGAGGCGCAATGAACCCTATGTGTGGCGAAGCCCACATTTTTGGCAAGCTAGCGGAGCCCCTGGAAAAGGGGCGCTTCTAGCTCATGAAACCCCGTGCGACCCAGCGCCGTTCTGATTGTTAGCTTCAATACTTCGTGAAGCCTCACATGGCATTGGATGGGCAGACTCCTGCTCAAGCGGCGGGCGTGGGCCTATCGGAGAAGGACAAGTGGATGGAGCTAATCAGGGAATCGATCGCAAAGACCCATTAGAAAGCAATCTGCAAAATGGAGCGTCGGCCAGGCCTTGAAAAGCAAAGTTGTATTGGCTGTTTCTCTTGTTGTAGTAGTTTCAGCAAGTCTGTTTGTATTCTTACCCATCATGCCATTGCCGGTCTTCTATCATGGCTTCGTCGTCTGTCATGGTGGTCCAGCATGCCCTCAGGCCATCTCTCTATCTTGCGCGACGTTTGGAATCGGAGAGTACCGTATTGTTTCCGGCCGCTATTTCTTTTCTAGCCATTGCAGCTTCAACTCTTTCATGCCGATAATTGAAATCACCCTTGGCGGGACACTCTCATGAATCACCCTAAGACGGAACAATACTGGTTGGTTGCAGCAAGATCGAAAGGAGTGATGTGAACGCTGCTCCAAAGGGCTGGCTTGTCGACATCACCATGTGAATGAAATGCCCCGGCGGAGGCGCAACGAACTCCCATGCATGGCCAAGCATCAGCTTCGACCTTGCAAACTGATATATGGCGCCTGAACAGAAAGATGAACTGATGACGTCCCGGGAGTTCGGCAAGGAACTGGAGCTCATAGCGAAACCATTGGTGGAGGCTGGAGTCTACGCTTCCCAGGAAGCGTTCGTCCGGGACATCGTCAAAGACATGGCCACGAAGCGAATGAGGACGTACGAAAGCGCCGTGAGGAGGTACAGGGCCAAATATGGAACTTTGGAGCGCTTCGGCACCAAGATCAAGGGGAAGGCTTCACCAAAGCAGGAGGACGACTGGATGGCCTGGGAGGCGGCAGAGGACATGCTGAGGGCGTGGAAGAAAGTCGCCGAGAGCTCGGTCTGAGTGCCGGTCAGTGACATCAACACACTCAGAAACTCGAAGCTAGTCCGGAGAATCGTCCAGGCGCAGGTCGACAGCACCGGCTACGCGTATGTCCTCAAGGTAAGAGCTGAGCTGGTCAACGGCTGGTCATTACAATACTGGGAGCATGGCTCTGACAAGGTCCGGCGATATTCATTCCACATTCTTCTAGGGAGGAGCACGGTTGTCAGATGGGACAATGCACCGCATCATCCAGGCGTCCGGTCGTTTCCTCACCACAAGCACGTGGGAAGGACGATAGAGGCCTCAAGTGACATGACGGTCATGCTTGTTCTTGCGGAGCTACAGGCAATGATTGAGAAGGATTGACGCGACCAGTTCAGCCCGTCCACTACCTATAGCTCAACGTGTGAATGAAATGCCCCGGCGGCGGCGCAATGAACCCTGTGTACGCGACATACCTTCTTCCTGATTTCGGGCCGCTGTTCTAATTGATAGGCTCAATAGTGAGTGCCTTTCATAATTTTCCTGAAGAAACATGAGAAGGAAAGAAGGCGCCTTCGTAGTGGCCCAAGCCGCCATCACCGTCGCCGTCTTGCTACTAATCTCGCTGCCGGTCTCGAGGCAGACTACCACTGGAAGTTCGCAGTCGTCCACGTCGACTGACAGCGAATTCATTGACAACACCACCACCAGCCCCTGCGACGCTCCCGGGGTCTACTGCGGCCCCGGCTTCGCGATCTCGAACGCCTCGCTTGTCTCAGCGTCGACCCTAGGAGGAAACCACAGCCTCCTGGGCTTCACAGTCCACGGAACCTACGCCAACTTGAAGATTACGTCGATGAGCATCTGGCTGTCGAACGCCAACTCCAGCCAGCCGGACGGAGCCAACGGCGCCCACTTCGTTGGCAAGGTCTACCCCAGCTGGAGCGGAAAGGACGGAGGTCTCTACGCGTTCGACGTCCCGATGACGGGCTTCAACGCGGTCAAAGGAGCCCAATGCGAGCTCTGGATCGACGCCTACTCAGTGTTCCCTAGTCCTCTGAAGGGCGACAACTGGGCTGTGCAGAACATGACCACAGGCTAGGCGCGCAACGATTCGAGTCCGGCGGAGGCGCAATGAACCCTACACACGGCGACAGTCGCTCCGTTACCCATCGCTGCATGCCATCTGTCACCCCGGCCCTGTGTGCGGGGGAAAAAGGCCGAAGTCATTTATGCAATGAGCAGGGTATGACCCTTGCCCCACGCTCAGAAACGTCCAGGTCTCATTCACGATCAACCACATCTTATCGACATAGGCGTAGGAATCTTGGGCCGCGACGGTCCCCCAGAAAGCCCCAACGAAGGGAGGAGCGTACACGCCCGGGCCTCCCGTGTTGTTCCCTGCGAAATCGAATGACGAGTTGACTATCCAGTATCCGTCCTTCGTCGCTATCGTCTGATTCTCACAGTAGACAAGAAGGTAATGTTGATTCCACAACGGGCCTCCCAAGGTCACGTTCCCCAACCCTGACCCAGTGTAGTTCCCATCCCATTTGCCCGCGCCGCCCTTCCACTCGATAGTCGCGTTCGGCGAATAGCCCGTCAAGAACGGGAAGGGCCACTGGCCCTCTAATAGGAGGAGGTGCTCCTCATAGCTGTTGGCGACTTGGTTGTACGCGCTGGGAATCGTCGACACCACAGTCGAAGTCGTTGTTGACACAATTGTGGTTCTGGTGGTGGTTTCGTAGAATGTGGTCGATGCAAAGACTATCGTCAGCACGACGAAGAGTCCGAGCAACGCGGTCCTGACGTTCAACCTCGGCTGCTTTCGCGGTCACTGGGTGGGCTTGAACCTTTGGATGCTTTGTTCCCTCGCTCAACGGAGGCGCGATGAACCCTATACATGGCGAAGCCCTTCTACTTCATTTTAGACAAACCCTAGCGAGAGCTGGAACCACCTACCGAATGGGGTAAGAATAGGCTGCTCGTTTAGGGCGGCTTGAACTTGAGAAGGAAAGGAGCCCTTGTCGCTCTGGTCGCGCTCGTTGCCCTTGCGGCCCTCGGGTACTTCCTGATGTATGTCGTTGGCGAGGCAATGCTCGCCGATTCGATGCCGTCCTTCTTCTCGCCCTTCATGCTCGCCGGCGCCATCTGCTTGCTCGCGGCTGCGTATTCTGGGGTGGTTCTGCTGAAAGTCAACGACACAAGGTCGTGGAAGAAATCTACGGTGGTGACCTCGCTGAGCATCTTGATTACCGTTCTTGCCCCTTTCATCCCGTTCCCGGTGGGCTGCAACCTGCAGACGTGGTTCAACCATACCAACGTGTCGAATGGTTGCCCTGCGAGTCCCATCGGGACGTGGTCCACCATTTGGCCGAACGTCTTGCTCCTAGACATCGGGCTAGTGTTCGCCTCCATAGGCTTGGCTTCGGCGAAGCCCAACCGATCGCCGGTCGTGGGTGCGGGCATGGGGCTCATGATGGGAGGGCTCTTCCTCGTAGCGTTCGGGTCTTCCTTTAGTTACATTACGATGTGCCCGGCTAATGGCTGCCCTCCGCTGACGTCAGCGGAGTGGTGGTCCTTGTTCTGGCCAAATGTATTGGCGAAATTCATTGGGGCGAGCCAAATAGTCGTTGGCAGCATGGCTTGCTTCATTGCTCTGCGCAGACAGAGAGCCGCCTTGTCGCTGGCTGTGACGATTCCCATTTCAGAAGAACCCCCGGCGGAGGCGCAATGAACCCTGTACACGGCGAATATTACTAGGGCAATTGCCACTGTCCCGATTGCCGTTGTTCGAGGCATAATGCAATGGGACGGTTTGGAGTCTCGGATTACCATATAGGTTTGTCCCAATGGGATTTGATTTGCTGCGCGAGAACTCCGAAGCCACAGCTCGCCAGTCGGACATGCAGAACATTTTGCCACAGTCTTTAATTTCGACTGGACACTCACGGAGGTTTGGCGATGAATGCTCAACCCCCAAAGAGCAAGGGCAAAGTCGCTATTCTCGCTGTAACCGTCGCCCTGCTCGTCATCGGCGGACTAGTAGCATACACCTTGACCGGGACAGGGAAAGTCCCGACCGGTCCCTCTTCCCGCAGTCCGTCCGCAATCGTGACAGAAAATCAATGGACGTATTTCAACTCAAGCGTTCAGGACGGCCTCCAAGTCCAGGTGGCACTGAACACGACTTCAATGCTTTCAGGAAGAGGCCTGTCAGCTGAGGTGTATCTGACGAACACACTTCCCAGGAACGTCTCGCTTTCCGCGAACCTCACGGCCTTTCCGGGGGATTCCGCTCTTGAGGCTTTGGGTCGGGGTAATCCGTGCGATGGGGCAGGGCCCTTCGGCCTACTCAATTCCGGACTTTACCAAGGACACTACACCTCCGCGAATTTCTCTCAAGAGCCCGCCCCCCTGCTTCTCGAAAATCCGGCGGCACTGAACTTCGGATGTCCCAACCCCTACTACTACAGCAGATCGCCCCAACTTCAGAGTGTTGAATTTGCGCCTAATGGTGACGTGGCCACGTTGTCTGATGTTCCTACTGCTTTCTCCTTTGCAAATCAAACTATGGACATGCACATCAGTTTCGGGACAATCAACTGCACCGCTGTGCCATACAAGTCCGGTCCTTCGACGATTATTGCGAATGGGTCAACAACGACCTCGATGGGAGAAACTCAACTTGAATTGGCCGGCGCGGCCTACGAAGGTATCAGAGGTTACTGGGCGATGCCCACAAGCGGAAGCTCCATACTTAATGATCCCCATACCAACAGCACGGTACTCGAGGCTCTCCAGGAGGCCCACGGCCTCTATCACCAGTTCACCGGCTCCTACACGATTGTCGCGGAGGACTATTGGAATCAGACTGTCTTCGCATACTTCGAGGTCCGAGCCAATCCCTCCCCGTCCGCCGTCGGAGGAGTCGATACCGTGGTCGCGACCGTCACGTCGATGCTGACCCTTACCACGCAGGCCTCGCAGGCTACGACAATCTACGCCCAGCCGACCCCCAACTGCACTGAAACGGCTCCTACTGAAACGACCACCACCACGGTGACAGTAGGGCCGACGCCTCCTGCCTCCACGACCACGATTACGGTGACGACGACCTCGACGAGCTACACCCAAACCGTCACCGTGACCAGTTGCACATACAGCATGCCGACGGTCACCTCGACCGTGACGACCACCGTAAACCCGTAGGAGGCCGGACACTTGATTGGCGGAGGCTCAATGAACCCAAACTCGTGTTCCTCAAACTAATTAGACGGCATGCACGAGGCGCAAATGCCGTGCCTCAGAGCAAGGTGTTCTTCGAAGTGATGTCGTCTCTCGACGGCTTCATTGCCCCCGAGGGGATGGAATCGGCACTTGCGGGCGATCCTAGCTACAAGGACTCGATGGGCAAGTGGACCGAACTCACGAGCTGGGTGTTCAAGCAGAAGTTCTTCCGCGAAAACCTCAAGATCGGCAAGGGAGGTGAAACAGGTGAGGAGAACCGGATGCTTGAGGGCACCTTCAAGCGCACTGGAGTCAGTATCATGGGAAAGAGGATGTTCGACGCCGGGGAGCGGTCCTGGCCGGAGGACGCGCCCTTTCACACGCCGGTCTACGTGGTGACTCATCAGCCCCGCGAGCCCTGGGAACGCCTAGGCGGGACTACATTCTACTTTGTAAACGATGGACTAGAGAGCGCCCTGGCGCAAGCTCGAAGGGTCGCAGGAAACAAAGACGTCCGAATCGCAGGCGGAGCGAACATCATCCAGCAGTATCTGAACACTGGATTGGTCGACGAGTTCACTGTCCACTACACACCGGTGTTCTTCGGCCAAGGCGCGCTTCTCTTTTCCGGTGTCAAGAATGACATCAAGGTGAAAATCAAGAAGGCAATAACCTCCAGTGAGGTCACGCACGTGACTTACGCCGTGGAAAGTTAGGGTCAGCCGGCGGAGGCGCAATGAACCCTATACTCGGCGAAGCCCTTCTACTTCATTTTAGCAAAGCCTAGCGGAACTTCTGGCCCATTATTCTGGCCGTTATATGAAAGTCGCGCCCTGATCGATGACTAACGTGCCACCGCACGGGTCGTTGATGGTCCCACTATAGATATCGGGTCTTGTGGTCGACCGCACAGTTGGTGACGTTGCTGCGGGGCTTGTTGATGATGGTCCCGAAGTATGTGCTCGCGCTTCTGAACTCTTTAGTATCAAAACCACGTCGTCCCAACAATGGCGAGACGCGAGGCTAAATGTCCTGAGTGCGGTGGACCGCTTGCGGCTACGTTGGAAATTGACAAGCAAAAGCAGATTATCATCCAACTCTTCTGTGGAGGGGATGAGGATGACAAATTCAACTTCGACGTTGCTACTGGTATGACGAACAGCAAGTTGGCTCGCCTGAGGTCAAACGCGCCCCAACCAATGGAGGGTCGTCTGATTGAGCGATATAGGTAAAGGAACTTTAGAAGTGCCGGGCTTGACAACTCCGCCCCGTGTGTTCGTCGAGGTCATTACCCGGCGGAGGCGCAACGAACCCCATCTCGCATGAGGTAACCTGTCCAAAGGTCATGCGTTGCTTTGAATCGCCAGCAAGCCTTAAATTTCCCTGAAGTAAGGAAGTACTACTTTGAAGCAATATCAGGTGACCAGGAAGCTTCAGGTGACGATCCCCAAGAAGCTCGCGGAGAAGGTCGGGATCGTGCCGGGTGACTCTGTAATCTTCGACGAGGTGGGCGGTGAGATTACGCTGAGAAAAGCTGTCGCGCCGCGGAGGAGCGCAAGGGAACTGAGCCGAGCGATCGACGAGTTCGCCTTGGACATGAAGAAGATAGCGCCCCGGATGAGAGAAGCTGAGCGTGAGCTGAATGCGGGTCTTTCTGGACACCTCCGTGCTGAGTGACCTGAAGCTCTCTGACGTCGGCGCCGAAATCGTGAAGCGGCGGCTGGCAGGTGACGAGTTCTACCTTTCCGTCGTCACCCACTTCCAGGTCATGTGGGGCTACCGTTCCGCCGGTCTCCCATCCGAAAAGTACGAGAGATTGCTCGAAGTAGGCGAAATCGAGATATCCACTCTTACCAGGGCCGACGTGGAGGCCGCAGCTGAGATGAAGCCCAAGAAGAGCGATTTGCTCGATGCCCTGATCGCCGCTTCAGTCCAGCGGTACGATGCTAGCATATGGACCGGGGACAAAGACTTTCTGAGTCTGCTGCCAAAGAGCCGAGTAAGGCTGGTCTAGCCTAGCCTATCCGGCTGCCCATGCGTTCTAGGTGGGTCGATGATTCTTGCATGGAGCTTCGAGGTAAGGTCTGCACTGGAAGCCTTCGGGCGACCAGCTCAGCACGTCCACCCCTAAGCTCAACGTGCGAGTGGAATGCCCCGGCGGAGGCGCGATGAACGGTGCGCACGACGAAAGTGAATCAACCCATCGGATGTACGAACCGCCATCCGGATGGGAACTCATGTCATGGTTCTCCGACGGACCGCTCTCCAGGGCTGGTATAGAGGAATATCCTGCCGACGATCCTCTCCCCGATCTTGGCAGCGTGGCCGGAGGACGCCACGTTCGACTCGGCAATCTCGTTGATCAGAGTGTGGACGCGCCTTGACTTTAGATAGATGAGCCTTGCATAGAAGTTGTCGGTCGTGGCTCCCATCCGTCTGAACTGCGGCTCGACATACAGGCCTTGCGACCTTGCCACGCTCCCCACGATGGTCATCCAGGCGATCCCCACGATCCTGTTCGCGATTTTGACGACGAAGCACTTGTCCCCGTTCTTGAGAGAGACCCTGGCCCACAGTCTGTTCGTTTCTGGCTGCGTGGCGCGGACGAAGCGCTCGATCTCTTCGACATCCCCGTCCATGCTGACGCTGTGCTTGAACCTGTGGTCCGCGGGAGCCGCATCGACGTCCAGCTGCCATATGTTCCAGACTTCCTTGGGGTATTCCGCCACCTCGAGCTCTGAGAAGATGTAGCTGGACGGCTTCATCTTGAAGAAGAGGTCGAAGGCCTCCCTCGACCTTGTGAAGATGGTTCCCGTCCCCTCGTACCCGTCGTAGATGAACAGGCCGTCCTTCTCTCCCTCCGCGTTCTGAGAGATGAGGGCTTCCCCGCCCTCTTCAAGAGCCTCCTTCACCTCGTGACGGAGGAACGGGTCGTAGAGCGAGAGCCCTTCCGGCAGGCCCCTCAGTTGGTCGTCGATGGGCATTGTTTTCGAGACCTGGACGCTGGTGCTCACTACCAACCACCTAGTAATCGATGATCGCGAACCTCTCGGCCAGCCTTTCCTCTCCGAGGATGTTGCCGATGACCAGCTCCAAGCTGTCCTGGCTCCGATGGAGGCCGACGACCTCGTCGTCTTCCAGCGCGTCCTTCAGGAGGTACTCGAACTGCGTCTTGCGGTCGGTGGCGCGGCCGAACCTCCTGACCCGCTCCCTCTCTATCTGCTCGTACGCGTACATGAATTCGTACAGCGACCTGTATATCTGGTGCTCCATGTTCTCCTCGACGTTGAACTCGAGCTCTGCCCTGTCCTTTCCTCCGATGGTCACCTCCTGGAGTCCCTCCAAGTCTGCCCAAAAGATGGTGCCGTCCGGGGCCAAGACCGCGTCCTTGTCGAGCCAGACGTCGCAGAAGTCCAGGCCGCTGTACGTGCCGTCGCCGTTGTCTCTCATGGACCTGACGAACAGGGTGAGGACCGCCGTCCCGCTCTTGACGAAGTTCCTGAGGAAGTCCATGGCCTTGCCGTCGTCGTCGATCCGGAAGAGGTCGAAGAGCTCACCCGTTTGGTCCCCGACGGTCCAATCGGAGTGGAAGTATATCCTGACGTTGGACGGGAGGAGCCTGGTCTCCTGGACCATCTCCTGCCTGAACCTCCTGTACCAGAAGACCTGAGTGGCCGCTTCCTGGAGGGCTTTGGGCAGCTTCATTATCTTCACCAAGGGGGCGATTCTGAAGCCATGGATCGACGTGGCGCCGTCGTCCGACATCTCGGCCGCCTTCATGGCAATCGATGCGAACTCGAGCCCCTGGGACCCGTAGGGGCATCCCCTCGACCACAGCTCCCCGGTGAGGTACCTCGGGAACCTCATCTCCGTGCCCTTCGCGTTCACGACCCTCTCCTTCACGATGCCGCTCTTGAGCAGGCTGCAGACCTCCTCCTTCTTGAGGAGCTGGCGGCTGAACGGGCCGGTCGTCGACCCTATCCCCTTGACCGAGAAGTAAAAGTCGGTGCCGTCGATGGTCGCGCAGGGCTCCCGGCTGACGGCGCTCCTGTTGTCATCGACCAGCAGCTCCCTCGCCCCGACCGGGTCGGCGTCGGTGAAGGGCTTCACGCTGTCGGGGAGGTATACCTTCCCGAATTCGGGCATCTCGAAGCTTCCGAAGTGCCTGTTGGTCACCGTGCCTGCTCCGTCGTAGACGTTGAGGCCGATGGGCACCCCCCTGAGCATGATGGGCACGGGCTTTTTGGTGGTCGCTAGTGTCAAGGCTTGTCTCTCGCTCTCTCGCTCCCGGACGCTACTTACGAGGGCCTCCGCAGTACGGGCACGTCCCGGCCGTGGTCGGAATCAGGGTCCCGCAGTACCTGCAATTCACTTTGGCGACATCCCTTATGACGACCTGCTGGGGTGGCGTCGAGCCCAGGTCGATCTTGGACTCCCATGGCGCTGGGGGAGGCGGGGGAGGCGCGGACGGAGAATGCTTCGGGAGGGGGACTCGCCCCCTCCTTTTCCCCACGGCATAGGCAATGACCGCGATGACAACGGCGAAGATCGCTAGCAGTAGGGCGTAGCCGACGTATAGGTCGGACCTCGTGGTGCCTGCCTCCGTGCTCGCCGACGTGGTGCTTGAGGTGCTGAGGGCCTCCGCCGGCGCCAGGGCGTAGCTTGTCGAGGTGACGTAGATGTCGTCGGTGTACGTGAAGCTCCCGACCTGCCCCTGATACTGGCCGTTGTCCTGCTCCACGTAGTTGTACCCGACGAAGTATCCCGTGGATGGGTCGAAGTACTCGTACCAGGTGTACGACGCCGCGAAGAGGCCGTAGGAGTCGTTGCGCTGATACTGGCCCACGCCCTTGGCTTGGATGGTCTGGACGTGCTTGTTTCCCTCCGTGGGCAGTTGGAAGCTGTAGTTCTTCGAGAGGACAGTGAACTGCGTGTTCAGGGCATAGAATGTGCCTCCGGCCGGGATCGAGGGGTCCATTGCGAACCAGACGTAGACGGGTTTCGAGTAGCCGACCTGGTCGTCGGTTCCGTTCAAGTACGTGAGGCTGCTGGATGACCACGTGAAGTCGCCTGCTGACAGGCTCGAGGTGGAGCTTCCCTGGTTGTCGCTGAATTCGTAGGAATAGCTGTAGTGGGAGGAGACGTTGCCATCGCTGACGGAGTTCACCTGCTCCGTCCCGGTCACCTGCGTCTGGTCGTTGTATCCCGCGTACGAGCCCTGGCCGTTGTTCACGACGATGGTCTCAGAGTAGTCGAAACGGTCGCCTTTCTGAGGCGCGTACGCAGAGACCGGATGCACGCTCGCCGCAAGCGCGACGGCCACCAAGAACATCGAGAGCAGCGCTCCGGAGGCCTTCGATCGCGCCCCGCTCCCCGCAGTCCGGTGACCCGGTCTCCTGCTCGGTCCGCTGATTGTGGCGGCCAACCTGAGACTCATCCCACTCCATGGCTGTGCGCCGGATGGAACCCTCCCATCCCGCCGAACCTCGAAAGGTAGGACGAATGGGCTATGATGACCGGGCGATACCAGAAGAAGAAGCCTGGATTTGGCGGGAACGTGAATTGTATCGGGGTCGGTGTGATCTTGGCCGTAGAGTCGATACGTCTCACGAGCTCGTTCCGGACTCCGTGTATCATCCTCACCGCCAGCGCCACCAGCTCGGACCGCCCCAGTCCCCTGGTGTAGCCGGAGAGCAGAGTGACCGCCTTCTCCATCAGGTCGAGGACCTCGTGTGACTCGAAGACGGGTATGGAAGCAAGTATCGCGGCCGCCACCAGCGGGTACTCAAGGTAGTTCTTCAGCTGTTCCACGATGTACTTCAGCTTCTCCCCCACTTCGTCCGCGTCCAGCTCGCCTATCGCAAGGAAGGCCGAGGCGATCTCGGTGTCCTCTGAGGCCACGTACCCCCAGGAGGCGAACATCGACCTGAATCCCTGGAACTTGGAGGCCAGACCATCGTAGGGGACGTTCAATATGGTCAAGATGGAGGCGGCTTCGTACGACGAAGTGAGCTGCCTGAACTGAGGGAAGCGTTCGATTGGGTAGGTCCCATCGTACCTCCTGCCTGCGAGGATCGTTGCAGCGACTTCGGCGCGCTGCTCATCTGGGACGTGCTGCTGGTGCCTGAGCTGTTCGTCCAGGCTGTTCAGGGCGGACCCAAGGCTCTGGACCTCTTGGCTGCCGATCGCGGTGATGATCTCGGCCGCCATCAGCTTGTTCGGGGTGGTGGAATCAAGACCGTGGACGGCGTCAAAAGCCTGGGCGAACCTCCCCCCTATCTGGCTGGCGTCGCCCCGGAGCTTCGCCAGCCCTATCGAAACGCTCCAGAGCAGGGAGGGGGCTTCAACCCCGGGTTGCGCCCCTCCGGCGGCGGCAGCACCGCCATTTTGCGAGCGGCCCTCCTCCTCCAGGTCGGGGACCTCCCGCCTTAGCAGCAGGACGTGGTAGGTCGCCGCATCTGCTATGTACCGCAGTTCTGCGTACGTGGCCTTGACCTCCGTCAAGAAACCAGGGAAATCTTGGTCGGCCACTCTGTAGTTCCTTACGTTGAGGTCGTTCAGCACGAGCCTTCCGAGGTCCGTGAGAGCCAGGTATCCTCCGTCATGCGGAACCATCCTATCGATCCTGGACTTTTCCTGGATGAGTTCGTTCACCTTCGCGCCCATCTCCCTAGCGTCGGATTCCTCTTTCGCGGCGTCGGCCGTCTTTCTCTGAATGCTCTCCCTCAGCTCGTCCTTCTCCTTCTTTCCTTCGAAATAGAATGTGAACGAGTGCTCTTTCCGCTCCTCCTTTTGCAAGGCGGCCGCTGCCTGGTCTGCTTCTTCGCGTTCCACGTGGAGCTGGTCGATCATCTGGGACAGCCTGGTGACGTTGTCAACGCCTTCGTCGTAGTCATGCTTCGACGCCTTCAGGATGTAGCCGTTGCTGGATAGGTAGTCCAAGTCGGCTGGTGCCATCGGAGCGACGGGCTCCTCACGGTCGTCTAGTCGCGATAGAAACGCCCTCACCGCATCGCACCTCATGCCTGACCGCCGAAGGGACGCACTGCGGCTTTAACTGTTGGGCAACGGACGCGCAGGATCTGCCGTGCCAATTTGGCGGTCGCGGCCAGTCCAGTCGGTGCGCCAAGCAATCGGGCGGCCGATCCAAGCCAACAGAGGGCCCTTCGCCTGATGAGACGCCCCGGCGGAGGCGCAACGAACCTACCTGTTGTGGCGGCCCCCTCATTGCCGTCTCACTCGCACCGCAGTGCGAAGGCACATAGTTACATAAGTTTATATGACTACATTGCTGTCTGGCTACTGAATAGGACGATGACGCACTCGCCAAAGCTCGACACGATGCTCATGGTGGAGAAGCAGATAGTCGACCTGATCAAAAAGGCGGACTATCCCACGAGGACCGAGCTCTGGAGGTCGCTGCCCAAGGGCATGGAGTACCAGACCTTCAAGCAGATCTTGGACTACCTCGAGGCGTCGAACAAGATAATCTACAAGGAAGACAAGATCGTCTGGGTCGCCGCTGACAACCCGAAGCTCAAGCAGCTCTTCGAGAGAAGCGTAAAGCTCCGCAAGTAGTGGAATCTCCTCTCGTATTCCTTGTGCGTAGGGAAGAACTCGATCACGTCCACGTCGAGATTCTCTCCTTCGATCCTTATCGTGTAGGCCATGCGCTGCCCTTTCCCTGCCTCGATTCGGAAGAGGTTATCGAGCGCCAGTCTCTCGTATTCATCAGGCCATAGCACGTGCTCGACCAGGTCACCTGTATCCGGACGCTCCTTTAGCGTGTCCAACACGCCACCGATCCGCTTCTTCAGTCGCGCATCCTTCAGGTTCAAGAAGAACGCTGCGAACTTCGGCTCGCCCTTCACCGTTATCTTGAACTTGCTGTAGTCGCGCAAGCAGGGGCAATAAGCGCGCCCGCCTAATGAACGCCCTCCATCGAGGGGGTTGTACGCTAAAAGCCCTAGAGCGACTAGTTCAGCCCGTCCACTGCCTATAGCTCAACATGTGAATGAAATGCCCGGTGGAGGCGCAATGAACTCTTATGCGTGGTGAAACCTTTCAAACTGAAATCAACCCGGAATCTTGAACGAGGTTTTTAAATACCGAACCGGCATCATTTGATTGTATTGAGGACCGGATCGACCAAGGACGATGAAGAGGTCATACGGAAGATAGACCTCCTCATGAAGGATCCAGACAAGTGGGACGAGTACATAGCTTCGCGAGTAGAGAGGGTCCTAAGGCATTGGCCGAGACGATAGGTGATGGCGAGACAGAAGAACTCTGTGAGATACTCGAAGCGCTTAGAAAGCAAATCGTTCATCGCGCGATAGTCGCTTGGGACAGAAGTCCGGAGACGTTCGGCGAGGAAATTGTCGCTCTAAACGACGTTGACCAGGCCATAAGAAATAATTGTGACGCAGATCGAAAGAGATCGCGTTGAAGGGGTGGGGGTGTACGCTAGAAGCCTTCGGGCGACCAGTTCAGCCCGTCCACTACCTATAGCTCAACGTGCGAGTGAAATGCCCCGGCGCAGGCGCAATGAACCCCACCGCGCGCCTTCGATGCGCCGCTTCACTCTTCCTCTTCGAGCAGCGACGTCTCGAACGCCACCGCCTTGCCGGGGTCAGAGGCGTAGATCACCGAGTTGTGGTTCTGCAGGATGCCCCTAACCCACTCGTCCCTCCTCGAGGGTTCCATCTTCCTGATGTCGTAGAAGCAGAGCTGCGAATTGTCGAACTCCTCGAAGTGGTCGTTCCCGATCTTCTCCAGCGTCATCCCCTGCTGCATCCCGCCGACCGACTCGATGTCGATTATCGTTCTCCCGGCGAACCTGAACGGCGGCCTCATTCCCTCCGTCGACATGGTCCGCATCGCCCTCAGCGTCTGCATCGCGCCCATCTTCCCGCCGTCCGAGCCCGGGATGGAGAATATCCTCAGGCGCCTCTGCTTCTCCAGCCTGTGGACGTCCATGCCCTGCGCGGCGAGCCTCCTCCGTATCCTCTCCGGATCTTCGTCGGTGAAGAAGACGCAGGACCCGCCCTTCCTGATGCCGTTGAGGAAGTAGCGGGCGATTATGAAGTCGGCGCGCTTCTCGTCGTCGTATAGCATCACGAGGTGCTTGTTCCCTTCGAGCCTGTCTAGGAACCTCGCCGGGCGGTAAGGGGCTGCCGTCATGCTCATCGCGGCCCCCTCCCAGGTGGTGCCAGGTACTTCACGCCCATCGCCTCCACGAACGCCCTTATCCTGCCGTAGTCCTGGAGGAACTCGCGCCCCCTGACCGTCAGCACCAGGGGGTCTTGGGTGATCATCTCCCGACTCTCGAGCTCGCCCAGGTACCTCGTCAGCTTGTCGTAGGCGAGATTGCTCTTGGCCTGCACCCTCGTGGGCTTCGCCTCGCCCTCGACGAGCTCCAGCTTGATGGCGCTGAGGATGTCGTTGTAGATTTCCATCTTGCTTCGCTTCGGCCTCGGCAAGCGCGACACATTCGAGGTTTCGATATTAAAGAGACTCCCCTAGGGGAGGAACCGATTTTATACCTGGATCCGCTCTTGCGCGCATGGACTCTTTCAAGGTTGGGGAGGACGTCGGCGCGTACATAGCCGGCGCCACAGAGGCGGCCCGCGAGAAGCTCTCGCAAATCCGCGCCGTCTTCAGGGAGGTGGCGCCCGAGGCGGAGGAAGTCATAAGCTACCACATGCCGTACTATAGGTGCCACGGGCCGCTAGGGGGCTTCGCGGCCTACAGGGACCACGTCAGCCTGTTCGGGGCCCTCCCCGAAGAAATGAAAGAGGAACTCATGCCATACAAGACCGGCAGAGGGAGCGTCCAGTTCCCGCTGGACGAGCCTCTTCCCGTCGACTTGGTGGCGAAGCTCGTGAGGGCGCACCTGAAGATGAACGAAGAGGGGGCGGGCTTGCGATGAGAAGGATCATCGCGTCGGAGTTCGTCTCCGCGGACGGCTACGTCGCAGGCCCGAAGGAGGACATGGCCTGGGTGATGAACCGCTTCAACGACGAGATGGGCAAGTACGCGGGGGACCTGATGGCGTCGATGGACACGGTCCTCTTTGGCAGGGTCACCTATCAGATCATGGCCGGCGCCTGGCCCAACATGACCGAGCAGCAGTCCCCTGGTGCCGACAAGATGAACTCCGTCCCGAAGGTGGTCCTTTCCAAGACGCTGAAGAAGGCTCCGTGGGGGAAGTACGAGCCGGCCACGGTGATCGGCGATGAAGTCGAGCAGAAGATAATGGAGCTTAAGCAGAAGCCCGGGAAGAACATCGTCGTCTACGGTAGCCCCACCGCCGTCCAGAACCTGACCGCATCGGGCCTCATAGACGAGTATCATCTGCTCGTCCATCCCGTCTTCCTCGGGGCGGGCAGGCCGCTCTTCAGGAGCATGGAGAGACCGGTGGACCTCAAGCTGGTGAAGTCGCAGACCTACGCCAACGGTGTCAGCGTGCTCCGCTACGAGCGCGCCAGCGCGGGCGGCTCTCCTCTGGAGGTTGGGGGAGCATGACATACAAGACGGGCGGGGCAGAAAGCCCCTGTAGGGCTGGCGAAGCTACCCGGCCCGCCTTTCCAACCCGTCAACGTGCGGATGAAATGCCCCGGCGGAGGCGCAATGAACCCTATGCGTGGCGGCGGCATCAATCTTCATGCATCTCTGCGAACCCCTAGCGGAGCTCTTAGAGCGTGAGTTCAATGCGGGAACCCACGTCTTAAATCCGAGAAGGAAAACATCATCTTGAACACGGTATGACGACCAACGTCGGTGGCTCAAGGCACCTCGGAATCCTTGCCTACGGCTCACTGATCACGTCTCCCGGACCGGAAATCGCGTCAGTGACGGTTGAACGCATCAAGAATGTAGAGACCCCGTTCAAAGTGGAATTTGCCCGAAAGAGCAAGGCCAGGGGATACGCCCCGACCTTGATCCCGGTCGACAGCGGGGGCGCCAGAGTCAAGGCAGAGATCCTGGTCATCAGAGACGATTTTGCCCCTGATTTGGCGGCGGACATGCTCTGGCGAAGAGAGACGCACCAGACCGGTCGGCAGAGATACCGTCGCCCGGATGTCATCGATCGTAACGATGTCATCGTGGAAACAATTCATGACCTCTCAGGGGTTCGAACCGTGCTATACGTCAAAATCGGACAAAACATAGACCGGCTCTCAGCAAGGACGCTGGCTGAATTGGCCATCCACAGCGTGCGAACGGCAGCCCCTGGAGACGATGGGATCACATACTTGATGGACGTGAAGGGATGCGGAGTTGAAACTCCCCTGACGAGGGGTTACGAGTCGGAGATACTTCGGCAGACGAGGGCCAAGAACCTACAAGTTGCTGTGAACCGACTCAGGTCTAGAAATGCAGTGCGGCGAACGGCTGACTAATCTTCACAACTATGCTTGCGTACGCTCTTGCAAACCCAGCGGACGGCGGAGGCGCAATGAGCCGTCGTAGTCTGTACTGGTTGTAATAACTACACTAGCGGACGTACTCGTTATACCAAACTGGGTACGACGCTGGTTCAAGAACAATCTTTCCCAGAGGAAGTACGTAAAACCCGCGGCCTTCAAGGTGTGCCGACTCGATGGCTGGCCGAAGAGGGGGAGGCCGTGGGTTGGGGAGTCAGTCCTCAAACGGGTCAATCGCTCCATTTTATGGCACCGACGTTGGGTCTTTTGAGAACATCCCGTGGTCAAGAGACGGGGGAGAGACCAGAAAGACAGATTGAGCGTAGAGGCGATGACAACGAGCAATATGTCCAACTCGATTTATATATTATATAAATAACCGTCGAATCTTCAGGCCTCCGTAATGCCCCAGACAAAAGCAATCATCAGCATCGAGAACGTCGTCGCTTCCGCCTCGGTAAACCAGAAGGTCGACCTCAACGAGATAACGAAGAAATTCGTCGACGTGGAGTACCACCCCGACCAGTTCCCCGGGCTGGTCTTCAGGCTGAAGGTCCCAAAGACCGCCACCCTGGTCTTCAGCTCGGGGAAGATGGTCTGCACGGGCGCAAAATCTGAGAAGCAGTCAAGAGAGGCCGTGCAGGAGGTCGTGAGGAGGCTGAGAAAGGGGGGCATCCCCATCAAGAATGATGCAGAGGTGACGATACAGAACATGGTGGCATCGGCGAACCTGGGCGGGAAGGTCCACCTGGAGGAGGCGGCAAGGACGCTGCCGAAGTCGATGTACGAGCCCGAGCAGTTCCCCGGCCTGATCCACAGGATGCCGGACCCCAAGACCGTGATACTCCTCTTCGCCTCCGGGAAGCTCGTCTGCACAGGGGCGAAGAGGGAGGCCGACGTCTACAGGTCCGTGAACAACCTCCACGTCATGCTCGAAGAAAAAGGGCTCATGGTCTACTGACTGACCGTTCCCGCCACCAAAAGAAGCGCAACGATTACGAGCGGCGAAAAGGAGGGAACGTTGACGAGATCGACTCTGTAAGGGGCTACTTTTCACGCGTGGTACTCCTGGCGTGAGCCGGCCTTGACGATTATATCCCGAGAGCCTACGGGCACCCGCGATGGTCTACGTCAGGAGGAGGGGCACCGCTATCGTGGAGAGCGTCAGCGGGATCCTGGTCGTCAGCAAGGACGGACGCGTCTTCACCCTCCCAGGAGGCGGCGCCCACCCTAAGGAGTCCGACAGGGACGCCGCGATCAGGGAGCTCAAGGAGGAGACGGGCCTGGAAGCAACCGACGCGGTCTACCTCTTCAAGTTCCTTGGGAAGACCAACGCGGGCCCCAGAGGGGGCATATTCCGGAACGCCCACAAGGTGTTCCTCGCGAAGGCGAAGGGCGTGCCCGAGCCGAGCAGGGAGATCAAGAACGTCGCCTACTACACCGGATCCCAGCCGATGCTCACCTTCTCTGCCCGCCGGATCATCGACAGGTTCCAGGCCACAAGGCCTCGGGAAGCCCCTCGGGACGACCGGTC
>Ga0307373_10003560_pt1 | contig 27057 bp, 21 predicted proteins | sample OX2MG_FD_202534 | JGI IMG/M metagenome (GOLD analysis project Ga0307373, IMG submission 202534) | Soil microbial communities from Risofladan, Vaasa, Finland - OX-2 | ecosystem: Environmental > Terrestrial > Soil > Coastal area > Acid sulfate soil | place: Finland: Risofladan, Vaasa | collected...
GCTGTTGGATTTTACATCCTGTAAAATCCAACGCTGCTACGTTTTTTTGGCAAAGCGAAGCTTTGAAGCAAACATCCTGTTTGGGCCAAAAAAATCGCAGCTTCCCCAAGCACCACTCCCGCCACGGTCCCTAACGAGTGAGCCTCACCTAGAAGCCGTGTTGTGCGTCGTAGCGATGCAGGAAACGTTTCGCATCGTCGATCGGTAGCGCGAAGCCGATACTGGGTTCCTCGCCGATGCGGGCTTCAACGACGCCGACGATCTCGCCGGTATCGGCAAGAAACACGGGGCCGCCGCTCTCGCCCGGCACGACGGCAAGCGACATCTCGAGCGCATTCTTGCGCACGGCCGAGAGCGTGCCGGTCACGAGTGACGTCCGCAGGCCGCCGTCGATTTCGTCGGGGATCGGATAGCCCATCAGCGCGACCTCGCGACCGGTTTGCGTTGCCAATTCGCCCGACGAACCGAGTGCGACGACGGGAAGATTCGGCCGGGCGATACGCACGAGTGCGATATCGTTGACGGGATCGAGCGCGATCACTTTGCCCGGGACTTTATGGGTATTGCCGACCGTCACGAACATATGCCATGCGCCGCGTACCGCGTGTCGCACCGTGAGGATGTCGCTTCCCCACGCGCCGCTAGCCACCACCGAGCCCGATGCAAAAGAAACGTCGTACGCATCGCTCGCATGCTCGGGGGGCAGACGCATCGCCAACATCACGACCGACGGCTTTAGCTTTTGCACGATCGAAACGAGACGATCGTCGGGATAGCGCGGCGCGCAGGCGCAGAGGAGCGCCGCAGCGCATGCCAGGCCGCAAAGCATTCGCTTTCGGATCATTTAGGATACGCCTTCGGCTTGCAATCGTGTCGCGATCGCTTCTCGGAGGGCGTCGAGCCCCTGCCCGGTGGTCGCGCTGACCGCGATCGAGTCCGCTTCATGCGGAATGTTTGGAGCTGCGTCGCATTTATTGAAGACGATGATGCGGGGCGTGGCGTCGAGCTCCAAATCGTGCACGATGGCGTCGACGGCGACGCGTTGACGCGGCCAATCGGGGTTGCTGGCGTCCAAAACGTGAATCAAGAGTTGAGCCTCGCGCAATTCTTCGAGCGTCGCGCGAAAGGCGTTGATCAAATCCTTGGGGAGATCGGTGATGAAGCCCACCGTATCCGCCAGCCGCACGTAGCGATCGGGAGCCAGATAGACGCGGCGCACCGTCGGATCGAGCGTGGCAAAGGGTTGATCGGCAACCAGCGCATCCGATTTTGCAAGCGCGTTGAGCAACGAGGACTTGCCGACGTTGGTGTAGCCGACCAGCGCGACCAGCGGCTCGCGATGCGGCGCCGCGCGGCGCGTTCCCCGTTGGCGGCGCACGTCTTCCAGAGCGCCGCGCAACACGGTCACGCGATGTTGGATGCGCCGGCGATCGACTTCCAGCTTGCTCTCGCCGGGTCCGCGCGTGCCGATGCCGCCGCCGAGCCGCGAAAGGTCTGCACCGACGCCGATGAGGTTTGATTGCCGGTAGCGTAATTGCGCGAGCTCGACTTGGAGCTTTCCCTCGCGGCTGCGAGCGTGCGCGGCGAAGACGTCTAAAATCAACATCGTGCGATCGACGATCGGCACGGAGATGATCGCTTCGAGGTTCTTACGCTGACGCGGGCGCAAATCGTTGAGTACCAAAATCAAACCGGCGTCGCATTCTTTCGCCAGCGCCGCGATTTCGTGCGCTTTTCCACTGCCGACCAAGGTCGCGGGATCGTACGCGGCGCGTTTCTGCACGATGCGGGCGATCGGTTGGGCCCCGGCCGCGATTGCAAGGGCTTCGAATTCGAGCAGTTCGGGGTCGATCGGTCGTGCCGGGTCGTCGAGATCGACGGCGACGACGAGCGCGCGGGCCGAGTTTACCTCGCCAGCGGTGTCAAACGTTCGATGAGCCAGTGGAGTCCCTTTATATAACGTGGTCCCGGCCGATAAAGCCAATCGGCATCGGGGAGTTGATAGACGTGCCCCTCGCGAACCGCGCGCAGATCGCGCCACGGCTCACGGTTTAGCACGCTTGCAAGTTTGGTATCCGAGCCGTACACGATCGCATCCGGCTGATCCCGCAACAGCGCTTCCTCATTATATTCGGCATAGGGGAGGCGTACATCTGCCGCAGCGTTGCGTCCGCCGGCAATCGCAATCATTTCGGCGATGTAGGAGCCGTCGCCGGCCGTCCAAATCGGCCCCGTACCGAGCGCCACGAAGACGCTGGGATGGCGTTTGAACGCACGCGTCCGCGCATGCAAGGCAGCGGTAGTTCGGCGCAATCGTTCGATTTCGGCGTTTGCCCGCGCCGAATGTCCGCTCAGACGACCCAAGGTGCGAATGGCGCTAAAAACATCGGCGTAGGAGTCGTTCGGAACGATCCGGACGTCGAAGCCGGCGCGAACCAGAGGCTCGAGCAAGCGCTGCTGCGAGGGAATGCCGACGATCGCGTCAGGATGGAGAGCGACGATCCGCTCGACGTCGATGCTCGAGACGTCGGCGACCCTGGGCAGAGCCCGCGCGGCCGGCGGGAAATCGGAGAATCGCGAGACGGCTACCACCTGGCTCCCCGCACCGACCGCGAAGAGATCCTCGGTGAAGGCGGGGAGCAGCGAGACGATGCGCGGCGCGTGGGCGGGGCGCGACGGCCGAGCAACCGGCGCGCAAGCCGCGAAGATCGCGAGGAACGCTAGGGCAAAAACGTGGCGGGACGTGATGCGAAACATGTTGGCTGCGCTTTCCTGCTGTTCCGGCTCGGTTCCGCCCGTCTTCGGGAGGTTCGGCGGCATGTCTCTGCTAATAGAGCGCGCCTAAACGTTTGCGCGGGAAGCCGGTTGAAATCCGGCACGGTCGCGCCACTGTACGCGGGGAGCCGCCCACCGTCACTATCTCGTACGAGATGGGAAGACGCGGGCACGACGGCTACGATCCGCAAGTCAGGATACCGGGCAGACGTCACAACGTATCGTCGTTCCTCGCATGAAGGAAGGGATCGCCATGTTCCGCGTTTTCATGCTGCGCGCGCTCTGCGCCGTAGCACTCTTGCTCGTTCTTCGCGCTCCAGCGGGGGCTGCGACAACGCCGGCTCCCACCCCGTCCCCGATTCCTCAGATCGCGCACGTGCAGACCGCCGATCGCTCCGAGACCACGTTGCGCAACAGCGTGCGCACCGTGTACGTCGTCACCGCAGAGCAAATCGCACGCAACGGTTATCGCACCGTGGGCGAGGCCATCGCGGCGGTTCCGGGCGTCGAGCTCGCATCCTACGGTGCGATCGGAGCCTCGGTTTCGTATGGCATTCGCGGCAGCAACTCGGCGCAAGTTTTGGTCCTCATCGACGGGCTTCCGGCACCGGGATCGCTCGGCAACGGCGTCAATCTCGGGGTTCTACCGACCGCCGGCGTTCGGCGCATAGAAGTCGTCGAAGGCGGCGGTTCGACGCTGTACGGGACCGGCGCGATCGGCGGCATCATCAATATCATCACGGCCGGACGTACGCCGGCGAAAGCCGATCTGCGCGTCGGTAGCTTCGGCGATCGCGAAATTACCGCGAATGCCGACGGCTTCACGTTCCAGCGCATCGTTTCAAAGAACGGCTATGCGTTACCCTCCGACGGCACGACGCCGACGACGCGCGCGAACGCCGATTACGAAGCGACCTCCGTACACGCCGCGTTCGATCGAAAACTCGGCGGCATCGAGGCTTCGCTCCGAGCCGGGTTGACGTCCGACCACATCGGTGCGCCGGGGCCGACCGGATTCTTCTCCTCCTCTAGCCGTGAGGACGACGTGAATGCAAACGCCGATCTCACCCTCACGCAGCGCAGAGCGCAATCCATCGCGACGCTCCAACTCGGCGGTACGCGCCAACAGATAGCTTTCGGGTGCGATTCGGTCAACGACGCAAACTGCTATCAGCCGGCGACCGCGGTAAGCACGGAGTCGCGTACCGACTTCGGCTTGCGCAACGTCGTGAGCGGAGCTTCGGAACGGCTCATCTACGGCATCGATCTCTCGCGCGGCGTCGTGCGCAGCGACAGCGGTGGAACCGCAACGCCGGGCGTCACCTTCGCCGCAATCGCACAGTCCGCGGCGTACGCGCAGGAAAACGTCCAGCTCGGTGGCGACTCCTCGGCGTACGTCGGCATTCGCGGCGAACGCGACGGCGCGCTCGGCGGCGAATTTTCCCCGTCGATCGGCGCGCGCGTTTCGCTCGGTGCGGGATTGTCGCTCAAGGCCAACTATGCCAATGCGTTTCGCGCACCGAACGCCGTCGAACTCTACTTTCCCGGCTACGGTAACCCAGCGCTGCATCCGGAGCGCGCGCGAGTCGGCGATCTCACGCTAGTCGACGACCACCTCATGGGCGGCGTTTCGTTCGGGTGGTTCACGAATCGCACCAACGATTTAATCGTTCCGGTTGAAGTCGATCCGGTGAACTTCATCTATCAGCCTGAGAATATCGATCGCGCGCTGCTCCAAGGATTCACGCTGGACGTGCGCACGCGTCCATACCACGGCGTGGTCACGGGACTCAACGTGACCGATCTCTATAGAGCGCAGGATCTCGTCGCGCAATCGCGCCTCCCTCACGACCCGGTGATCAGCCTCAACTTGCACCTCGATATCAGCGGCGGGAGATCCACACTCTTGCACGACGCCGGGATAGCCCTCCGTTCGGTCGGCGCGAACGCGGCGGTCGATCCAACCCAACCGCTCTTCGACCAAGCGGCGGCATTTACGAGTGTGGACGCGTTCGCGCGTTTTCGTGCCGGTCGCCATGCGCTGCTGTCGCTTCGCGGATACAACCTTGGGAACGAGCGCTACGCGCAGGTGTCCGGTTATCCCATGCCCGGGCGCTCGTTCGCGCTCGAGTTAACGACCAGATAGGAACGCGAGCCGCATGCTCCTCCGACTTGCCGGCCTAGCGGCGCTTGCGCTGCTTGCAGCCTGCGGCGGTCTGCTCGTCGGAGGCAGCCCGCTCGCTACGACCGACGTGATGCAAGCGCTCTTGCATCCGGCGCATGCGAGCGCGGTAACGACGATCGTGTGGCAACTCCGGATGCCGCGTATCTGCATCGCGATCGTAGTAGGATCCTCGCTCGCGGTGGCCGGGGCGCTCTTGCAGGGGATGCTGCGCAATCCCCTTGCCGACCCCTATCTCACCGGCGTGAGTGCGGGCGCGGCGGCTGCCATTTCCATCGCCATTCTCGCCGGCGTGGCGCCGCCGCTGACGCCCGGGATCGGATTCGTCGCTGGCCTCGGCACCGCGATCCTCGTCGCAGCCCTTGCGCGACGCGGCGGCGGCGTCGATCCCAATCGGCTCATCCTCGCCGGCATCTCGCTCTCGGCCCTTTTTTCGGCCGTCGTCGCCCTGGTCCTCACGCGCGCCCAATCGATCGACTACGAGCAACAGATCATCGCGTGGTTGGCGGGATCGCTGGCGGGCCGCGGCTGGCACTCGCTCGCGGTCGCTCTCCCGTATGCGACGCTCGGCATGGCGCTCGCGCTTTTTGCCATCCCCGCGCTGAACGCGTTGCGCGTCGGCGACGTCCGCGCACGCGCCGTCGGGCTCGACGTCGGCCGTTCGCAGTGGCTCATCCTGATCGCATCGTCACTCCTAGCGGCAAGCAGCGTCGCACTCGCGGGGATCGTCGGCTTCATCGGCCTGATCGTTCCGCATTTGGCACGTCGCGTCGTGGGCTCCGATGCGCGCGTCTTGCTTCCGGCGTGCGCGTTCTGCGGCGCCGCGCTCTGCCTGGTCGCGGATGCGATCGGCCGCACCATCGTCGCACCGTCCGAACTCCCGATCGGCGTGCTCCTGGCATTCATCGGCGTTCCCACCTTTCTCTATCTGTATCTGCGCTCGGAGGCACGCACGTGATCGAACTTCGCGATCTCGGCGTCTCAATCGACGGACGGATGCTGCTGCGCGACGTGAACGCGAGCGTCGAGCCCGGAGAGTTCGTCGCCGTTCTCGGCCCGAACGGAGTCGGAAAGACCACGCTGCTACGAGCGATCGCCGGCGTTCGTCCGCACGCAACCGGAAGCATCGTCGTTGGCGGCGAGGCCGTCGATCGTTTGCGGCCCGCTCAGCGCGCGCGACGCATGGCGTTCGTAACCAGCGACGACGCGCTCACCGACGCGCTCAAAGTCGCCGACGTCGTCGGCATCGCACGCTTCGCTCACCACCGTTGGTGGGAGTGGTCGAGCACTCCGGACGACGAGGCCGCGATCGAACGTGCGTTACGAGCGGTTCGCATGGAAGCGTATCGCGAGCGATTGTTTTCGACGCTTTCAAGCGGGGAACGCCAACGGGTGTGGATCGCGATGGGATTAGCGCAGGAGACGCCGGTGTTGATCCTCGACGAACCGACCAGCCATCTCGACGTACGGGTAGCGCACAAGATTCTCGCATTGTTGCGCGAGGTCGCGCGGCGCGGCCACACCGTTTTGTGCGTGCTGCACGATCTCAACGAGGCCGCAGCCTATGCCGATCGCCTGATGCTGCTGGGCTGCGATCGTCTCCTCGCCTTCGATCGCCCAAACGCGGTCCTCGCCGGGGACGCGATCGAGGAAGCATACGGAATCGAGATGGAACGCGTCCGGCTCCCGGACGGCCGGCTCCGGGTTTTCGCTCGCGACGCCGTACTCTAACTCTAACGCCTTGGATGTCGTAACATGCTGCGCACGTCGGTCTCGAGAACCCAGCCGCCACGGCCGCGATAGCGCCCGCTGACGATGACGATGCCGATCGCGTCGTCCGCGCGATCGCTGTATTTCGATTCGACGAATCCGGCAACGCAAGTGACGATGCGCGCGCGCGTCCCCGGCTCGACGAGCAACGCGTGCGGAAGCAGCGCTCGGGCTTGGTCGAACGACCCCTGCGCGTACGAACGCATGCGAAAACGCGAATCCCATACGAATACGTCGGGATCGTCGCTGGTACCGTACAAGACGACGCGCGCGCCGATGGGGAGCGTGCACTGTGCCCTGAGCGCACCCTGCGTCATCGCGACGCACGCCAGCACGATAGCAAACGCATACAACGCCTTACGCATCGCTCACCTGCGGATCCCGCACGCGAATCGCCAGGATGGCGAGATCGTCTCGCATCGTGTTTCCGCCCAGCGCTTTGACCCGAGCGATCAATTCGTCCGCCAGCGGTTGCGGGTGCACGCTGCTCTGCTCGATCAGCCGCATCGCGCCCTCTTCGTGCAATTGCTCGCCCGAGCGGTCCCGAGCCTCGGTCAGGCCATCGGTCGCCAGCACCAGCATGTCGCCGTCTTCCAGGAAGAGCGTCTTGGTCTCGAACGGCTCCTCCATGACGCCCAGCACCGGCCCGGTCACCGCGAGTTGTTGCACTCCGGTAGAACGTCGAACGAATGCCGAATCGTGCCCCGCGCTGGCATATCGCAGCTGGAGCGTCTGCGTATCGAGCACGCCCACGAACATCGAAACGAACAGGTACGGATTCTCGACGGTCTGGGCGAACGCGGTATTAAATTCCGCAAGCATCGCGCCGGGATCGCGGCGCCGCAGCGCGATGCCGCGGATCGTAAACTTGATGAACGCGGTGATGACCGCCGCGTCGACGCCCTTACCGCTAACGTCGGCGATCAAGACGAGCGCGAGATTTCCCGACAGACGATACACGTCGAAGACGTCGCCGCCGACCGCTAGGTGGCTGCTCGCCGCGAGATACGCGCTCCCAACCTCGCAATTGGGCAACGGGACGTGCTGGCTGCGAAACGCCCGTTGCAGAATCTCGGTGGTCGTGCGCTCTTCTTCCAACTCTTTGCTCACACGCGAGCCGTAAGCGTTGAAGAGGATGGTCATGAGGCCGAACACCAGCAACCAAAACGCGCGGACGTACAGCGTTTGATTGATTTGCGTCTGCGTGCTCAGGGCCAGCGCCGCATTGGTATTCGCGAGGACCAAGCGGATGGCGTCGGCGGTTCGGTTTTCGTAATCGGAGAACGCCTTGTTCTGCTTATCGATCTCTTCCATCGAACGATCGGGCCGCGCGAGCATCGGCCGCGCAACCTGGGTACGCCATTGTTGTTGCAGCGTGGCATACTGCTCGAGCATCGTCAGGGCGCCGTTGAGCTGCTCGGCCTCCAAAGCCAAGCGAACGGTCTGTTCCTTGCGATCGAACGACGCCACCGCGCCGGCATACTGTTGCAGATAGAAGAGATCGCGGTTGAGGATATAGCCGCGGACGGAATTCTCTTCGTCGATTTGCAAACGCAGCAGCTCTTCAAGTGCCACCTGCGCCTGCTCGATGCGCGACTGCCGATCGAAGGTTTGCGCGATGCTGGCCCGCGTCTGGAACGCTCCCTGCACGGCGACCGCAAGGACGATAACGAGAAAGACCGTAAACACAAGTGTTCCGGTAACGCGGGAAAACGGCGATTGCCTCGCCTTCACGAACCCAACAGAGGTCGCACCGCCAACCCTTCCGAACGAGAAACCGTCATGCCAACGCAGATCGATCCGAGTATTTTCAAGTCCTACGACGTCCGCGGAATTTATCCGTCCGAGATCGACGACGAGGTCGCATATCGGATCGGACGATGCTTTGTTTCGCTACTCGGTGCCAAGAAAGTCGTAGTGGGACGCGACATGCGTCCTAGCGGCGAGAATCTCTTCGAGGCATTCGCTCGGGGTGCGACCGAGGCCGGTGCGGACGTCCTGGACATCGGCAAGGTATCCACCGACGCGCTCTACTTCGCAGTCGGAAAATATGGCTTCGACGGCGGCGTTATGATCACGGCCTCGCATAACCCCGCACAGTACAACGGGATGAAGTTCACGCGCGCGCGCGCGGAGGCGATTTCGCTCGATACCGGGCTATCGACCATCCGCGACAACATCCTGGCCGGGCGCCTCCCCGAGCCGGCCGCTAGTCCCGGCCATATCGAACGGCGGAACGTTCTGGACGCGTTTGCCGAGCATTGCCTCTCGTTCGTCGATCGCTCGGCGATCAAGCCGTTCAAAATTGCGGTCGATGCCGGAAACGGTATGGCCGGCGAGACCGTGCCGTACGTTTTCAAACATCTGCCGTGCGAAATCGTGCCGCTCTACTTCGAACTCGACGGCAGCTTTCCGAATCATCCCGCGAGCCCGATCGAACCCGAGAATATGGCCGATCTCCAGGCCGCGGTGAAGAAACACGGCTGCGACGTCGGCGTGGCCTTCGACGGCGACGCGGATCGTATGTTCATCGTCGACGAACGCGGCGCTCTGATCGATGGCAGCACCGTCACGGCCCTAGTCGCCCTGAACACGCTCAAAAAATATCCCGGGTCGCGCATTCTCTACAACTTGATCTGTAGCCGCAGCGTCCCCGAGCAAATCGAGCGCGCCGGCGGCGTACCGATTCGTTCGCAAGTGGGCCACTCGATCATCAAAAAAATCATGCGCGAGCGCGACGTGATGTTTGGCGGAGAGCACTCCGGCCACTTCTACTTCAAGGACAACTGGTATGCCGACTCGGGGATGATCGCATTCCTACAATGCCTCGAGGTCTTCGGCGAGGCCGACGCTCCGGTCAGCGACGTGATCCGTCCGATCGATACGCGCTTTCGCTCCGGGGAAATCAACAGCACCGTTCACGACATCCCCGCGAAGCTCGCGCAGTTGCAAGCCCACTATGCGGACGCGCAGATCGATCATCTCGACGGCGTTACGATCGGTTACCCCGATTGGTGGATGAACGTGCGTCCGTCGAATACCGAGCCGCTCCTTCGGCTCAACGTCGAAGGGGATTCGCTCGCATTGATGGAGCGCCACCGGGACGAAGCGCTAGCGCTGATTCGGCAATAGCAGCAACCCAAGGACGAATTTCCTTCGAATGAGTCGAGTCGATACCGATGCTATGCGGCAGTACGAGCAAACGCGCGACGATTTGGTCGCGCAATTGCTCGTACTCGAACCGCTGCTCGTCGAGCGCGATCTTAGCGAGGTTCGGTCCGCCCGCAAGAGACTGCAGGGCGACACGTTCGTCCTGGCGGTCGTGGGAGAATTTTCCAGCGGAAAGTCCTTTCTGCTCAACGCCCTGCTGGGGAAGTTTCGTTACGAGCAGACGAGCGCGGGCACGCAACTCGCCGGTTTGCTCGCCACCGACATCAACCCGTCGACGGCGACGATCACCGAGCTTAATTACGGCAAAGAGACGCTGGCCACCGCGGTGTACGAAGACGGGCGTACCGAGCGGATCCCCCTCGATCGGCTCAATCGTTTTATCGCAGTCGGGAACGGGGACGTGGGAACGATCCACGATGCGACCAAAGGTGAAGCCGATGCGCCCTCGCGCGTCGTCGTCGCGACGGATTCTCCGTTTTTAGAACGCGGCTTCGTGCTTGCCGATACGCCCGGCCTCGCCTCGATTAACCCGGCGCACCGCCGGGCCACGCTGCAGTTTCTGCCGACCGCCGATGCGGTGCTCTACCTGATCGATTCGCAACAGCCGTTCACCGAGGGGGATGCCGCGTTCTTAGGCATTGTCCGGCAGCACATCGACTCGATTTTCATCGTGCAGACCAAGATCGATCTTTGGCAGCAGCCGCAAGCCGACGGCCGTCCCGGATGGGAGCACGCCTACGAGCGCATTGCCAATATGGCGGCGATTCACGCGCCCGGGACGTACGTCTACGCGCTTTCGGCTCGAGAATACGTGGACGGCGTACTGACCGGCGATCCCGGGGCCGTCGAAGCCAGCCGCTTTCCAAAGTTTTTAGCGGCGCTGGACGCCTCGCTCATCAGGCGAACCGGGCGCGCGCGGTTACGTCGAGTCGCATCGCAGGTAGATGGAGCCGTGGCCGATACGCTCGACGACATCGGGCGCGACCTCGACATGCTGGCATTGGATGCGACGTCGCTGAGCGAACAGCGCGCGATGCTCGTCCCGGCATTGCGAAACGTTGACGAACGCGCGAGAACGGAGCACGAACGTATACTGCGCGGCGGGATGCAAGAACGCAAACGGATCGACGAACGCGGCCTCGACCTCGCGCAAGAGTTGGAACGAGCGCTCTCGCAGGGATTCGATTCCGCCGACATCGCGCGGTTACGCGATCGCGCTCGGCTCCATATTATCGTCGATCGCGTCCTGGCCGCGGTCGTCGCGGATTTCGCCCGCGATGCGGCGCAGGCCGTGTGCGACGATATCGAGTCGTCCCTGGAACGCATCGAAACGATCGCATCGGTGCGCTGGAGCGCAAACGATGCGGCCGCGCGCGCGTTCGGTGCCGAACCGAGCACGAGTCTTTGGAGCGGGAACGTCCGCGCCGCCGTCGCCGCAACGATCGTCCTGGAGGCGATCGGCGGGCCGGCCATCGCGCTCGTGCACGACATCGCGAGCCGGTTCGCGACCCGTCAACCGGGCAGTTACATGAAGCGCGAACTCCTCGCCGATCTTCGCTCCGAGATTTTCCCGCGGTTGCGAACGCAGACGCAGGCGTTTGCGGACCGCATCGGCTCACGGATGCAACGAGTGTACGACGATCTCGCGCAGGCGCTTGCCCGCGCGGTCGTCGACAAACGCGATATCGAACTGGGATCGATAGATCGCGCGCTGCAAGCCGGCCGGGAAGGGACGCAAGAAGGCGTACGCGCCGCATTGCTCGCACGCCGAACCGAGCTCGCCGAAGGCCGCGCGCGCGTCGCTGCGACGGTCGAACACTTTATCGAACGCGACGAGGAAATCGCGCCGGCCGATGCGGGCTCCGAGGCGGTGCGCATCGCGCATGCCGACGCGGCGGCGTTCGACGCGCAGGTATACGACGCGGGGCTGCAGCCCACACGATGGAGGGTTGCGGTGCTAGGTGCGCTCCGGCGCGGTAAGTCGAGCCTTATCAACGCAATCGCGGGCAGGGTGGTGTTGACGGACGACGTCGCCGGCAGCGTGCGCTTTCCCATCCACGTCCGGTACGGGCCGAGCGAACAGGCGTTCACGCTGGATGCGCGGGGGCGCTGGGAGGAACTGCCGTTCGAACGCGCATCCGCCGCCGCCGCCGACGCACCCGTGCTCGTGCTCGTTCCGTGGGGCCTGCCGCGCGAACTGGTGCTTGTGCACGCGCCCGCATTCGATTCGGGAGACAGTGCCGCCGAGGATATCACGGTGGTCGCGGCCAGCCACGCAAGCGAGGTGCTGTGTCTCTTCTCGCGCCAGCTTTCGGATCGAGAACTTGCCGTCTACGAACGCGTAGCCGAATTCGGCAAGCCGATGACTTTCGCGCACACGATCGCCGACAACGAAGCGTCGTCCGAGCGGCGCGGCGTCGTGGAACTTGCTAGCCAGTATCTACGCGAACGTAACATCGCGAGCGAACGCATTTTTGTCGTGTCGTCGTTAGAGTACGAGCGCGCGGTCGCAGCCGGGCGCGCGCCGGCCGGCTGGAACCAGCTCGAAGCGCTGCGATCGACCCTGGAAGGGCACGCTCAGGCACATATGGCGCGCCTGGAACGCCTCGCTCGCTCGGCTTCCGAGCATGCGGCCCTCGCTGCCCCGATGCCCGAGCCCCCACCGCAAAAGGCCGGATTCTTTGCGCGGTTCCTGCGCAAGGGGCGGTGATACATGGGGCGTCGAAGCCTTAAAATCGCTCGCTAAGGAGGCCGATTACGTCAACAGGAGTTACCCTCGGCCCGGCGTTCATTGCGATCGGTGACGGCTCGTCGATGTACGGGCGGCTATCCATCGAAAACGGACGCATCGCGGCAATTCTTCCGGCCGACGGTCCATCGGATTACGCCCTGCCGGCGGGGAGCAGCATCGCTCCCGGCCTGATCGACGTGCACACCAACGGAGCGGGCGAGTTTCTCTTCAACCGCGACCAGGGCAACGCGGTGGCCGTAGCGGCGGCGGAGTACGCGCGCATGGGCGCGACGGGATTCGTAGCCAGCGTGATGACGGCGCCTTTCGAATCGATGCTGCACGCCGCGTCGGACATCGTCGATGCCGCACACGACCTCGAAGAAGACACGCCCCGCGGCGCGCGGTGCCTAGGCATCCATTTTGAAGGACCGTTTCTCAATCCGAAATTCCGGCGCGTCCACCGCAGCGATTGGCTCTTGCCGGCGTCCGCCGAGCGCGCGAAAGAGATGGTCGACGCATGCAAGGGAGCGTGCCTGCTCGTCACGATGGCGCCCGAAGTCGAGGGAGCCGCGCAAGCGATGCGGGTCTTTCTGGAACACGGTGTCGTATGCTCCGCCGGGCACACATCGGCGCGCTACGGCGATGGACTGCTCGCGATCGGTTTGGGCTTTCGTTCGTTGACGCATGCCTTTAACGGTATGCCGCCGCTGGACCACCGCGATCCGTCGATATTGGCTGCGTTCATCCAAGACCGCCGGACGTTGGTGCAAGTGATCGGCGACGGATATCACGTCTCTCCGGTTATGGTCGATATTCTGTACCGCACGCTCGGCGACCGCATCGTGCTCGCGACCGACAACATGCCGCCCGCCGATTCCGGATACCACATCGAGGGCGGCGTCATGCGCTCGGACGACGGCACCATTGCCGGCAGCGCGTTACGCATCGATCAAGCGGTGCGCAACTACATGTCGTACGCCGAAATTTCCTTCGCTCAAGCGATCGTCGCGGCGACGCACGCACCGGCGAAATTGATCAAGCACGAACACGAGATGGGGCGCATCGCTCCGGGCATGCGCGCCGATCTCTCGATTTGGGATGAAGACTACGCAATCGTTGGTACGATGGTCGCGGGGCAAGGCGTCTACGGCGTACACGTGGGGCGACCAACCGCGGCCTGATTCATCGGAGGGAGAACTCGATGCAGCAAGATCGTTTAATCGCACGCAACGTTGCCCTGCTCGAGACGATCTTTGGCCAACGCTTCTTACGGGGCTTCGACGTGCGTCTCTGGGACGGCAGCATACTGCCCAGCCGCGACGTCACCCGCACGTTTACCCTGCTCGTCAATTCGCCCGACGCGCTGCGCACCGCGTTTGCGCCCCCGGTCGATCTCAACGCGGGCAGAGCCTTCGTCGAAGGGCAGCTCGACGTCGAGGGAGATTTGCCTAGCGCCGTCTCCGCTTTCAACGCCGCCGATGTGGACCGTTCGCTGGCCAGGACGCTCCACGCCGGATACTTGTTATCGCGGTTACCGCGAGCCGGCAACGGCAACGGCTCGAGCCCCGCGCGCCTACGCGGCGAGATGCATTCGCGCGAGCGCGATCGGGCCGCCATCACCTACCATTACGATCATCCCGTGCAATTCTACGAAAGCTTTCTGGATCGATCGATGGCCTACTCGTGCGCGTACTACGAATCGCCGGCAATGGATCTTGAAGCGGCCCAGCTAGCCAAGCTCGACTATATCGCGCGCAAGTTAAGGCTACGCCGCGGCATGACGTTGCTGGACATCGGTTGCGGATGGGGAGCGCTCCTCATCCATGCCGCCCGCTCGTATGGAGCGAACGTCCTGGGTATCACCCTGAGTGCGCGGCAACGCGACGAAACGCAACGGCGCATAGAGCTGGCGGGATTGACCGAAACGGCGCGCGTGGAACTGCGCGACTATCGCGATTTGCAGGGCATGACGTTCGATCGCATTGCGAGCATCGGCATGGTCGAGCACGTGGGGCTGGCCCAATTACCCGCCTATTTCGAAACGGTACTGGGCGCGCTGCGCCCCGGCGGGCTCTTTCTCAATCACGGTATCGCCGAACAGAGTCCCGGACGGCGCGGCGGAAAGGCTCGCGGTTTCGTCGACCGCTACGTGTTTCCGGACGGCGAACTCGTAGCGATCGGGAAGAGCCTGGAGATCGCGGAGCGCTGCGGATTCGAGGTACGCGACGTCGAGAATCTGCGCGAGCATTACGTCCGCACGCTGCGAGCGTGGGTCGAGAACATCGAACGCCATCGCGATGCGGCGATCGAGGCTGCGGGTGCGCGCGCGTATCGCACGTGGCGGCTCTATATGGCCGGGAGCGCGGCGAACTTCGCGGCTGGAAACATCGGGCTCTTCCAAGCGCTGTTGGCGCGACCGGACGAGCACGGACGCGTCGACCTGCCGCCGACGCGCGCGGACCTCTACCCGCCGAGGTAGGCGGCCACGACCGCGGGATCGCCCAGAAGATTCGACGCTCGGTCCTCGCGCGCGATGCGGCCGTTCTCCAACACGTAACCGCGGCTCGCGATCCCGAGCGCTTGGCGAGCGTTCTGTTCCACCAGCAGTACCGTCGTGCCGCGCGCGTGGATATTCCGTATCACCGAAAAAATCGTCTGCACGAGCAACGGCGATAGGCCGAGCGAGGGTTCGTCCAAGAGCAACAGACGCGGAGCGCTCATGAGCGCGCGACCGATGGCGAGCATTTGCTGCTCTCCACCCGACAGCGTTCCGGCGAACTGATCCAGCCGCTCGTGCAGACGCGGGAATATGGCCAAGACTTCCTCGAATCGCTCGCGCACGATCTTGGCGGATGCGACCGCGTACGCACCCAACTCGAGATTTTCGCGTACGTTCATCCGCGCGAAGACGCGCCGTCCCTCCGGTACGTGGCCGAGGCCGATGCGGGCGATCTCGTTCGCGGGCCGTCGCGACGTATCGCTCCCCGCGAAAGCTATCCGCCCGCTATGCGCGCGGATCAGGCCGCTCACGGCACGCAGCGTGGTCGTCTTTCCGGCACCGTTCGCACCGAGCAACGCCACGATCTCACCCTCTTCGACGTGTAACGAGATCCCATGCAGCGCGCGGATGCCGCCGTACCGCACGTCGAGATCGGCAATGTCGAGGAGCGCGCTCACGCCGGCGCCTCGACGCCGAGATACGCTTCGATCACGCGCGCGTTCGAGCGGATGCTCGCCGGATCGCCCTCCGCGATTTTTTCGCCGTAATCCAGCACCGCGATCGTTTCGCAGAGTTGCATGACCAAACCCATGTCGTGTTCGATCAAGATCACCGTCACCCCGCGGTCGCGGATCGCATGGATCAAATCTACCAGCGAACCTTTTTCGGTTGGATTCATACCGGCGGCAGGCTCGTCGAGCAGCAAGAGCCGCGGATCGCCCGCGAGCGCGCGCGCGATTTCCAAACGTCGCTGCGAGCCGTACGAAAGGTTCCGTGCGAACTGCGACCCGACGTCGCGTAAGCCGACGAACGCCAGCAAATCGATCGCTCGTTCGCGAGCCGCGAGTTCCTCGCGTCGCTCGCGCGGAACGTGCAGCAGCGAATCGAAAGCATTGGCACGCAATTTTCCGTGCTCGCCGATCAAGACGTTTTCGACCGCGTCGAGATGACCGAAGAGTCGCAAGTTTTGAAACGTTCGCGCAATCCCGCGCCGGGCGACCCGATAGGTCGGGCGGCCGTCGATGCGGCTCCCCTCAAAACGCACCTCGCCGGCATCGGGCCGATAGACCCCCGTGATGAGGTTGAACACGGTCGATTTCCCGGCGCCGTTCGGGCCGATCACTCCGGCGATCGTGCCGGCCGCTACGTTCAAATCGAGGCTCTTCACCGCGGTAAGATTGCCGAAGCGTTTCTCTACCCGCGCGATCTCCAGCAAAGCCACTCAGACCGACTCCGTCGGGGTTGCGGCATGTAATTCTTGTTGGCGTTCGCGATTCGGGAGCAGACCTTCGGGACGAAAGAGCATCAACGCAACCAAGATCGCGCCGTAGATAAAGAAATTGTAGTTGGTGAGATCGAGGTGCGTGTGCAGCGCACCGTTGACCAAGCCGTTAATTTGCGGCAACACGAAGCCATTAACCAGAGCGAGTAGCACGGCGCCGATAATGACGCCCGGAATATTGCCCATGCCGCCCAGAACGACCATCGAAAGCACCAAGATGCTCGTCTGATACGTGAAGAGATCGGGGGAGACCAGGCTTAATTTTGCCGCAAAGATGACGCCCGCCAAGCCCGCGATCGCCGCGCCGAAGGCGAATGCGGCGATTTGCACGCCGGTCGTATTGATGCCGACGTGCTTGGCTGCGAGCGGATCTTCACGCATCGCCATCCACGCGCGGCCTAGGCGGCTCTCTCGCAAATTGTTGACCAAGAGAATCACGATCGCCACGATCGCGAGCACCACGTAGTAAAACGGCACGGCGCTCTGACCGAACGAATGCCCGAAGAAGGCCGGCGTATCGAGGCCGCTAATCCCGTTGGGGCCGCCGGTGTATCGGGTAAGGTTCTGAAAGATCTGCGGAACGATCAATCCGAAGCCCAACGTGACGATGGCGAGATAATCGCCGTGCAGACGCAACGTCGGCGCACCGAGTAAAAATCCGAACAACGCCGCGAGCCCGGCGCCGACGAACAACAGCGCCCAAAAAGGCCAGTGCAGGCCGAATTGGGGGCTGGCCAACATGCCGTACGCATACGCGCCAATCGAGAAAAACGCCGCATAGCCTAAATCCAGGAGCCCGGCATAGCCGACGGTGATGTTCAGGCCCAGCGCGAGCATCACGTAGATTCCGACATCGGCAAGCGTGTTGATCGACGCATCGTTACGCACCACCAACGGAACCAGTGCGAGGACGATCGCAAAGGCCGCCAGAGCGAAGCCGCGCACCCGCGCGCCGCGCATGCGGCCGATGGCGACGGCAAAGAGGACGATCGCGGCAGCGACCGCGTAGATCATACCTTCTCCTGCGTACGACGGCCGAGCAGACCGGAGGGGCGCACGATCAAGACGATCACCAAAATCGCAAAAACCGTTACGTTACTCCATTGGCCACCGAGTTTCCAGGTTGCGAACGACTCGATGATGCCGATGGAAAAGCCGCCGAGCATCGCCCCCGGCAGGTTACCGATCCCACCCAGAACCGCTGCCGTGAATGCTTTGAGCCCGGCGCCGAAGCCGTTGAGAAACCACGTCGATTGATAGTACACGCCCGAGACGAAGCCGCCGATTCCCGCCAGCACTCCGGCGATCAAGAACGTGATCGCAATCGTGCGGTTGACGTCGATGCCCATCAGGAGCGCCGCCTGCCGATCCTGCGCGACCGCCCGCATCGCTTTACCCGTCTTCGAGCGAGAGACGAAGATCTGCAGGGAGATCATCGCGACCAGCGCGAGCGCGACGACGACGAGTTGCTGCATCGAGACGCTGACCGGACCGAGCGCGAACGTCGGATTAGGGAGCACGTCCGGGAACGGTAGCGGGGCCGAGCCCTTCCACGCTTGCATCACGTTCTCAAGAATAAAAGAAACGCCGATCGCGGTTATGAGCGGAGCCAATCGCGGGGCGTTGCGCAAGCGACGATAGGCGAGCCGTTCGATCAACACGCCGATCAAGCCGCAACATACGGCCGCGCCCACGAGCGAAAGCGCGACGTCGATCACCAGCACGCTTCCGTGTAGTTCCCCGGTAGCGCCCAGCGCGGTGAGGATGGCGAGCGAGAAGAACGAGCCGAGCGTGTAGACGTCGCCGTGCGCGAAATTGATCAGTTCGACGATTCCGTACACCATGGTGTACCCGATCGCGATCAGCGCGTAGATTCCGCCCAGCGAGATACCGTTGACGAGTTGCGCGAGAAACTCGTGCACGCTATTTCAGATTGATCTGATCGAGAAAAACGGGTTTCCCATTCTTGATCGTATACAGCGAGAGCACGGGCTGTTTCACATCGCCGTTCGCATCGAAGCTGATCGGGCCGATCGGCGTGCGAACGTCGGTGGTTTTCGCGACCTGCGCGAGCACTTGCGCCCGCGTCGGCATGGCGTTTCCGGCGGCGACGATCGCATGCTCGATCGCCACGATCGCCACCTGCGCGGCGGCATAGGCGTTCGCGCTGTAGGGGCCGATCGGCTTATGGTACGCGGCTTCGTAGGCCTTGATGAAGGCCTGCGCGGACGGAAGCTTCTGCGCGTTGGGAGCGGCTAGCGTATAATAGGTGCCGTCAGCGCGCGGACCGGCGACCGTAGCGATATCCGGAATGCCGTCGCCGCCCATGAACGCCACTTTACCCAGACCCGTATCGAACATTTGCTGCCGGATCAAGCCGGCTCCGGTCGAGGTGGTTCCGCCGAAAAAGATGAGGTCGGGCTTGGTCGCCGCGATTTTAGTGAGCAACGATTTGAAATCTTGCGTATTCTTCGCAATGTGATCGTGCCCGAGAATCGTACCGCCTTTAGCGGCGAAATCGTGCTCGAAAACGTTCGCCAGATCGAGCCCGTAGGTCTCGTCGTCATCGATGATGTAGGCCTTCTTCCACCCGAACTTCAGCGCGAATGCCGCCGCCGCCGAGCCCTGCCGCGAATCGGTCGTGCAGACGCGGAAAAAGGCGTTCTGGGCCGGGTTATTACGGCGCAGCGTTGCGGCATCCGCTCCAAGCGTCAAGCCGTCGCTGACGGCGGACGGACTAATCTGCGCGAGGCCCGCCCCGTTCGTTACCGGAATTTCCGCCGAGGCCACGTTCGAGTTATAGGGGCCGAGCATAGCGAGCACGCTCGGATCGGCGATCATCGTTTTCACGTTCGAGACACCCTGCTCCGGGCTGTGGACGCCTTGGACGGCATCGTCGAGCTGCATGGTTTCGAGCTTGAACTTGCCCGGCAGACCCTTGGCGTTCGCCTGGGAGATCGCCAGCAGCATCCCGTTGAGGGTGCTGCGCCCGACCGAGGCATCGGCTCCGGAGAGCGGCAGGTCGATGCCGATTTTGATGGCGGCGGGTGCCGGGCTTGCGCCTGCGCCCGACGACGAGGTGGAATGGGAGCAGGCGGCCACGGACGCGGCACATAGAAGCGCTGCGAGCGCGCGGAACGAGCGAGAGAGGTGCATAGCCATCCGGGATTGGCCCGCGCCGCACGCCATCCCTACCTGCGACCGCGGGACCTTGGGTTACGAAGCCAACTCTCGCACGGCCGCAGCATTGAAATACGAGGCCTTGGGGTGATGCATCACGATCGCCGCCGTGGATTGCTCCGGCACCATCTGGAACGCCTCGGTCAGCGCGACGCCGATCCGGTCGGTCGCATCGAGCAGCGCGAACGCGATTTCATGCTGCGAAAGATCCGGGCAGGCGCCGTAGCCCCACGAGTACCGCTTGCCGCGCCCGGCCGGTAAGCCCAGTTCGGCACGAATGCGCGCGTGCGCGTACTCCGCCAGCGCTTCCGCCGATTGCACGGAAAACCCGTGGAGAAAGTACGCTTCGCTGTATTCGCCGGCATGCTGCAGCGCATCGGTCCGCTCGGACGACGGCCGGCCGACCGTGACGACCTGCAGCGCGATGAGGTCCGAGGCGCCCCCACGATCGGGTTCGCGCAGATAATCGGCCAAACACAGATGCTCGCCGCCGGCTTGCCGAGCAAACGGGAAGCGGGCGATCTCACGTTGCGTATCGGTCGGATCGTACACGATCACGTCGTCGCCGAGGCCCGCAGCCGGGAAATATCCGTACGCGACCCGCGGTTCGAGCAACCCGCCCTTTTCCGACTCGCGCTCGTAGCGTCGCAAACGCGGTTCGAATTCGTCGCGTACCAGCGCGTCGAACGCCTCGCCTTTGGCGTTACTCGCGCCCCACGACAGCCGATAGAGCGAGCGCAAATCGAATGCCGGCCACAACTCGCGCACGTCGATGCCTTCGATGGTTCGGGCTCCCCAGAACGGCGGGGTCGGAACGTCGGCGGGCTCCCGTTTCACCGCGGATATGCGGCGCACCGCCGGCGTGGCGACCGCAGCCGACCGCGCCCGATCCCGCTGCGCGAACGCCTCCGATTTCGCTCGGTCGAGTAACGCGATCCGCGCCGACGGGTCTGACGTAAGCGCGTCCATCAGTTCCAAACCTTCGAAGGCATCCTTCGCATAGAACAGCCCCGGTGCGAAATAGCGCTCGCCTTCATCGAGCAGCGAGATACGCCGCCCGAAATCGCGATTGATCGCGGCGCCGCCGACGATCACCGGGAACGAAAGCCCGCGCGTATCCTGCTCGTGCACGCAAATCGGCATCTGTTTGCTCGTCGATACCAAGAGTGCCGAGAGGCCGATCGCATCGGCACCGACTTCCACGGCTTTCTCAAGGATCGTATTCATCGGCACTTGCTTGCCCAAATCGTGCACGGTGTACCCGTTGTTGGTGAGAATCGTGTTCACGAGATTCTTGCCGATGTCGTGAACGTCGCCGAAGACCGTCGCAAGCACCACGGTGCCTTTCGTCGAGCCTTCTTTTTTCTCGAGGAATTGCTCGAGGTGGGCGACCGCCTTTTTCATCACCTCGGCCGACTGTAAAACGAACGGAAGGATCAGTTCGCCGGCTCCGAATTTATCGCCGACGTCTTTCATTGCGGGCAGCAAAATCTCGTTGAGCACCGCAACGGGCGAACGCTCTTGCAGGGCTTCATCGATCTTCAGTTCGATGCCGTCCTTGCGGCGTCGCAGAATCGCCTGGTGGATGCGCTGCGCGATCGGCAGCGCTTCGTCTTCGTCGGCGGTGCTTTGCTGTATCGCTCCGGCCGTACCGCTGCTTTCGAAGTGCTCGATCACGCGCGCCAGCGCGTCGGCGCGACGGTTGAACACGAGGTCGTCGCAGAGTTCGCGCACGGTTGCGTCGACCTCGGCGTAGGGCGTAATTTCCTTCGGATTGACGAGCGCCGCGTCTAGGCCCGCCTGCACGCAATGGTGCAGAAAGACCGAATTGATGGCCGCTCTGGCCGCCGGCTTGAGACCGAACGATACGTTCGAGACGCCGAGCGAGGTGAGAACTCCCGGCAGCTCGCGTTTGATCTCGCGAATGCCCTCGATCGTCGCCACGGCCGAATCGGCGAATTCCGGGTCACCGGTAGCCAGCGTGAACGTGAGCGCATCGAAAATGAGCGCGCCCGGCGGGATGCCGTATTCGCCTACGATGATGTCGTAGAGTCGCCGCGCCACCTCGAGCTTACGCGCGGCGGTCTTCGCCATGCCGGTCTCATCGATCGTCAGCGCGACGAGCGCCGCGCCGTGTTCGACGGCGAGCGGCGCGACGATATCGATCTTCCCGCGTCCGGCTTCTAAATTCACCGAATTGATGATGGCGCGCCCCGGATAGTTTTCCAGCGCGACCTGCATGACGCGCGGCTCGGTGGAATCGATCATGAGCGGAGCCTCAACCGATTGCGCGAGCCTGCGAACGACCTGGCGCATCTGCTCGTCTTCATCGACACGCTCGGTGAGCGCGCAGCAGACGTCGAGCACGTGGGCGCCGCCTTCGACCTGTTCGCGCCCGACCATGGCGATTTCGTCGTAGTTCTCTTCCAGCAACAGGCGCTTGAGCTTGCGCGAGCCCTGCGCGTTGATTCGTTCGCCGACCAAGAGCGGGCGCGGCTCCTGCTCCAGCGCTATCGCGGTCATCGCGCTTGCAGCGTACTGCGGGCGCGAGACGTCGCTCGCGATCACTTCGCGCGGAGCGCGCAGCCATTCCAGCCGCGTTCGCAGGGCCGGCGAGATGCCGGTCGCGTCGATCGCGGCACGAAGCGCACGAATGTGTTCCGGCGTCGAGCCGCAACAGCCGCCCACGACGTTGACGCCGAATTCCGAGACGAACTCCGCCAACTCGTGCGCGAGCTCGCTCGGCGACTCGGGATAGATCGTTTCGCCTTTAGGCCCCATCAACGGCAATCCCGCGTTCGGAATCACGCTCACGAAACAGCGCGAGTTTTCGGCAAGATAGCGGATCGAATCGCGCATTTGCGCGGGCCCCGTCGAGCAGTTCAAACCGATCACGTCGATCGGCAGCGCGTCGAGCGTCGCGCACATCGCGCGCACGTCGGTCCCAAGCAACATCCGCCCTTCGGTGATGAGCGTCGGCTGCGCTTGAATCGGCACGCGCCGCAGACCCTTGGCGAATTCGCGCGTGATGCCGGCGATCGCGGCCTTGAGTTCGAGCATGTCCTGCATCGTCTCGAGCAAGAGCAGATCGACGCCGCCGTCCACCAGCGCGCGCGCCTGCTCGCCATAGATATCGGCGAGCTCCGCATAGGTAATCTTCGAGAGCGAGGGATCGGACGACGAAACCAGCATCCCCGTCGGCCCCATCGAGCCGGCAACGAACCGCGGACGATCCGGCGTGGCAATCGCATCGCAGGCTTCACGCGCGAGCTGCGCCGCCCGGATGTTGATCTCCAGCGTTTTCTCGCCTAAGCCATATTCGTCCAGCTTCAAGCGCGAGGCCGTAAACGAATCCGTTTCGACCACGTCGGCGCCCGCAAGCAGATACGAGCGATGAATATCGCGCACGAGATCGGGCCGGGTCAGCACCAAGGCTTCGTTACAGCCCGCGTAGCGCTCTCCGCCGAAATCCTGCGCGGTCAGCTCGAGATCCATGAGCTGCGTGCCCATGGCGCCGTCAAAAAGAAGTACCCGCTCCCCGAGCAGGCGTAAGTACTCGTGCATGTCTCTACCTCTCCCCGCTTGTTCGATGGCGACGGAGTTGCTGTAAAACTATCGCGCGCGGACCTCTCCGGCCACGCGCCCCGCTCGATTATACACGACCGGCCGAGCATACCCATCGAGTTTTGCGGCACGTTCGGCATCCAGCACGCCTAAGCGAGAGAGCAGCGCCAGCGTCGAAGGCCCTCGCGCTCGGCTGCTTCCGTCGATCACTTTGCTGACGAATCCAAGGCCCTGCGGAATTGCGGCCACCCCGTGAACGCCCTCCGCACCCGCCTTACAAGCGATGGCCCCGCCCGCCACCCGCATCAAATCGGTGTCGAGCGTATGGGTGCCGCCGACGAACTCCGGGTGCGAAACCATCGCATCCCGCACCACCAAGAGCGCCATCGCATCGCGCGCTTCGATCCCCTCGAGCGAAGCGAATCGCGCGAACGCCAGCGCCCCTTTACGCAAACTTGTGGCATAGACCGGAATCCCGCAACCGTCCACCCCCAGCGGCCACGCGTGCGGATCGTCATCCGACATTCGCGCGCAAAACGCCAAGATGGCCCGCTGCGCCGGATGCTCCAGTTCCAAATACGACGCCGGATCCGCCCCCATCACGCGAGAGAGCGCGAGAATTCCAGCGTGCTTCCCGGAGCAATTGTTGTGCAGCGCACTCGGCACGATGCCTTGCGCGCGCAGCGCTTCCGCCGCAGCCTCGTTATACGGCGCATGCGCGCCGCACTGCAACGCCGACGCATCGAGCCCGATCTTCTGCAAGATCGACTGCACCGCGTTTACGTGGAACGACTCGCCGGAATGCGATGCCGACATCACGGCGATCTCTTCCATCGTCAACCCGAACGCATCGCGCACGCCGGCTTCAATCGCCGCCGCCGCAATGAACGGCTTTGCGGTCGAGCGCAAAAAAATCGGCGTATCGATGTCGCCGAGTTGGAGGTGGAGCGTCCCCTTCGCGTCGCCGGCGCAAGCCGCGACATTGTGGACGGATTCAACGATATCGCCGCGCGTTACGTCGACGAAAGGCTCTCCGGATGGAGCTTGCAAAGCGTTCTAACTTCCTTCGTTAAGTGTGACCTGGGCCTATTCGCGACGAAACGGCTCGCCCCGCCCGCAGGCTGCTAGGACCCGGTTGTGGGGCGGGTTACACCGTTGGCACGGGGCCTGTGAGGGAGGAGCGGAGCCCGGAGGGCGGGAGCGACGACGAACGGAGTAGCGTTTTTCACATGGATGTGAAAAACGCGCGCGTCCCCGTGCCGGCGGTGTAACCCGCCCCACAATCGGGTCCTGGCACATGCCATCAAGCCAGTGCGGGTTCGACGATGACGGCTTCTTGTTCGGTGAAGACCGGATTGCTCAAATAGCGTTCGCCGGTATCGCAGGCGATGGTGACGATCGTTTTGCCCTTCATCTCGGGACGCGCGGCAATCTGCAGTGCCGCCCAGATGTTGGCACCGGCGGAGATACCGACGAGCATGCCTTCTTCTCGCGCGGCGCGGCGCGCCATCGCGATCGCATCGGCATCGGTGACGCGGATGATTTCGTCGTATACTTTCGTATCCAGAACCTTTGGAACGAAGCCGGTACCGGTGCCTTGGATCTTGTGCGGGGCCGCCGCTCCGCCTGAAAGGACCGGCGATGCGTCGGGTTCGCCCGCGACGATGCGCACGCCGGGTTTGCGCTCTTTGAGCAGTTCGCCGACGCCGGTGATCGTGCCGCCGGTGCCGACCATGGCGACGAAGACGTCGACGGCTCCGTCGGTATCGCGCCAGATTTCCTCGGCTGTCGTGCGGCGATGGATCTCCGGGTTTGCGGGGTTCTCGAATTGCTGCGGGACGAAGTAGCGGGCCGGCGCGGTCGCGCGGATGCTTTCGGCTTTGGCAATCGCGCCTTTCATGCCGTCTGCGCCGGGCGTTAGGACGACTTGCGCGCCGTAGGCTTTGAGAAGGCTGCGCCGTTCGATCGTCATCGTGTCGGGCATCACTAAGATGCACGAGTAGCCTTTGGCGGCCGCCACGAAGGCGAGCGCGATGCCGGTGTTGCCGCTGGTCGGCTCGAGAATCGTCATGCCTGGAAGCAGGCGGCCGTCGCGCTCGGCGGCTTCGATCATCGCGACGCCGATGCGATCCTTCACCGAGCCGGCCGGGTTGAACGACTCCATCTTGACCAGCACTGTGCCGGGAAGGCCTTTCCCGAGCCTCGGGAGTTTCACGAGCGGAGTATTGCCGAACGTATCGGCAAGATTGTCGTAAATGCGTGCCATAGTGTTTCTTTAGACCGCACGCGTACGGCGAAGTTTTCGGGGCGGCCGCGGCGAACACTCGTTCGTACCGTGTTCCGCCTCCGTGAAAAATCGCTCTACCTCGAGGGCCCCGATCTGTGGGTCGATAGCATGCGCTCGCGCGAGCGCTGCTACGTCTCGCACGGGCACGCCGACCACGCTCGCGAGCACCGCACCGTGGTCACCTCGCCCAATACGGCGGCCATCTGCCGCGTGCGCTTTCCGCGCCGGGCCAAGCGCCCCGATCGCGCACCCGTGGTCTTCGAGGAGCACGCTTTCAACGAGCCCTGGGAGGAAGGCGGGCACCGCTTCACGCTCTTCTCGGCCGGGCACGTCCTGGGCAGCGCGCAGCTCTTGGTTGAAGGCGAGACGGGGCGCTTCGTCTATACCGGCGACTTCAAGCTCGCGCCCTCGCTCACGACGGAGCCGACCGAAGTCAAGCCGTGCGACGTGGTGCTGATGGAGTGCACGTTCGGGCGGCCGCAGTACGTCTTTCCGCCGCGCGAAGAGATTGCGGGCGAGATGGCGGCGTTTGCTCGTGCCGCGCTGGAGGCCGGCACGGTCCCGGTTTTCTACGCATACTCCCTCGGTAAGGCGCAGGAGGCGATGGCGATTCTCGGCGAGGCCGGGCTCGCGCTCACGGTGCATCACAGCATCGACGCGATGTCGCGCGTCTATCGCGAGCGCGGCATCCAGCTTCCCGCCTATGAGGCGTACGACGAGGCGACGTTTGCGGGCGATCGCGTGCTGGTGTGGCCGCCGTCCGGCAAAGAGCTTCCGGCTCGCATCCACAAAAAGCCGTTGCGCAGTGCGGTCTTGACGGGATGGGCGCTCGATCGCGGCGCACACTACCGCTACGGGGTCGAACGGGCATTCGCGCTTTCGGACCATGCGGATTATCCGTCGCTCCTGCGCTACATCGAGCTAGCGGCACCGCGTAAGGTGCTGCTCAATCATGGCTGGCGCGATTTCGTGCATCGTTTGCGTAGGCTCGGCATCGATGCGGAGTATTTGGAGGACCATGCGCAACTCTCGCTTTTCTAGCGGTCTCCTCGCGGCGGCTTTCGTTCTCACGACGCTCGCGCCGATCTCGTCGCGGGCCCAGAGCGCGGCGCCGACGATGGATGAAGCGCTCGCAGCCATCGCGGCCTACGCTCCGCGCGCGCTAGCCGAGCAAGGGGCACCGGGCATGTCGGTGGCGATCACCGACCGCACGCATACGCTGCGCATCATCACCGCCGGATACGCGAACCTCGATACGAAGGCGCCGGTTACGCCCGACACGCGCTTTCCGATCGGCTCGATCTCAAAATCGATGACGACGCTGCTGCTGCTGCAGATGCACGATCGAGGGTTGATCGATTTGCAGGCGCCGGTCACGACCTATCTGCCGTGGTGG
>Ga0307373_10003561_pt1 | contig 27051 bp, 22 predicted proteins | sample OX2MG_FD_202534 | JGI IMG/M metagenome (GOLD analysis project Ga0307373, IMG submission 202534) | Soil microbial communities from Risofladan, Vaasa, Finland - OX-2 | ecosystem: Environmental > Terrestrial > Soil > Coastal area > Acid sulfate soil | place: Finland: Risofladan, Vaasa | collected...
GCAGCGAATCCAGCGCCAATGATGAGCACTTTTTTCAAACTCTTGGACTCACGCCGCATCGATTCGGCCAGAACACGTGACATCAAGCGTCCTCCCGACAAAAAACCGGCCGTGAGTACTGCCTCGAAAAGATATACAGAGCGCGGAAAGGCAAACACACCTAGGCCTATCATGGACAGATAGAAAAGGATTGTTCCGAGGGCGACTGCTTTCAAGATGTTTAGAGCGTCGGTGACGCCGCTGAAATGCCACCATCCACGATGGAGGTTGAACAGCCGCAGCGAGCCGAGGCGGATTAAGATGAGGATGGGCGCAGACCAGAGCAAAAGAGGCCGCGAAGGCAGGCTGAAATCGAACCGCAGCAACCAGGCGAGCACAAGCGAGCAAAAGACCAGCAGCGCCTGGAACAGAACGATAAACCACGGCCGGTTCTCAAACACCAGCTTGGGTAAGTTCAAAACGAATTTTTTCATGGGTGTTTAGTCCTATCGACTGCGCAGATGGGAGGAACCGTTCGCCGACCTACTCTTTCTTCCGGCGCGAGAACTCGGGTTCGAGGCAAAGGCGAATAATGAGTGTATGTTGTGGTTTCCGGCGCGAGGGATTTACCCAACCTCGCGGGCTGAATAGAAGCATTTCCAGGTCGCGAATTGTCGACGACTCGATTTTGCGGTGACGCGCAGATTGAACAAATTGTATTCAGGATGAATGAGATACGTCGCCGGAACGAAGTGTTGCGGGCTTGGGCGACCGAAGCTGGGAAACTCTTCGAGTACGTGGATTTTCGGTTCGATCGATAATGTGCATGGTGCAAGAACTCAGAGGGTATGGGCTGTCTGCCAGCCGGCCAAAAGCGGTGACGCGTTACTTTGCGGCTGCGCGCGTTACTTTCTCAACGGCGCTATAGGTATCCTCCATGTCCTCGGAGGTCAGGGTGGGGTGAACTAGAAACATCAAACTTGTCTCGGCCAGCTCTCGAGCGACTTTCAGGCGTTCGCCTGGGCGCATATAGTCAGGAAACGCCTTTTCCAAGTAGATCTCGCTGCAACTTCCACTGAAACACGGAATCCCTTCGGCAGAGACCGCGGCCATAATGCGGTCGCGATTCCAACCGCGTGCAAGACGCTCGGGGCGCACGAACGCGTAATACTTGTAATAGGCGTGGCCGATCTGGTCAGGTGGTGGGGTGATTCGCAGGACGGGATTCTGCGAAAAAGAGTTCGTCAAGATGTGAGCCAGCGTACGGCGTTTGCTGATCATTTGGGGCAGCTTGCGCAGCAGCACACGACCGATGGCCGATTGCATTTCCGTGAGCCGCCAGTTTGTGCCAAACGAATCATGCAGCCACCGAAACCCCGCCGGATGCTGGTTGTGATCGGTCCCTTGATACGATTTGCCGTGGTCTTTGAAGCTCCAGGCGCAATTCCAGACTGCCTTGTCGTTGGTTGTAATCATGCCGCCTTCGCCGCCGGTCGTCAGAATCTTGTCCTGGCAAAAGGAGAATGCGGCGACATCTCCCAGCGAGCCGACCGGCCGGTCTTTGTAAGTGGCGCCGTGACATTGCGCGCAATCCTCGATCACCTTCAATCCCTGCTCGCGGGCCAGTGCGACGATCGGGTCCATATCGCAAGGCCAGCCGGCCAGATGCACGGCAATGATGGCGCGTGTCCGATGGGACAGCGCCGGACGAATGGTCTCCGCAGTGAGCGTCTGGCTCTCCCGGTCCACATCCACGCAGACGGGAACGGCGCCGCGCATAACCACGCAACTCGCCGAGGCAATGAAGGTTCTGCTCGGGACGATCACTTCATCGCCTGGGCCGATCCCCAGGGCGTGCAGCGCAAGCTCCAGAGCGACCGTGCCGTTGGCCACGGCGATGCCGTACTTGCAACTCGCCTGCGCCGCAAACTCCTCCTCGAACCGCCGGCCCTCTTCGCCTGTCCAATAGTTGACATTGCCGGATTGGAGCACGCGAGTTGCTGCCTCTATTTCGTCCACCTCAAAATGCGGCCATGGTGCGAAAGAGGTTTTGCGGACGGGTTGCGCACCAGAGATCGCCAAAAGCTCTTGGCTTAACATGATGGTTGTCGCTGCCTTCCCCTTATGGTGTTCGCCAGTCGATCTAAATTTGGCAGTTCAAGATCTGCACTTGCAAATTTGTCCACTTCCAAGTACGAATAGAGTCCCTGATCTCGGCGGACGCGGATCGTTTTCCACCCCAGGTTACGAGGCGCAATGAAATCCTTGATGGGATTGTCGGCGACATAAGTGTATTGCTGAACGGCAGGGCCGAAATACTTCTGGACGTCCAAAAATGCTTTGAGATGAGGCTTTGCGTACCCGCTTCCCAGGGCCGAAGTGAGGACCACTGCCTCGAAGCTCCGTTCGAGACCCAGCGCTTTGATCTTATTTCTTTGTGATTGTTCTGGCCCATCGCTCACTAAGGCCAAATGGACCTGGCCGCGAACATCCTGAAGACAGTCGGCGGCATCTGCAGCTAGCTGAATATCAGGTATATGTCCTCGATAAAGATCTACCATTGTCTGAATCGTATTTCGGTCTGGTTCGATACCAGCTTTTATAAGTATCCTGTCAAAAATATGCCCCCGTTCTCCTCGGTTGAAGAGGGTCCATGCACGAAGGCAAAAATCGTCGAGCCCGAGGTTAATCTCTGCCCATGCTTCTAATGCGCGGAAACCACTCCAGACGTAGTCCCGCTCAAGATACAGTGTGTCATCCAGATCAAAGACGACGCAGACAGGATTCACGGTCGGTGGTTTTCCAAATCTTGGCTTGGTAAGAAAACGGCGCTGTCATAGCGAAGCATGGCCAATGCATCTTGCCACGCATCAAATGAGGCTGACGAGGGCAAGCCCAGCAATTCCTCGATGAGCCACCGCGGGAAATCAGCTCCTGCCTGGTGGGCGAGCGGGTATCCACCGCCGAAACGGGGATTGATCTCAGTAATTCGAAATTCGCCAGCAGAGCTGAGAAAGCCTTGCACGTTTAGCGGCCCATACGCTCCGGGTAGTCGCTCCGAAACCCGTGAAATGAGCTCCATTATCCTGACGTGCCTAACGGTTACGCCTTTGCTAACCTCCCCGGCCCTCACTTCGAGCCTGCGATGCGGCACCGCGCACACGCATCGACCTTGCCGGTTGACGAGCACATTCACGGTGTATTCCTGGCCGCGGGCCATCTCTTCTACGACCAAGTCTTCGCGATCTCTCGAGAAGTCCATGAGAGAATCAAGAGAGTTTAAGATCCTCACTCCCACCGAGGCACTCCCGCGACGAGGTTTTGCAATGACGGGAAACTCCCACTCGGAAGGGCGAGCGACTATTTGCGCTGAAGTCCCTTGGCGAACGGTAGGGAGGCCGTTTTCTATAAACCAAGAGTGCGCGAGGAGCTTGTCAGCACAAATACTAACAGTTTCTGATGCGGAAATTACTACTGTAGTGCCGACGGCGGAAAAGTCTGCGCGATGCCCGGCATAAATTGAGAGCTCCGTATCGATCGTGGGCACTAGCAACGAGACATTGTGCTCTTCACAGATACTCAGCGTGGTCGCTAAGAAATCGCCAGCGTCGCATCGCGGAACTCTAATGAAATGATCCACAAGGTGGGCACCAGGTGCAGACTGCGAACAGTCAATACCAATGATGCAACCGTTCAGGTTCATAGCTCGCATCGACCGGCGAAAGCACTCGATTAACTGAACCCGACGCCCAACTGACGAGATAAGGATGGTTATCTTCATGGCAAGAAGCCAATGGTTTTCGTCACCGAAAGACTTGCACACAAGTTCTCAGCGGCGGGCAATGGCAAGGTAACCTCCGGGGATACGGTCGGCCTGCGGGCTGCCTGCAAGAAGCGGATCCAACCATTTTAATGGGTAGAAAAAAAGAGCACATGCAGCTTTAACAGGAAAATAAAGTTTGCTCCACAACCGAGCTGCCACTAAAGCCAAAAATTCTACGAGTATGCGATAGAACCCTGTGCCCGGGCCGACAGCTACCTTGACTTCCTGGTACGTGAAACCCGCTTTCTGGATCATCTCCTGAATTCCTTCTTTGGTGAAACGCCAGAAATCAGTCGGACCGGGATGGTAACCGATTATGAATGGTACCTGACAATAGAGTATTCCCCCTTTCTTGAGAACGCGTTTCATTTCACTCATAGCCTGGAAAGGATCGCGTACATGCTCAAGGACCTCCTGTGACAAAACCAAATCAAAGGCTTCATCCGGAAAAGGCAAATGCTCTGCAGATGCGCACACATCAATGGTTTCTCCCCAAACTAGATCCAGGTTTATGACCGCCGGATGCAGTCTCGTTGAACCCGCGCCTACACATAGGCCGCGCGACCCTGAACTAAGGACGCTCAGGCACTCGCCCAAAGCTGAGCGAATGGGGCGCGAACTATTGTGGGTTGCATAACAGGATGAGACGAATCTTGCCCGCAAAGATTTCTGGGGGGAACGAGCGTTCTTCGATTTCATCGCACTATGCCCCTAAACTCTTCGGCTGTCGCCTGTCCAGGTTGGTTGATTCCTTCGGCTTTCACGACCTTCCACAATGTCATTGCGAGGATTTTCGCATCCAGGAACCAGCTCGAATGATCGACGTACCAAACGTCGCAGGCAAATTTCTGCTCCCACGTCAGAGCATTTCGGCCGTTGATTTGAGCCCATCCGGTAATTCCCGGCTTTGCGTGGTGACGGCGCTCCTGCTCCGGCGTGTAGCGGTCCATGTATTCCATGAGCAACGGCCGCGGGCCGACCAGGCTCATCTCGCCATTCGCGACATTCCACAGCTCGGGCAATTCGTCGAGGCTTGTGCGGCGAAGAATCCTTCCGAGACGCCGGAGCCGCAGGTCATCGGGTAGTGGTTTTCCGTGTGGATCACGTGCATCGTTCATCGTGCGGAATTTGACTAACCAGAAAGGCCGTCCCTGATAGCCCGGGCGGCGCTGACGGAAAAAAACCGGGCGACCCATGGTGAGAACAATCGTCAACGCAATGACCAGCATCAGCGGCGACAAAAGTGTCAAGCACGAGATGGAACCGATCAAATCGATGCTGCGCTTGACAACGCTGTTCATGATGCCGGCACCGTAGTTCGACTACCGGCAATACTTTGGGTGCCGGCTGTTTTCCTGGGAGCGGGCAATCCTCGCTGGTGCAGGAGCCGCGAGTATTCCTCCAGCAGTGCCGTCCAGATTCGTTGAGGACGGAACTCACGCCCGACGCGCTCACGCCCTGTGCGTCCCATTTCTAGCGCCAACCGCGGATGGCGGAGCAGATCCGCGATCCCCTCGGCAAGGGATCGCGCATCTCCAATGGGAACCAGAATCCCATTAATCCCATCGCTAATGGCATCAATGATGCCGGTTGCGCGAGCGCCTACTACAGACTTGCCTGCTGCATGGGCCTCCAGTACCGCATTGGGAAAACCTTCCCGGTGAGAGGGCAGAGTAAGAATGTCCATCGCATGGTAGTAAGGGGCCGGGTCGGAGACAAATCCAGTACAAATTATTTGAGGGTCCGCGAAAATCTGGTTGCGAATGTCCACTGGCACGCCGTCCCCTTTCTCGAACTCGCCGACCAATAGCAGGTGCACCTCGGGAAACCGCTCACGGAGACAAGAAAAAGCCTGGATCAAATCTTGAATCCCTTTGTCGCGCGTGAACCGCCCGACAAAGCCGACGACTGGAGCATCGTGCGGGATGCCCAAGCTGATGCGGAGCGCCGCCGCCTGGCGCAGCCGCTCTGGAGTTGGCGCGAACCGCGACGTATCAACGCCATTGCTGCTCCCTTCACCGAGTACGACGGCCCGATCGGGTGCGCCGCAGCCAATCGCTCTTTGCCTCAGGCTCTCGCTAACGCAAATGACGCAATGCGCCATCCGGCAAGCCAGACGCTCGAAGAAGAACAGGAACCACCGGCGCGCTCCCCGGCTCGTTTCTCTCCGCAGCCCGCGCAAAACATAAACTCTGCAAGGAACTCGGCTGACCCATGCCGCTAGTCCTCCGAGGAGGCCTGCCTTTGGTGTGCTTACACTCATGACAGTGGGACGATGTCGCAGGAAGCATTCCCAGATTCGCCAAAATGAGATCACGTCGCGCAGCACCTTTTTATCGGATTCCTAGTAGGCCCCGAAAGCGCTTCTTTTTCGTGGAACAACTCTGCTGAGGGTGTCCACAATTCGCTCGGCAGCATGGCCATCCCAGAGCGGTGGAAGGGGTCGGGTACTCCCTTTCGAGGCAATAGATTTGCGCGCGGCCACTACGATTTTTTCGGGATCTGTACCAACGAGCAGATTGGTGCCCTGAGTGATGGTGATGGGCCGCTCCGTGTTCTCCCGGAGGGTTAGGCATGGGACACCCAGAGCAGTGGTTTCTTCCTGAATGCCACCGGAATCTGTCAGAACCAGGGCGGCACGACTCAACAGGCAGAGAAAATCCAAATAGCCCATAGGCTCGATGAGGCGCAAATCGGGATGATGCACAATTCCGCCCTGTAGTAGTCGCTGTTCGGTACGAGGATGGACAGGAAAAATGACGGGCAGTTGCGCCGCAATGGAATCTAATGCACTCATGATTTCCCTGAGCTTGTCGACGGAGTCCACGTTGGAGGGGCGGTGAAGCGTGAGGACGGCAAAGTCCCGCCAACTCGAATCCCTGACTAGGCCCAGTTCCTCACCAATAAGCGACTGCTGCGCAAGAGGCAGGAAGTAGCGTAGGGAATCAATCATGACGTTTCCGACGAAAAAGATGCTCTCGCGCGGACGCCCTTCTCTAAGGAGATTTTCAACGGCATCTTCTTCAGTCACGAAGAGATAGTCAGCCAAAGCGTCGGTAAGGATACGGTTAATTTCTTCGGGCATGGAGCGATCGAAGCTGCGCAGCCCTGCCTCGACATGTGCCACACGCATGCCGAGCTTCACCGCTGCGAGCGAAACGGCAATCGTGGAATTGACGTCGCCGACAACTAAGACGAGGTCAGGCTGCTGGTCGATAAGAACAGGTTCGACGAGTTTCAGGATTTCCGCTGTTTGTACGGCATGTGAACCCGAACCCACCTCCAAGTTCACATCGGGGAGCGGGATCCCCATCTGGCGGAAGAAGATGTCATTGAGCTTGTCGTCATAGTGTTGCCCGGTGTGAATGAGTAGGGGCTCGACTTCCGGATGCCGCTTCATCTCGCGCATCAGAGGGGCGATCTTTGGAAGATTGGGGCGCGCCCCCACGATGTTCGTGATCTTGAGATGGTTATTCATGCAAGAGGGTTCGAAACTTCAGCAGCGTGAAGGCTTTGGCCTTATAACCGGGGCGCACCGGACGGAACAACACCGGACTGCCCCTCTGGGGCCGCACCACCAGTGCCACAACGATCGCTATCGGCAGCTCGAACGGCGACACAACGAGCAGCACCAACAGATCCAAGACGCGTTTGCCCCAGTGGCGGTACACGCTCATTTTCTTACCAGATCACATGTCCAAGGATGGTGCTATTGGGTCCCCGCGTCGGCAATTCCTCCGGCAGGAAGGCAACCCGGAGCCCAATGCCACCACCGCAGCATATGCTCGTTCACCATTCACCCGTCCCCAGCGCGCGTGCGAGAGCTGTGCCAGTTTAGGCTTATCCGGCAGTTACGCTTTCCATCACCGAAACACAACGTTGTGCGAGTGTTGTCTGCAAAAATTCACGCTTCGCAAAGTTACGCCCTCGCGGCCCCATTTCTGCTGTCGCGGCACGAGCATCGGCCATACGCAGTACGGCATCCGCGAACGCTACCGGATCCTGCGGCGGAACCACAACCCCCGCACCTTGTGCAGTAACCATCTCCGCCATCCAGCCAGGGTAGTTCACCAGCACCGGTAAGCCGCTCGCCAGATAATCAAAGAACTTGTTGGGGGAGGTTCCGTAGTAAAAGGCCGGCACATTGGCGAGGATCATCAAGCCCACGTTCGCACGTCGGCACAGAAACTGGGCCAAAACCTTCTTTGGCATCGGGTCCACGAAGAGACAATTCTCTAGCTTTTCGCGGTGCGCTCTTTCGATCAGAGTGGGTTTTTCCTTTCCGTCACCAATAAATACAAAAGATATATCTGTCCGCCCGCGCATTCGCAGTTCTGCCGCTGCATCCAGGACGGCCCCCAAACCATTGGCAGCACCGTGAGCGCCGGTAAAGGTCGCCACAAAGGAGTCTGACTGCAAACCGGGGATTTCAGGTAGCGGCTGCGCCGAGTCGGGGGCAAACAAATCCAGATCACAGCCATTCGGCGCAGTAATGACGCGGCTCTCAGGAACACCCCGTCGAGTGATGCCCTGTGCGATTCCGGGTGAAAGTGCAATGCAGGAATTTGCTGAGTGGTAGGCCAAGAATTCCAGCCAGTCCATCATCAACAGCAACAGGGGATTGCGGAAAACGCCCATTGCCCGCGGCAGCTCTGGCCAGAGATCGCGCACCTCAAAGACGAATGGTTTGCGGCGTAACCAGCGCGCAGCGATCCCGGGCAACGCGGCGGTCAGGGGTGTAGAGGTAGCAAAAACCACGTCGTAGTCCACCCTAAGCGCCAGAACAACGCTTCGAAATGCGAACCGGAGGAACGTCCAGGAACGACGCAGGAAACTGTCGTTGTTGGAGTACGGCAATTCCAGTTCGATAACGTAAATGCCATCTACGCTGCCTTCGCGTCGCCCACTCAAAAACGGGCCAGAAAGCCCGGACTTTGACATGGAAGCAGCTCCACACACCATGGTGACCTGGTGGCCGGATACCAGCAGTCGTTTCGAGACTTCGTAAGAGCGAGTGCCACTGTATCCATCCGGCGTTGAAAAATGCTGGTGGAAGTACAAAACGCGCATGACTAGGACAGTGAAACAATCGTTGTAAGAGAAGCCGGTGATTGGCCTATTTCCACTTCCAGAACCGGCAGTGCGGATTTTTCCAGGTAATGCCGCGATTCCCAGCCGCTCTCAAGGCTCATGCGGCGTATAGGTACACTGCTTTCCACGCTTATCCGCACCATCGTTGAAGCGCATCCCGTTGCGTTCTGGGACCAATTGCCGGGAGCCAGGCGCCACCGCAGCACGGCCTTCCGCTTGAATCCCTGCACTTGGTCCAGCACAAAAAGCGCGTCAGTCCTCAGAGTTACGGTCCGCTTGTGCTGTGCTCCCCAAACATCAGTGTAACTTCCCGCCCAAGATTGCCCATCGGCGCTTGTGGTGATTGCATGCATCCCGATGACCCTCACCCAACTGCCATACAGGAACCGGCCGAGCCGGGGCATCTGATCGTGGTCGTCAAACTGCTCAATGTTGTGGCCAACAACGCTCAAGAGGGACCCGGCCACGGCGTCGTGGTCGCCATAGGTGTAGGTGCCACCGTCCCGCAGGACGTTCTTTCCCTTCCACCACAAGTCTAGGTGAAGCGCATCGGCATGCGCTGGACGGAATCGCGCCGTGGGCGCGCGGAGCAACACCCGCGCACCAGTTCTGTTGCGAATGACCACGTAGCCACCATCTGGGAATACGGTGCTGCTCAATTCGTTGAGCCAAGGCCGCACGGCCCTTTCAGTACGAACACCCAACCAGGCCGCAGATTCGTCCCACGGACCAGGTTTCAATGCCGCCTTGCCGATGAACAGGAGCGACGCAAACTGCAAACAGGGTCGGAAGTCACGGTAAGCGCTGGTGTCCAGGCGGTATGGGTGCGCTCCGTCATTCGCTCCCAGATTGGGGCCATCGCCACTCGCGGGATCAATCATCGCGCCCAGCCATCGCGTTGCGGCAGCCGCGCGTGTATAAAAGTTTTCGGTGAATCGTGCCTCACCCACATGTCGTCGCCATGCTTCCGCAACACAAAGAGTGTCAAGCATGGCTCGGTGGTAAGTGAGCGAATGCTGCGAGAAGCTGCCATCGGGCAAGACCAGCCGGCAGACCCGACTATCGAGCAGCTTGCGGCCTTTCTTGGCCCACCTTCGGCCGCGCCACCTCGCATCGCCCTCGCTATACCTAGCCAACCACGTGCCACCCACGAAAAGACCCGCAGCTTCACTGGTCGCGTGATTGTTGTCCTGCGCCACGGCGTAAAACGTAGTGAGGTCAATGCGTCGACAATGTGCCTCAACGAAAGCCACCAGCCCAGGTCCAGCATTCTTTTCCAGCTCCGCCAAGCGCAATGCGAGTAACGCGTTAATGAGCCGGATGGAGGTTTCCTGTCCGCACATCCAGTTGGGACCAGTGTTAGGGGGATTGCACTTCCACCAGTCCTGTATCCAGAGCCGCAAAGCCGAGAGATAACGCGCATCCCCACTGATACGCCAGGCGCGTGCGAAGACCAGTGCCCAAGTGAACCGGGACATCTCCCAGATGAGTTTGATGTCCCCCACCTCGACGCGAAAGTCCGCAATTTTGCTCCAATGGTGAGTGGACTGCGGGTGCTGCTTATTCTGAAATGGGTTGAGGAACCAATTCGGCGGACTGCCGATGTCCTGGGCATGTGTCGAAAAGTAGTTCGCCTTCCCTGTGAGCAACTCTTCGGCCTCGGTTAGAACCGCCCGATCGGCCCATGGTACAAGCGGGTGAGCAACGTCGCGTGACGAATCAACTTCAAGCCCGAGTGGGACCGCTTTACGCAGCGGAAGCAACCATCGATAAATCCCTGCTCGCTTGCAAGCACGGTAGATCGCTACGCGCGCTACATTGGCGACTCCGAGCCGCAGCGCGGTGGAGAAATAGATCTTCAGCAGCCGCACTGGGTGGAATTCAGGCTGACTGTCAGTCTTAGGCCGGTTCCAAAAAATTGCTTCATCGTTCCTCCGAACTTCTAGATCCCCGGCTCCCGAGAAAGCGCTCGGGAGCAGATCTCGCAGAATTGACATTCCTTGGCCGTTCCTCAGCTGTTTCTGAGGCTCTCCGCGACCTCTATTGCAACCCGGGAAACTTCGAAGATTTCCTCTACCGGAATCGGCGAGGGCCCTCCCAACTCGACAGCAGTAAGAAAGGCTCGCACGCAAGCGCCATGTCCCTTGTCCTGTCTCCAGGTCCGGAAGCTTCGGAACCCCGGACAGCCAAAGCCCCGCAGGACGCGGAAGTTTTCCAACTGAAGAATCCGTCCTGAGGCAAACGCTTCCACGCGCTCCTTCGGAAAGGAACGATGTCCGTTTGCATAGTACTGAATGGAGGCAATCGATCCATCCTCAAACTCAAGTGAAATATGCACAGTATCCGGACTACGCGTGCCTTCTCTCCTACTTCGCATTGCACTGGTGCTTGCCCCGACAATCCGCACACCTACGAGGAAGCGCGCTAGGTCAATGAAGTGACAGGCCTCCCCAATGATCCGTCCTCCACCGACCTGTGGATCCTGGGTCCAATGCTCCGGCGGAACGACACCCGCGTTCATCAACAGGTTCAACGACATGGGGCCCGCCGTTCCCCGCAGCATCTCTCGCATGCGCTGCACGTGAGGGGAGAATCTGCGATTGAATCCGACAAGAATGATGGGCGCGGTGCCGCGCGCAGCGGACTCGGCGTAGGCCGTCTCGACCTCGGCAAGCTGTTCCCGATTCAGGGCCAGGGGCTTTTCCACGTACACATGCCGCCCGCTTCGCAAAGCTTCTGACGAAAGCCGTGCATGGCTATCGTGCTGCGTGGCGATAACCACTGTATTGATTTCGTTCTGCGCAAACAGCTCCGCGGTGCTCGTGGACGCCTTGGTGAAGCCGAATTTCTTGCCGTAGTGCACCGCATTCAAACCACTTGTCGTCACAATGGTATGCAGCCTCGCCCCGGATTTTACCAGCGCTGGAATCAATACCCGACCACCATAGTTGCCGGCTCCAATGCAACCAACCACCGGGTTGGCGACTGCACCTAGAGACCTTGGGCCTTGGAGCACAACTGTGCGAGAGTTCATTTCATTGTTCGACTCCGCCGGATACAGCAACAGGATGCCCAGCGAGGGTTCATTATTGGTCAGGACGGAATAGGCCTCGTCCGCGCGTTCGATAGGGAAGCGATGTGTAACGAGGGGCGTCACGTTCAGGGCACTCGATGCCATCAAATCCAGCACCGCTTCAAAGTTGCGCTGCTCGGTCCAGCGCACGAAACCGATGGGGTAGTCTTGACCCTTTAACTCGTAGCTTGCGTCGTAGCGGCCAGGACCATATGAACAAGATACCTGGAACGTAATTTCCTTCTCGTAGAAGTCCTGTCGGGAGAGCTCGAGTCCTGTAACTCCCACCAGCACAATCCTGCCGCGCCTTCGGCACATCTTGGCAGCTTGCGAAACTGGCTCAGAACTGGGCGTGGATGCTGCGATGATTACGGCGTCCACACCCCGCCCACGAGAAAAGTCCACGACGCGCATCACAAGATCGTCACCTGCAGACGCATCGACGGCATACACTCCGAACTTACGCGCCATCTCGAGCCGCTGCGCATCGTGGTCGATGCCCATTACGCGACAACCATGTGCTTGCAGCATCTGCACCGTTAATAGCCCGATCAGCCCCAGGCCGGTCACCACGACCGTTTCCCCAAGAGTGGGTTGGGCTAGGCGCAAACCCTGGAGACCGATCGCTCCCAACACTGCAAACACGGCCGACTCGTCTTTGACATTGTCGGGGACGAGTGCGCACAGGTTTTTCGGCACACTCACCACCTCAGCATGGCTGCCATTAGAAACTACCCGATCGCCCGGTCTGAACTGGGTAACGCCTTTGCCCACCTCGATCACACTTCCAACATTGCAGTAGCCCAGTGCAAGCGGTTGGTCAAGCTTACTGCGCACCGCATCTATCGCGGCGAACAGGCCGTCAGTACGCATTCTGTCGAAAACCATCTTGACCTTGTCGGGCTGATGCCGTGCCTTGTCGAACATCGAAGCCCGACCGAAGTCGATCAGCATTCGCTCGGTCCCTGCGGAGATCAGCGTGCATCGCGTTCGGATCAGCACATGACCCTCACGCAGCGACGGGACTGGCGCGTCAACCAGCTCTGTACTGCCGGTGCCGATATGTAGAAGCAATTGTTGCATCAAATCTCAGAAGCCATAGCCTGACGAGCGTGAGGCACCAAGGCATCCTTCTCTGACCGGGTGGGGTAATTGATCAAAACCGCCCTAAAGCTGCCCTTAAACACAAACAAACTACCTGCGGCTGCGCCAATGGTTCCAAACAATTCGATCAGAGCTGCAATATCACTGAGCGATCCGGCGCCTCCCAGAACAGTGATTGGAAGGGTGGTGGCCTCGCGCACCTCTCTAGCGAGCTGAAGGTCATAGCCTGTCATTAGCCCGTCGCGGTCAATCGAATTAATGACCACCTCTCCAGCGCCCAGATCCGCAGCCGCCTTGGCAAACTCGACAGGGCCGAGACCAGTGGCCTTTCTACCATTATGGATAAAGAGCTCATAGGGCTCCGGGGAATCGACCCTCTTCACGTCCATGACCACCACAATACTCTGACTGCCGACAACGGCAGCAGCCTTCGCAATGAGACCGGGATTCTCAATCGCCGCAGAACTAATCGCGACCTTTTCAACACCCAAGCTGATGATTTCTTCGACTTGCTTGACGGTCTTGATCCCTCCGCCATAGCACAGCGGCATCCGGCATTCGGCTGCCAGATTCTTGATGAGCCCGTAATTGGGCTCCTTCTTATGTACGGAAGCATCGATATCGACCACGATGATTTCGTCAACTTCCTTCTCGTTGAAAATCTTCACAGCGTTGATCGGATCGCCCACATACTTCGGATTGCCGAAGTTAATGGTCTTGACCAGGCCGCCGTTCTTGATCAGAAGACAGGGTGTAATTCGTGGGCGCAACATCCTTACAACTCGGCAAAATTCTTCAGGAGTTGGACACCCCATTGATGACTTTTTTCGGGGTGAAACTGCACGCCATAAATGTTACCGGCGCGAACGCTTGATGCAAAGTCAATGCCGTAGTCCGTAACTGCAAGAATCGTGTTTTGGTCTTTTGGCGCAAAATAGTATGAATGCAAGAAGTAAAACCTGCCGGTCACTCCGATGTCCCTGAACAAGCCGTCCTGACTGCAGGGTTCAACGTCGTTCCAACCCATATGCGGCAGGCACGCATGAAGTGATGGCGCCGCGTGGTCGAATTTCTTGACTTCGGCATCAATCCACCCGAGCCCTTCGAGCGAGCCCTCGTCGCTTCGTTCGGCCATCATCTGCATACCCACACAAATTCCTAGTACAGGCCTGCCCTTGGACAGCACGAGATCGTCCAGCACGGGCCGCATACCGGAATTATTGAGGCGGGACATGGCCCAGTCAAATGAACCCACTCCTGGGAGGATGACTCTTTCTGCTCGGGCCAACTCTGCCGCCGCACTCACGATCCGCGCCGGTATATTCAGTCGCTTATAGGTGTTGGCCAGTGCTTGAACGTTGCCGATGCCATAGTTAAATATTGAAATCATCTTTTCACTGCTGCCCTTTCGAGCCCCATCAACTGCATGACTCGAGCGCCCAGGAGAAAGAGATACAGCTGATTGTTGTAATCTCTGAACGACTTGATTGGCGCATCCACGTAACTTTGCAGTTCTGCCACGGATATTTCCAGCTTCGTGGCGATGTACTCAAAGTCGTGCGCAATGGTTTTTTCATCGTAAGGCGGCTGCGCGAGATCCGTCAGGGCCTCGTCCCGCGTCATTTGCCGGGTCAAGATCATGCTCGAATACTGGACCCTCCGCGTATCGAACCCGAATTTCGTCGGGAGCCAATACCCCTCGTAGAACTTCGTAAATCGGGACTCGAAGTGTTTGCGCGGATATTTCTGCCATCCGAATTTGGTGCTGAGCAGGTCCATAGCATCCTTTTTCACGTAAGGAAGGCAGTCCAGCGGTTTAACCACCTCGATTCCCTTGAAATATCTCAGATAAACTTTGTGCCGCAAGACGCCGGAAAGGGGGAAATTGACGAGTGGTGCTTGCCCGAATCTTTTATGAATATCCCGGATTTGCCACAAGTCCGTACCGTAGTAAAAGTAATCGAGAGGATTCCTGACGCACTCCGTCGAAATATTTGCTCCGGTAAGGATATACTTAACCCCGTGTTCTTCGGCAAATCGATACATCGTCGCAAAAAATGCATGATCTTGCGGCAAATCGATGTGCGGTACCCCCGATTTGAAAAAGGCGAGCTGCAGGTCGCGCATCTCCTTCCAATCGATCACCACCGTGAACAATTCCAAACCCAAACCGTCAATTATTTTCTCGATGTTGTTGACAGCGATTTGCGTATTCCACCCGCCGTCGACATGAAATACCAGGGGACGCAGTCCGAGCTGTTCTTTAGCGACGTACGCCAGGTACGAACTGTCCGCTCCGCCGCTGATTCCGATGATGCAATCGAACGCCTTTCCGGCTCCTGCCCTTTTGATTTGATCGACCTTCTTCTTGAGGATTGTCATCCCGGCTTCATTGGGCTGCCATCTCGGAAAAACATCGCGGTAGAAGGTGGTGCAGTGATCGCAGACTCCTTTCCCGTCGAATGTGATCTTCGGATCGGAAGTATCCATCACGCAATTGGCGCAGATTTGGTATCTCCTCATGATCAGAATTGCCCTCGATTTTATGTTCTACTGTAGCAGGACGCTTTTTTTACCGCTTCGGGATCACATACAATTATGCGCGTGCTCGGCCTTATCGTTGTCATGACCTCCCACTCCAGACTCCAAAACCACAATTATGGCCACCGTTAAGACAGCATGTTTCTTCTCTCACGAGAACCGGCCGCAACTCCAGAGGGAACAGTATTCCATTCAAGACATCCGCATTCTTCATGATCTGGGATATGAGGTGACGGTCGCTACATCCTTCAGCGAAATACCGTGGGGTTGCGATCTCTACTTTTCCTGGTGGGCCAGTGGAAGCATATTGCCTCTCGTCAAGGCCCGACTTTCCGGCAAACCCATCGTCGTCGTCGCCGGCGGCAACGACTCCATGTTCTACCGCGACTCTCTGTCCGGCATCCCCCGCGGCTATCTGGCCGCCCCCTGGTACAAGAAGCTTGCTGCCCGTTTGAGCCTCCGCTTGGGGACGGTCACCCTCGTCGTTTCCCGCTATATGCTCAACGACGTGGCAATACTGGGCGCGCGCCAACCGCTTGTCGTTCCGAATAGCGTCGATACTGGCACATTCTGCCCATCAGACCATAACAGGTTACACGTCACAACCATTTTCAATCTGTACAACGATGTGGTTAGTCTAAAACGAGGAGAGGTATTCCTCCGTTCAGTACCTATCGTTCTCGAAACGTATCCCGAGCAAACGTTTGTCGTTATCGGCGATAAAGGCAACGCTTATAAACGGCTACATGCTCTTGCTTGCGGCCTAGGCATTCAGGGAAACGTTGATTTCGTGGGCAGCATGCAGAATACAGATGTAGTCAATTGGCTGCAGCGTTCCAGGATCTATGTACAGATCAGCGATACCGAAACCTTTGGCATGGTCGTTGCTGAAGCCATGAGTTGTGGAACGCCAGTGGTTGTTAGCCCAATGGGCGCTATTCCGGAACTGGTCGGTAGTCATGGGGTGTTCGTGGATCATAACGACCCGCGATCCGTAGCTGCAGGAATAACGGGCTTGCTTGCGAAGACAGAACAAGAGCGTCATTCTATCGGCGTGCAAACACGAGCAAGAATCATCGAGCATTTCTCATACGAGAAGCGACGGGTCGCAATCCAGCGGGTCATTGAAGACCTATCATCGCTTGAAAGTCCGAACGGTCAACACCCCGATTTCGCTTGAGACACGACTCAACTTTCCCTATGGCCGTTAGCGACTTTCTCAGTTTGATTCCCTTCCTAGCCAGAAGAACAGGCAGATAAGTGTATGCCAGTATCCTCGTGGCGTGCCACCGAGCCTTGGAATAGTAGTTGCGTGTGTTGATGAGTCGGCTGGCATACTGGACCATAATTCCTCCCAAGGGCCTTGAACTCTTTGCAATACTCACACTTACTTTGTGATAGACCACTGCTCCATGAACGCAGGCCATCTCCAGTCCTCGTTTCCTCATCCTCAGCGAGAATTCGTAATCCTCTTCTCCAAAGAAAAAATCCTCCGTGAGGCCGCCGGTAACCCTATGTTTGAAGAGAAGAGCGCAGCCGGTCACGAAGGTGACGACCGAAAAGTCTGACTCCGGCAGCGCGGAAGCATCCATGTTCGCGAATTTGTATCTCCGGCTGCCAAAGTACGTCAAATCGCCCCCGCAATTCTGAATTCGCGTTTTTTGGTTGTAGTACCTGATCTGCGGAGTGATCGCCGAAAATTCTGGATAGCTCTTCACGAATTCCCTTAGCTCGTGAAATGCCTCCGGTGCCACTACCGTGTCGTTGTTGAGCAGCATCACCCACTCCGCACCCACTAGCTCCGCAAACCGAATCCCCACATTGTTCCCTTTGGCAAAACCCAGGTTTTCCCCATTCTCGATGAACACCAGCGAATCTTCGCTCAAATGCCCCCGGGACTCGGCTCGCTGCACGTCACTGAACGCTGATAACTCAGCCTCTTTCAGAAAGAGGATCCTGCCGAAGATCTGCCCGCACTCGCACTTTAATTTCTCAAGAGTCTCGCAGCTGGACCCGTTATCCACAACTACCGGCACGAATCCTGCCGGGACGCTCGCCCTTATCGATTTCAGGCAGGGCACCGTGTCATCTTCGCCGTTCCAATTGAGGATGACAACAGGAATGACGCCCTCTGAACCCTGACCTTGCGTCACTGGAATACCACTCAATCTTGCTCTAAGCTCCACGGGCCGCCCTAGCAACTGCCGAACGGCGACCGAGCCGTGTAATCCACTTGTTGGTCCGTAACTCCGTTCACAACAGAGTCAGTTGCTACACAGACCCTGTTCGAAATGAGGATGCGGATTCTTTCGGATAGAGGCTAAGCCGTTTGTTGATGGCAAGTATGGCACAGAGTACAACAAACGAAAAGTATATGCCGCTCCAACTAAAAAGACTTCTTCCGAAAGAAGCGTAATAAAACCCGATGAAGAATATAAAGGTCGCGACCGTAAGCACTGGCTTTCTGTTTCGAAGCATGGTGTTGAAGCTCCAATGATTCAACAAGCCCGTGAGAAACATGAAAAGTAAGCAGCCACCAACGCCGAAGTCTTGGATCAGTCCACGGAATATTGTGTAAATATTGCTTACAATTAAGTTTCCGTATTCGTAGTAGTCGTCGAACGTATCTGGCGGGATGGCTTTCGTGCTGCCCAAGAATCTGGCCACCGGTGCGAAGGTGTATACGCCATATGTTGCTCCGTATGTAGCGTTGTCCTGCTGGTAGCGGATTTGCGATTGGTATCCAGTGTCCCAATTCGCTGCCATGTATGAACCGTACCAATCGGAGAAAGCATATAGGTGACCGCAAGAGTAGGAAGCAAACATGAGTGTTAATCTGTCGTGGATGAGGGTGCTGTCATCCGAGTCCTGCAAACCTCGTGACATGAAGGAGACCGCGGTCACCAACACCAGAATGGCAAAGCACAGGATCAGTTTCTTAAAGATACCTTTTTTGAATAAGCGGAAGTCGCTCTGGGCAACCTGATAGGTTAAGACGCCACCATAGAAGAACGCGATCGACGAGAATAGGGCCCATTTGGTCGACTGCGCAACCGCCATCAACACCCCAGGGGTAAATGAGCACATTATGATTCGGAATCGCCCCCATCTCGTGGGCGTCGAGGAAATCAACATCCCCCCCAAGATAGAAACGTCATAAATCAGGATGTCGCCCAGCCGTCCATACATGGTCACATTGAGGTCACCAAAGGAAACCAAATTCCGATAGGATGCCGCAGTCGTTATCAAGTTATACACCAAATCGTGGAGCGAAACGCCTTGGGCAAGAGAGTCGAGCACGATGCAAAGTGTGGTAACAGAACTCAGCACATAGAACGTTCTTTTTAGGAATGGGTTTTGGAAGACCAGCAGCGTTGTCTCTCTCTTCAAGATGTTTTCTTTAAGCCGTTCTTGCCAAGGGAAAATCAGCGCGCTGCTGGAAAATGCGGCAAGGCATAACAGGATGAACCCGACCCCCAAAGGATTTATCGGGACATTGAATAGCACAATCAAAGGAAAGAAGGTGAGGCAGAACCAAAAGAGCCCGAACAAGCACGCCGGAAACAGCCATGTGCCGACATATCGGCGCACAAAATACGCCTGCCCCAGAATCATCAGGCTGAAGATCAGCGCCAAGCATTTGTCAAAGGACATGGATTTATTAACGGTAGCTTTGTGCGAGAGTTGGCTCTGCCTGACCGGAAATGAGGAAAAACACTTCCAGCCCAAAACACAAAATCGTTTTAAGCTGTTTCAAGGCTGGGTCTCCATCAGGAAGGCAGCAGGTCCGGACGACCAGCCATGGGCCATGGACATCACATAGCGTGACCCCTGGCTCGACAATTTGTCGAAGTCCTCAATCAGACACTCTCCCACGTCGGGTGCACTTGCACATCCCGGCGGATCAATCTCCCAGAACGTGGTGGCGCCGGCATTCAACATCCCGCCCCACACTTGCCGGATTAGGTCCAACGCCTCCGACCGATGCCCGGTAATCTCCATCGCTTCCAGTACGAAGTAGTAAAAGTAGGGCGTCACCTCTTGAGAAGGCGGCTGGCTCAAAACCTTCGTAAAGATGGAATCGTATTGAGAGGAATCAGCGATACCCGAAAATACAGCCATCGCGTTGGTTTGTATCCGATCGTCGAAGGTACTAGTCCCTGAGTCAAAATACGTCGTGGCGGCAGCCGTCTTGATCGCGAGGGCAACCGCTGCGTAGTTTGCTGCCGATTGAGCATCTCCCATCTGTCCAAAGAGGAACGCGGCTTCTTTGAACGCCATGTAGTAAATCATGGTGGTGATCTTTGCCGCTTCCGGCGCAGTTTGGCCGGCAAAGTGATACATCCCGGGCGACCAATCAACGAACAACTCCATGCTGGGATCGTCGGCAAACAAGCCATCCTTCAATTGAGTTTGCATTCTAGCGAGTATCGACTTCAGACTCTCGCGCTGGCTTGCTAGATACGCGGCATCGCCACTGGAGCGGTATAGATCGCCCAGATCCAGAATCCACCAGGCATTAAACGAAGGAATGCAGTTGATATCTTGCCCAGTTACGGGCATACCATTGACGAGACAAATCCGTTTGAGAAGGTCGTCAAGCGTAGCCTCGACTAACGCATTTGTTGCATCTCCGAACACGGCCCGAGCAGTACGGGCGCTGACATAAAGATCGGCGGAGTAGGGGCTGCGGTCCCGTTTAGGGGCGTCCCAGAATTCTGTTTGCATTCCCAGTTGAGCCGTGTAAACGCTAGTTTGCCAGATTTGATCTAACAGTGGATCCGGGTTTTTGTACTGCCTCACCAGCGACAGGTTGCGAAACACTTGGTCCGCTCGGATCCGTAAAGACTGAGCGGCGTCCGGACCGTCCAGGAAAACGACCTGAACGTAGCGAAAGGCAGTCACCGGGCCATACGCCGTTGCTGCCGCTGGAACCAAGAGATTTCGAGGTCCAAGGGCAGAGAGATTAGGTGTCGCTTCTTCTAAGGTTTCACCAAAGCTCATTTGCAAATGCTCAGCTATGGACCATGACGAATCTACCCGCAACCGACCGGAGACTTCCTTGCCGAAATCCAGGATGATGCTATTGGGACTATCCGGGGTGGAGGAAGCCGGTTCAAGGAGAGCGTGATCAAGAATAGCATTGATTCCCTGATAGCCTGGCCACTGATACAGGTTCAGGTCAAAATTATCCTTGAACCGAGTAACGTCAGATTCAAGCGAGCCAAATGAGCTGACGGGCATCCAATTGGAACCGTCCGCCGATCCTTGCCAGGAAGAGTCAGAGACAACGAGCGGCTGAGCATTGATGCCTTGCTCGTCGGGAATGATTTTAAGAGCGAGAATCTCGCTGGCCGAAGCAGTGACCTGAATTGAGTTCGTGCCATTCATCAAAACGTTCGAGACGTCAGCGATTTCAAGCGGACGCTCATTGGTAAGCAGCGGTCCACCTTGGGCGAGATGGACGACGGTTGCCCCATTGATCAGCACGTCGGCATTGTAGGGTCCGAAGAAGTAAAGGGTTGCACGTATCGGTACAGATGTCACTGAGAAGCTTTTCCTGAACATTCTAGGAGCCGTAGCACCTGGTGAGGGAGAAGAAACCCAAATGCACTGTTCCGAACCAATCGGCGGGACGTTGCTGCCAATTTGACAACCGCAGATCAGCACCGTTGCATAAGCGCACAACATTTGCATGGCCCCTTTAATACGCTCCTCCACCGACACAAGCGGCATAACTCACCAATGCCGAATGCACGCCCCTCAACGATTCATTCGACGCTCGCTGGTACCGTCTTGCGGGATATGGTAACGATGCTCATGCCTTTGCCAGCCAAGGCACCCGCGATTTTAATGGACCGCATGATTACTTTGCGGTCTTTATCTTCCCACTCCAGGCCCGAATACAGTTTGCAGCGCTCGACAAAAAATCCTGCATCTTCAAGGACTCTGCGCGCGGAACGAAGATTGAATCCAATGATGTGGTATGGATTCAGAAAAGGGCTCAGATAATAACATTTCGAACGGTCATGCCGAAGACGCCCGTAAAAATGATGAATGTCTTCCCCTAGCGAATCAGAGTTAGGAGTGCACATGACAAACAGACCGTTTGGTTTGAGGATGGCGTAGATGACCTTGAGCAGTTCAATAGGTCTCTGAAGATGTTCAATGACATGAGAAAGAACAACCACATCAAAGCTACAAGGGCGGAAGGAGTCCGGCACGAGAAGCCCAGTCACGGTCCGAAATCCATAACGCCTTGTGATGTGCTCCGTCGTGGTCGCGGCGACGTCGATGCCGGTAACATCGAATCCAATATCGGCAGCGGCTTTCAAGAATTCCCCCGTGCCACATCCGACGTCGAGCATGAGCTTGCCACGAGGATCGCCGAAGATGTTCTTGACGTCCTCCATGATCCTGATTTTCTCTTGGAAATTCTTGAACTCCTCTAACTCGCCATTGGAGTTCCAATAATCAAGGCTGTACAGTTGTTGTCTGAATTCATCCGAAAAATACATCATGGGATGGATATACTTGCCAGTACAATCAAGGCAGCGCACGACGTTCACTTCCCTTATTTCGCTATAGCCCTTAAAAGCATCGCTGATTCTCCCGGGCTTGCCGAGTAATAGTCGATTGCCGGAGTTGCAAATCGGACAATTCTCGTTACGCAGCGTAATCATAAGACATAGATTTCCTAGCGATAGCTCTGCGCCAGGGTCCGCTCTTCCGGAGTAAGAATCCGGAACCACATCACAAGTGCAAAGCACAGGATCGTTCCCAGCAGAAACAAGCCCTTCGCGATCGGGCCTTGAACCAAGGCTGCCAGCGCCAAAACCCCCAAGGCCACCGCCATCAGGAGCGCTGTCTGCAGGTGTATCCGGCTCCTCCCAGCTACCAAGCGCTTCGCCAGCCCAAACATAAACAAGGCATCAAATGCCACACGCGTGGTCCAGGCAATAGCCGCGCCCTCGATCCCGAATGCGCCAATCAACCACCAAAGCAACCCCAGGTAGAGAGGGAGCTCGATGAGGTGCAGGGTAGCGGTTAAGTCCGGCCTTCCCACGCCTTGCAAGACCGCGAACGGTACCTGCGCCAAACTGTTTACAAAAACTCCCACAGCGAGGATCTGAAGCACGCGGAAACTGTGTTGTGCGAAGTCGGCTCCAAGCCACAGCTTCAATCCGCTCTGCGCCAGCGCCACCGTGCACAGCATGGCCGGGAACAAGACCAGCAGAAGTGATTTCACACTTCGCCCAAAGAGTAGTGCTGTGCGCTCGCGGTCCTGCGCGAAGCTGGCCGAGAAGGCTGGAAACATTACCCCCATTAGCGCGCCGGGAAGGAGCAGAAATTTTGTGACCAGTTCATAAGGGGTTGCGTAGTAAGCGACCGCAGTCAAGGAGAGCAGTGCGCCGATGAAAAACCGGTCGAGCATGACCAACAGCGGACTGACCACATTGGTTACCGTCATCCATCCGCCGAAGCGCAGCAACGGGCCGATGGCGGATCGCTCCCAGACAATCGAGCGCTTTAACTCCGGCAAAACACGCAGGCAGACCACCAGATGAGCGAAGCAGGCGATGACCCGACCCCCGGCCAACACTGCCACCACCGGAACTAGGCTCTTCGAAAACGGCAGGGCGAGCAACGGCCCGGCAAATATGAAGACTCCCATCGGAATCCGTAGAGCGTTGATTAGTCCGAAGCGCTGGTGAGCCTCGAGCAGGCCGCGCAGACCCGCGGTACAGATAACCACCGGGACACATAGGGCTAGCAGATAGAATGATTCTAAGGTCTCGCTTTGCAACGCGCCGGGCACATGCAGTGCGCGATGAACAAGCCACGGCGAGAGCAAACCCAAAACTGCCGCGCCCAGGATGCCGAGCAGCAACATCAGCAGCAAGGAAGTCCATGCCAGCGTGGGAACTTCCCGGTCCTGACCGGCTCCGAGTTTTCGGGCGACAAGTTGCGTGAGAGCGCGGCCCAACCCGAGGTCGAACAGGTTCGCGTACCCGATCAGGGCCCAGGCGAGCGTTAGAACCCCAAAGCGTTCATTGCCCAATCCTCGGATGAGAATCGGAATCGAGAAGACCGCTACGACCATCGGTGCGCCACTGCCCACCACATTCCACACTGTATTTCTTGCCAGCAGTCGGCCGCTGGTTAAGTGCCCGTTTTGATTTCTTAGGGTTTCGGTCATGTCAACTGTGGCAAACCCTAGAAGGCTGGGGCCACGTCCGCAATGTCCACGTCCACCGCCACCGAGCGCTGGATAAGACTAAGTGATACCACCACCCGCATACTGTTCCGCTTCCTCTTCAATACGCCCTCAAGCCCTGCGAAAGGACCACCAGTGATCCGCACGCGCCGACCCATCGTCAAGAACGGATGCGGCTTGGCACACAGGCCCTGGGAAAGACCCGAGCGTAAGATCTCCATTTCCTCGTCGGGAAGCGCGGCGGACTTGCCATTAAAGCCAACCAGCTGAACGACGCCTGGAATCTGTAACACACGAAGCCGGTTGCGAAGCGCGAGCCGCACGAACACGTAGCCGGGGAACAGCGGTAGATCCAATATTACGCGGCGATCCTTCCAGCGTCGTATGGAAGAGTATACCGGCAAGAAATGTTCGACGGTCCTGGCGTGGAGTTCCGCCGCGACCCGCTTTTCATGATTTGCGCATGTGTATGCGGCGTACCAGCGCGGCTCGAGTGATGACGCGGGCAGCGAACCCGCGCCCACGTAATCTGCCGGCTCACGCTCTAGTATCGTCGGCCTCGAAGATGCCATGATAACTCCAGATACAGCTTCGCCCCGTCACTTACAAGACTCTATGTGACCTAACCATTTATTTTACAGATGCTTGCGGACGACTTTACTGATCAACCGGCCCGCTTGATGGAGGCCGACGACTGTCAAGTCCATCCTCTCTTTGCTCGCTCGAGTCAGGAGCGTATCCATTTCGTGACGCCCATGGCATTCGCGCCTTCAGCGCACCGGCGACTTCCTGCGCGAGAACCTTGCGCGGATCATTCGGGTCCGCGGCTTGCCATTGCTTCGACCCCAGCACCCAGACTACGGAAATGGAGAAAACCAGAAAAGTTCCCAGGAACATGATCAACAAGCGCGGGGGAAAGGATTTCTTCTCCGGTACTTGGCCAGGATCCAGCACTTTGACGCTCGGGGTTTCCTTGGCTTCTTCGATTTTAGCGAGCTCGTACTGCTCCGTCAGCAGTTCGAAAACGGTTTCCTGAATTTTCGCGCGGCGGTAATAGTCAGAATATTTCGCCCCGAGCAAAGGCAAACTGCGAATCGTGGGAAAAGGCATGTCGTTAGAAACAGCCAGCGAAGAATCACCAGTAGTCGCGGCGTCAGCGCTTGTTCCACCGAGTTTTTCGAGCTGCTTGCGAAGTTCGCCGACGCGCGCATTCAACGCGCGGACCCGAGGATTATTGTCGGTATAGATCTGTCTGAGGCCCTCGAGCTCCGATTGCGCGGCGATCATCTCCCCTGCGACCGTCCCCGCGGCGTCGAGCATGGCCTTGCCTTCGGTCTGGATGTCCAGCGTATTGTTCTTGCTGGAAAACTGCGCGAGCTGGTTCGAAGCGTCGTCGAGATCGCGCTTTGCGACTTTCAAGCGCTCTTCGAGAAACACGCGCTCGCGGTGCGCCGCGGAAGTCGAAAGCTCTGCGACCAGCGCGTTTAATTCGTTGACATAGCCATTCGCAATCGTGGCGGCACGCTTGGGATCGTGGTCGGTCACGCTAATGGAAATAATGCCGCTCTTGCGGTCTTCCGAAATCGATGTGTTTTCGTCCAGTTCCGCCCTTGCATCTGTTATCAACTGCTTCCCATAAACTTTTTGAAGTCCGAACTCCTGGATCAGTCGCTCCTGAGCAGTTTGACTCCTGAGCACGCCGATGAATAGCGCGCCAGAACTCTGCAATCCCAGCAAATCCCCGGCCACGGATCCGAGACCAGCTCCGCCCCTCGCCGTCAACGCAGCCATCATTGCCATGCCTGAAGAGGATTGGGTGTCCGGAGGCATGAGCTGCGCCACGGAGGTGTAGGACTTCGGAATCAAGAACGCGATCAGAGTGGAAACGAGGAATCCGATTGCCCCGACCCGGAAAAAGAGCCGACGGCCTCCCCAAAGAACACGCAACTGTTCCGCTTGCCACTCGCGCGAACCCTCGAGAGACATTTCCGGCAGCAAAACCTCTCCCGCGACAGGTTGCTGCGCGACGTCAGGCTGTGGCTTGGTTGCTGTCTGCGCCACGTTTTTATTCCCCTCCAGCTTTAATTCCCATGTCGTTTTCGCACTCGCTCATTTCCACTGGCGAGGCCAGTAGGTGAACTGGAAAGAGGTTGTCACGTTCGACTGGGCCCCTGGTGCCAGCACTGGTATGTTCCACTTTTCATACTCTACCGAACCGGACAACTCCGTTGTCGGGTTTAACCAAACGTCCGCTTTCACTCCTCCGTCGTTCACTGTGCCCCCGTTTGGGAGAAACTGGCTGTCGACCTTTCGATGTCGATAGTTAAACTGAATGGTGTTTTTTGACGTCAGCCAGTAGGTAGCCCACGCCTGTTCACCCTGCGAGGCGCGCCCTATCCAGGTGCCCATCAAGTTGCCACTGTTCGTATAGGAATTGACAAACAAACCGTTTTGATAAAAGCAGCCATTGCAACCAGGAAAATCAGCTGGCGAGGTCGAGCCGCCCTCGACCCGCAAATCGAGCTTGGGCACGTCTGGAATCCTCGGCAGGTAGATGCCGCCTTGAAACGCGGACTTGCGGGGATAAGCCAGCGGCGAAAACTCGTCTTCCGTAAATGCATCACCGTAGAACGTCAGCCATTTGCGTACCCAAGGAGCCCTGTAGGTAAAGTCGACCCCGGACCTGGCGTCCGTTATGTCTACGGCGTTACTGGCTACGGGCACGATGAAACCAGCGTAACTTCTAATCAAATTGTGCCCATTGAGCGGAATTGGCCCGCCCGCAAAAACTGTAGTTTCAGAAACACCAAACTCAAAATTCGATGTGGGTTTGAAGCTGAGCTTCTCTCCATGGATGAAAGGCTGGCGGCCGAGGGGACGCCCCCACTGCCCCACAAGATTTGTATTGTTCACATCCATGAAGTCGTGCCCGGAAAGCTGCCCCAGAAAAAGCTCGAAGCGGATTGGGCCCATCCAACTCAGAATGCTCGGAAGCCGAAAGGGAGAAACGCGGCTGAGGCGAAGCATCTCCACGGGGGCGGCATTGTCGCTGAACGTCATCGGCCCACCCTCGCTCGGTCCCCACCAGAGACTCTGCTTGCCGAACGAAAGCTGCCAATTTTCGAGGTTCATAGCAACGTACGCATCAAGCAACTGAAAGTGATCGGTTGCTGGAGTGTTTGTACCCGGCGGTACAGGTAGCGGTCCATCAGCGCCTGCTAT
>Ga0307373_10003563_pt1 | contig 27044 bp, 32 predicted proteins | sample OX2MG_FD_202534 | JGI IMG/M metagenome (GOLD analysis project Ga0307373, IMG submission 202534) | Soil microbial communities from Risofladan, Vaasa, Finland - OX-2 | ecosystem: Environmental > Terrestrial > Soil > Coastal area > Acid sulfate soil | place: Finland: Risofladan, Vaasa | collected...
TAATCGGGCATGGCTCACCTATAGCTCAATCGGCCGAAACGGCCATGGCGGATCACGGCTTCTATCGTGCCGTGTAGGCTGACGCTCGACCGTCGAAAATCAGCGGTATGACCCACCCCATGCACCGGGTGCGGCTGAAATGCCACTAGGGCGCGATAGCGAAGGTCACGGCCGTCGTGCAGGGTTCCGGTCCTCGCCTTACTTGTGAAGCCGATTGCGACGCGCCATGCACAGAGCGTGCGAATCAACCCTTTGCTAAGGCCCGAAACGGCAACGCCTACAAAAGAGTTTCCTTTGCAGGGCTTCGGCATACAGGAGCAGGAAAATGTCGACCACCGACAACGAGCGACAGGCCAGTATTGATCACCGCCAGCCTTTGTTGACGGCCGCCTTTTGTTCGGAGGTCACGCGGAGGCGCATTTAGCCGTGGATTTATGGCGGAAGTTTCCGGAACGGATCGATGACCGCAACATCGATCGGTGCGAAATGACGCACGTTACGAGAGAAAATTGTTAGGTCATGCCGGTGCGCCGTTGCCGCGATAGCGATGTCGGCAAAGCCTGGAGAATGACCCCGGCTGCGCGCCCGATCGGCTAAGATACCCGCTATCTCGGCGGTGGCGCTATCGAAGGGCAGCGCACGATCGCCATAGAGGTGAAGCAGCGCCCGCAGCCATGCCGACAGTCGCGCGGCCTTTCGCTGCGCACCCTCACGGCTCGCTTTCGCAATGCCGTCGACGATCTCAGCAACCGTGACTGCGGACAGGAACAGGTCGGGTGAATGCTTATCCGCCCACTCGACGAACTCCGACCGCGTGGTAGCTGTGGTAGGGGCGGTCGCTGAGATGACGTCGGTATCGACCAGATACCGCGTCACCAGCCGGAGACCCGCATCGGCGCGCGATTGCGTTTCGACAAATCTCCCGGCTCAACCGGCGCTGCCATCAGTAGGCGGCCAAAGGAGGGGACATGGGACAATCGCTGCCAATCAGCAAAGCCAAGCACCACCGCCTCAGGTTTGCCGTGCCGCGTGATCAGGGAGGGCTTACCACGGGTGGCCTGATCGACCACTGCCGACAAGTTGGCTTTGGCGTCCTTCAACTGCATCTTGCGCATGGTCAGCCTCGCATATGACTATAGTAGTCATATTACCCCAAAAACAGCGCGGGTTGCAAGAGGCACTTTGATTTTGACCTCTCGCCCTTTTTCTGCTGCCGCTTGCCCAGCCGGACTCCCGAACGTCCGCCGTTCTCGTCGATGAGCTCGATCTTGATCTCGGCGCGCTTGCGGTCACTTCCCGCATGGCCTCAGCAATTGTGAATGGGCGACGGTTCCCGTCAAATACCGACCCAGCAGCCTTTTTGCTAACGCTTGCTGCCCTGCCGTTCTTTCGCGGCAGACGCTTTCTGCGGCGAGCCCATGATGTTAAAGCGCGCCTTCTGCTCGTCGCTGAGCGAGCCATAGAATGCTTGCAGCTTCGGCCGAATGGTGTTCATCGCCTCCACCATCGACTGCAGCCGAATCTTGATCGCATCAAGCCGTCCGACCGGCGTCTGCGGCATTTGCTTTGGGCACGAGGATTGCAGTTGCTCGGCCGCTTCACGTGAGGCCTGTTTGAGCGCCGCCAACAAACTTTCCTGATCTTGGCCGTTCGGCTGCACGATCCGCTCGATGCGCTGTACAGGCAAGGTGGTTGCGTCGGCGGATTGTTGCCCGCACAGCGATGCGATATCGCCGCCGGCTGGCTCGCTGCCGCTCGCGGTCATGCGCATTTCGTTCAAGCGTTGCTTCTGCTCGTCAGAAAGCGAATCGTAAAATTTGCGCAGCGGCTCTCGGATGATGTCAACCGCCTGGATCACGGCGTCGAGCCGTGATTGCGCGGACTCCAGTCGCGCAACCGGCGTCAGCGGGACGGCGGTGGGACAGGAAGCCTTCACGACCCGGCTTGCCTTGGTGCCCGCCGCGCTCAAATCGTCGAGAAGAGCGACCTGCTCGCCGCTTGCTTGCACCGTTTCTTTGATCCGCTCGATCGGAAGATCGGTGACGCCGGGAGCTAGACCATTGCAGCTTTGTTGCGCTGCCGCGTTGGTCTGTGTGAGCGCTTGGCGATCAGCTGCGGTGATGCCGGAATAGCTCGCTGAACTCCCCGTATATGTTGGCGCGCCGTAATAGATATTCGGTGAGCCCGCGTAACCGGCATAGCCGTAATATCCGCCATATCCATAGCCACTTGGGGCGTAGCCATAATCAGAGCCGAAATACGGACCCGGCGCGAAAATGCTGGCGAGCAGGAAGTCCGGCCCATAAGCCCAGAACGGATCGTAATTGTCAGAGGGCCAAAAGGCGAAAGAGAAGGCATCGCCGTAGAGGAATGGCCAGAACACCGGACCGGCCCAGCCGCCCCAACCGTCGCCCCAGCTATTCCAGCCGGCCCCCCAGAATTGGCCGCCCCAATTGTTCCATCCGTTCTGATTGCCAAATGCGTTGCGATTGAAACCGGTCCGCCTGAAATTGTTCAGTCCGTGGAAGTTCCGCGCAACAAATTGGTTGTGCGCCGTCTGATTGCGAGCGAATCGGCTGTGGAGGGCTGCGGCGCGGTTGCCGGCGGCATTGCGGTTGGCGAGCGCGTTTCGGCCGCCGGAAATACCGCGACCGTTTGCTGTTCGTCTGACCGCCCCGTGGTTTGCAACACCGCGTCCGGCACGGCCAGCGAAGGCGTGCCCAGAACGTCCGGCGAAAGCGTGGCCAGTTCGCCCAGCAAAGGCGTGGCCAGTTCGCCCAGCAAAGGCATGGCCAGCGCGTCCGGCGAAAGCGTGTCCGGAACGACCGGCAAAGCCGTGTGCACCGGCGACGGCATGACCACCGATTCCGCGCGCCGCAAATCCATGGACGCCGCCTCCGCGCGCCCCCCCGCCACCATGGAAACCCCCGCCTCCCATATGGAGGCCGCCGCCACCACCATGAAAGCCGCCCCCGCCACCACCATGGAAGCCGCCACCGCCTCCCCCGCCACGTGGTGCCGCCGATGCAGTATTGATAAAAGCGAGGGCTACGATGGCCACACTGGCCAACAGGGCAAGGATGCGTTTGGACGAGCTACGACGGAAAGACATTGCACAAATCCCAAGATTTCACAGAATTGCGGCCGCGTATTTTTCAGTACACGCCACTGGCGAACTATAACGATTCAGCGCCGTCCGGAGTTTCGTGCCCGACGTTAAATTTCAGAGAAGGGTGAAACGCCAAAATAAAGGCTGTAGGTGGTGCGGGCGTCGGGGCGAAAGGCGACAGCGCCGGCTCGCCGGATCGCCACGATATGGGGAAAAATCATCGCGGAGGCCGAGACTCGCTCTTAATGGGTACTCACAGCAGCTGGCTTACGGTAAGCTGCGAGTATCGGAGAGCCGATGCCCACGATCCGCCTCTGCCGTGATGACGAGCGCGCCGTGGTCGTCGCCATCATCAACGCCGCCGCCGAAGCATATCGCGGGGTGATCCCGGCGGAATGCTGGCGCGAGCCTTACGTGGCGGCCGATGAATTGGACCGGGAGATCGCCGCCGGCGTGACTTTCTGGGGTTACGACGAGGACGGGACGCTCGCGGGCGTGATGGGCCTGCAGCCCGTGCGCGATGTCAATCTCATCCGGCACGCTTATGTCCTGCCCGCAAGGCAGCAGCATGGCACCGGCAGCGGGCTCCTACAGCATCTGAGGAAAGCAAGCACGCGGCCGATGCTGGTTGGGACGTGGGCCGACGCAGGATGGGCCGTCCGTTTCTACGAGCGGCACGGCTTCACCCAAGTCACTGCGGCACGGAAGACAGAATTGCTCAAGAGATATTGGAACATTCCGGAGCGCCAAATCGAGACTTCGGTTGTTCTTGCCGATCCTCCTGACGGTTAGCCAGCGGCACTTTGGGCTAGGAGTGACTGACTATCGAAAACGACCGCTCTTTTCTTTCCCACAAGATGAAGCCGAGGGAGCGACCCTTCCCTCCCCGCAAACGCGAGAGGTGGTTACGCCCCGGCCGAGCGGATTGAATTGTTGCCGGGGCACGTCACTCTCTCTCCACGCTCCCTCACCTCGGACGAGCCACCTGGCCTGCACCCAACCAGCCGGCACTATATCTTTGCCCGCTCTAGCTGCTGCCTAAGGCACCGCGAGGAAAAACGAGCGGAGCAACGGCGCCTGCTGGCGATCAAGCAATCGGCTTGGCCGGAGAAATAAATGCTTCTAGTGGGTTGCATCATTTTTGCGCGGCAAAGTCGGAGGAAGCCCTTTGCGCTTCGGTCCTTGCTCAATTAGCCATCGGTCATCCCGCTTGACGCACTCAGAACATACTCCCATCGCATGCGCCCTAACGTCCGCCGCGTCGCGTTCGATAGGAGTCACCACGATAAACGCCTGTGGCATTTTGCCCGGCGAAAATAATTTTTCGCAGCTACCGCAATGAAGAGGCTCGTTCGCGATATCTTTCATGAAGTTTGATGCAGCCCAAAGGCAAAGCTTGGCGGCTTCGTCTCCACTTTGCGCTTTAACTCGCCAATCTTTTTGATCCGGCCGTCGCAAAATATAGATGCGACATTCCTCACCGTTGTCCGCTTCCATGTTGGCCTCGATTGCCAGCAGGCCCTTGAAATTTAGACTTGGCCAATACCTTGCCTAATCGCTTTTCCCTGCAAGCCCGGCTTTTCCACAGTCATGGAGAAAATGCGGGCAGCCGAAGCTGATCTGCTGCGCCATATTTCCAACAGTGCGGGCGCTTCACCAACAAGATGACATGGGTAGGATCCTCGCGTTCTTGCCTCGCCAAAATCTTCGATCACAATCTGGCCGACCCAGAAATTTCAAATAATGTTTTGCTTGGCTGCGGCAGAGCGCGTCAAGCAACGCGTACGTTGGCAATAAAGCGTTCAACCTCAATGCGGAGAGTACCCGATTTGGAGGCAAGCCCGCTGCCGGCATCGAAAACCGCGTTAGCGACCTGCTTCGCCTTGTTCGCCGCGCTGGAGACCTGCCCGACGCTTGCGGACACTTCTCGGGTTCGCTCGGCCGCGGCATTGGCATTGCGGGCGATTTCCTTGCTGACCGAATCTTGCTGCTCCACCGCCACCGAAATTTCGTTGGCATGCCCCTCGAGTTCCGCAATCTGTCCCGCGATCGCCTTCATAGCGTGCACGACGCTCGCCGTCGTCACCTCGATCGAGGAAATCTGCTGTGCGATATCGCCGGTTGCTTTTTCGGTCTGCGTTGCAAGGGTCTTGACCTCCTGGGCGACGACGGCAAAGCCGCGTCCAGCAGCACCGGCGCGTGCCGCTTCGATCGTAGCGTTCAGCGCGAGCAGGTTAGTCTGGGCGGCGATGTCGCGAATGAAACTGCTGACATTGTTGATTTGACTGACCGTCGTCACCAACCGCTCTACTGTGCTGACGACCGATCTGGCCTCCTCCGAGGTCCGCCGAGCCATCTCCGCGGAACAGCGCGCCCGGTTGGAAATCTGCGCGACCGACAGGGCAATCTCTTCTGCCGCGGCGGCGACGCTGCCGACATTCGTCGTCGCCTCTTCGGAGGCGCTCGCCGTGGCGTCAGCCTGGGTCAGATTATCGCTCGTTACCCCCACCATGATTTGCGCACAATCGTCCATGGTTCGCGAAGCGCCGTGCAGAGCCTGAATGATATCGTTTACCGTGGATTCGAAGTCTCGCGTTGCGACCTCGATTTGGTGGCGACGCGATACGGCGGAGCGGCCTCGCTCCACTTCGGTTTGCCGCGCCGTGCTCACGTCGGCGATCGCCTGGCGAAATACCAAAAGCGCCTTCGCCATGTCGGCAATTTCGTCCTCGCCGCCAATCGGCACAGAGACATCGGCTTCACCTTCGGCGATCTTTCGCATGGCCTCGTTCAACAACAACAAGCGGCGAACGATGCTGCGCCCGACATAGAGCCAAGCGATCAGGCCCGCACCGGCAAGCGCCGCAATACTAAGTACGATCAGCACAATCCGGCCAAACTGCATCTGCGAGATTGCCCGCGCCGAGAGCGTCTGCGCGATCGCATCTTGCTGCGCGATCAAATCGTCGACGGCAAGCCGTAGTCTTTTAGCTTCCGCGAGCGCCGCCCCATAGACTTGTTGCGCCTCCTGATTGCCCTTCAACTCATTGGTACGCTGGACAATAATTCCGGAATCGCCACCAAGCGCCGCGAGCTTGCCGTAGAGATCGGCAATTTGGGTGCGCCCACTGGAACCGGGCAGCGCCTTCAGATTGGTACCGATATTGCGTTCGGCCGCAGCGATGAGATCGCGCATCGGCGGCAGGCTGGCGATATCGGCCACCAGCGACGATTCGATCAACAATCCCGCAAGCAGATTGGAGTCGGCCTGTATTTCCAAGAGCCGACGAAGCGAATCGATGGCCTGATTTAATTCAGCCTTATTCGAAGCCTGGCTTTTGGTCATCAGGTCGAAGTTGGCGTCGTCGATTACCGGCGTGATCGCCTCGAGCAGTTGTTCATGCGACTTGCGGACGGCAACGCTTAGAGCGCGACGTTGCAGAGATATTTTTATGCGAGCTCCGACAGCGGTATTGAGCGCAGCGAACCGCTCGTTCATGGCCGAACGCGCCACCTCGATCTCGTCGCTCTGGCTGGCATCGAGGCGCCGAAGCCGGTCAATCGTCGCGCCGATGGTTGGGGATTGGGCCTCAATGTCGCGAGCAACCGCGTTCCTCTGTTCTTCGTTCTCGGTCGACATTAAACTCGGTGCAAGAGAGACAAGCGCGTTCACCTCTTCAGATAGGCGGAACGATTCGACGGTTGCCGGCATGCTGCGGAAAGCGATCCGCGTGAGCGTTGTCGAAATGCTCGTGGAGGCAAGTAGCGCGAACAGCGAACCGAGCACTGTAAGACTCGCCGCCAAGGTGAAAGCGAGATAGAGGCGTGCCTGGATCGTCCGCAGCGAGAAGGGCATTCGAAGACGACCGCCAAGCCTGTCGTCGCTCGCCTCGAACGGGCGCGCGGGAGCTTGCTCCGTCACTGCCCTGCCATCCTGACGAGGCGAACGACCTGCTTGAACGATCCGTCGGCCTGCAGGATCGTGAAGAACACCTGGTCGGAGCCCTGGTTCTTGGCTGGCCCGTAGCTCAGCGCGACGCCGCCAAAGTCGAACGGCGCGCCGGCGATTGCGTCCAGCAGCTTTTCACGGGTTGGCGCGCCGGATACGCGCTTAAGGGCTTCGACTGCGAGGCGGCCCACCAGATAGCCTTCCAGCGAGACAAAGCCGGGTTTGGCGCTGGCATTCGCCTCAGTAATCGCGGCTTGATAAGATGCGACCAATGGTAACGATTTATCCCACGGTGAGGGTACTACTTGGCTGACGATCACGCCGGCCGCTTCGCTGCCAAGTTCCTGCGCCAGCGAATTTGATCCAACGAAGGAGATGGCGACAAACACCGCATTGAGCTTGACCTGGTGCGCCACCTTGATGAACTCGGCAACCGGCTTATACGGCGCGACCGTCACAACGGCTTCCGGCTGTCCCTTCATGATGTCGAGCAGCGCTGTCTTCACCGCCGTCGTGTTGCGCTTGAAGCTTCCGCTAGCGACCAGCGCCATATTGCGTTTGGCCAACGCGCGCTGGACGCCTTCAAGCCCGGCCAGGCCAAAGGCATCATCCTGGTAGAGAATGGCGATCCGCGTAATTCCAAGATCCTTGGTCAAGTGATCGATCCAGGCCTCGGTCTCCTGGAAATACGAAGCGCGCACATTGACGACGTAGCGGTTGTAGGGATTGCGCAGGAATTCGGCCCCGGTGAACGGACCAATGAACGGGACACGCGCGGTCGTGGCGATCGGCTGGCCGGCCTTCGAGGTCGGCGTGCCGACCGCACCAATCAGCGCCAATACCTTGTCTTCTTCGATGAGCTTCTTGGTCGCGGCAATGGTTTTCTCGGGCTCGTAGCCGTCATCAAGCGATTCGAGTTCAAGCGTGCGGCCGGCTATTCCGCCGGTACCATTGGCTTCATCGAACGCCGCCAGGATCCCCTGTCGCATGCCCTGACCCAAATCCTGGGCCGGACCGGCTAGTGCCGCCACCTGACCAAAAAGGAGCTTGTGATCGGAAACACCGTCCTCGGCCAGCGCCGTACCGCCGATCGAGCAAAGAGCAATCACAAATGCAATGCGAAGCCGAGCGTTCATTGCATTTCCTCGGCTGTTAGGCCTTGGCGCGATATGGCGCCCGACATTTTGGGCGCTTTAAGGTAAACGTTTCGTTAAGAGTGCGGCTGGCGCTTTGATTCGGCATCAATGCAAAACGCGCAGCGATTGCGATCTACCTTAGTTCCTGGCGCCTGAAGTTCGCGCATAACGCACGTGGCTCGATGTCCGAAATCCCAGCACCGCAAGCAAAAAGCCACGCCGCCTAGTGATGCAACTCCATCCGATCAGGCCAAGTATCCGCGCGCATTTAATCGAGCGCGCGTTCAACCAAGAACCCGCTCGCCTCGTCCCCGACCGTTTCGGTGATCCCCAGCGCCGCTTCTAAATGCCCGATGGCTTTCTTGCGGAGTTCGTAGATTTCGTCTGGCGCCATTTTCTTCGCCTATGTTTCTGCCGCCTGAGAAACCGAGTGACGGACCTTTTACATCGACTTTTAGGGCGTGGACTCATTAGCGCGTAGCGAGTCCGTGGGGCTTGTAGATTTGTGCGCCCGATATCGCCTCCGTGCCCGGTCATGAACCCCAGGAGCGACCCCTTCTGAGGTTCTTCTTTTCGCTGGTGCGAGTTGCCCAAGGCCGCGGCTCAACCTCGGCAGGACCGATCATCACCTTCGTCATGCGAGGTTAACGCTTAGCGGAACTTGCGGTTGCAAATTCCAGCCCGATGTGAGGAAATTGCACCGTTCCAGGCGCCGGACGTGATGACGTCCATCCGACGGTCAACGTGGACGAATGGCGTGTGAAAGTCGGCTTTTCTGCGCGATCGGTCAGTTGGAGAATTTGTGATGTTATCAAAACGTATCGTGATCTGGGCGGTAGCCGCAGCATTCGTTTCCGCCGCGACGGTATCCGATGCATCAGCGGGACCTCGTGGCTTCGGCGGCCGCGGCTTCGCTAGCGGCGGCTTTGGCCGCGGCTTTGGCTACCGGGGATTTGGTGGCTACGGCCGAGGTTTCTACGGTGGCTACGGTGGCTACGGTGGCTACGGTGGCTACGGTGGCTACGGTGGCTACGGTGGCTACGGTTACGGCGGATACGCTTTGGGCGGCCTTGGCCTCGGTCTGGGTCTGGGTTTGGGCTATGCGGGAGCGCCCGGCTATGGATATGGTGGCTACGGCAATGCGGGCTATGGATACGCCGGGTACGGAATGGGCATGCCCTACGCCTACCCGCAAGGCTACGTCGTCTACGTTCCGAGTTACGGCTGCGGGTGTTGATCATTTTACGCCAATTTTGAGAAGCCGCCGCGCGGCTTCTCCGGCGCGGCGGCTTCTCATGTGGCAACAGGGACTCCAACTCACCGCCATTCCGTAGGAGTTGTAGGTTGACCGGCCGCGGCTGGCTGACCGAATCATCTTTAAAAATCGCGGTCTCAAGGCGACTAGAGCGCGCCGCAATTATGGCCGGCAGCGGATGGGGGCAAAACTCAATTGCTCCAAACAATCCTCGCGGATGCCACTTCGCTGCGCCGAGTAACAATGTCGCTATTGGAGTGATATTGTTGAAAAACTCCGCAACTGTGAAGCAACCGGCATCGCCGATCCTTTCGATACGATGCGCCTACGTTGCTGCGAGGCGTTCGTGCATCGCCGGGGCGACCAACTTGGCGAGCTTGCGAAGGTTCCGGGCGGTAGCTGCGAGTAGGAATTCGTCTTTGGCTCCAGTCGGTCCGCGTAACCGCAATCGTCTGAGGCCGATGATGGGTTTTAGGTGGGCGAACAGCATCTCAATCTTTTTGCGTTCCCGGAGCGACCGCTCATACAGCTCCGTGCCGACCTTTTGGAATAGCCACGCTGCCTGGCAGCATCCGCTGCAGCACGCCGTCACGGCGCACCAGCCAATGATAGAGTGCAGCCGCAACATGTAGCCCGACGAGTGCCAAAAGCACGTAATTAGCCAGCAGTCCGTGTACGTCGCCGGTCCAGGCAAAGCCCGGTGATTGCTTGGCCACCAACTTCGACAATTCTATAAGGCCGAAAAGTATGACCGGAAAACCGCGAAATGAGGCGTTCATCCAGCCAAGCATGGGTATCACGAATAGCAGCAGATAGAGCAGCCAGTGCAGGACGCGGGCGGATTGTACCTGCCACAGCGGTATACTGCCTTCGGGCGGCGGTTCGGTGTGCGTCAGTCGCCAGCCCAGGCGCACCACGGCGATGGCGAGAATTAGCGCGCCGAAGGAAAGATGCAGGTTGATCAAAGTGTCGGGCTTCGTGTCACGCCGGATATCGGGCATCGTCCAGGCCAACACGAATTGAACGATCAAAAGCGCGACGATAAGCCAATGAAGTGCCTTAGCCGTCGCAGTATAGCCGATGCCGTTTTCCGCTTGAGCCATGTTGCGCGTTACCCCGCGTTCAGATCAAGTGCACCTAATCTTAATGTTCAAAAAAAGATGTCGACCCGCACGGCTTTAATATTGGGCTACGTTGAGAAATAAAAGGCATATCGAAAATGCCAATATTTTTCCGCTCGTGATCCGAGACGAGCGCTATCCAAATCTTCAGACAACCGTACCGAACAATTTGCCGATACCGGCGGTGAGAGCCATCGCCAACGCGCCCCAAAATGTCACTGGGGCGGTGGCGCGCAGAATGTTTGCGCCGCCTGCTTTTGCCCCGATCGCACCGAGAAGAGCGAGAAAAGCCAAAGACGCAGCGAACACGATCGGAACAAGCCCGTTCGCGGGCGATATGACAACCATAAGCAGAGGCATCGCCGCACCTACCGAAAACGATGCCGCGGAGGTCAGTGCGGCTTGTACAGGGCGCGCGGTGGTAATTTCCGAAATTCCGAGTTCATCGCGGGCATGCGCGCCTAAGGCATCTTTTACCATCAACTGCTGGGCTACCTGCCGCGCAAGTACCGGATCAACACCGCGCTTGACGTAGATTTCAGCAAGTTCATTAAGCTCAAACTCTAGTTTGCGCTTAACTCCTTACGCTCAAGCGCCAAGTCCGCCCGTTCAGTGTCGGATTGTGAGCTGACGGATACATACTCGCCGGTGGCCATCGACATTGCGCCAGCCACCAGTCCCGCGATACCCGCAATTAATACAGCGCTTTGCGTCGCAGCAGATGCCGCAACGCCGACGATCAAGCTTGCGGTCGAGAGGATCCCGTCATTGGCGCCCAGCACCGCGGCTCGCAACCAGCCAATACGGTTGACGAGGTGGCGCACCTCCTGGAAGTGAACAAGGCTCATCCGACAAGCCGCCTGTAAAATTTATATCCGCGCAAGCATCATTGCTTAAATCTGATCGAGAGGGCAATCGGCACCGGATCTCGGGCCATCCGCGACAGACGTTAACGCAGCGACTGGTACTACGGCCGACGTAATGCAGACACGGTCGTTCCGGGGATTGGGAGAGCCCCGCTTGGGTCATCGCACCTTCGCGTGCATGAAAACGTTGCGACCCGATCCGCGCAGAGCGTTAGGCCAGCGGCCATCCGCGCCGCGTCAAGAGGCTGGACACCTGACCGCACCCGAAACGTCAGAAAGTTTCTTGCCAAGGCGCCGTCCCACACGTGACCCAAAGCGATCCTCGTCGGTCCTTCTTCCGATCGACTAGCGATAGTCGTGTTCGTGCAGCGCACGATGAAGCTGAAAGCTTTTATGCGCTTGTCCGAAGCAAAAGGCACCGACCACATCCTCGAAGCCTCGACCGAGCGCCTCGGCGTCGGCATTGGCAGCCACCAGGCGCTCGAACGCACGCTCGGCGTCGCGCCGCAATTTGACGTCATCGAGTGTGACGATTTTGCTCTCGCGAAGCACGAAGCGTCCGTCGACCATAACGCTGTCAATTGCGGCTCCGTTCTCGCCATTTACGAGTTGCATCGCCGGATACCGAGTGGAATGTAGTTGATGTGGGCGAGATTGAGGAAAACGATATCCGCCTTAAAGCCCGGCGCCAGGCGGCCGAGACGGTCGTCAAAGCCCAACACGCGTGCGCTGCCAACGGTTGCGAGTTCAAAAGCTTCGTCAACTGAAAGCACCGCCGGTAATCAGGCGTCACGAGCCGGGACAGATAGCAAGCCAGGCGCGTGGCTCAAAGACGGCAAGCTCAAGGTTGAAGAGGATGCGATCGACGGACTTGAAAATACGCCAGCCGCGCTGATCGGGCTGCTTGCCGGCGAAAATCGGGGGAAGCGCATGGTCAAGGTCTAGTTTTCAGCGGCTTGCCGAAAGCAAAAATGTGTATTGTTGGAAGTAGCGGACATCGGGTCGGTATTTCAACAGCAAGAGGGACATTCCCTGCTCCCGCCACCGTTATCGTTACTGCTGCTATATGTGGCGCAGAATTTTTTGTCTGCCGAGTTCATTGCCGGGCATGCAGGTGAACTGACGTTCAATCGAGTAATATTCTTGGGACACCGCTCCTTCTCCTGATGCTCGCATTTGGGAATGATCATCGAGTGTCCTGCTTGCTCGCGCTTGGCTGCGAGATAGGCGTGATTGTGTCGGGTATGGTTAACGATCGTGGCGGTGCACCGGACGATCTCAATTCCAGATTTTTCCAGTTGGGATCTCTTGTCTGGATTATTCGACAAGAGTTGAATCCTCGTGACCCCGAGAGCATTGAGCATTTGAGCCGCGACGAGGAAGTTTCGTTCGTCGTCAGCATATCCCAACGCCCGATTGGCGGCGAACGTATCAAGCCCCTGATCCTGTAGGGCGTATGCCGCGATCTTATTCGCGAGGCCGATGCCCCGGCCTTCTTGGCGGAGATAGAGGATAATTCCGCCTTGGCGGCCACAACGTTCGATCGCTTCGGCCAGTTGCGGCCCACAGTCACAACGGAGAGATCCAAATACGTCGCCCGTAAGGCATTCGGAATGCACTCGGACGAGCGGAGGCTCACCGGCGAAATCACCAAATGAGAGGCTCATATGATCCGTGCGGCCGTCGCATAGATTTTCGAAAACGCTGAGCGTGCCGGTAAAGCCGCTCGCGAGCGGAACTTGAACCGAATGCCTCACACAGGCCTTTGGTTGCATCCGAACGGAAGGCTTCAGACGAGTGTCCGTCGTCAGCTCCAACTCCCTAGAGGTTGCTGGTAACATCTTCATCCGATACGCACCATCGTTTGCTCGACGTATCGATCGGCTTCGTGTCCCGCGGCCTCTTGCGAGGCTCCGACAGCAATGACGTAGCCAATGCGGTCGCCGTTGCTCATCGGCGGGACGACACGCTCACCCTGAGCCTTGAACAAGGCGACGCGACGGATCAACCCAGAGGGAGGATTCGGCAGCTCGATCTCCTCAAGAATGCCTTCGCGCTCAGCGCAAATCCAACGTATCGCGCTGAACCAGGGCGCTCGCACATCATCCAGCATCGATGCCGGATATCCCAGGTGCAGATTGATCAGGTCCGTATAGACCGACCGTTCGAGCGCGTAGCCCATTTGGTACGGGATCTGAGCACTGACGAGTCGCGGATTGACCTCGACCAAATAAGGACCATCATCCGCGACAATCATTTCGATATGGACGGCGCCAAAGTCGAACTCGATCGCATCCAGGATCTTGAATGCATAGTTTCGGATCGCCAGCAGGTCATACCTGTCGGAGGGAAAGCAGCTGCCGCGTATCGCGAACGAAGGCGGCGGGAACATGAGCTTGTCGTTGATGCCCAACAGAACGCGGTGTTCCGCGTCGCTGAAAACATCACAGCCGATAAGATTGCCGCGAACATATTTTTCGACCAAAAAGCGGTTGTTGGCGAACACACCCAGCCCGTAATCGTGCGGCTGGGCTGTAAGCTGCTCGAGTATTCGGGACAGCCCTGCCAACTCATCATCGGATCGAAGAATAGTGACGTTTTGCGAACCATATCCGTCGGCGGGCTTTACGACAGCCGGATAGCCGATCTCCCGGACTGCTTCACGCAGTTCGGTTGCTTTCTCGATCAATTTGAAGGCCGGCTGGCGCAATCCATGTCGCGCCATAGCCTCACGGACCTTCACCTTGTTCCGGGCCATTCGCGCGGTCTCGGGATTGAGGAAGCGCAATCCGAGGTTCCGGGCGAGCAGGCTCGCCTCAATCATCCGGATATCGAGGATGCACAGAATGCCATCGAACGGATAGTCGGCATGGAGCGCCGAGGCGGCTTGCTCAAGCGTCGGATAATCGAATGGGCTCACTTCGACGATTTGCCGCGCAAGCGCCATGCTGGCCTGCACCGCCTCGGCCTGCGCACGGTAATGTGCCAAATCGCCGGTGAAGAACGTTACGTCGTGCCCCATACTGACTGCGTCTTCGAGGACGGTGAAGTCATTGCCGCCAGGGACTTCGAGGAGGAGCAAATGCGCCATGAGCGTGGTGGTCTCCGCGCTCTAGAGATCTTCTGCTAGGCGGAAGCCCATGGCGTAGGTCACCGATCGCGGGTTGTGGCCGTGTCGCCGACGGGTCCGGGCCAAATCCCTGAAGCGAGCGAAGCTGCCGCCGCGCGCGACCCGGTAGCGGCCGTGAATTTCGACCAGATGATCGCTCACATAGGCTCCGCCGGGATAGGCCGTGTAATAGTCGGAGACATACTCCTCGACGTTTCCGGCCATATCGGACACGCCGAATGGCGAGTTACCGCTGACGAAGACGCCGACCGGGCTCGACCGGAAGAGGCCGGTTTCGAGCGTATTGGTACGCTCGGCGTCGAACTCGTCACCCCACGGAAATTCGAGACGATTGGGCCCGGCCGCGGCAAATTCCCACTCGGCTTCCGTCGGCAGGCGAAATGCCCGCCCTGTCTTATGGACCAGCCACGCCGCGTAGGCGTCCGCCGCTTCGGGGCTGACGGTATAAACCGGATGATTCGAATATTCCTGCGGATAGCGGCGAAACGCCCAAGCTGATGGCAGCTCAGGATGCCGGGTATCCTGCAGAAAATCGCGATATTCTTGGTTAGTGATCGGGAATTGCCTGATTGCAAAGGGTTTCAGCTGGACGGTGAAGGTCGGACATTCCTTCTCGATCCACTTCCGATCCAGGCCGAGATCGGGATAACGCGCCATCACGCTGTCGACCAAGGCCTCCGAAAGACCGATTTCAACGGCACCGCCAGGAATGTCGATCATCCGTGGTTTGGTCGTTTCGATACGGGGATCGCCCAACAATCCGAGCAGGCTTCCTGCGGTGAGCCGGTCGGTCAACGACGCTTCGTCGTCCTCCACCAGCGTCACCAATTCGCGAGCACTCAGCCCCCGGAGCCGCTCGTAGGCGGGCGGCAACTGGCCACTGAACCGATCCGTGACGAAATAGTCCGGCAAGCCCAGCCGTTCGCGATCGGTCATGGTGCCGCACAGTACACCGTTGAAAATCGGCCAATGCCAATCTTGTCGTTTTGCTTGTGACATGGTGCGGTCCCGTCGAATGAGTTGGTCTTGGCGCCGGCGAGATTGCGGACCGTGGTGAGAAAGGAGTCCATGATCTGCTCGATCTGTTCCGCGAAGACTGCCTCGAACTGGAATGGGCCGTCCGATGCCCAATGATCGGCATGTGAAACAGTGATCTGCTCAGGACTGACCAGACAACCGAGATGGGCGAAAATCGATTGTGCATCGCGTAAGCCCATAACGCCGCCGGACCAACCCGTCGATGCGCTTGCCAGGAGCAGTGGCTTGTTCCGAAAAGCGTTGTCGAAGCGGAATCCGGGATCGATGCGCGGCAAGCGCGAGACCCAGTCCACGGTGTTCTTCAGATAGGGCGAGACATGTCCGTTGTATTCCGGCGAGGCGACGATGATGCCGTCCGCTCGCCTGAACCGGTGATGCAGAGCCGTGATCTGATCGAGAATCTGCCGGTCCCGCTCCAAATCCTGATTGAACAGCGGCAGTGCCACCTCGCGACTCGCCAGCAGATCGATCTCTGCAGCAGCGCCGATCACGTGGACGAGATAATCGATCATCCGACGCTGATGCGATTGCGCGCGCAGGCTCGCCGGAAAGAGCAGTAGCTGGGGCTTGAGCGGGGCGGGTGTGTGATCACTCAATTTCGTAGATCCGGCCATCGTAGGAGCTGGCCAGGAACCGGCCTGTCTCCCGTTCGTAGGCAAGGGCCGAGATACCGGAGGAAGTCAGCCGGTTAAACGAGGTCCAGCTCCGCGTTGCCATATCGAAGCCCGCGATCGTGCCGGTATAGGCACCGGTCATCAGAGTATTTCGATCGTTGCTCGAGGCGATGCATTTCACCGAATTAGGATGCGGGGTTTGATAGACCTCGTCCGCATCGTCGGTCCAAATGCGGAGCTTCAGGTCGCGGCCAATACTGGCGAATCCGTTCGCTCCCGCGAGGCAGCAACCATTGACGATCCGCTCATGCGCATTCGGAACCCGCCGCACGAGGTCGAGGCTCGAAATCTCATGCCAGGCGATTTCCGTCGAGGCGCAGACTGAAAATATCCGGTCGTTCGAGGCGACGATACCTTTGATTGCGCTGCTATAAATCTTAAGCTGCTCGACGAGTTCGATCTGCCCGGACGTGGCTGTCGCAAAGATCAGCGCATCGCCCGTATAGGTGCCGACGGCAAGGTGACGCTGCCCACCGCGCACGAAGCTTGTCGCGCAATTGAGCGGCGAATAGTGCTGATAGAGCAACTCGCCGGTCCGGGCATCAAACAAACTGCCCAGTTGGCCACCAGAAAAGAGATGGCCACCAACCGGGAGCAGGAAATTGCAAAGGCTGCCCAACTGCGTGGACGGCACGCCGTCTTCCCGCAGCGTACCCGAATCGCCGATCGCATAGCGGGTGCCCCCAACCGATGCGACGGCGTTCAACGCGTTCCCGGGAACGACCCCGCTCATATCCCAGCAGTTCGTTGCCCAGTCGTAGACGCAGAAGCTGGAACCAAAGGTACCGACCGCGACGCGACCCGGGGCAATCATCACTGCCGCCCGTGCCCAGACTGCGGCAGGCAGGGCGGTGCGCGCAACTTCCTGCGCCCTTCGGTCGCCTATCAGGGCCCAAATGGCGAGTGTCCGGTCATAGCTTAGAGTCACCAGGATGCCATCCGTTTCATCATAGGCGATCTTCTTGATCCCGGCCTCATGCGCCCGGATGAAACTCATGTCGCCCGCGACAATGATGGCGATGCGGCCCTGGTCGTCGCCCGCGATGATCCGTCCGGCGGCGTCAATCACCAGACTGTCGGTCCTGACCGATAGTTCAGTGCACCGGAGTTCGTCGCCAGTGATCGCGTCCCATTCGCGAACCGTCCCGTCGACGCTGGAAGACACCAATCGCCCTCCATCACAAGTCCAGGCGACGGACAGGATGTTGCCGGTGTGGCCGCGCAGGATTTTTCGACAGTGTCCGGCGGTATCGAAGATGCGGACCGTACGATCGAGCGCACAGGTCGCCACGAGTGAGTCATCCGGCGAGAACACCGCCATATCGACGTCATCCTCATGTCCGATTAGTGCCGCCTTGAGCCGTAGTGACGGGACCTCCCACAAACGGGCCGAATAGTCGCTGCTGGCGGTCGCCACCATCGTGCCGCGTGCGTTGAATGCACAGTTATTAATAAGGTGATCGTGCAGACTCCGGGCGAGAGGACGCTTGCTTGAAGCATCCCAAAGGATCAACTGATTGTCGTATCCCGCCGTCGCGATGAATGGTCCGGAAGCGGCAATGCCGGCGATGGGGCCGTGATGGTTCACCTCCGAAGTCCTCGCGAACCAATGTGTATTCTGACGGGGAATAGGTGGACTGGCGCCGGATCGCGCGAAGCGCTTCCAGCTCCGGTAATGTTATGCGTACTGGTTCACGACCGTGCCGATGGGGCCGGACGTGTTGAGAGCCGCGGCTGTGGCGGCTGAGGGCGGGGGGGGCGGCGGTGGTGGCGGTGGTTGGACCGACTGTGATACGGGGGTACTGAAGGCCTGACTGGCTCCGACTCGCATTCCCATGGTGCTTCTCCATTGGGCGTTGAGAATGTTACAGACTGCATGGCCAATAGAAGATAACGGTGAACGAAGCGTTAAATGATCATCGGCTTGCGCTATACTCCGCAGCCGGCGGCCGAGCAGTCGCCCCGTTCGTGCTGGCGAATATCGAATCGCCGGCACAGGTTGCGTTGCGGCCGAAGAAATCGGTAAATCGTATGTCCACCAGCTAATTGGATCGCGCCGAACTTTGGCTTGCGTTTCGCTTAAGAATTTAATCGTGGCCGCCTCAAGGCGTCGCCCGAAATCAAGTCCGCCGCGTTCGTCATGATTAAGTCCCCTGCAGCCGGCGCGTGCGCAACCGCCACAAGAATGTCGTCATGGACCATCGAGGCAGATGGACCCTTAAATAATCATGGTGAAGAAAATGCTTCCGCTCGCTGTCCAGCTTCCCGGGGCTTCGTCACTCAATCCAGCGCGCCCTCCTATGGTCAAGTAATTAATTGATAACCACAATAGCCGAACCTGCATATTCGAGGGCGTATTGCGCAGAGGATTCTCGGGGGGCGAGATGTGTGGGATCACGGTTGCCGTCGATTGGGATGGCGCCGATGCAGTTGTGCGGCGTTTGATCGCCGGCATGCTGCATCGAGGTGACGTCATCGATCCGCTTGTTGTGGTCGGAAATAATATCGCGATGTGCACGCGCCGCCTCCGGATCGTGGACGCGCCACTTGGCCCCCAGCCGCAAACGTCTTTCGACGAGCGTTTTCTCGTCTCTTCCAATGGCGAAATTTACAATCATGTCGAATTGCGCCAGAAATTGGAGGCGCTTGGCGCCCTGTCGGCTCGATCGCGGCGCCGGCGAAGCGGGTCGACCCCCGTAGCTGCGAACGGCTCGACCGCCCGAGTTCCATCGTCGCCCCCAATCCCCGACCAACAATTCCACTAAAACGAAATCCGCGGCCCGCGCAGATCGAGCAGCAGCGCGCCGAAGGCGCCGCACCAGATCCCGTGGCGACCACCGCCGAGGGATAAAGAGCAGCAGCTCGCCGGCCGGAAATGTCGGAGCAAAAGCTCGCCGCAGAGCGCGGCCCCCACTACCCCGACCAGGCGAAGCCGACATCAGTACCCCTCGCAGATCGTCCGAGCTCCATCGTCCGCCTCAAATCTGCGAATTCCACTAAAACGAGACGTCGACATCGGCCAGCAGCAGCGCCGCTCAGCCGGCCGTGCAGGTCGGTCTGCGTCACAGCTCGCCAGAATCAACGCCTGCCTCGCGCGCGCGAAAGGGCAGCAATTAAGAGTAACGCGGACCGGACCATCGACAAAGATCGCCAAATTCTGCAGCACCGACAGTGGGGGCGGGAGATCACAAAGAATAAGGTGAACGGGGACAGGACACCGGCGAATTCCGGACCAATCCCCTTCAAACTCTTTAACATTTCCTGGCGCTGGTGTGCCTTCGTCCGACAGGCTGAGCATCGCATCCCGCTCAGTCTCCACGGACTTGATCTGCTCAAGCGTGAGTTCGAGTCGATCAAGTTTGCGTCCAATCTGCGCCTTCAATTGTTTGGGCAGCGGACGACCATCACCGGTCCGGAGTTTCTCAAGTCGCGCGCGTATTTTGCGCAACGAGGGCTCATAGTCAGAGATGCCCTGCGCGAAGAGCAGCCCCATGATGCGATTGACATGCTCGACCCGCTCCGCTGTCAGGGTCTTGCGCTCGCGACAAATCCGGCGGCGATCCTCCTCGTACGGAGTCGGTGCCCGAACGATGGCGCACGCCCGCGGCTCGCCTCGCTTATACGCTAGCGGCGCTCGCACCAGAGCTTCCCCATCGATCTTGTCAGTCTTTGCCCGTCGACGCCGGCGCGACGTCGCGATTGAAGCGGGATCAACGACGTGGCTTTCGACCCCTTCGTCCTGCAGCCATCGGTGGATCCAGAAGCCGTCCAGACCCGCCTCGTGAATTACGATGATTGGTACGACCTGCCCTATGCGGACTTGAACTTTGTCCTTGAGCTGAGAGAACCACATCCACAGGCCAGCGACATCGCCGCTGCGAACTGTATGCTCCGACATCTTTTCTCTGCCGCCCGGCGACAACGATGCAATCAGCCAGGTCGATCGACTGAGTTCCAACGAGACGAAAATCGCGCCAAGGTCAGCGCAGATCGCGGTCAGCGCTTGGGGTCGATCAGTGACAATTTGCATGGGTCGCCTCCAAAGTGAGTCGGGTAGCAACCTCACCCTGCCGGAGCGTCGGTCGCCACCCACTCCCCATGGGATCTCTTCTCATCGACCGAGAGGACGACGGCATGTGGCGGGTGGATCGACATAGAGGCCGACGATGTCGCGCAGCTTGTCGACAAATTGCGGGTCGGTGGAGAGCTTGAACGTGCGGATGCGATGCGGCGCGAGTTGGTGGGCATCGAGGATACGTTGGATCAGGCGGCGGTTTTGACCCTTTTGAACGACGGGTTCGGGCGGCAGCACTCGCGCCGTCGGAGCTGGTCGGGGTTGCGGAGACGGCGCGAGTGCGAGTTGTCGTGTGATCGTCGGCTCGGCTCTTAAAGCGCGCGTTCCATCAGAAACTGCTGGCTGCGCGGCTTGCGGCTTTGCAATCCGAAAGTCCCGCGTTAATCGCGTTCTATAAAACGCTCGATACTAAACAGGCCGCGATCGTCGACGGCTCACGCAAAGATGCGCGGCGCGAGCGCCGTGATGGCTCGAGCTAGGCCGCTTCTGATCGATCTCTTAGCGAGATCAATCCGTCGCCTTCGCATAAGCCGTAGGGTTGATCAGCAAGTTGCAGTCGATTTCTCTTACCCGTTCAACGATCGCTTCACGTGCAGAGCCATGGAACAGGAGGCATCAATGGTTGCTTTCTCGCTAGGTAAGGCATCAGTGGCCGCAGTCGCCGTAAGCTTTGCATTAGCAGCAACCGCCGTTCCCGCGGCCGCATATCGGGCGGAGCGCATCCAGGCGGTGGGGGTCATCCGGGCTTTTATGGACACGGCTTCCGCGGAGGCTATCGCGGATTTCATGGCGGTCCCTTTTCGGCGGCTATGGAGGATTTAGAGGGTATTATGGCGGCTACGGTTACGGCGGCTATGGCTGCTCTCTCCCCATGTTATCTTTGGACCTGTTATCTTGTTAGCTGGAGTTTACCATTAACTCAGTCGACGGGTCGCCCGAGCGGGTTTTGTGGTTGCGGCAGTGTCGGATGCACGGTGGCGCCGAAATGGCTCGTGCGCGGCGAGTATCTCTTCTACGATTTCGGCCGCGTCCAACAGCCCCAACACCAACGCACTGGAATAGCAAATTGCGCCGTGCCGGGCTGTGGCGTGAACGTCACAACCGGCAGCAACCTTATCAGCGTGCTTCGGCTGGGCGTAAACTACGAATTATAGCCAAACGTGGGGGAGTAAGGTCTTTCCCGCTTTAGCAAACCACTTTGCCGTAGGTGCCCGCGGCGGTGACGATTGCTGCGTGCGAACGCGGTCCCGGGTAACCGAGGATCGCAAGCTTACCGACCACGAAAGAAGGCGCTGCTTCGAGGTCAAGTGCAGTCCCGCGGCTGACCAGAGTTTTCATCGTTTCGGTAATTTGGTCACTGTCGGCGAGCGCCAGCACGCGGTGTTTGTCAAGGCCCAGAGACTGCGCGACGTCAAGCGGGCGCGCACTGTCGTTGGTGCCTCGCCGCGCATACATCCTGCGGTGAAACGCATAGAACTGTTCGGGCGTGCCAAGTTTACCAACGGCGAGCTCGACGCGGCTCGCCGTGATCGAGGGAATGCCAAGCAGCGGATAGGGCGCCAACAGCAAACGAAACTCCTGGTTGCGGAAAGATGAGGTCGCCAATATCGACGGCGGGTTGGCGGGCTGGCAACGCCTGCCCTCCTATTTCAACGGCGACCGGGACATTCGCGTTCGAAAATTCGGCAGGGCCACACTGCCAACGAACGCGCGCAGCGTCGCACTTTCGCGCAACGCGTCCTCACCCGCGGCGATCAGCGTTTTTACGTCTTCGCGCGATAGCGAAAAGCGAGTCGGGATGGCGCTTAGTGTTAGCGCGCGCTGGAAGCCAAGCTGCTCGAAGCCAATTCGCCCGACGAAAAACTTGAGATCGCGGCAGTCCCATTTCGCGCCAACCGCGTATTTTTCACGCTCGGCCGCCGATAGGCCGCAGCGCCAGCGGATAATCGCGTCGCGCCATTGAGACATGATTTCGTTGAAAGCGGTGAAGCTCGATCGCGCGCCAGCATCGATTGCGGTGTCGGCAGCCGCCTGGATAATTTCAGGTGCGGTAGGGCCTTCCAGACTCTTGGCCCAGTTTCCAGACGGACCACGGCCGGCATCTACAACTAAAAACAGGAGGCGCTGGATTGCGATCGCACGCTGTGGCGTCAGCGGTCCGTAAGGCGTATCCGCAGATAGCCGTGCAATGCTGACGCCTGACAGGCCATAATTATCAACTAACCCACCATCGAGCAACTTGATATAGCGCACCGAACCGTCGCGATAGCGGCGGAATGCGCCGGCCAGGCCTTTGAGTAATGGCGAGGCGGCAGGATTGGTCTGCGCATCCAGAAACCATTTTTGCGGCGCCGGACAGCGGTCGCCGTAGGATTCGACAATGATCGGCGCAAATACAACTGGCACGGCGGCCGATGCCGCGACCGCGTCCGAAATCGGATAGGACTTTAGGTCACTACAGATGGCGCGAAAGGTTGAATCACTGAAAACAAACGGTGTGCGATTATATATGTCGGAGGCGTTTATCAGCACCAGCGGTCTGCCAGCGTGGTCCAAGTCCGCGAATGTCGCGCCATCGAACAAGTTGGCGTCTAACCATTGCGGAAATTGTTGCGAGTCGTTGACCCCACCCTCATATGCGCGCACGACGCTAGCTGGTGCAAACGGCAGACGCAGTGTATCTTCGGCGTCCCGCAGCAGAAACCGTTCACGAAAATCGGCGAGCGCAGCTCTTCCCTTTAAGCCAAAATAAGCGGCTGTCACTGAGCCGCCGGACACCCCCGATACGACATCGATGTCGTCGAACAGCGATACTCGCCTGCCCCCCGACACCACCTCAATGCCATCCAGTGCCGACAGCACCCCATAGGAGAACGCAGCGGCTCGGGTCCCGCCGCCCGAGAAGGCGAGCCCGACAAGAACATCATCATCGCCCGCGCGTTCAGATTGCGGCAAGGTGAGTCTGCCTAGGGGGGCCGCAGCGAGAGGAATATTGAGTGGTTCGTTGCGAATTGAGGCGCAACTGCACAATACAATTGCGCATATCGTCGCGAAAGCTAGCCGAGACAGCTCTCGTCGGGTCAATGTGTCCCAAATCACGTTGTTATGCAGTCCGCAACTATGATTTTAATGAGGCGCGGCGACACCATAATGCAGCAGCTTAGACAAGATTTTCTCGCACTAGGCTCGACTTGCATGTTGCAGCTTTACGCGGAGCGCGAAGTCGAGGCGCGCGAGGCTGCAACGGCAGCAATGCAGGAGATCGCGCGTATCGAGGCGCTACTCACGCTACCGCCCCGATACCACACTGTCGCGAATCAATGAGATAGCGCAGCAGGGCGGCGGCGGCGAAGTCAACGCAGAAACAGCACTGATTGACTGTGCCGCCGCGTGTTACCGAAACAGTGGCGGATTGTTCGATATCACATCCGGGCTGCCGTGCGAGCGAATATGCGGTCGATCTTGGTGACCATGACCATGATGAAGTCGTTCTCATCTCGCTGCAGACCAAGAAGATCAAGGGACTGCGTCATCGGCCAGGATCATGCCGAGAAGGTGCTTCCAGTCGCGGTCCACACCCACTACAAACGGTTAAAACACCAAGCCGAGAACAAAGGAGTGGAGTTGGCGAAGTCAAACATCTTGCTGATTGGGCCGACGGGCTCGGGCAAGACGCTGTTTGCGCAGACGCTGGCGCGCGTCCTTGACGTGCCTTTCACCATCGCGGATGCGACCACGTTGACCGAAGCCGGCTATGTCGGCGAGGACGTGGAGAACATCATCCTGAAGCTGCTGCAGTCCGCCGACTATAGTGTCGATCGGGCGCCGCGCGGCATCGTCTATATCGACGAGATCGACAAGATTTCGCGCAAGTCCGACAATCCCTCAATCACCCGCGACGTGTCAGGCCAGTGGCTACCGCCTTTCGTCGGCAAGTCACTTCAATTGAAAGGCTACTGTGCCTTCCGAGACGGTTGGTCGGGCGGTGCCGAGATTACCAGCATTCTTAGCGATCCAATCTCGCGCCACCCGAATACTCTCGTCGGTGCCGGCCTTGTCCTCGTAGACGGACACCGAAAAGCCGCCGCGAGAGGTACGGACTAGGTAATAGCTTACAAAACCTTTGATCGCCCGCAGAAGCCTTTCCACCTCCGTCTTGTTCTTCTCGATAACGTCAATCAGCTTCTTCGTTCCTTTGCCTGAATAGGTTCCCACGACGGCGTGCATGATTTCCCTCCCGTTTCAGCCTACCTATATTCTCCAGATGAACTCCGGAGCGACGTGAATGATAACAGACGGCATGATTCCAGGTGAGCTAAAGGGACACGGCGCCGCGCATTGTTTCCGGCCATCCGATGGCAAGCCGATTACCGAACCGGTTTAGCGAGCGACAACATTCACGCCGGTTCCAGGAGTCGTTTGGTGAAGCTTGAGGGCAAAACACCATGGGTCGCCCGATCATTGATTTTTCGGCAATGACATTGGGCGCGATTGTGCTGGCCAGCGGCGTGTGTGCGCAGCCGTCAATGAAGCCGACCGCGCCGCTAAAGATGATGTCGCCTAGCGAGCGACATAAGATGCAAGAATGCCAAAAGCAGGCAGCGCAGCGTAATATCGCGATGGACGAGCGCGCCAAGTTTCTCATGGACTGCATGACCGACAAAGCGAAAATAGTGGTGTATTCGACAACCTCGTCGATGAACGCCAACGGCTTGCCAGGAAATTGAAAGTTTCGCGCCTTTGCAGCCTTGAGATTGATGACGGGTGGAGCTGATCGGCAGCATAGCTATAATATGTCCGGGAGTATTTCCTCGATGGAACGCGGGGAGATTCCAAGTTCCCCCAGGCCAGGCATACCCGGCGATGCCGTGCTATCGATTTGCATCAGTTCGACTTGGTTCTGCGTGATTGGCGGGCTCGGCAACCTTTCAGCGATCCAAGCCAATGCGTGCCAAGCGGCGAACCGGACTGGAATCAGTACGGGCTTAATGCCGGCTGCACTCGCGACGGTTCTAAGAAGTTCCTCGTAAGAGTAGACCCGAGGGCCACCGCACTCGAACATTAGCGGGGCGGTTTGTTCCCGTTGCAGTATCTTTGCGATCGCCTGCCCAACATCTTCCACGTAGACTGGCTGCAATCGCAATTGGCCGTTGCCGAAAATTGGATTGTCAAATCGCATCCAACTGCGACCCTCCTTTCGTGTGGAATAGCGACCCCTTTGACGGAGCCGAGACCGGCGTCGCGGAGCCCCACATAGCGGAGCAGAGCCGGTCTTGGCGGGCGGCGTGTAGTGAGCAGGCGGTTAGGCGCGGTTCTTGAAGCGCCAGCTGTCGTTGCCGGTTTCGATGATGTCGCAGTGGTGTGTCAGCCGGTCGAGCATGGCGGTCGTCATTTTGGCATCGCCGAACACTTGCGGCCAATCGGCGAAGGCCAGATTGGTGGTGATCAGCAGCGAGGTGTTCTCATAGAGTTTGCTGATCAGGTGGAACAGCAGCTGGCCGCCGGATTGACTGAACGGCAGTAGCCGAGTTCGTCGACGACGATGAGATCGTGACGGAGCAGCTTCTCGCACAGCCGGCCACTGCGACCGGCGGCCTTTTCCTGTTCCAGCTGATTGACCAGATCGACCAGGTTGAAGAAGCGTCCCCTGGCGCGGGCACGAATGACCGCCGCGGCGACGGCGATGCACAGATGGGTTTTGCCGGTGCCGGTGCCGGTGCCGCCGATGAAGATTGCGTTGCGCTTGGCGTCGAGGAAGGTGCCGGCAGCGAGTTCGCGAACTTGGCCTTCATCAATCGGCGTGTCGGCAAAGACGAAGCTGTCGATATCTTTGAGGACCGGGCACTTGGCGCCGCCGATGCGGTAGCTGATCGAGCGGGCCTGCCGGTGGGTGCGTTCGGCCCGGATCAGGCTGGCGATGAGAGGATAGATCTCGTCGCGCCGGGCAAGACCCTTACCGGCAATCTCATCGAAGCTGGCACGCATGCCGTAAAGCTTCAGTTCGCTCATGGCCGGTACTTGAAAAAGGCGAGGTTCGCGGCGGGGCGTTACGCTCATGGGAACGTGGCACGTCCGGTCGATGGCACATTCAATGTGCAATCGAATTGCCCCCGCACTTCGATGCCGTCACCCTTGAAAACCTGATCCGCGAGTGTTGGGCGAAGGTGGAGTGGGGTTACGGCCGAATTCTTGTCCGCGACAGTGCTAACGCGGGCTGGGTCAAATACATGCTAAAAGACCGCCAGAAGTCTGAATTCGACGGTCTTCTTGACTGTATAATTTTAGAGTCCCTGCACAATCCATAGCCGACGCGCAGACGTTCTTTGGAAGAGGACTCTTGTAGGCAAAGCTCGGGCAAGGGCGATTGGTCAGCAATCGCCTTGTTTTCCCTGTTATTGTTTACGTCGCCGCGCCAGATTCCGTGGCGACGTACCGCCAAGGGATAAAGAGCAGCAGCTCGCCAGCCGGAAATGTCGGAGCGAGCAGACGCCGCTGAGCCCCCCTGGCCAGCTCGATCGCCCGCCGGCGAAGCGGCTCGACCCCGTTGCTGCGAACAGCTCGACCGCTCGAGCTCCATCGTCGCCCGGCATCCCCGACCAACAATTCCACTAACAAGAAACAGAATGCGGTTATGCCGCCAGGGGCGTGATCTGGACGGCGTAGCCGAGGTTCTGAAGTCGGGCGACGAGAT
>Ga0307373_10003565_pt1 | contig 27031 bp, 28 predicted proteins | sample OX2MG_FD_202534 | JGI IMG/M metagenome (GOLD analysis project Ga0307373, IMG submission 202534) | Soil microbial communities from Risofladan, Vaasa, Finland - OX-2 | ecosystem: Environmental > Terrestrial > Soil > Coastal area > Acid sulfate soil | place: Finland: Risofladan, Vaasa | collected...
TATCCCTGCCCGCAAATGCCCCGGCCGCGCTCAGGTTGTGTATTCGGCGTTGATCCGGACGTATTCGTAACTAAAATCGCTGGTCAGGATCGCCGCTTTGCCCCGTCCCAGCCGCAGATCGAGCTCGACGCTGAACTCGCGCTCGGCCATCCGCCGCCCCGCCTCCTCGAGCACCTCGACCGCGAGCCGCCCGCGCTCGGCCACCGTGACGCCCGCGACCTTGAGCCGCAGCCGCTCCGGCTCGATCGCCGCGCCCGAGGCGCCCGCCGCCATCAGCAGCCGGCCGACATTCGGGTCGCAGCCGAAAAACGCCGTCTTCACCAGCGGCGAGTTCGCGATCTGGCGCGCCATCCGCTCCGCGTCGGCGTCGCTGCGCGCGCCCCGCACCGCGATCGTCACCAGCTTCGAGGCGCCCTCGCCATCATGCACGAGCTGGCGCGCGAGCGATTCCGCCACCGCGCTCATCGCCGCCGCAAACGCGCCCGCCTCGCGCGTCGAAAGCGGCCGATTCCCTGCCGCCCCGCTCGCCATCGCGATCAGCGTGTCGTTGGTCGACATGTCGCCGTCGATCGTGATCGCGTTGAAACTCCCCGCCGCCGCGCCCTTGAGCATCGTCCTGAGCGCGCCCGGCGCCACCGCCGCGTCGGTCACGATAAAGGCGAGCAGCGTCGCCATCCTGGGCGCGATCATCCCCGCACCTTTCGCCGCTCCCGCGATCGTCAGCTCGGCACCGCCCGCCCGAATCACCGCCGAGGCAACCTTGGGCCGCGTGTCCGTGGTCATGATCGCGCGCGCGAAATCGCCCAGCCCGTCAGCGGCCAGCCCGGCCGCCGCTGCCTTCGCTCCGATGCGAAATTTCTCCAAATCATAGAGATGGCCGATCACGCCCGTCGAGCACGGCGCCACCGCCGCCTCCGCGCATCCAACCATCTCCGCCACCGCCGCGCACGATTCCTGCGCAAGCTTCATCCCGGCCGCGCCCGTGAAACAGTTGGCCGATCCCGAATTCGCGGCCACCGCCTGAAGCCGCCCGCTGCGTATCCGCTCCGATGCGATCACGACCGGCGCCGCCTTCACCCGGTTGGTCGTGAATACGCCCGCCGCCGCGGCCGGCCGCTCAGCCACGATCAGCCCCAGGTCCAGCGCATCCGCCTTCGTCTTGAGACCGGCGCTGACGCCGGCAAAGCGAAAGCCCCGCACCGCGCGAGGCTCCTCAGTAACCTTCATCGATAGCGATTCCTCCGACGCGCGTTATACGCGCCGCGCGCACGGCCGCGCAAGCGGGCCGCGCCACAAAGACGCCGCACCCGGACCCGTGCGTCCAATTCTCCCGACCCGCGCTACTTGCCGTGGCAGCGTTTGAATTTCTTGCCCGATCCGCATGGGCACGGATCGTTGCGGCCCACGCGCGGGGCGTCGCGCCGCGCGGCCGCCGGCGCCGCCGGCCGGCTCTCGCCGCCGTGGCTCATCATCACGCGCTGCGGCTGACGCGCCTGCTGCTCCTGCTCGAGCCGCTGCGCGCTCTGCTCACTGGTGGTCTGCACCGCAAAAACCTTCTCGACCACGTCGTGCTGCATCGCCGCCATCATCGCCTCGAACATGGTGAAGCCTTCCTTCTGATATTCCACCAGCGGATTCACCTGCGCGTAGCCCCGCAGCCCAATCCCCTCCTTCAGATGGTCCATGGTCAGCAGATGGTCTTTCCAGAGCGCGTCGAGCGTCTGCAGCGTCACGATCTTCTCGACCTGCCGCATCACCGGCGGCGTGAAGGCCTGCTCGCGCTCCTCGTAACGCGCGCGCACCAGGTCGGCGGCGATCTCGGCCAAATCCTCGGGCCGATCGATCTGGTCGCCGCCCGCGCTTTCGCGGAAATTGAAGCGCCAATGAAACTGGCCGTGGAACGCATCCTCGATCGCCTTCCAGTTCCACTCCGCCGGGTCCGCCTGCCTATCCGCATGCGCCGCCACGATCTCGTCGACGATCGCCTCCGCCATGTCGAGAATCTCTTCCTTGGACTCCAACCCGCCCAGCAGGTCGCGCCGCCGATGGTAGACGACCTCGCGCTGGCGATTCATCACGTCGTCGTATTCCAGCAGATGCTTTCTGATATCGAAGTTGTGTCCCTCGACCTTCTTTTGCGCATTCTCGATCGCGCGTGAAATCCAGCGATGCTCGATCGGAACGCCGTCCTCCATTCCGATCCGTCCCATCAGCCCCTTGAGCCGATCGGCGCCGAAGATTCGCAGCAGGTCGTCCTCGAGCGAAAGGAAAAAGCGCGAGCTTCCGGGATCGCCCTGCCGTCCCGAGCGGCCCCGAAGCTGATTGTCGATCCGGCGCGATTCGTGGCGCTCGGTGCCCAGAATATGCAGGCCGCCGGCCTTCAGAACCTCTTCGCGCTCGGCCGCGCATTGCGCAAGATACTTTTGCAGCGCCCGCTCGAACTTCTCGTCGCCCGGCTCGCGCGTGCCCGCTTCCGCCGCCGCCATGAATTCGGAATTGCCGCCCAGCACGATATCCGTGCCGCGCCCCGCCATGTTGGTCGAGATCGTCACCGAGCCCAGCCGCCCGGCCTGCGCCACGATCTCCGCCTCGCGCTCGTGGTTCTTCGCGTTGAGCACATGATGGGGTATTCCGGTGCGCTTGAGCTGGTTCGCCACCCGCTCCGACTTCTCGATCGATACGGTTCCCACCAGCACCGGCTGCCCGCGCTCGTGACAATCCCGTATCTCCTCGATCACCGCGTCGAACTTTTCCTCTTCGGTCTTGAAGACCATGTCATGATGGTCGAGGCGGATCATCGGCTGGTTGGTCGGCACGACCACCACGTCGAGTCCGTAAATCTCCCGGAACTCGACCGATTCGGTGTCGGCGGTTCCGGTCATCCCCGCAAGCTTCTTGTACATCCGGAAATAATTCTGGAACGTGATCGTCGCGAGCGTCTGATTCTCGGACTCGATCTTGACGCCTTCCTTCGCCTCGACCGCCTGATGGAGTCCGTCGCTCCAGCGCCGCCCCGGCATCAGCCGCCCCGTGAACTCGTCCACGATCACGACCTCGCCGTCCTTCACCACGTAGTCCACGTCGCGCTTGAACAGCGTATGCGCCCGCAGCCCCTGGCTCACATGATGGACCAGCAGGATATTGCGCGCATCGTAGAGATTCTCGACTCCGAGGAGCTGTTCGACCCGCTCGACTCCCTCTTCGGTCATCGAGACCGTGCGCAGCTTCTCGTCGACCGTGTAATGCTCCTCCGCCTTGAGGCGCGGAATCACCCGGTCGACCACGTAGTAGGTGTCGGTCGATTCTTCGGAGGCGCCCGAGATGATGAGCGGCGTGCGCGCTTCGTCGATCAGAATCGAGTCCACTTCGTCGACGATCGCGAAGTTATGCGCGCGCTGGACATAATCATCCAGGCTGAACTTCATGTTGTCGCGCAGATAGTCGAAACCGAATTCGTTGTTCTGGCCGTAGACGATATCGCAGGCGTAGGCGTCCTTGCGCTCGGCATCCGAAACGCCGTGGACGATCACGCCCACGCTCAAGCCCAAAAAGCGATACACCCGGCCCATCCATTCCGAGTCGCGCCGCGCAAGGTAGTCGTTGACCGTCACGATATGGACGCCGCGCCCCTCGAGCGCGTTGAGCACCGCGGGCAGCGTCGCCACCAGGGTCTTGCCCTCGCCGGTCTTCATCTCCGCGATCCGCCCCCGATGAAGCACCCATCCGCCAATTAGCTGAACGTCGAAATGGCGTTGGCCAAGCGTGCGTTTCGCGGCCTCGCGCACGATCGCGAAGACCTCGGGCATCGCGTCCTCGAGCGCGCCCACGCGCTCTTCCTTGTCTTCGATCACACTGATCTTCGCCTTCCATCCGGCGATTCGCTCGCGCAGCCGATCATCGGTCTCAGCCGAAATTTCCGGCTCGAGACGGTTGATCTCCGCGACCAGCGGCTTGATCCGCTTGATCTCACGATCGTTTTTGGAACCGAAAACCTTGCGCGCAACTGTATTCAGGGCTGATGCCATATTTTCCGAACCATCATAGGGCGCGCGCAACCCCGTGGGGCCTTCTCGCGCGCAACCGATTCATTTTACATCAGATGGGAGATCTTTTCAGCGCTCGATCCTGACCGCCGATTCCACCTGCGGACCGATAAACCGCCGCCCGACCCGCACGAACCGCTCGGGCGCCTCGGTCACGAAGAAGCTCTGCCCGCCCCGCCCCTCGCGCCGCGCAAGCCCCAGCGCCGCCAGCCGCTCGCGCACCGCCTCGGCCGTCGCGACCGCCGAATCGACGATCCTGACGCGCGCCCCCAGCACCCGCCTGAAGAGCCCGCTCAAGAGCGGATAGTGTGTGCATCCGAGCAGCAGCGTGTCGATTCCGCTGGCCTTCAAACTTTCGAGGTAGTGCGCAACCGTGCGCTCGGCAATTTCACCCTCGGTCCATCCCTCTTCGACCAGCGGCACCAGCAACGGACAGGCGCGGGTGTAGATTTCCACTCCGGGCCGGAGCCGCTGGATCGTGCGCGTATAGGCGCCCGAACCGATCGTCGCCTCGGTGCCGATAACGCCGATCTTGCCCGACCGCGACGCCGCGATCGCCGCGCGCGCGCCCGGCTCGATCACGCCGATCACCGGCACCACGGTGTCGCGCGCAATCTCGTCGAGCGCCACGGCGCTCGAGGTGTTGCACGCCACCACCAGCATCTTGATTCCCTTGGCGAGCAGAAAATGGGTGTTCTCGCGCGAGTACCGGACGATCACCTCGCTGGTCTTGGTGCCGTACGGAAGCCGCGCCGTGTCGCCCAGGTAGACGAAGTCCTCGTGCGGCAGCAGTTCGGAGAGCGCGCGCAGCACCGTCAATCCGCCGATCCCCGAATCGAAGACGCCGATCGGACGGCCTCGGATATCGGCCGCGGCCGATATCCGCGGCCGTCCGACCCGGCCGTTGTTGCGCGCCGCCGCCCTCAACGTCCCGTCAGCGCGGCGCCGATCGCCGCCGGCCCCGGCGCCGCCGCACCGAAGACCCGCCGATACGCGCTTGCCGTCTCCATGCACAGGTAGCGCGCAATCGCGGGGTTCGCCGCCGCGATTCGCCGCTCCAGCGCCCGCATCAGTCCAAGCCGTAGCGGCGCAAACGCGCGATAGCGCCCATCGGGCGCCATCACCTCCTCGCCGCACAGCATCGGATCGTCCGGATTACGCCGCCGCGCCTCCCGCCGCAATCCCGGCGTCATCCGCAATCCACCCAGGCTGATGAACGAGATTTTTTCCGGCGCGACGATACTGAACAGATGGTCGAGCAGTTCGAGATATTCGCCCTCGGCAGTTGGATACGCAATCACCGGGTCAAGATGGAATCCGACCTTGTAGCCCGCGTCGAGCACGCGGCGAGCGGCATCAATCCGCGCTCCGGGCGACGTCGTCCGCTTCTCGGACGAAAGAAAGACCCGCTCGGGCGACAGCGTCCATGAAACGATCGTGCGCCCGCGCGGGTCGATACCGAGCAGATTTTCGATCTCGTCGGTCTTGGTCTTAAGCTCGAGCGTCAGGTTGTCGCGCCGGCCGAAATAATCGACCAGGTCGCGGCTCAGACCGGTCAGCCGGTCGAACGCGAGCGAATCGGCCAACTCGCCGGTCCCGACCCGGAACGAGCGGCCGGACGCGCGCCGCGCGAGCCGGTCAAGCTCGTCGAAGCATTCGGGGTAGTTCGCATAGACCTGAAAGCCTGGGTTGTCGGCGACGTATTCCTGAAGGAAGCAGTAGCTGCAATCCATCGGGCAGTTCGACGCGAGGACCATGACCAGGTAGCCGCAGCATGCGAACTCGGACGATCCGGCCGGACATCCCATCAGGAACGGGCTCCGCCGCCGCATAACAACCATCCGCCGCTTGCCGGCGCCGAACGGGTCCGCGAGGCCCGATTCGGGACGCGCGGCGGTCCGACCGTCCGTCACGAACTCGATTGGAACTCCGGGCGCGACGCGGGCGATCACGCGCGCAGCCAGTTCGCTCGCGCGGCAGTCCTCTTCAATCACGACCTTATCGAGTTCAAAATTCATCGCCACCTAATATTCCGACAATCCGCTTAAGCCCCGTCATATTCTTAACCAACGCATCGATCGAATCATCGAGTTCGCTCGCGCTACGCACCCGCATCTCGATTCGGAGTTCATCGGACTCGAGACTGGACGGCGCCGACACAGCTATCTGCGCCGGCAAACCGAGCCGCGCGATCTCCTCTGTCAGCCGCTCGCGCAGACGCGCAAGCCGCGGAAAGCGGACCGTCCGCACCTCATCGAGGAAGGCCTGGGCGCGCGCGGGGCCGGAGCCGGGCCCCTCAAGTATCCGCTGCAATGCCGGCCGGGCAAGCACTCGAGCAATCGTCCCGCGATCGACCGCCGCTAGCTCTGCCAGCATCTCGAACGCGGTGCGGAACTGCCCGGTCCTCATCCGCAGCCGCTTCGCCAGATCCAGCATCACCGCGGCGCTCTCGCCGTCAAGCGCAAGCCAGCTATCGAGGCCGGGCTGATCGAGGCGTCGCTCGGCCGCCCACGCGCGAATTTCACCCTCGATTGATTTCTCCGGAGTTTCGCTCATGACGATGCCGTGTCCGCCGATCGCGTTTCGGCACCGCCGTCGCGCAGCCACTCGCGCATCCGCGCGATTGCCGACCGCAGCGTCTCGTCCGGCGCGCAACGCCACCGCGCGATCGCCGCAGCGCCCGTATCGAGGAAAAACCGCGCTCGGTCGCGATCTCCGCGCCGCGCGAGCCCCTTGGCGAAAATCGCGCATTTTTCCGCCATCACCTCGACGACCGCATCGCGGCGCGGATCGTCGAAATCCCAGGCGGCCAGCAGCTTTGCGAGCGCGAGAATCCTGAAGCGGTCGAGCGCCGGGGTGGTCGCCGAGAGCTGGCCCGGATGGCCCGCACGGCGGATTACGAGCGGTTTTTCGAGCAGACCCGCCTGATTGCGGAGCAGTATTCGCAGCCAGAGGTCGTAGTCCTCGCAGGCGGTCATCTCCTCGTCGAAGCCGCCGCTTTCGAGAAAGAGCGCGCGACGCATCATCACGGCCGAGGGACTTATGAGGCAGGTGCGAAGCGAATCGAAAAAGATGTCGCCAGCGCGCTTGCGATTACGGATTCCGGCGTTGATCCGCCGGCCGGTGCGCATCCAGATTTCCTCGGTCTGGCAAATCGCGCAATCGGGCCGCGCGCGCATGAACGCGAGCTGGCAGGCGAGTTTGCCGGGGCTCCATAGATCGTCGGAATCAAGAAACGCAACCATCGGCGCGCGCGCCATCGCGGCGCCCATGTTGCGCGCGGCCGCAACGCCGCGATTTCGCGTGGCGGCTAGCCGCATCCGCCCGCCGCTGATCTCCGCCCGGCGCGCAAGCTCATCGCCGGTCGCGTCGGTCGATCCGTCGTCGACGACTATCAACTCGAAGTCGGCGCCACGCTGCGCCAGCACGGATTCGATCGCTTCGCCGACCATCACGCGGCGATTCCAGGTCGGGATCACGACCGACACCTCGGGAGTCAATGCTCCATTCTCCGGCCGGTCCCCGCCGCTACGGCGCCCGCCTCGAGCGCCCGGCGATGACTCTGGCCCGTGAACGTCATTATCCTGCGCCGCAACTCTTCTATTCCGTCGCCCTTGAGCGCCGAGCACAGTATCGGATCGCGCCCCAGCGGGGCGAGGCTCGCGAGAACGCGCGCATAGTCCGACCGGCGAAGCTTGTCGCACTTGGTACCGATCGGGATGACTTCGACGCCCCGATCGCGCGCCGCCTGCGCCATCGCGATCTCCTCGCGCTCGGCGCCGCGGCGCGCATCGACGAGGATTACCAGCGCACCCAGATCGGCGCGCAGCGTGAGATAGTCGTCGATAAGCACGGCCAGTCCGGCCGCCATCGCATGCGGCATCCGGGCATAGCCGAAACCTGGCAGATCGACAATTGCGAGCCTTTCACCGATCGAAAAAAAATTCAGCGATCGCGTGCGGCCGGGCGTCTTCGACGTTCGCGCCAGTCCCTTGGCCGCCGCCAGCGAGTTGATCAGGGAGCTCTTGCCGACGTTCGAACGCCCGGCGATCGCAACCTCGATCCTCGCCCACTTGGGAAATCCATCGGGCGCGAAGGCCGAAGTGACGAAGGTGGCGTTGAGTTTCATCGCGCAGTCTCAAAGCTTCAGCCGCAATTTTGATCTCAGGTTACTGCAGAAATATTCGATCACTAGCCGTGGCGATTCCTGACTCAGCGCGCAAACGTACCGATCAGTTCAGCCGATCCGATTACACGCCCAACGCTCGCCGTTTTGACGTCGATTGCCGTGGCTCCTGATGCAAGCGGCAAGGCGGAGTCGAGCGCCATCAGATCGAAGTGGTAGTGATGGACCGGTCCGGCTGGCGGACAAGGTCCAGTGTATCCGACGTTGTTCCGGCCGTTGACGCCCTGAAGTGCGCCATTTACGAGCCTTGGAGAGAGTGGCTGCCCGGCACTCAATGTGTCGGTCGAAGCTGGAATGTTAAAGATCACCCAATGGACGAAGCTTCCGCTGGGTGCGTCGGGATCTTCGATGATAAGAGCGAAGGTCTTGGTGGCGGCCGGCGCGCCACGCCATTGCAGCGGAGGTGATACGTTGCTCTCGCCGTCGGCACCCCGGCAGGTATATTGGGGCGGGATCGGGCCTGCCGGAGCAAAGGCGGAACTGCTGAGCCTGAACCTCGGGCTCTGTGCCGAGGCGAAGCTCGGGAGTATCAGGGCGAAAAGAATCACAAGTAACGATGATGAAACGACTCTGTTCATCGGCCACATCCATTTACGTACGTTTGTGTGTAATTTTATCACGATTTGAAAAACAGCGCTGAGCGTGGATTCTTCGAGTGAATCGACTGGAATTATTTTGCGGGTCATAACATGCGGAAAGTCTTACTCTCGTTTGTACACTCTGCTCCAGTTGCGATTAAGAGAGCTTTAAGGTAGCATCCATTTGCACGTTGGAGTATCTTGCGCTTTCGTGAGTGTTGTTGAGCAGCCTCGAAATATCTGGGATTGGAGAACAAATGGCGACAGAAACCAAATACAACCTTCCCCGGGTGATGACCGTGAAGGAGCTTTCGTCCTATCTTCGCGTTCATCCATCCACAATTTACAAGCTTCTGCGGCGTGGTGAATTGCCGGGTTTTCGCATCGGTACCGATTGGCGCTTCAATGCGGAAGTTATTGACCGATGGTGTCTTGAGCGCAATTTGAGAGCCGAGAGTGAAGGATCGCGCAATAATTAGCATCAACCTGAGGTCTCCGACACGCTGGAGGCCTCAGGTTTACGCTTGCCGCTTTCTCTAGGGCGAAATCTCCCTTTATTAAGTCTGATCGCGTTAGCGCGCTGATCCGATAGATGACTGTGCTCGCGTTCGTTGGCCATCGCGGCCTCCTGGAATTTTCTCGTGTTTCATGATCTCGATGCGATCAGCCGACGCGGCCGAGCATCACTCCGACGATTAGTCCCACCAACACGTAGGCCGTAAAGACTACGAACTTGCCGTCGCCCTCCCTGACGAAGAGCAAAAAGCAGAAGGCTACGCGCGCGAGCGGCACCAGGGTCAGCGCGATAAGGCCGAGCGTCATGATGCTGTGGGGATCGCCCTTGAGCCCCTGCGCCATAAGCTTCGACACCGAGGCGACGCGCTCAGAGATGCCATGGGTCTGCAACAGGTGAAAGCGCATGGTGATGTAACCCGGAGTAAACCAGGCAGCGCTGAGCAGGCCAATTGTCAGGAGGATGGCGGCGACAATTAGAATCGTCCGCAGGAGGATCGGGGTCCAGACTCTTAGAATTCGCTCTTCATCGGCTGAGGTCGTAGATTCCATAAGGCTATATTCCGTTTACCGCGCGCCAACCCATCTCAACCGCGATCAGGATGAGGATAATGACGAATATCATGCGCAGCGCCTGAACATTCATGTGCGGGAGCGCGCGGCTGCCGGCGAGCGCGCCAGCGGTGACGCCGAGCGCAACGGGCGCCGCGATAACGGCGGCGACATCGCCGCGGGCAAGGAAGACCAGGGCGCCGGCGCCGGCGGTGACTCCGATCATGAAATTGCTGGTGGCGCTCGATACTTTGAGGGGTAGATGCATGATGTAGTCCATCGCCATGACCTTGAGCGCGCCTGAGCCGATGCCGAGAAGGCCGGACATAAGGCCCGCAACCACCATCAGCGCGGCGCCGCCGGGCACATTGATCACGCCGTAGTTGCCCGACTCGCCACTATCGGCAGGCATCTCACCGCCCAGGCCGAGCCATTCGGCGAGACGGTCGCTCTGCTCGACGATACCGGAGCCGTGCTTACGGATCGTGAAATAGGCGGACTGGAGCATCATGAGCGCAAAGAGCAGCTCGAGGACGCGTGACGGAATAACGCCAGCCAGGTAGGCGCCAGTGACCGCGCCGGTGACGGTCGCGCATTCAAGCACCATCGCGACCCGAAGATTGGTCCATCCGTCGCGCACGAACGCGACGCTGGCGCCGGCGCTGGTCGCGACGACCGAGATAAGGCTAGCGCCAACCGCGACCTGCATCGGAACGTGGGCGAAAATGAGCAGGGCGGGCACGATAAAGACGCCGCCGCCGAGCCCGGAGATGGCGCCAACGAAACCCGCGACAAGGGCCAGCAGCAGCAATCCACCAAGTATCGTCAACATCTACAGAATTTTCGCCTTTCCCGCCGGAATGCGCCGACCACGAGCTGAGCGAGGAGCACAAGGCCCGCGCTCTGCCGCCCGTAAGAGTATAGCGGTGCGGGCTTCGGAACCGCATCCGATCGAAAAGTCGGCAGCCGTTTCACGTTATACAGGACGCAAGGGATAGAGTTCGAGCGGAAAATTCGGGCTGGCGCGCAGCCCGCGTTCCATCTCGTCAGTGAGGTCGCGCACGGCGATCAATGGTTGAGTGGCGCGCCAGACCGGGCTTCCCACGACCAGATAATCGGCGCCAGCACGTACCGCCTCGGCGGCGCCGAGCCAGGTCTCGGCGGACCGCCAACCTGGGCCGCGGCCGAGGCCGGAGCTGATTATCGTGAACCGGCGGCCGCATTCGGCGCGCACGCGCGCAGTTTCGCGCGGCGAGGTGATAACGCCGTCGAGCGCTGCGTCGGCGGCGAGGCGGGCCAAATGGGCGACGCACCGGTGAAGCTCGACGGCGCCGGGACGCGCGGGGGCGACGCTCGCGAGCATCGCCACCGCGACCATCAGCGGGCGGCGGCGTCCCTCGGCACGGCAGACCCGAGTCACTTCGGCGCGCACGCGATCGATGGCGTCGAGGCCGCTTGGCAGATGAAGGTCGAACATCTTGACGCCGAGGCGGGTCGCCTCGATGGCCGCCCGGGCGAGGACGGGGGCGGCATCGTGGAATTTCAGATCGAGGAAGACTTCGCCGCCGCGCCTCTTTATTTCACGGACGAAATCGGGGCCGCCGGTCAGATAGAGTGACTTTCCGACCTTGAACATTCCGACCACGCGGGCGAGTTCGTCGACCAGGGCGAGCGCCTCGCGCGGAGTGCCGAGGTCGAGCGACACGATGAGGCGTTCACGCAGGGAGCCGCGACGGATGAGGCTTGAAAAGGGCCAGTTCTGGGTCATGACGTCACACGCTGTCCGCAAGGAATGATCTTTCGAAGCTCTGGCCAGCGGCTAACTGTTAATGAACGCAAGTTAGATAACCCATACGATCACGCGACGCGACAATACCAATCAATTGCTGGCGGATGGAGAGGATGTCAAGGCGCGCGCACGGGCGTTGGTTCGAGGGCGGTCTTTTGTCAAGAGGATGTCAAGGCGCGCGCACGGGCGTTGGTTCGAGGGCGGTCTTTTGTCAACAGGGGCCCGCGAGCATGACCGCGTTGAGGGAAAATCGGCCATGCTTCGTCGAGAGCGGGTGAACTTGGAACAATCAGGCGGCGTGGGCGATCTGGTTCGGTTCCGGGGCGACGGCGGTCTTTGGCGCATCGAGGCGTTGGCCGGTTCTGGGCAGGAGCCGGGCCGAGTTGAGAATGAAGGTCAGCTCGGACGCGACATGGATGAAGGCTGCGAAGGGCGGATTGAGGAGGCCAGCCGCGGCAAGCGCGATGCCGATAAAATCGACCGCGACGGTGCCGAAGAAGTTCTGCCAGATGATCCGGCGCGTCCATCGCGCGAGCCCAAGCGTCTCGGTGAACTTCAACAGGTCGTTGCCGAGCAACACCACATCCGCGCTTTCGCGGGCGACGTCGGTGCCCGAGCCCATCGCGACGCCGACGCTCGCTTCGGCCAGCGCGGGGGCATCGTTGATGCCGTCGCCGACCATCGCCACGGTGCGGCCGGATGCCACGAGGCTTTTGATTCGCGCGAGCTTCATTTCGGGTAGCAGGCCGGCTTCGACTTCGGTGATTCCGAGCGTGCGGGCGACCGTCTCGGCGACAGGTTGAGTATCGCCCGTCAGCAGAACGGTGCGGATGCGCATCCGCTTGAGGGTCTCGATAGCGCGGCGCGCCTCGGGACGGACGGTGTCGGCGACGATAACAGCGCCAATCATTTTGCCGTCGCGCGCAACGAGGACTTCGGAGGCGGTAGGATGATCGGAGGCTGCGAATCGGCCGGCGCTGATTCCGTGCTCGATCATCAGGGCTCGATTACCGACGACGATCGAGGCACCGTTGACGAGGGCTCGGATGCCGCGGCCCGGTTGATAATCGAATCGATCGGGTTCGGTAAGATTGCGGCCCTGGGCGAGCGCGTGCGCGACGATCGCCTTGCCGAGCGGATGCTCGGAGCGCATCTCCGCCGATGCGGCAGCTTCGAGGACCTCGCCCTCGGCGACGCCCGCGATCGGAACGACCGCCTGAACTGCAGTCCGGCCGAAGGTGAGAGTGCCGGTCTTGTCGAGGACGACGGTATCGACTGTGCCCAGGGTTTCGAGAAAGAGGCCGCCCTTGATGATCGCGCCGAGACGCGCGGCGCGCCCGATACCGCCGAGGATTGCCAGCGGCGTTCCGGCCGCGATGCCGCAGGCGCCGGCGACGATTATCACGGAGATGGTCGAGCGGGCGTCGCGGGTAATGATAAACGTGATCACGGCGGCGGTGAGCGCGAAGTAGACCAGATATCCGGCGAGGCGGTCGGCCAGATTCTGGATCGGCGCGCGCGAGCGTTCGGCATTCTCGACCGCTTCGATGATCCTGCCGTAGCTGGTATCGCGGCCGATGCGATCGACACGGATTTCAAGTGCGCCGGATTGGTTGATGGTCCCGGCGAAGACGGCTCGGCCCGGTATTTTTTCGACCGGCATCGACTCGCCGGTGATGCGCGACTGATCGACGAAGGAATGGCCGCCGGTCACGACTCCGTCCACCGGGATCAGGGCGCCGGGATCGACGAATACTGAATGACCGGGACGCATCTCGCCGATGGAGGCCTGACGAAGACCGCCTTCGCCGCGAACGGTGACTGAGCGCGGAAGAAACTCGAGGAGATCGCGGATGGCGCGGCGGCCGTGCGAGACGGTCATGTCCTCGAGCACTTCGGCGACGAGGACGAAGAGCGTGATGATGAGCGCGGTGAAGAACTGGGAGATGGCGGCGGCGGCGACGATCGCGATGCTCATGGAAAGCTCCATGGTCATCCGGCGGGCGGCGGCGTTTTCGGCGGCCTCCTTGAAGATGGGCCATCCGCCGATCAGGACGCCGAGCACGCCGATCAGGCTGATGGCATGAAAGGGCTCCCAGAGATGGAACCATGCGACGGCCGCGGCGAGCGCGACAAACATGATCCGCGCTGCCTCGGTCCAGCCGAAGACATGGCCGCTTTCGTGATCCGCGGCGGCCGGAGCGGCCGTCCGCGCTTGGGCCTGATCGACCAGAGTCGGAGTTTCGATTCGCTCACGTTGATCCAATGACGGGCTCCCGTCTACTTCAGATATGCCTGAACAATCTCGATCAGCTCTTCGGCGCCTTTGGCGCGAGAGCCGCGTTCACGATCCGGATCGACGACATGCATCCGGATGTGATCCTCGATAATTTCCGCCATCAGGCTTTTCATTGCTCCACGCGCTGCGGCGACCAGATGGAGCACGTCCGCGCAGCCGCGCTCTTCCTCCACCGCGCGCTCAAGCGCCTCGACCTGACCGCGAACACGCCGAACCCTGTTTAAGAGTTTGGTCTTCTCTTTGACGGTATGGGCCATTTCGACTGGGCACCTCTATACCCTGCAGGGTATAGTAATACGCTGTCGAAGTGCTGATGTCCAGCCGCAGGGCGCAGCATCTGCGTGATTCGGAAGATACCCTAGCCGGTATTGTATTCAACGATTTACAGATGGCGGCTGCGCTGATAGCCTTTGGGCCGCGTTAGCGACCGAGCCGGAAGGCTGGTGCGCCGATCTCCGATGCGTCGATCGCCGATCGCGAACTCTCTTTTCACACGTGGAGGATGAAAAATGAACGGATCCATCGCTCGGCCGAATAGCCATCGCCCGTTAAGGAGCGCCGAAGGAGACAGCCATGCTGGCGATGAAGTGGGTCATAAACGAAAAGGGTCGCTTGGCGGCCTGCTGGATTAACCACGGCCTTGAAAGTTCTGTCGACACCTTCCGAGTGCTGCCGGGCAGCGCGCCGTTTCGGGCCCGCGTTCGGAGGTCGAAGCCAGGCCTGATCCGTCCGTGGGATGCGCTCCGGACCCTCGTGTGTTCCCGCCTGACGTGGCCCACGACCCCGACCTTCCAGGTCACCTGGGGCGTTGGGGCAGTGTTGCCAGTCTATCAATGGGATTTCCCACAGACCGTCGGGCCAATATTCACCGTCACGTTCTACTTCAACGGCAAATATGGCCGGCGCGGCGATTAGGCGGCGCTAAATTATCGCGCCGAGTCTCAGTAGCGAAGGGTCAGCGGCGGAAGAGCGCGGATTCGCCAATCGGGAGGCCGAGGCCGTAGCGACGGAGCCAATCGAGCGCGACCTGGGACGTGAGCACTTTGATCCATTCGCGATTGCCGCGCATCTGATAGCGGCGCGAAGCCGTCACGCCGCCGGCGCCGACCAGGGCGATGCAGACGGTGCCGACGGGATGTTCGGGGGTGCCGCCGTCGGGGCCGGCCACGCCAGAGGTTGCGATTGCGACATCGGCGCCGGCGCGGTCGCGCGCACCAGCGGCCATCTCGAGCACGCATTGCTCGCTCACGGCGCCATGCTGCTTGAGGGTCGCCGCGCTGACGCCGAGGATGCTCGCTTTGAGGTCGTTCGAGTAGGTGACGAAATCGCCCATGAAGAAGCGCGAGCTGCCGGCGACGTTGGTCAGGCGATGGCCGATGAGGCCGCCGGTGCATGACTCGGCGACGGCGAGCTTGATGTTTCGGTCGGTCAGGATTTTGCCAACGACTTCCTCCATCGAGGCGTCGCCCTCGGCATAGACGTACTGGGAGATTTTGGCGCGCACGCGGGCGGCGAGCTCTTCGAGCTTCGCTTCGGCCTCGCCGGGTTTGCCCTCGACGGTGAGGCGCAGTGAGATTTGCGGGAAGCTCGCACGGAAGGCGACGCGAGCCTCGTCGGGGCGGATGAGGCCGGCGACCTCCTCGTCGAGTCCCGATTCGGTAAGGCCGAAGGTCTGGAAGATGCGCACGGCGAAAATCGTATCGCTGCCGCGATTGCGCTTGAGCCACGGGATTACGGTGTCCTCCATCATCGGCTTCATCTCGCGCGGGACGCCGGGCAGCACGACGAGATGGGCGGTGTGGCCCTTGACCTGCGGCACGGCCATCATGAAGCCGGGCGCGGTGCCGAGCGGATTTTGGATGATCGTCGCGGTCTCGGGGAAGAGCGCCTGCTTGAGATTGTTTTCAGGCATCACGCGGTTGACCTGCGAGAAGATGCGGCGCATGTGCTCGATGCTGGCCTCGTCGCTCCAGAGTTTTTTGCCGGTGATGCGAGCGATGGTCTCGGTGGTGAGGTCGTCGGCAGTGGGGCCGATTCCGCCGGTCGAGACGACAACATCGCCGAGTTCCATCGCGGTGCGCCAGGCCCATTCGAGGCGTTCGGGGACATCGCCGACGGTGATGACGGCGACCAGATCGAGGCCGACCTCGGAGAGCTTGTCGGCAAGATAGTTAGAGTTGCTGTCGAGCACGCGGCCGGTGGTGAGTTCGTCGCCGGTGGAGAGAATAACCGCTCGCTGGATCATCGTGTGGCTCCTTGAATCTGGTCGCTGGTCTGGATGCGCTGCGGGCCGTGCGTGCTCACAGGCGCACCAGCATCACGAGCGCGTGCAGCACGAGGTTTGCGTATATGGCCGATGAAAGATCGTCAAGCATCACGCCCAGACCGCCGCGCATATGGCGGTCAATATAGCGCGCAGGCTGGGGCTTGAGCACGTCGAAGAAGCGAAAGAGGGCGAAGCCGGCGATGAGCGCCGGGAAGCGGGCGGGATTAAGGAACATGGTCACGGCCATCCCAACGATCTCATCAATTACGATATGGGAGCTGTCATGCTGGCGGAGAATCTTCTCGGCCTCGCCAGCAACCCAGCATCCGAGGATAAAGAGCGCCGCGATGGCGCCGGCGGCGAGAATCGGCGAGCGCCGCTCAAGCGGGAGCGTCACGCCCCATGCGAGGACGAGTCCGACGAGCGAGCCGGCGGTGCCGGGCGCGAAGGGCGAGAAGCCGGAGCCGAATCCGGTCGCGAGGATCAGGATGGCGGCGCGAACCGGGCCCAGATGCTCGGGCGCCCGCTGCATTTCGTCGCGAGAGGCTTCGGGCGAGGCTGCGCAAGTGCGACTGGTCATGAGCGGCGTTGCCGGGTGCTACGCAACATCGCTAATCGGGCCGCACGGGCATCGCGGGTTCGTCAGCCTCGACTTCAACCGCGTTGACACCCTCGACCTGGCGGGCGACGCTGAGGGCGAGCGCATCCCAGGGCGGAACGAGGCCGGGGCCTTTGACGCGCACTGTACCGAGGTCGCATTGGACATCGATCGGCGCGAGGCCAAGCTTGGGATGGGAATGGCAGGCGGCGCGGACCTGGGCGGCGACGGCGGTATCGCGCATATGCTGCCATTGCTCTGGGGTCACGCGCGCGTCGATCTGGAGGGCGGTGTCGGCGAGCATCCGGGCCAGCAGGTCGAGCGGCGCGCCGTACCCGTTGATTACGAGATCGAAGGCGGCGGGGTCTTCGATATCGACGTTCAGGAGAGTCTGGATACGGGCGCGCACCTCGCGGTCGTAATCACGGACGCGGCGCTGGCCGGCGACGAGTGCGAGCTTCTCGTCCTCGCACACGCGCTTTACGCGGTCGTCGAACGGACCGACCGTCCGCACGCGAAGACCGCATCCAAGCGGCGGCAGGATAACGCCGGCGGAGCGTCCGACGACGACGAGATCATCGAGGGCCATCTCACGCAGCAGCGTGGCGCGGAAGAATGAGATGAAGCGCACGCTCTCGGTCTTGAGGCGCGACCAGAAGTGCGGCTGGCGTTCGTCGACCACGACGAGTTGCTCGGGCGTGACGGCATAGCGATGCGAGGTTTCGGCGATCACGTCCTCGCTGCTCATGAATCGGTAGCCGAGTTGCGTGGCGGCGAGTCGTCCGAGTTCTATTCCGCGGCTGCCGAGCTGCTGAGTGACTGCTATGATTGCCATCCTTACCCCCGCGCCCGTTGCCGGGCGTCCCCTGGGCGAATCTTAAGTCTGTGCATCGTTAGTGGCAAACTTAAGAAATCGAAGCGCGGATCGGGACGGGCGGCGATTGGCGACGGCGGCAAGGCTTCAAGGCGGCACACAGGCGGAGCGAAAGAACGGGAACGATGGCGAAATCAAAGGGCGGGACACGTATCGGCACGGCGAAGATCGATCCGAATCCGGTACGCGGCGACATGACGGCGGCGGAGCTGATCGATAACGCCTTTCTGGCTTACAACGGACGGCGGCTGCGCGAGGCATGCCGAGTCTTCACCGAGCGGATGCTGGAGCCCGACGTGGTGGTCGGGATGAGTATCACCGGGGCGTTGACCCCGGCGGGGCTTGGGATGTCGTGCCTGATACCGCTCATCCAGAACGGCTTCGTGGACTGGATCGTCTCGACCGGGGCGAATCTCTATCACGACACGCATTTCGGCCTGGGACTCGAGATGTTCCAGGGATCGGCCGAGGCGGACGATGTCGCGCTGCGCAAAGAGGGCGTAGTCCGAATCTACGACATCTTCTTCGATTACCGGGTGCTGCTTTCGACCGACGCCTTTTTTCGCGAAGTCGCGCGCCACGATGAATTCCAGCATCCGATGAGCAGCGCGGAGTTTCACTTTCGCGCGGGCCGCTACGTCGCGGAGCGCGAGCGGGTGCTCAAGCAGCGGCGGCGATCGCTGCTGGCGGCGGCGTGGGAATGCGCCGTGCCGGTTTACACGTCGTCGCCGGGCGACTCGTCGATCGGGATGAACCTCGCGCTGCTGGAGATGGAGGGCTACAAGCTTAGGATCGATCCGCTGACGGACGTGAACGAGACGGCGGCGATCGTCTATGGGGCAAAGAAGTCGGGGGGCAAGAGCGCGGTGTTTATCCTGGGCGGCGGATCGCCCAAGAATTTCGTGCTGCAGACCGAGCCGCAAATCCAGGAAGTGATGGGAGTTGCGGAGAACGGGCACGACTTCTTTCTGCAGGTGACCGACGCGCGTCCGGATACGGGCGGACTCTCGGGCGCGACGCCGTCGGAGGCGGTGAGCTGGGGCAAGATCGATCCGGATCGGCTGCCGGACTCGGTGGTATGTTACGTCGACAGCACGGTCGCGCTGCCGCTGATCACGGCGTATGCGCTGGCCCGGCGCAAGCCGCGCCAGCTCAGGCGGCTTTACGAGGAGCGCGAGCGATTATTAGGCGAACTCGGAACGGCTTACGAAAAGGTGCGGCGGCGAAGACTTAAGCGCGGCGAATCCTAAGCGGCGAAAATCACAAGAGCAAAGGACGCGGAATCAGAATGCGGGATGGCAAACAGGAAGGCGGCGCGGCGGAGGGCGGAGAACTGGCGCGGGAACTCGAATCGGCGCGCGAAGCGGCAGTGGTCGTGGGCGCGGTGCTCGAGCGCCATTACAACGAGCGCGGCTTCGAGGTCGGATCGAAAGGGCGCAACAATCCGGTCACGTCGGCGGACCTCGAGGCCGACGCGGCGCTGAAGGATCGTCTGCGGAGCGCCTTTCCGGACTACGGATGGCTTTCCGAAGAGACCGGCGACGACGGCGAGCGGCTCAAGTATCGGCGGGTGTGGATCGTCGATCCGCTCGACGGCACTAAGGAATTTATCAAGGGAATTCCGGAGTTCGTGGTTTCGATCGCGCTGGCCGAGGACGGAGTGCCGGTGCTCGGGGTCACGTACAATCCGATGAAGCGCGAGCTTTTCTGGGCGACGCGCGGGCATGGATGCCATCTCGATTCGGCGCCGGTGCGCGTAGCGCAGAGGCTCGAACTCGAGGGCGCGGTGGTACTCGCGAGCCGCAGCGAAACGGCGCGCGGCGAATGGAAATCGTTTCAGGACAAGGTCATCGTGCGGCCGATGGGCAGCGTCGCGTACAAGCTCGCGCTGGTGGCGGCGGGGCAAGCCGACGCGACTTTCACCTTGACGCCCAAGAGCGAATGGGACGTGGCGTCGGGCGTGGCCCTGGTGATGGAAGCCGGGGGCATCGTGACCGACCTCACAGGCGCGCCGCTCAAGTTCAATCAGCGCAAGGTGAAACTCGAAGGGATGATCGCGGCGGGACCGGCGCTGCACGCCGAACTGAGCCGACTGATCGCCCACTGACGAGACCGCTCAATTCGACGGCATTGACACCGCGAGGCGACGGCCGGCGCTAGAACTTCTGGTCGCCGCTGCCCCACGCGAAATAGATGATCATGCCGATCGCATAGACGGCGGCCGCCATGTAGAACGCCGCCGAGAACGATCCCGTCGCCTGCACGATGAAGCCGGTCGCCGCGACACCGACGATTCCGGGAACCGTGGCGAAGGTGTTCGAGAGGCCCATCAGGATTCCGGCGTAGCGCGCGCCCACGTCGAGATGGTTGACGCCGAAGCCGCCCATCCCAAGCGAGGTCGCGGCGGCCGAGAGCGTCGCGATGATCACGGCGGCGAGCGCCGTATGCGCCGAGGGCATCGCGAGCAGCGCCAGCGCGCCGCCCGCAAACGCGATTGTCTGCAAGGTCTTGCGCACCGCGGTCAGGCCGAAACCGCGCGCCTGCAGCGCGTCGGCGATCCATCCGCTGGCATTGCCGATGGCGAAGGCCGCGATATAGGGCGCCACCGCCATCAGGCCAAGGTCCTTCAGCGGAACGTTGAAGGTGTGATTGAGATAGCTCGGCAGCCAGAGCAGCAGGATATAGAAGCCGAAGTTGTTGCAGAGATGGGCGATGACGATCGCCCACACCGCTTTCTCGTGCAGGATGGGGCCCCAGGGAATCTCGGTGGCGGGTGGCAGATCGGGACGGCCCGCGTGAATCTCGGCCATTTCTTGCGTCGTGACGCCAGCGGAATCCTCGGGCGAATCGGCGGCCTTTATGTTCCAGAACACGAGCCACAGGATTCCCAACGCGCCCGAAATGTAAAAGACCGATTCCCATCCGAATTTCAGGATCAGCGGCGGCGTTCCGAGCAGGGCGATTACCGTGCCGAGCGCGACCCCGCTGAAGTGCAGCGAGATGGCGCGCGACCGCTCGCCGATTGGGGTCCAGCGGGCGGCGAGGCTGTGAATCGCGGGGAAGTTGACGCCCTCGCCCGCGCCGAGGATCACGCGCATCAGCAGCAGCAACCCGAACGAGGCGGCAGCGGCGGGCGGGGTGAAGAAGGTCGCGAGCGACCATATCGCGACTCCTGCGCCGAGCACCTTCTTGCCGCCGAAGCGATCGGCGAGCCATCCGCCGGGAAGTTGCGGAATCAGGTAGCCCCAGAAAAACGCCGAGAGCACGATGCCGCGACGGGCTTCGCTGTAGCCGTGCGCGCGTGCGAGCGGAATTATCGCGATCGAGATGTTGACGCGGTCGATGTAGCAGAGCACGGTCGAAAGCGCGAAGAGCACCACGACGGTGTATCGCCGCGGCCATCGCACGCCGCGCGCAATCGCGACATCAACTGAGGCTGCCGTCCCCATGGTGGCTAGGGCGAGCTTAGTAGCGTGACCGGCTCGATGACAAACGGAATACCCGCTTGCGCCGGGCACAACGTCGAGGGCCGCGCATCCGTGTTACCGGATACGCGGCCCTGGTTGAGGCCGGACTGATCAATCAGGAGCCGGCGCGATCATCCTTCCTATGCCTGACGCCGTCTTCGAGCGCGGCGTTCAGGGGAAGACGAACATGTCCATCAAGTCGCCGATCGCGGGCGAATTCGTCGGAATATAAGGATTCGAGGCGGTGGTCGGGTTGGGCAGAGTATCGCGGCTACGAGCCGAGATCGGGCCCAGACTCCAGTTGGTCTCGACGAACTTGTCGAACGACACGTGGTCGTAATAAGCGTGCACCACGCGGCCGCCCTTGGAGTACGGTGACACCACGAGCATCGGAATGCGGGTGCCGTCGCCGAAGAAATCGACCGGCTGCACGTAACCCGAATCATAGTATCCGCCGCCCTCGTCCACCGTGATTACGATCGCGGTGTCCTTCCAGAGGCCCGGATTCGCCTTGGTCATTTCGATAATCTTCTTGCAGAATGCTTCGAAGAGTTCGAACTTGGACGATGCCGGATGGCCGTCGAGGTATCCGTCAGGCTTCACGATCGAAACCGCCGGCAGCGTGCCGCCCTGGAGATCCGAGTAGAGCGCCTCGATCCCGCCGAGATGGGCCGCCCGCTGGGCCGCGCTGGTCATGATCTGCGTTGAGTAGAGGAACGGGTTACAGATGTTGCAGAAGACCGAATTCTCCTTGCCGCTCTGCCAGCCCTCGCCGTAGTACTTCCATGACACCTGATGATGATTGAGTAGTGTGCCAAGGTTGGGCTGAGTGCTGGGCGGAACGGTGAAGTCGGTCGGGCCGAGCGGGGCGGGAGTGCCGTCGCCGAGGTAGCCCGGGTTGTAGTTATTGACCAGGTAGTACTCTTTCGTCTCACAGGCATTGAGTACCTTGTAGGGCAGCGCCGCCAGGTATGCGTCGATGTTGCCGATACCGGGCTGGGTATCGTCGGCACAGTTTATATAGGAGCCGCCGCCGTAGCCGTCCTGAGTATACCAGTTGTTGGTATGCGGCTGGGGGTTGGGATTTTCGATCTGGTTGATCGGCGGAGTGCCCGGCGAACCATCCGGATTGGCGTAAAACATCGTGGTGCCGTAGCCGATCGCGATATGATTCGCGCCGGTGCCGCCCATGATTGCCTGATGATAGTTGTCGCTGAGCGCGTACTGATGTGCGAGCTGGGTGAAGTAGCTGACGTCGCCTTCAGCCGAGTTGTAGAAGCCCATCGAGAGCGAGCCTTCGTGAGTCGATTCATTAGTAAAGTTAGCGGGCTTCGATGCGCCATTGTTGCCAGCCCCCATGGTCACTTCGACCCATGGAAACAGGTCTGCCTGGCATCCGCTGGGATTATCCGGCGTGGCGGCTGACATATCGCAGTCGAGCTGCTGCCACATCTGGAAGAAGCGATGCACCGGGCTGCCCGTGTAATCGTTGTACGAGACGTACTTGCTGATGTCGAAGGGCCCGTCCTGGAGTCCGGAGGGAAACCGCGTATCCACCACGCCGCCCGGAAGATCTGTTCCGCCGATCAGCAACAGATCGTAGGCGCCGAGCGGAAGAGCCGGCTCGACGTCCTTGGCGGTGGCGATTTTGTTGAAGAATGGGGTGGTCGGAGCGCCGTCTGTGTTCGGCGGCACCAGCGTTGCGTAAGGCCCGATCTTCTTCGGCGAGATCGAATATGATCCGTAGTCCTCCGCCTTGTACTGTTTGGCCTGGTCAAAGTTGGGGCCGGGCGAACCGTCCGCATTGACAATGCCCTCGGACCGCAGATTCCACACAGTCTGGCCCTTGACCGGCCGGAAGGTGCCAAAGACGTGATCGAAGCTGCGGTTCTCGCCGATGATCAGGATGACATGCTTGATCGGCGTTTTGGTGTTTTCGTCGTTCGGGCCGATTCCGGCGGACGCTTGCATCAGGCCGGGGCCCACGGCCATCAGAGCGGCGCAGGTCGCGGCGACGCATCGGCGCGTCCATTTCTTCAACTCTCTGGTTCGGAATTTCATCGGATGGTCCCTCCTCTAGGACCACCCGAATGGTTAGCGCGCCGATGTTAGGCGCTGATGACGAATATTCGCAAAGCCGGAGAAGGGTTGGTTAAGACGTGTTAAGCCGTTCCGGATATGCGGTGCGGAGATTTCGCGATCGGAAAAATCTCCGCTGCCGATTTGACCCGGACCCGATCGCGCTTAATTCATGCGCGCGATGCCGGTAAGCTCGAACCCGATGGCCCGTAACGAAACCGCAAAGAAGACCGACGACGCCTATGAGCTGGTGGCGGACAACCGCAAGGCGCGCCACGACTTCTTTGTCGAGGAGGCGCTCGAATGCGGACTGGCGCTGACCGGCACTGAGGTCAAATCGCTGCGCGCCCATCGGGTTAACCTGCGCGACAGCTACGCGCGAATCAAAAACGGAGAGGCATTCCTGCAAGGCGTGCATATCGCAGCGTACGCGCCGGCCGGCCAGTTCAGCCATGCCGAGACGCGGCCGCGCAAGGTCCTGATGCATCGGCGCGAGATCGATCGATGGTGGGGACGGGCGCGCGAGCGCGGTTACTCGATCATTCCGCTGAAGATTTACTTCCGCGGCGGACGCGCCAAGGTCGAGTTGGCGCTCGCCAAAGGCAAGCATCTGTACGACAAGCGCGAGGCGCTGGCGCGCAAGGCGACGCGGCGCGAGGTCGAGCGCGAACTCAAGGGCCGTAATCGCTAGGCGGCGCCGGGCGCAGCCGCAGAAGCGCCCTGCCCGCTCATCGCGCGCAGCCGCGCTATCCGGCGGGCGAGCGGCGGATGAGTCGAGAGCAGGTTGGCGAAGAAACTCTCCTGGTCCTCATTCGCACCCTCGAGCGGATTGACGATAAACATGTGGGCGGTGCCGCGCGACGCGTCGCGCAGAGGCGATTCGGTTTCGGCGATCCGCCCGAGCGCGCGCAAGAGCGCGTTGGGATTTCGCGTGAACTCGACCGAGCCCGCGTCGGCGAGATATTCGCGCTGGCGCGATACCGCCATTGCAAGCAACTGCGAAAAGAACGGCGCCACCGCGGTCAGGATCACGATCGCCAGTCCGATAACCGCGCCGGTATCGCCACTGTTGCCTTGGCCCTGCCGTTCGCGGCGCGATCGGAAGCCCCCGCTGAACCAGGCCCATCGCCAGGCAAAGTCCGCGAGCATCGCGATACCGCCGATCAGCACCGCGATCATCATCATCGTGCGCGTATCGTAGTCCCGCACGTGCGCCATCTCATGTCCGATCACGCCCTGCATCTCTTCGCGATCCATCTGGTCGATCAGGCCCTGGGTAACGCAGATCACGGCGTGGGCGGGGTCGCGGCCGGTCGCGAAGGCATTGGGCGCGGGATCATTGATGATGTAGCCCTTAGGCACCGGCATCGCCGCCGCCGTCGCCATTTCGCGGATTACGTCGAGCACCATCTGATGTTTCGGCTCCTCATCGGGCTTGAGCGCGCGCGCGTGGACTGAGGCAAGCACGAGTGACGAGCCGCCGTAGAAGGAGGCGACCGACTGAACGCCGCCTATCAGCAGCGCGAAAAGCGTCAGAATCGGAAAGCCGACGATCGTGCCGTTGAAAAACTCGACGTTGTCGAAAAGCACGTCGAGTCCGAAGCCGAGCGCGCCGAACAGCACCACAAACACCGCGATCAAGATCGCGGTCTGACGGCGATTCTTTCGCTCGAGGATCCAGAAATCGGAATGCTGCGCAGCCATCGAACTGATTTACTCAAAGTCAGGCGCGCGGCGCGCTCATCGAAAGATCGACCTTCGGCACGGCCTGATCCTCGGGCGCTCCCTTGAAGTAGTCGGCCGGCTCAAAGCCGGTGTTGCGCGCGATCATGTTGCTGGGAAAAGTCTGGAGCCGGGTGTTGAATCTCATCACCGAGTCGTTGTACGCCTGCCGCGCAAACGCAATCTGATTTTCGGTAGTGGTCAGCTCCTCCTGCAGGCGCGCGACGTTCTGATCGGCCTTGAGTTGCGGATAATTCTCCATCACCGCGAGCAACCGTCCGATTCCGCCGGTGAGCTGGTTCTCGGCCGCAATTCTGCTGGAGGTATCAGGCGCAGCCACTGCTTTTGCACGCGCCTCGACCACCTGGGTCAGCGTATCGCGCTCGAACTGCATATATCCTTTGACAGCCTCGACCAGGTTGGGAATCAAATCGTGTCGGCGGCGCAACTGCACGTCGATTTGGCGCCATCCGTTCTGCACCTGATTTCGCAACGCGACCAGGGAATTGTAGATCAGAATTCCCCACGCGCCCACCACAATTATGACAGTGAGTAATATTGTTGGTGCAACCATCGGGTACCCCGACTCTTAAACATTTTCAGGTTTTCCCTAGTCTACCATTGTCCACCTTGAAAACGCGACGCGCCAGCGGGCCGGTCATGATTGCATGGACCGATCTGCCGGCGCGCAGGCGAGCTATTGGCGATGAGGCGCCGTGTACAGCCTCATCGCTGTCGCTGTTCAGTTGTTCGCGAAATTGATCTTGATCCGGGTCGGCTTGGCGCCGGGCTTCTTCGGAACCGTCACTTCAAGCACGCCGTCGCGATAGGCCGCCGTAATGTTCTCGGAGTTGGCGTCATCGGGCAGTGCGAACGCACGCATCGTCCGTCCATAGGTGCGCTCGGCCAGATGAATCTCGGCCTCCTTGGGCCATTCCGGACGCTTGCGCTCGGCCTCGACGACCAGCCGTCCCTCTTCTACTCTGACATCGACCGAGTCCGGCTTGATTCCGGGCATCTCGAAATAGAAATGATAACCGTCCTCATGCTCGACCACGTCGGTCGCAGGCGAAGTGGCACTTTCCGGCTGCCAATCCATCTCGCTGCGCAACCGGTTGATCCTGTTCAACAGCCATCCGTTCGCATAACCATTACCCATTACGATTTCCATCCGAAATTCCTCCTGCCGGCGTCCCCGCCGCTAATTGATATTTGAACTGCGATGCGAGCCTTCCGGTGACTCTCAATTCGCCTCGCACTTGGAAAGTTAAGTACGATTCATCCGCCGTCAAGTGTGGATCGGAGCCTCGCTGGGCAGAAGACTGTCGCGATATCAATAGCTTTGTCGCGATACGGCCAGGGCCGTAATCAGTCAGTTTCGGCGGGAGGCTCCTTCGCGCGCTCGATCTCAGCCTCGAACAGCCGCGCCATCCTTCGATTGCCCTGTTGCTCGGCGATTTCGCGCCCCTCCTTGAGCACCTCGACCGCGCGCGCTACGTTTCCTCTGGCGAGGTGCACGCCGGCCTTGCGAAACAGTCTGGCGTAGCGCTCGCCGCTCTCGGCGCTGTCCATGCATAATCCTCCGGCCGAAACCGAGACCCTCGATTCGATACTAGGAGGGCAGGTGCGGCTCTACCAGCCGAGGCGCGGCTACCGCTTCTCGATCGACTCGATCCTGCTCGGCCGCTTTTGTGGGGCGCGCGCGGGCGAACGGGTGCTCGACCTCGGCGCCGGATGCGGCATCGTGTCGCTGATGATCGCGGCGCTCGGACATCCGCGCGAGATCGTGGCGATCGAAATGCAACCGGCGCTCGCGGCGATCGCGGTCCGCAACGCGGCGCTCAATCACTTCGACGACATGCGCGTGATCTGCGCCGATTTAGAGGCGCTGAGCGCGTCGGAGACCGGCGGCGAGTTCGATCTAGTGGTGGCGAATCCACCCTTTCGCGCCCGGCAAACCGGGCGCGAAAGTCCGGATACGGGGCGGCGCATCGCGCGCACCGAGACCACCGCGACGCTGGCCGGATTCGTCGCCGCCGCGGCGCGCAATACGCGCCGCGGCGGC
>Ga0307373_10003570_pt1 | contig 26970 bp, 26 predicted proteins | sample OX2MG_FD_202534 | JGI IMG/M metagenome (GOLD analysis project Ga0307373, IMG submission 202534) | Soil microbial communities from Risofladan, Vaasa, Finland - OX-2 | ecosystem: Environmental > Terrestrial > Soil > Coastal area > Acid sulfate soil | place: Finland: Risofladan, Vaasa | collected...
GGTGGCGACAGAGGCGGCTTGGCTCAAAGGGAAGCAATTTGGAAAAAGAAGAAATAAAGAAAAGAAAGAAAACAACAAAAATGAAAGAAAAGCCTTGACGCTCACCGGCCTTCTCATGGAAGGAGTTTGCCCCTTCGACGGGTACCTCATTTTCGATAATTTCCGAGATGGAATGAGAAGGCCGGCTCCGGTCGGGATGCGGTAGGCTCCCGAGCAGTACGCACTCGAGGTGCAAAAGGAGGCCGGCCATGAGGAAGAATAGCAGTTCTGAGCAGAGTCCGAAGCAGGTAAGGAAAGCTCACCGCCAGCAGGAACCATTAACTATCGGCGTGGACCTGGGAGATAAGCAGAGCTGCTACTGCGTGCTAGATAGCCGAGGCGAGGTGGTTCAGGAAGGCAGCGTTGGGACGACCAAGAAGGCCATGGCTAAGGTCTTTGGTTCGATGGCCCGGCGTCGAATCGCCCTAGAAGTTGGCACGCACTCTCCATGGGTGAGTCGAATGCTGAGTGCGCTTGGCCATGAAGTGGTCGTGGCCAATCCCAGGCAGGTAAAGTTGATCAGTGCGAGCAGTCGGAAAGATGATCGTCTGGACGCGCAAACGCTGGCACGGCTCGTGCGAGTCGATCCCCAGCTGCTCCGACCAATCCACCATCGCAGTGCGAAAGCGCAGGGAGATCTGATGGTGATCCGAGTGCGATCGGCGCTGGTGGAAGCACGAACCGGTCTGATCAACACGGCACGAGGACTGGCCAAATCGCTCGGTGAACGATTGCCGATATACGACACCGATCAAATGGGAGTCGAGCAAGCGGAGTCACTACCCGCGGAACTACAGAAAGTGCTCGAACCGCTGTTGAAGGAAGTGGTTTCTTTAACGGAGAAGATCAAGGAGATGGATCGAAGAGTGGAGCAGATCGCCCGGGAAGACTATCCGGAAACCAAACTCTTGCAGCAAGTGAAGGGAGTTGGACCTTTGATCGCTCTCACTTTCGTACTGACGTTGGAAGACAAAGCGCGGTTCCAGAAGAGTCGGGATGTGGGTTGCTATGTGGGCTTGCGACCGAGGCGCAGCGATTCAGGTGAAAGTCAGCCACAGCTGCGAATCACCAAAGAAGGAGATGCCTACCTGCGGAAGATGCTGGTGCAAGGGGCTCACTACATTCTGGGCTACCGCGGGCCGGATACGGATCTCAGGCGATGGGGCCTGAAGTTAGCGGCGCGCGGTGGGAAAAGGGCAAAGAAAGCTGCCGTGGTTGCCGTGGCACGAAAACTGGGTGTGCTGCTGCATCGGTTGTGGGTCACCGGCGAAGTCTACGAACCCCTACGAAACGCCCACGCGCAGCAGCAGGTGAAGCAAGCGGCTGCGTAGGGAGAACTGGTTTGGTTGGTTGCTAATCGTCGAGTTCGGGTGACTGCGGCGTCGGCTAGGAACGGACGCTTCTGGCAACAGAGGCGGTTCAGTTCGGTTCCGAGATGGCAGCACCCGTTGAAATTGAGGACCCCAGCTGGCACCGGAGCAACCAGCTCCACAAAGAGTGCGGATGGAAGCGGGACGATTCGACGATGGTGAAATGCAGGAAGGAACGCGGGATCCTATGCGCCTCCCGCTGGTCGGCGATCAGCAATAGTTGCTGAAGCGACCAAAATCGGCGTTGACAGCGGCGGCCTTCTCATGGAAGTTGCCGACGATCCAAGACTAATCCGAAGACCTCATATCGAATGATTTCGATGGAGGAAGTCGGCGAAGTTTCTAGCGGAATTTCTTCGTTTGAGGCTCCGATTATTCACCGTTGCGCAGTGCCAAGGGAGCGCCGGCTAGCCGATCAATGGGCTCTCCCAGACGCGAAGCAGGAGTGCCTTGAGCTCATTGAAACTCCTAGGCCCGAGCTTACCGTTCCACTCGCGCTCGATGTCGCGAAGAATCTCGTCGATCTTCGCATATGTGGCGTGTCCGCGTTTCGTTAGGCGGACAACTCGCCCCCGACCTTCCGCTGGCACCTTGGACCGGATGATATACCCGAGAGTTTCGAGACTCCGAAGCAGTTGGTTGATAGCCTGCTTGCTCATGCCCGCGCGCTCGGCGAGGATGCCAGGGCGGACCCCATCCGGACCCGGAAACTGCAGGACTGCCATATGCGGCATGCGGAGTCCCTTGAAGCCGGCCGCGTCAAGTTCTTTGATGATGCGACGTTGGATCGCCTGAGCCGGGACACGCAGCAAGGCCCCAATGAGCATATCTTCGGTTTTGATTGGGCTCGTCATTTTTTTGCTTGACATCCTCAGTAAATAGAGTTTACATTCTAGCACGGTAAACGAAGTTTACCATAAGAAGGTCCACATGACACAGCAGACTCTCGGCATCCAAGTTAATCCTTCTGAAGAGGCCATCCGCCTAGGGCCACTCACGGTTCGGTTCCTGATCACCGGCGAGAACTCGAGTGGCACCATCGCGGCATTTGAGGTCACGGTTCCAAGGGCGCAGCGCCTCGAAGCTCCGGCCCATAGCCATGACCATTACGAAGAGACGATCTACGGCGTCGACGGAGTGCTGAGCTGGACCGTCGACGGAAAGCAAATTGATGTCGGTCCAGGACAAGCACTATGCATTCCGCGCGGTGCCATTCATCGGTTCGATAACAACGGAGTCCAGGACGCGAGGGCGCTCTGCGTGATTACGCCAGCAGCGATCGGTCCGCAATATTTCCGCGAGGCCGCGGAGGTGATCAAGGCGGCTGCCGGCAGTCCGCCGGACCGCGCAAAGATGGCGGAAATTATGCGCCGCCACGGCCTGACGCCGGCTCCCACTCTCTCTCACACGTAGTACCTGGAGATGCGTCAGAGCGCAATTGGCGTATCCGACGTTGCTTTGTGCTTGGCGCGCAACGAACGACTCCACTCATGCGTCCAATAAGTTACAAAGAGCATCTAATTTAAGCACTAGAAATTTGGGCGGCCCGGGAGCAATACTTGGAGTGGAGACACCGATGAAGGCGGCCTTTCGCCAATCCGTCAGCCGCGGAGTGCGCTTTCGTTGCCCGAAATGTGGCGACGGCCGCGTCTTTTCGAGCTTTTTGAAGATGCGTGATGAATGCTCGGTATGCGGGCTGTCATTTTATCCGGAATCGGGCTACTACGCGGGAGCGATGTATCTGGATTACGTGCTCTCCGCCGGAATTTTCCTGGCGATCTTTGTTCCCACTTTGTTTATGCCCGACCTGACGCATCTTTCCTACATGACGAAAAATCTTCTGTGGATCGCGTTCGGGACCGTGGTGTGTCTCGGGATGGCGCGTCCATCGTATAGCTTGTGGCTCGCGGTGGATTACTGGATTGCGCCGTGGAATTCAGAGCCGCCGAAAAAGAACGATGATGACACTCTCGAACTGCCGCTGGTCAGCCTGGTGATTCGCACGGATAGCGACGAGCCGCGCCAAGGCACAAGAAACCGCTGGGAAAACTAGAAGTGCTTGCGGCTCCGCCGTTGCAGCGAAATTTTCCCGTTGAAATGTCCCCTACTTATTGAGCCGGCGGTTCTGGAATTCTTTTTGTGCCCCGTAATTCCGCGTCGGTGTATTTGATGTCGCTCTTCGCGAATGCGAAGAAATTCCACGAGCCGTACTTTTGCTGCAGTTGAGGCAGCACGGCATCCACAAGCGCGTCTCCGGATTTACCGTCTGCCTGAGCCTTCTGAATAAAGGCGCGCAAGTCCGCCAGGTAGCCGCGAAAATTGCGAACGTCCGCTGCATGGCCGGGTTCGTTTCCGTGGCCGGGGACGAATGTGGCCGTCGGGTAGTCCGCGAGAAGCGTATCGAGCGTGGCGATCCATGGTTTCGTGGAGGCGTCGATTAGATTCGGCAGCGTGTGATTCCAAAACAAATCGCCGCAGAAGACGACGTTCGCGGAAGAATCGTAGACGATTGAATCGCCGCCGGTATGGCCAGGCAGGGAACGGACGACCAGCGCGCGGCGGTCGAGGTACAGCGTGACACCGTTCTTATAAGTGACGGAGGGCAGGCCGAGCGATTCCACTTCCTCTTTTTGCTGCGCGGTGATTTTCGGGCCGAAGAATTTCGCGTTCTCGGTGCGCTCCCATGACCGGACATTTTCCTGCGCCAGGATTGTTGCGCCAGCGTCGGCAAAGATGCTGTTACCCGCGACGTGGTCGATGTGATAGTGCGTGTTGACGACGAAGCGGATCGGCAGGTTTGTTTTTTTGCGGATTTCATCCAGGAGCGATTGCGCGGCGGCGACATTCTCGAAAGTGTCGATCTCCGCGACACCGTTGGAGCCGATCACGAAGCCGGCGTTCGCGCCGGAACGCCCGGCCTTTGCGGCAGGATTGTCGATCGCGGCCCACGCGCCATTGCCGAGATCGTGAAGCGTGAAGGCAGCGGGCGCTTGGGCAATGCCGGTACAAACGAGAATGCAAATCGAAACAGCAAGCACCAGGAATTTAAATCGCATCATTATCTCCCCATGAAATTGCCGCGCCTGCGTTTGGCGCTCTTCAGAGATTCTTCAGAAAAAACTCCGTGATGCGTTCGAAAAGCTGGATGCGGGCCGGGCGATCTGAAATCGGGTGGCCGCGTCCAGGAAAAATCATCAGCGCAGCCGGATATTTACCCGCAGCGATGAAGCCATTGAGCATTTCAGACGTGTTTGCGAAGTGAACGTTGTCGTCGCCCGTGCCGTGGACTTCCATCAGTTTGCTCTGCAAATGCGATGCGTACGTGACCGGAGACGAATCCTTGTAGCCTTCGGGATTCTCCTGCGGCGTGCCCATGTAGCGCTCGGTGTAAATCGTGTCGTAGAGCTTCCAGTCGGTGACGGGCGCGACAGAGACAGCGGCTTTGAAAGTATCGGGCGCGTTCAGGATGGAATAGAGCGTCATGTAGCCGCCGTAGCTCCAGCCCCAAATACCGATACGCGAGGGATCCACGAACGATTGCGATTTGAGCCAGCGCACGCCCGCGAGTTGATCCTGCAATTCGATTTTGCCGAAGTGATGGTAAACGGGCGTTTCGAAAACGTGGCCGCGGCCGTAGGAGCCGCGATTATCAACGGTAAAAACAATGTAGCCTTTCTCAGCCATCAATTCGTGCCACAGGAAATTGACGCCGCCCCACGCGTTGCGGACTTCCTGCGCGTGCGGGCCGCCATAGACACTGATCAGTACCGGATATTTGCGCGACGGATCGAAATTGCGCGGCAGAATCATCATGGCGTGGAGCGGCGTGCCGTCATCGGCGTTGACCGTGAAAAATTTCACTGGAGAGGGGTGGTAATCGGCCAGCTCCGCGACTTTGTTTTCGTCGAGAGCGGCGACGCGCGTGCCGTCGATGCGGTCAAGATCCTGGCGCGGCGGCGTCATCGAGGTGGAAAATGTGTCGACGAAGTATTGCGCGTTGGGAGACATTTCAACGGAATTTGTCCCCGCATCACGCGTGACGCGCGTGAGGCTCTTATCAACGAGAGAAAGACGATACAGCTGCGTTTCGGTGACATTGTCTTTGTTCGTGACGAAGTAAACGTAGCCGCGCCCTTCATCGACAGCCAGGCCATTTTCGCCGCCGGGGCCGAAGCCGGAAATATCTGAAATCTGCCAGTCCCCGCTGGTGAGCTGCTCGAGCTGCTTGCCTTCGATGCTGTAGAGATAGAGATGGCGGTAGCCGGTGCGTTCGCTGGACCACAGGAATTTCGAGCCATCGGAGAAGAAATAGAGGTCTTCACTCAGGTTGATCCAGTATTTGTCCGTTTCGGTGAGGATGATTTTCGAAGCGCCGTTCGAAGCATCTGCAAACATCAAATCGAGACGATTCTGCGCCCGGTTCAGGCGCTGGATCGCGAGCTGCTGCGAATTCGGCAGCCACTTCACGCGCGGAAGATAAATGTTCGTGTTGGAGCCGGTATCCATCCACGCGGTGGCGCCGCCATTCACGGAAATCACGCCGACGCGCAGAATCGGATTCGGGCTGCCCGCCTGCGGATAACGCGTGGTCAAGGTTTCGCCCGTCATCGAGGCCATATCGATGATGGGATAGGGCGTCACTGGGCTTTCGTCGAATTGCAAATAGGCAATCCGTTTTGAATCGGGCGACCACCAATACGCGGTGCCGAGGTCGAGCTCCTCCGGATAAACCCAGTCTACCTGGCCTTTGCGGAGGGCTTCATTTCCGCCTGTGGTGACGGCGTGCGATGCGCCCGTGGCGACGTTCACAGCCCAAATATTGTAGCCGCGCGTGTAGCTGACCCATTGGCCATCGGGAGAGAATTTCGGATCGCCGAGGTCCTCGTTCCCGGCGACAAGATTTTTTGCCGAGCCACTTTCGGTGTTGAAGAGCGCAAGATTTCCGCCACCGATGAAAAGCAGCGACTTGCCGTCGGGCGACCACAAATAGCGCGCGGCGGTGGCACGGCCGAAACCTGTGCGCTGCGCAACTTGCTTTTTCGGCGGCGGCATCAGCGAGGCTAGTTGTTTAGCGTCCACGAGAATGTGGCTCTGGCCGGTGGCCGCATCGATGACGGCAAGGGCCATGCCACCACCCGCTGCGGAGCGGAAATAGCTGAGATGTTTGCCATCGGGCGCCCACGCGACGCCGCGCAAAGTTTCTCCGCTCAGGCTCGGTTCGCTGTAGAGCCGCTCGACGGTCAAGTCTTTTGCGGCAGCTTGCGTAGATTGGGCGCGCGTAGCGGCGGGTAGCGAAATGAGCGCCGCGCAGACGAGCGCAGCGACGGATGAGATTTTTGCAGCGGACGCGTTTGTAAAAGAGCGCATGAATGCCTCCTGATGAAAGCGCGCCATTCTATCCTGTGCCGCGGGATTACGAAATGGTATTTCGGGCAGCGGGGTTTTGGCGGCTCGCGGTCAATCTGAGAAATTGCGATCCTGACATGGAGCAAGAATTTACGTTTTGCCAAGGATCAAAGAACATGCAGATTCCTCGTCGCCGCCGCTCCTCGGAATGACAGATCGTTAGTTTTCCGCGATCCCAAATTCTGCTACGGCACGCAGAATTGCGGCGACGAATCTCGCGAATTCAGGGTTATGCGAGGGGTTCGTAGTAGCGGGGGCCGGCACAGGCGCGGCAGAGGGTTCGGCCGCTCGCGACGACCTGGCGATTGAAGTTGACGCCCTCGCCGCAGTTTTCGCAGACGATGCGAGGCGCTTTATAGCCTGGCAAATCCTCGGGACGAATTTCGACGTGTACCGGCTGTGTTTCGAAGAGGTCCGCGTCCGGAAGACTTCGGTACGCCTTTTGCTGAGCCTGTTCTTTTTGGAGGTCGGGGAACATTTGTCGAGCGCGCTCCTTCGAATCCTCCCGAGCAACGATGCGCACGCTGCGGCCGCTTTGCAAGTCGACGAAGGTGGCGGCCATTTTTCCCCAATCGAAGAATTTCAGGCTCCGTTTGCCGAGGCGGCAGCCGGTGACGAGGGCGATGGCGTCCGTGGCGCAGCGGTCGATTTCAATGTAGGTCACGAAGCGCTTGCGCTCTTTCTCCGGATTATCAATTTTCAATTCGCGCAGCCCGAGCAGGGCCATCCGCACGCCGAGGACTTGTCCGGCGCAAATGTGGCCGTGGGCTTGCGTGGCAAGTTCCAGATATTCGTCGAGGGTTTTCATGGAAGGCTCTGCATGATGATACGGCGTGTCTGATGCGTAGGATATAAAAATTTGAATCTAGAAACCGATCACCCTGTGGGCAAGATACGCGCGTGTTAAGCGGCGACAGCGGCCCGATTTCGACGATGAACGACGAATGCGCCAATCGTGACGGCGACGCCGAGCGCGAACAGGCAACCGTCGCGGACCAGCGTCCATGCGTCCAGCTTTTCATTCGGCCCGAAGCAGCCACAGTTGATCGCAAGGTGCAGCGTATAAGAGCGAATCACAACAGCGTAGAAAAGCGCGAGCAACAGAGCGGAGGCCAGCGAGACGTATCGTAAGGCAAAGCCGGTGAGAAGCAGTATGCCGAGGCTCAATTCAATCCACGGCAGCGCGTGCGCGAACGGGCTGACCAGGCGTGGGGGCAAAAGTTGGTACGAATCCACCTGCATCGCAAAGAACGTCATCGACAGGCCCAGCGAGGAGGGCGTGATTTTCAAAGATGCCAGTGTCCACGGTACGGCATTTTGCGGGCGCAATTTCCCGTAGGCGGCCGCGAGAAACACAACGGCAAGCGCCAGACGCCCAAGCAACAGCAGAAGACGGCCCAGGCTCCAGCGAGAAGATGGCGTCATATCGATTATTTCTGATTCAAAAGTTGATCGAAGAATTGCCGAAGAATGGGCCAGGAAATAACTCCCTGCATGGGCGGATATTGCTGTCCGCGGACAGAAATCACGCTGGTGGGAGTGGCCCGCACAGGCAGGAGTTCGCCTTCGGCCAAATCGCGCTGGATGGCTTCGTCGACCACACAGCCCTTAATCTGGCTCTGCGAGTTGCTCTCGCAGCCTTGCATCAAGCGCTCGACGCGCTTGAATTCCGCCGGCGTGAGGGCCGCCTGGACAAAGGGCTTGATAATTCCCTTGGGATTCTCCGTTCCGTACTCCGACCATGCCATTTGATTGTCGAAGATGGCGCGTTCGACGGCCTCGAATTTTCCGATGCGCGCGGCTGCATTCACCCAGCGCGCGGCTTGCCGGGAATACAGGTGGATCGTCAATGGGAAGTCACGGTGAATCAGGTACACCTTGCCGGATGCAACATAGTCGTTAATCAACGGCCGCAACGTTTGCTCGTACAACTCGCCACACACCGGACATTCGTAATCGTCATAAACGATCATCTTGATCGGAGCGTTGGGATTGCCCAGCGACTTCTCGGCGGAGAGATGCTCCCACTCGGCGGGTGTTTGCGCCACGGACGGCGCAGCGCATAGCGCCAGACAGAAGCACATAGCCAGCGCCGCAGCGACAGGCGTTAAGATTCGCAGCAGATGCCCATTCGAAATTTCATTGTTCCTTTTATTGTTCCGTCGATAAGAGCGCGTCATGGATTATTTTTGCCTCAGAATTTGGTCGAGAAACTGCTTCATCAAAGGCCACGAGATCACTCCGGCCGCAGGCGGATAGGATTGTCCGCGGGACGAGACGATGAACGTGGGCGTTTGCGTCACGGGAAGCAACTGCGCCGCCGCCATATCGTGCTGAATCTCTGCATCCACGGCGCAGCCAGCGATTTCGGCGTGCGAATCGCTTTCACATCCCTGCATCAATCGTTCCACACGCTTGAACTCGGCCGGCGGGAGCGCTGCCTGGACGAATTTCTTGATGTCACCGTCGGCGCTGCCGTGTTCGCCCCAGACTGCTTGATTGTCGTAAAGGACGCGATCGACGGGTTCGAAATGGCCGATGCGCGAGGCCGCATTTGCCCAGCGCGCCGCTTCGCGCGAATATTTGTGCAGAGGAAGCGGGAAATCCCGATGGACCAGATACACCTTGCCCGACGCCACGTAGTCATCAATCATGGGCCGCAGCGTGCCTTCGTAAAACCGGCCGCATGCCGGGCATTCATAATCGCTGAAAACTTCCACCTTGATCGGAGCGTTCGGATTGCCGAGTGATTTCGCAGCCGAAAGGCGAGCCCAATCCGCGGACGCATGTGAGTTCTGCGCCATGCTCGGCGGGGCGCATATTGCAACACCGAAGAGCAGGATTCCTGCAGCACACAATAAGATCAAAGCTCTAAGGGAATGCCGATTCAAGTCTTCCTCCCCGCAAAGTAAATGGAGCCGCATTCTAGCGCGATACGAGCGTATGTAACGCCGCAAATGCACATGCATGTCGCCAAACAGAAACGGCAAGTATACTTCAGTTCAGATGCCGGGGGAGTAAGATTTGGGTGGCCGGGCTGCTGCTTATAAGGCCTGGAACCAGGCGGTAAGAGGAGGCTGCGTTAGAGAGATTTGTTGCGGAAGGCATTTAAGTCTAAGCACTACATATAAATGGGAGCCGTCAACAAACTTGACAATGATGCGCTCAACATGTAGAATGTGCCTCGCAATACTTTGCATTCGTCGCACGCATGTATTCCAAGCAAGCAGAGCGAGGGAGGGGCTTCACCAATGAGCAAAATCATAGGAATTGACCTGGGAACCACCAATTCGGTCGTTGCCGTGATGCAGGGCGGCGAGTCTACCGTAGTTCCGAACCAGGAGGGCGCGCGGACCACGCCGTCAGTTGTGGGAATCACGAAATCGGGAGAACGGTTGGTTGGACAAGTGGCCAAACGGCAGTCGATCACGAATCCCGAGAACACGGTGTATTCGATTAAGCGCTTCATGGGCCGCCGATACGATGAGGTCGGCGAGGAACTGAAGCGCGTGCCGTACAAGATTGTGCGCGGTCCTCACGAGGACGTGCGCGTTGAGATTTCAGGGAAGGTGTACAGCCCGCCCGAAATCTCGGCCATGATTCTGCAGAAACTGAAGAGCGCGGCCGAAGATTTTCTGGGCGAGAAGGTGACGAAGGCGGTCATTACCGTTCCCGCGTACTTCAACGACGCGCAACGCCAAGCCACGAAGCAGGCAGGAGAAATCGCGGGGCTCGAAGTGCTGCGCATCATCAATGAGCCGACCGCGGCGGCACTGGCGTACGGTCTCGACAAGAAAAAAGACGAGACGATCGCCGTATACGACTTGGGCGGCGGCACGTTCGATATTTCCATCCTCGAAGTAGGCGAAGGCGTGGTCGAAGTAAAGTCGACCAACGGCGATACGCACTTGGGAGGCGATGACATTGACCAGCGCATCGTCGACTGGATGATCGCGGAATTCAAAAAAGAGCAAGGCATCGACCTGAGCAAAGACCGCATGGCCATTCAGCGTCTGAAGGAAGCGGCGGAAAAGGCGAAGATCGAACTTTCGCAATTGGTGGAGACGGAAATCAATCTGCCGTTCGTCACGGCAAACGAATCCGGGCCGAAGCATTTGCAGCAGAAGCTGACGCGCGCGAAGCTCGAGCAATTGATGGAAGATTTGCTCCAGCGCACCGTCGGGCCGGTGAAACAGGCGCTTTCCGATGCGGGAGTGACTCCGGACAAAATCGACGAAGTGGTGCTCGTCGGAGGCTCGACGCGCATTCCGCGTGTGGTCGACATTGTAAAGAATTTGTTCAACGGGAAAGAGCCGCACAAGGGCGTCAATCCGGACGAAGTGGTTGCGGTGGGCGCGGCGATTCAGGGCGGAGTGCTTGGCGGCGAAGTGAAGGACATTCTGCTGCTGGACGTAACGCCGCTGTCGCTGGGCGTGGAAACAATGGGCGGCGTGATGACGGTGCTGATCCCGCGCAACACGACCATTCCGACGCGCAAAGCAGAAATGTTCTCGACGGCCGCGGACAATCAGACTTCCGTCGAGATTCATGTGCTGCAGGGCGAGCGGCCCGTGGCTAGCGGGAACCGTACGCTCGGGAAATTCCATCTGATCGGGCTGCCACCGGCGCCGCGCGGAATGCCGCAAGTCGAAGTGACGTTTGACATCGACGCGAACGGTATTTTGAACGTGTCGGCGAAGGACATGGCGACGAACAAGGAGCAGAAGATCACCATCACGGCTTCGTCCGGCCTGAGCAAAGAAGAGGCCGAGAAGATGCGCAAGGAAGCGGAATCGCACTCGGACGAGGACAAGGCGAAAATCGCCGAGGCCGAGGCGCGCAACCGTTGCGACAATCTGGTCTACCAGACCGAGAAGCTGATCCGCGAAAATCGCGACAAGCTCGCCGAGGCGGACGTGAAAGCCGCGGAAGAGGCAGTCGAAGCGGCGAAGCGCGCGCTTGCGGAGGGCGGAGTCGAGCGGCTCAATCAAGCGGCCGAGGAGTTGACCAAGGCTTCGCATAAGTTGGCCGAGGCGATGTACAAGGCAACATCTGCTGCGGGCGCTGCGGCGGGCGGCCCGGGCGCGACTCCTGGACAAGGTGGGCCGGGAGCTGCTGACGGCAACGCGAGCACTTCGGGTCCGTCAACGGGACAAGGGGATGTGGTTGACGCGGAGTTCGTGGACGTAGACGAGTCGAAGAAACCTAACTAATCGCCCGATAATCATTAGCGCGGCGCTCCGGCGGGGTCCATCGAGTCCTGCCGGAGACTCCGCGCCCCCACAAGAAAAGAGGGAAACGGTTGGATACGACCACAGGGATCAAGCGGTCCGGGCCGCCACAGGCGGTGCAGAAAGTCCGCGATAATTATTACTTGGTGCAGGTGATGTTGACGGGTTCGCCTTCGGCGGACTGGCGGCGATTGTTTTATGAGACGAAGCACGATGCGGCGGCGGAATTCAGGCCGCGTTCGGTGGAAATTTCGGGTGCGCTGATGCGCTTCCGCTCGGAGCCCGAGGCCGTGCAGCAGAGAGTCGGGATGATCGATCTCTGGGTCCAACATGCCAACGAGAAAGAATCGTCAATGGGCAATCGCAATAGTGACGACCAGCGCCGCAAACGTGAGGAACTGGCGCAGGAAGCCCAAGAGCTCAACGAATGGAACGCACGCTGGGCGAAACTTTAAAGTAAGCCAATTCCCCGCTCTTGCTTGTTGCAACCTTGGTGCTGCCGCAAGCCCGGAATCGGAAACGCTGTAAAGGCACGAACCCAAAATGCCAACCACCACAAAACAGGATTACTACGAACTGCTGGGGGTGCCACGTAAGGCTCCTCTCAAGGAAATCCGGCAGGCATACCGCAAACTTGCGCGTAAGTATCATCCCGACCTGAACCCCGGCGACAAATCCTCGGAAGAAAAATTCAAGCAAATACAGGAAGCATACGAGACGCTTTCGGACACGAAGAAGCGGCAGATGTACGACCAGTTCGGCTTCAATACGCCGGGCTATCCAGGCGCCGCTGGCGGTCCGGGAGGACCCGGCGGCGCGCCCGAAGACGTCCATTTCGATTTTGGCGGGTTTGATTTTGGCGGCGCGGGCGGCACCAGTTTTCGGGACCTCTTCAGCCAGGTATTTCGCGGCGCGAACGTGGCGCACGCCGAGCACGAAGCCGAGCCCGGCAGCGACCTGGAGTACCAAATCGATATTAAATTCGCGGAAGCCATGCACGGCGCGGTGAAGAAAATCACCATCACGCGTCTCGATGCCTGCCCCGCGTGCCATGGCACCGGCGCGACACCCGGCACGGGCCAGCAAGTGTGCCCCGCGTGCAGCGGTTCGGGGCAAGCGACGCAAGTGAGCGGCCGCATGAGGTTTCAGATCAGTTGTCCGCGATGCGGCGGCTCAGGCAGGTTGCATACTGTCTGCCGAACGTGCGGCGGCGAAGGGCGCGTGCGACGCGCCGACACAATTGATTTTCGCATTCCACCCGGCGCTCAGACCGGCTCACGCTTTCGCGTGCCCGGCCGCGGCAATGCCGGAACGCACGGCGCACCTCCGGGGGACCTTTACATCATCACACGCGTGGAGCCGCACCCATTTTTCGAGCGGCGAGGCGACGACCTTTACACGGTTGTGCCCGTAACCGTTTCGGAGGCCGCGTTGGGGGCGAAAATTGAAGTGCCCACGATTGACGGGCGCGCACAGGTCCGCGTTCCTCCCGGGACGAACAGCGGCAAGGTTTTGCGATTGCGTGAAAAAGGCGCGCCTTCGGTGCGGCGAGCCGGACATCGCGGCGACCAGCTTGTCGAAGTGCGCATTGTGGCGCCGCGACCCGAGGATGAGCGCGTGCGGCAGTTGCTTCGCGATTTGGCGAAGCATGACACGGAGGACCCGCGCCGCGAGATTTTTTCGCGCGCGTCGTTATGAGCGCGCCGAGCAACGCATGACCAGCGGCACGGGAACATAAAATGCCGAAGCAGAGAAAAAGAGCGAAGGCCGGCTACATGATTAGCGCCGTCGCGGAGCTTTACAAGTTGCATCCGCAGACGCTGCGGCTCTATGAGCGCGTGGGCCTGCTGAAGCCATCGCGTTCGCAGGGAAACACACGGCTTTATACAGACCAGGACCTCGAACGGCTGGAAGTGATCCTCACCTTAACGCGCGATCTGGGCGTGAACCTCGCGGGAATCGAAATCATACTCAACATGCGCGACAAAATGTCCGAGATGCAGCAGCAAATGGAAGCGTTTATCGGATTCGTACGCGGCGAGCTCGCCAAAGGCTTCAGCGCCGAAGATCGCCATGTCGTTCGCAATGCCATTGTGCGCGCCATGCCTCCCAAGGCTATTCGCATCGAGAAGTAAATTTTAGCGCGTTCAGCGAGTGCTTTCCTTCGAGCGGCGCTCGATGAAGCGCTTGGTGAAAATCACCACGCCGAAGATTTGCGTCCATTCCGACACCACGTTACCAACCACCTGGCCCCATCTGCTTCCCGTATCCATGTGCTCAAAAAGAACGACCCAGCCGACTCCCGTTATGAGCAGGAAAATGCTCAAGGAATGGTCCCGGCAAATCTCCAAGGCCGGGCGCAGCACGGTCTTCGGTAGGCGGCGGCTTTCCGCCGAATTTTTTTCGTACAAATACTTCGTGGCGAGTAGCATCACGACCACGCCCGACCAGTCCGCAATAGCGTTGCCGAAAAAGGAACCCAGATGAGTGGCGGGATTTGAAACGGTGTAAAGACAAATCCACAAAATCAGAATGCCGCCGCAGATGATGCTCAACGAGTGCGGATAAAACCAGCGATGGCGATTGTCAGGCTTAACCATGGTCGAGTCTCCCGGTCGAAACGTGCGATTGGCCATGGAACTGGATTACCACAGAATAATGGAGGGGTGCGAGCCGAATTTGCCCGCACCATAGAGGAACTTTTCAGTCCCTCGCGCGAAGCCAGCTCGATTTCAGTTTCGGGAATGGATAACGCAGACCATCACGTAGCGGGAAAGCGGGGCTGACCCCGCTCGCAATCAGCCCTGAGGCCAGGGATCAGCAGGGACGATATCGGGATCGTCGAACATGTTTTCGCTGGTGATATTCTCGATCGGAGCATCGCCTTCGGCGCGAGGAGCAAGTTTTTTCTGCGCGCGGCGTTCAGCCTTCATGCGCTGCTTTTCCTGACGCTTCATTTCTTTCTGACGCTTCTGAAATGTGGACTTCGATCGTGTCGCCATAAAAGCTCCTTGAGTTCGCGTTACAACCCTCAGCGATTCTCCTGATAAAATATGCAGGAGCAATTCGCGCGAGGCCGCGTATCGATTGCATGCGCACCAGAATCAACCGGTCATTCTCTATCACGGGCTCTGACACGGACTGCCTGAGACTAACGTCGTCTTCCCGTTACCAGCGAGGTTCGCGCGGCTGACGTGCCGCTTCGCGATAGTCCTCATTCGAGAAACGCTCGCGATTTCCGCCACGATTGCCGCCACCGCCGCTGCGCCCCGGACCACCGCCGCGTTCGGGAGCGCGACCTTCGCCCTTCGGCCGCGCTTCGTTCACTTTCAAATTTCGCCCGCCAACTTCCTTGCCATCCAAGCCGGCAATGGCCTTGGCCGCTTCCGCGTCGTTGGGCATTTCGACAAACGCGAATCCGCGGGCGCGCCCGGTTTCCCGATCCATCGCCAGATGAACGCGCGTGACCGTTCCAAACGGCGCAAACAACGCGCGCAAATCCGCCTCAGTCGTTTGGAAACTCATGTTCCCGACAAACAAATTCTTCATGCTCCCCTATCTCCTTCTCTCTTGAATCGAAAAACGTGATGCGTCAAGTAAGGCGAGGAAGGCGGATAGGCGAGCGGCCAAAAGCTGGCCATAAAGGCGGCGACGCAATCCGGACTTCTTCGAAATACAAGGCAATTATAACACGAAGTCATAATTCCCGGATGCGGACAAGCGTCGGGCCATCGGCACGGATTTCTGGTCAAGCAGCGCAAGCGAGCCGCTTCGCCGCCTGGCGTATTGCCAAGAAACGCGTCTCGGGCCGGGTTCGGTATCCACAGGTTCCACAGCGATGCACAGGCGTCCGCTTGCACTGAGCGCGTGCTGCGCATATCCTTGCGGCATGGCACGGAACGATTGTCCGAATTGCAGCGGCACGGGCTGGAAAGTTGTCGAGCAGCCCGGGTCGAATCAGCAGGCGCAGGCCTTCGCCGCAGCGGATGGGGCGCGCGTTGGCTCCGCAGCCGGCGAGCCGAAAACTGTCTGGGCCGTGCCGTGCGATTGCACGGTTGGCGACCGCCACTCGCGCGTGTTGGAACGCGCCCGGCTGCCGAAGCGCTACCAGCATTGCAATTTCGAGAGCTTCGATACGGACCTCGGCTATTCCGGCTCTGAAGCAGCGGCTTGGAATCGCAGCCTCGCTCAAGCGAAACTCGAGGTGCAGGGTTTCGCGCGCAACTTTCCGGTAGGCACCGAGCATGGACTGCTGTTGATGGGGACTTGCGGCGTCGGAAAGACCCACCTTGCGGTGGCGGCGCTCGAGGAAATTATTCTGCGCGGGCACACGGGACTCTTCTACGATTATCGCGAGCTGCTCAAGCAAATTCAGGACAGTTACAACCCCGAAAGCAATTCAACGGAGATGAGCGTCCTCGAGCCGGTGCTGACAACGGAAGTGCTGCTGCTCGATGACCTGGGATCGTCGAAGCCGTCTGCGTGGGCGCTCGAAACGGTAGGCCACATTCTGAATACCCGCTACAACGACCACCGCGTCACTTTGCTCACCACGAATTTTCTCGATGCGCCCGTCCCGGCTGCACCGGGTTCTGCTGCCGCCGGAACACGAAACCCCTCCGCGCGGCCGTCCTCGGCTGAGGATTCACTGATGGATCGCGTGGGCATGCGCATCCGTTCACGACTCTTTGAAATGTGCCGCACAGTGGAAATTTCCGCGCCCGATTACCGCAAAGAAATTCGCCACGCCGGCCATTTCCACGCATAGGCCGGATTCGAAATAGCCTCACGTGCAAATTCCCGCTAGAACAGCTTTCAGTTGCAATGCGCTATTTTGTGCGGCAGAGGATCGTGTGTTCAGGGTCAATCACTAAACGCGAAGGCCGCTGGCGCGCGGCGAAGTGAAATTTGGTTACGGACCCTGTGGTAATGACGTGGCCGAGCAGTTCCAATTTCCCTTGTGCGTGCGCGGCGTAAATCGGCACAGACTCGGTGAAGACATCCGGCACGCCGTCCTGCTGCAACGTGCCTTCGATTTCGAACCTGCCGCCGCGCGGGTGGACTTGATAATTCACGCTGTAAGCAGGGATCCCCGTTTCCCGCACCCACTGGTCGAAAAACCAGTCCATCGAATGGCCACCTTCCAGATCCATGGATGGCGTCATGAAGCGCTCCACGGCTTTCTGGAATTGCGCGGTGGAGAGCGACTGAAAGCGATGCTCGCTCAGGACGTAGCGCAACATTTTGCCGAAACGCGCATCGGGACTCTTGGCTTTCGGGTCGCGCAACATCTCGCGCAGCATGTGAATCACCCACGCACCTTTGTCGTAGACGATTGTGTTGTACGCATCGGGCGTTTTGGACGAATCCAGGCGGTAACCGAAATCAAGCGGCCCAGCCTGTTCGATGGCCACATCGGTGCCCGGCGCCTTCGCAAGCAAAATGTCGTGATATCGCGCGAGCCAATTTTGGAGTTCATGTTTACCCGGTTTGTGCGAGTCGTCGTACATCAATGACTGGTAATCGGCCATCGCTTCTTCGAGCCAAAAGTCCCGGTAGCTCGCCGGAGCCACCACGTTGCCCCACCACTGATGAGCCACTTCATGGAACGGAACCAGCTGCGCGATTTCTTCTTGTGCGCGCTCCGCCACCCCGGCTTGCTGTTGCGCCTCGGGCGGCAGAAAAACCAGCGTCGTCAGGTAGAGCAGGCCCGGCCAACCCTGGCCGAACGAGCCGGGAATTTGCGAGACATCGAGCTTCGGAAACGGAAATGGTCCATTGATGGTTTCATAATAGCGGACCGAGTCCTGCAGTTTGCCTCCGAGCTTCTTGAGTACTGCGGGAGGATTAGGCATCGGCGCCGACCCGAGGCCTTCAGCTCCGTAAATTCGTCCGGGCAATGTGCCGGCAGGCAGGTGAACGGCAGCGTTCTGCTGCAGGCGCGCGACGATTGCCTGTTCGAGTTCCTGATTCGCGTAGAGGGCGATCTCTGGCTTGCCCGCGACGGTCTGCTCGGCGTAGTCACCTAGGTTGAAGCCCGCGACTGACATAGGCTGCGTGCTTTGCCAATGGCCACTGCGTACCGAGCCGTCAACCGCGGTTTCTGTTTGATGGCCGGTGGCGACCAAGGTCAGGCGTTTCGGCCAGTGGAAATTCAGATCAAATGAAGCAAATCGCTCCTGCCCGGCCAGGTGCGGATACCAACTCCCGCGCGCGCCGACGAAATACACATTGTTGCCCGCGTCCTCGATAACCGTTCCCTGATACGCCACCCGTAAACGATATTCCGCGCCCGCGGTAGCGGCTGTAGGCAGGACGACGAAAAGTATGTCGTTGCCACGACGCGCAATTTGCTGGCGGCGCAGATCTTGATTCTGAAAAAAGACGAGCGGCTGGCCGTCCGCGTCAGTGACGCTCGAAACGTGGAGAAAACGCGACAGCTCCAGTTCGATGACGCGCTCTCCGGAGCGGACTTCTTTCCAGTGAATTGCCGTAGTGCCCGTCAGGCTCAGATCTTCCGCGATCGTGGTATCGACCGCGTAATCGATGGGCACGGATTCTTCCTCGTGAGGCGGCGCATTCGGCGCCGCAAATGATGTCCAGACGTCGAAGAGCGGGGCTCCATTGGCTTCGTGGGGCTGGCCCATCAGCACTGTTTCCGCATGACGCTCGTCAACGACCACGTTGAAAGCGCCAATGATGTTCGAATTGAGCGCCGCGTAGAAAAAGGGACGCGGCGCGGCAGAAAGCCAATCTTGCATGATCCGGAGCGACGATCCCGGATCGAACTTCGCGACAATGGGATTCCAATTCTGAACAAAAGTCGGATCGCTGGATGCCGAGATTTTTTGTTCGGCGAGATCTCGCTGGATTTCTTGGGCCGTGCTGTCATCGAAGCGCAGATATGCTTGTCCGAATTCAACGTCAATCAAGGGAACCTTCAAGAAACGGAGAACAGAAGCGCGCTCGGCCTCATCGGGCGGGAGGGCGAATACGCGTCCGTGGCCGACAAAAACAGCTCCCGACGTGCGCCCGTCGACTGAGGCGAGGAATCCGAGCGTGCCGTCGGTAAAAGTGAACGAGACGCCGTCTCGCCGCAGGATAAGGTTATGAACATTGAATACGCGAGTGCTGTCGACAGGCAGCGTGCTCAGGGTTTGATAAAGTTGCTGCGGCGAGGATGATGTGAGCGAAACCTGTGGAGATGACGCGGTGCTTTGCGGCGGTTCGAGCCCGGACGCAACATTAGCCGCAAGAAAAGCAGCAAGCGCAAGAATCATGCCAATTCGCACGAGTTTGACTCTAACAACACATATGTGATGCAGCAAGTGACGAGCGCGAATTGAGGCAAGGATAGGTGAGACTTCGCTTTTCTATGCCTTACTCGAGCCGATCTTTTGGGCCAGTAATTGACGTACGGCGTCCTGGTCGGTTTGGGAAAAAGCGCGCTTGGGGAACATGTAGAAAAGTCTGGGAGGAACGGAAAGGAGAAATAGATTTGGCGTCTCTCGTTGGCCGCCTATCAGGTTCCAGGAAACATTGGAGGCAGCGCCGACTGAAGACGCACTGAAGCCATCCTCATTCAATTCGACTGTTTTTTCACCGTGAAGTGTCTTGGCTTTTCGGAATTCGCGCCTAAACCGAAAGGATTGCAAAGGACCGTACCGTAGAAGGACAAAAGCACCGTAGACCACGGAAAAGATCGCGATGGGCGGATCGGTAGGAATCCAGAGAAGGATGACGCCCATCAGGACCAGGAAAATCCCTAGTGCGGGCGCGATGTAAATGCCGCACCGAGTAAAGAACGGTGCCATATGTTTCCGCCAGTAGCGCTGTCCTTCCGCATAGTCCTCGGGGCTGTACGTGAATTGCGCGCGGATTTCTGTCATGTCAGGCGAGGGCGTGGCGGAGGTCGGCGATGAGGTCGGCGGGATCTTCCAGGCCGATCGAGACGCGGACGGTGCCGGGCTCGACTCCAGCGCGGTGGAGTTCGTCGCGCGACATGTTGTAGTGCGAAGTGTAAATCGGCAGGATGACGAGCGATTCGACGCCTCCGAGGCTCGCGGCTAGAGCAAAAAGCTGCACGCGGTCACAGAATCGGCGCGCGGCGGCGAGGCCGCCCTTCAAATCGAAGGAGAGCATGCCGCCAAAATCGCGCATCTGGCGGCGCGCCAATTTGTGATCGGGATGAGAAGCGAGTCCCGGATAATGAACGCGCGCGACTTTCGGGTGGCGTTCGAGAAATTTCGCGACGGCCATCGCGTTTTTGCACTGGCGCTCGACGCGCACGTTCAGCGTTTTCATTCCGCGAATCAGCAAATACGCGCCGGCCGGGTCCATGCAGCCGCCGAGATAGATGATGTTGTCGCGGACGCGTTGGATCCATGCGTGCGAGCCAGCGACGGCTCCGGCGATCAAATCCGAATGTCCGCCGAGATATTTCGTCGCGCTGTGAACGACCATGTCGAAGCCGAGGGCAAGAGGCTTTTGCAGCACCGGGCTGGCGAACGTGTTGTCAACGATGGAGACGAGATTGAATTCGCGCGCGATGGCGACGGCGCGGCGCAAATCGACGAGGCGCAGCGAGGGATTTGTGGGTGTCTCGACGTAAAGTGCGCGGGCCCGCGGTGTGACGATGTCTTCGATGCCAGCGAGGTCCGCTTCCACGTGGCGGACGCGAATCCCGAAGCGCGGGAAAAGGTCGCGCATCAGGCGGTACGTGCCACCGTACAGTTGCGCGGTGGAAATGACTTCGTCGCCGGAGCTGAGCACGGCGAGGAGCGCGCTGGAAATTGCAGCCATGCCGGACGCGGCGACAATGGCGGCTTCGGCGCCTTCGAGGGCGGCAATTTTTTCCTCGGCGATGGCGAGCGTGGGATTGCCGTACCGCGTGTAGATGTAGGCGGAGCTTTTGCCTTCGGCCCAGCGCTTCATCTCGGCGGTCGAGGAAAATGTGAACGTCGAGCTGCGAACAATTTCGGGCGCGACGGGGCCGCTGCGGCCGTGCTTCGATTCTCCGCGCTGGATTGCGATGGTGGCATCGGCCCAGGGCTGCGCTGACTTGGTTGTTCTAGGTTTTGTACGAGATTTCATGCGGGGCAGATTGCAACTTTATGGCGCTGGGCGCAAGGGCCAAATTGGTTCGACAGCAGCGCACAGGCTGAAGCCTGTGCCACTGCGCCGGAGCGAATTTGGGTTTGACAGCGACGAGGAATTAGTGTATATACAATAATGTGTTCTCGTGGGACGCGCGGAAGGCGAGCCAGAATCTTGAGAAACACCGTATCAGCTTCGAAGAAGCGGCGACTGTGTTTGCCGACTTCGAAGGTCTGGATTGGGAGGACGCCGGGCACTCCGGTGCGGAACGGCGACTGAAACGACTGGGCCGAGCAGCGACAGGACAAGTGCTGTTGGTTGTATACACGATTCGGAGGTTAGGGCATGGCAAGGAAACGATTCGCATCATCAGCGCGCGGCAATCGAACCGCAAAGAACGCAAAGCATATTCCCGACAGCCAGATTGACTTCTCCGACATTGCCGAGTCGACGGACGTGGAGCTGAAACGTGCGCGCCGCGTCGGCAGACCGAAAACGGGCCATGCGAAACGGCTGATCGCCATACGCATTCATCCGCGCCTTCTCGCAAGGCTTCGGCGTCTGGCCGCACGACAGGAGAAACCGTACCAAACGCTGATCCACGAATTGCTCGAAAAGGCAGCGAGGGAGAAAGTCGCTTAGAGCATGCCACTGCGTGCGCGGCGCGATAAATCCGATCGCGCCCTACAAAAATCAAAAAAACAGGACAGCCGCAGCACGAGCGAGCGAATGCGAAATGGTATCTACTGCCAATGCCCGCCAAGTTGGGGAGCGGGTTCGAGGTCAAGGTGGGTCCAAGACTCAACGTTCGTGTAGGCCGTCGCCAATGACTCGGAAATACCGTCGCAAACTTCGGCCCAGGACACATTCTTCTTAAGGAATGCATTCTTCCAAAAGCGACCCTGCTTCCGATCCTGCGAACCGCAAATCCACACGCAATATGTCAGGTTTTTTTCATCTTGAAGATAAATCTGTATCAGCCTGTCAATACCGTTACTTGACCACCGCAGAGACCGTTCTGGCCAATTGTGATAGTTCTTCGAAATCTTCATGCGGTATGTTCTCGCGAAGACAGAGAGTTCCTTGTCTATTTCTCTGAATGGAGCTTCCATCTGCTCCCACACTTCGTTAGAACCGTTAAAACCATTTGGCATTGATGTTGTTAACCCGCAGAGACTCTCGGAAGTTGTCGGCGACTTACGCGGAGGCGGCTTCTTCCTCCTCGGCGTGGGGTTTGTGGGCGGCGATGATTTTCTGGGCGATTTCGGCGGGGACGAAATCGTAGTGCGAAAATTCCATGGAGTAGCTGGCGCGGCCCTGGGTCATGGAAACCAAATCGTTGGCGTAGCTCAACATTTCCGCGAAGGGCACTTGCGCGCGCACGATGACGTTCTGCCCGCGCGCTTCGCTGCCGCTGATGTGTCCGCGGCGCGAACTGATATTGCCCATGATGTCGCCGGAATATTGGTCGGGCGCGTAGACTTCCACTTTCATGATGGGTTCGAGGAGCGCGGGCTTGGCCTGCTTCATCGCTTCCTTGAAGGCGAGAGCGCCGGCGATTTTGAACGCCATGTCGGAAGAATCGACGTCGTGATATTTGCCGTCGTACAGGCTGGCGCGAAAATCGACGACGGGAAAACCGGCGAGGAAGCCGCGCTCGGACGCGTCGCGAATTCCTTTTTCGACGGAGGGAATCCAGTTCTTCGGAATCGCACCGCCGAAAACGTCGTCGACGAATTCGAAGCCAGCGCCGCGCGGAAGCGGCTCCATCTTGATGCGGCAGAGGCCAAACTGGCCGTGGCCGCCGGTCTGCTTCTTGTGTTTTCCTTCCGCGTCGGCCTTAGCCCGAATTGTTTCGCGATAAGCGACTTTTGGCGGATGTAGCGCGAGGTCTACGTGGTAGCGCTTGCGCAGTTTCGCGACGACGACTTCGATGTGCTGCTGGCCTGCTCCAGCGAGCAAGAATTCCTTCGTCTGCGGATCGCGGCTGAAACGCAGCGCGGGATCTTCTTCCAGAATGCGATGAATGGCGACGCCGATGCGGTCCTCGTCAGCACGCGTTTTCGGCTCGATGGCAAACGTGATGGATGGCTCTGGCAGATGCGCGGGGGGGTAATACAGCGGCGCGGATTTGTCGCCGAGCGTGTCGCCGGTAGTGGTGTCCTTCAATTTTGCGATGGTGCCGATGTCGCCCGCGTGAAGCTCATTGATGGCAGTGGCGGTTTTTCCCTGGCGGATTTCGAGGTGCTGGAAACGTTCGACCGTGTTGCGATTGAAATTCGCGACGTTGGCGTCGTTGTGCAGCACGCCGCTTAGGACTTTGAAATAACTGATGCGTCCGGCGAACGTGTCGGCGATGGTTTTGAAAACGAAAAGCGAGAGCGGCTCTTTGTCACTAACGGAACGCTCGATGGTTTCGCCTTTGCGCGTGGGTTCTTTGTAAGCAGGCGCCTTGCCGCGCTCGGCGGGAGACGGAAATGTTTCGACGATGAAATCCAGGATGGCGTCGCTGCCAATATTTCGCAATGCCGAACTGACCAGCACGGGATAAATACGTTTTTCGAGCACGGCTTCGCGCAAACCTTTCTTCAAATCTTCAACGGGCAACGTGCCCTTGTCGAAGAATTCCTGCATCAGCTCGTCATCAATTTCGGCGACCATTTCGACCAGGGCTTCGTGCGCGGCTTTTGCAGCTTCGGCCATGTCGGCGGGAATGTCCTCGACCTTCGCTTTGCCATCACCATCGGGCGCATAGATGAGAGCCTTCATGGCTACAAGGTCGATCACGCCTTCGAAATTTTTCTCGGCGCCGATGGGGAGTTGAACGGGCACGGCGCCGCGCCCGAAAACCTGCTGAATGGATTCGAGGGCACGCTCGAAGCTGGCGAGTTCGCGGTCCATCCAATTGATGACGAAGGCGCGCGGCAGATCGTATTCGGTTGCGTAGTCCCAAACTTTTTCGGTGACCACCTGGCAGCCAGCCGCGGCGTCGACGAGAATCAGCGCGGCATCGGCGGCGATGAGCGAAGCTTTCGTGTCGTTGATGAAAGTGGAATAGCCGGGCGTGTCGAGGAAATTGATTTTGATTTTGTCGGCGGCGCCCCACTCGGCATAAGCGAGGCCAGTGTGAATGGAGATTTTTCGCGCGACTTCTTCCTCGTCCCAGTCGGTGACGGTTGAACCGTCGGTGACTTTGCCGAGACGCGGGGTCATGCCCGCAGTGAACAGCATCGACGACACGAGCTGCGTTTTCCCCGTGTCGCCGTGGCCTACAATGCCCACGTTTCTAATTTTCTCCGTGTTATAGACTTTCATGATTCACCTCGAAGATCCCGGGCCTGATGCCGAGGGATCGAATATTTTCAATCCTTGGAGCCGGATTTATAGGCCTGGACGGCTGTGAAGATGGAATTGCGCGGAACAGTTTGAGGCAAGCGGCGTGCGCAGAATCTCGATCAGATTGCAGTTTTGTAGCGGCGGCCGGACGGCCGAGAGGATAGCGGCGAGCGCAAACGCGTCCGAGGCGCATCGGAGAAACCGTTTCGCCTCCTGCGGAAAGCCGGATGCTAGCACATGGCTCATTGCGTCTTCAATGATGAACCGCTGCAAATGGTCTCGACAGAGTCTGTAATTGGGACATCGGCTTACTCAGAAGCTTAAGAGATATTGCTATTGCGACGGATTGCATTTCTTGCCGGAGAAACGGAATGGCTCGCGAAGGAAGAATTTTTCACATTTGCAGTAGACATCTAAATGAGCGCAATGGTAACTGTTTGTTTATGAGCGACTTGAGGGAGGAGTGTAAATAGGCAGTTTGGCCCAGCACATGCAAGATGCCGGGCTGGGTAGGACGACAATCCAGGGAGGCTTTTAGTCATGAAGGCAAAGTTTGCAACGATGGTTCTAGGAGCGCTGCTTTTCGCGGGGGCCCCGGTTTTCGCGAGCGGCGTGAATTTCGACTTCTCCACACCCGCCGGAGCACTCGGTGTTTCGCAGACGTATACGTCGAACAGCGTGACAATCACGGCATATGGATTCTCCGCATGTTCTGGCGGAGTCACCGTGGCCCTTACAAACTGCTCCAGAAACGATCTCTACGGTAAGACCTCAGGCGGCGACGAAAATGGACTGGGATTGACCGGTTCCAGCGATTTCGAAATTGGGACGAACCAGATGGTCCAGCTCGACCTGACGAACCTGATTAACGCGGGCGCCACTTCCGTGACACTGCAAATCGGCAGTGTGCAGTCTGGCGAAGGATATGACATTTGGGAAGGCAGCACTTTGGGATCATCGGGCTCGCTCGTCATAACGAATGGACAGCTCGACGAAACCCCGTTCACGGTCAACCTGAACAGCAAGGATCCGTACCTGGGAGTCAGCGCGTACTCGAACGATGTCTTGCTGAGTTCGCTCGCTGCTTCACCGACGCCGGAACCGGGGACACTGGCTCTTTTGGGAACTGGTTTGCTCGCGTTCGGTTTCGGGCTGCGTCGGCGGTTTGCCTCGCACTCGGTTTAGTTTTAGATTCGCCTGTGGCTACTTTGGCTTGGCGCCGGGCCGTCCTCTCCTTCGGTCCGGCGCTTTTTCCTCGTAGATTCACGGGATTTGAAGGATAGGCACGATTTCCGCGGTTACGACGCTCGGGCGGCGTGGCGCGAAAAGTCTGTATCAAAAACTGAATACATTTGCACACCGGATAGTACATTCCTCTGACTTAATCTGCCGTAAACAGCTGATTCATAAATAGTTACCTCATTCTCCAACGCGCGACCTTTGGCCGTCCAAGTGCTGCTAACATATTGCGACATTTGGTATGTTTCAAGGGGAACCTAGGAAAATGAAGATACGGTTTGCAACATGGGTTTTGGCGATGCTGTTTTTTGGGGCAGCGCCTGTCTTCGCGAGCGGCGCGAGTTTCAATTTCAACTTTGGCGGACCTGACACAGCTCTCGGCGCGTCACAGAGCTATACATCGAACGGGGCCACAATTACAGCGAACGGCTACGTATGTTCAGCCACCGACTCCAAGACTTCCGCAACACTTTCCAATTGCAGCGCGACGAATCTTTTCGCGAAGAGCGATGGCCCAAATGAAACAGGCCTGGGCCTTGCAGGTCAAGGGAGCGGAGAAAACGAAATCGGATTCGACGGTACGAACGCCGATTACGTCATCGGCCTGGATGTCAGCAGCCTTTTTAATCTGGGCGCGACGTCGATGACGCTGAGTTTCGGGAGCGTCCAGCCGGGAGAAGCTTACGCGATTCTTGGATATGGCTCCGATCCATTCCTGAACAGCAGCTTTACGCTGACAAACACGCAAGCCTGGGTAGGCAATGACGGGTCAACCAGCGCGCAGGTTTTCTCTTCGACGATCAGCCTGAATGCCAATGACCAATTTCTGGTTTTAGTCTCTCCGTGCGGCGCCAGCCTTAATCCGCCGCCTTGCGGAAGCAATATGACTCTCGATTCGCTAACCGCGCCAACGCCGGAACCGGGAACGCTAGCTCTTTTGGGAACCGGTTTGCTGGCGTTTGGATTTGGGCTCCGTCGCCGCTTCGCGAACCACGCGGCATAGTCTTAGGAGCCTGCTTATCTGCTTTGCCTTCACGCCGGGCCGTCTTCTCCTTCGGCCCGGCGGTTTTTTTTGCGCAGCCCCAGACAAAATTTCGCGTCGCAGTTAAGCGATAGTCAGCCAGCAAATAATCGGCATAGGGGGGACGGTTGCCCGTCCTCCCCTGCCACACCACCGTACATGCGGGTCCGCATACGGCGGTTCAGTGAGTTGAGCCCTGACGGGCCGTGAGGTTCGAGTCGTCATTCGCCAC
>Ga0307373_10003571_pt1 | contig 26966 bp, 18 predicted proteins | sample OX2MG_FD_202534 | JGI IMG/M metagenome (GOLD analysis project Ga0307373, IMG submission 202534) | Soil microbial communities from Risofladan, Vaasa, Finland - OX-2 | ecosystem: Environmental > Terrestrial > Soil > Coastal area > Acid sulfate soil | place: Finland: Risofladan, Vaasa | collected...
AAGTTGCTCGCAGGCGCTGGGCAGCTCCGCGATGGCGTCCAGAAGTTGGTCAGACGCATTTCGCGGATGGGAGGTGAGAAAGCGGAGCCGACGTAGCCCTTGCACGCCGTCCACCCTCGCCATGAGCATGGCCAGGCCGCTTCCGTCCTCCGGGCTCTCGTAGGAATTCACGTTCTGGCCCAGAAGTGTGATCTCGACTACTCCCCGCTCGACCAGGCGCCGAGCCTCGACCTCGATTTGAGCGGAGGGCCGGCTGGACTCCCGTCCCCGGACGAAGGGAACGATGCAGTAGGTGCACATCTCGTTGCAGCCGAGGATCACCGGCAGGTAAGCGAAGAGCCGGTCAGACGCGGGCAGTGGGATCGGTCCTTCCAGTGCCCCCTGGTACAAGTCACGGAGGCGAGCGAAGAAGCCATCCGGCTCGCGCATGTCGAAGACGTAGTCCAGGTGCCGAAAGCGGCGGAGCAGACCAGATCCGTGCTCGCCCACCATGCAGCCGGTCAAGGCGATTCCCCGTCCTGGGCGGGCTGCCTTCCACGCTGCCAGTTCGCCCAGCCGGCTGCTCGCCCGGTCCTCGGCGTGCTGTCGGACGGCGCAGGTCACCAGTACGGCCAGGTCCGCGTTTTCCAGTTCCACTCCAGGTACCATTCCAATTTCGGAAAACTGCTCGGCTAAGCTGGCCGCATCGGCGCTGTTCATCTGGCAACCGACCTGCCAGATGTTTACCCGGGGGGCCCGATCACCGCTGAGCGAGATGGGCGACCGCTGAGGTCTGGCTTCCACCAAGGGCAGCGGACTGAACACCGATCTGGGCCCCGCAGAAGCCGTCAGCGGACCTCCACCACGAGCCGAATACCCGTCCGCTCCTCACCATCGATCGCGATGTCGATGAAGGAGGGGATGCAGACCAGATCAAGTCCACCCGGGGCCACGTAGCCACGGGAGATGGCGATCGCCTTGACCGCCTGGTTGATTGCCCCCGCTCCGATCGCCTGGATCTCAACCCGGTGCGCGGTTCTGACCACGCCCGCAATCGCCCCGGCAACTCGCACCGGCTGCGAGGTGGCAGAGACCTTGAGTACTTCCACTGGGGTGGCGGCGCTCCCGCCGGTGGGCGAAGTCGGAATTGACAAGCTGTACAAGGTCCTGAAGTGTGATGGGATTCTACGGCTAAAAGGGCAAGGGTGGACCGCCCGGGGGCCAGGAGGCGGGATTTCTACGCCATGCGAACTGGCCCAGCAGGGTCACCGCTAAGCAAACTACCACCGCGGCCCCTGTGAGAACCAACAGAAAGTCCTCTCGGTCCAGGTGCGCAGTTCCCCAGGCGGCGACTAACGCCCCCAGGGCCCGACCAAGGCACATGAACCAGAGCGCCGCTCCCATGGCCTGGCCCACACCTTCTGTAGGAGTCTTGGTCTGGATCCGATTGAACCCCCAAACCTCCTGCAAGGCTCCGCTCCCAGCAAAGATCACCAACGCGGCTGCGACCAGGTCCGCCCCCAGCATCAGTCCAACCGCGGCGGCGACCACCAGGTGGATGTATCCGATGATCAGGATGCTCTTGCGACGCACCTGGGGTAGGCGCAAGGCAACTGCGCTTCCGATGATGGAAGCTCCTCCCACCAGGACATACATCAAACCTACTTGATCCGTCCGGACGTGGAACAGGTACCCGGCGAGCGGGACGAAATACACCTGCAGAACCGTTGCCAGCGCCGCGCCAACGGCTGCCTGAACTGCGAAGAGCCGCATTCCAGGCTCGAAGAGAAGCATCTGGAAGCCCCTCCGCAGGCTGGTGCGGGCCCGTTCCGATGTGTACGCGCGAGCGACCCACGCCGCCGGCTGGCCACCTACCCTCACCATCAACGCCGCCGACAGCAAGAACGTCACCCCGTCGGCCAAGATCAATACCGTGGGATGGAGGAAGAGCAGGAGCAGTGCGCCGATGGCTGGTGCCACGACCAGGGCAGACTCGGAGACCACCGAGAGGAGGCTGCTACCTCCGGGAACCAGGGATGCGGGCAGCAGAACACCGACCAGCCGTCGCCGGCCAGGCTCGTATAGCGCCGACGCGGCCCTGGCCCCGGCCGCCGCTACCAGTACCGCAAGGAGAAGATGCCCCTCCGCCCCCACCACCGTTACGCAGGCCAGGGAGGCCCGAACGAGGTCGAGTGCCACCGAGCGTCGCCTACGATCACCCCTGTCCCCCAGGTGCCCCCCAACTGGGAGCAGCGCCAGCAAAGGCGCCGACTCAAATACAAAGAGGAGGCTCACACCGGTTTCTCCCCCAAGCCGGTAGCAGATGACCACCAGGGCTGGCAGCGTCAGGAAGTCGCCGTACCAGGAGAGCAGACCAGCGGTCCAAAGCGCTCGAAAACGGGGCACCCGAAGCGGCGCACTCCAATCCGTCCGCCTTTCGGCCAAACCGGCCCCTCCAGCCCTGAAGTTACTCGACGGCTCAGATCTCGATCGGCAGTGTAAGGATCCGGAAGCGCCGCCGATGGCAGGCACGACCGGAAGAACTTGAGGTGTCTGAATGCGCTGCCGAGCTTGGGATGTTACTTGCGCGTCACTTGGAAGTCAGCTGGCTGCGACAACTTTTCCGTTCAGGGTATGGTCGCTACGAAGGGTTTCTGCGACAGGTGGGTCTGTGCAGAGCACGCAGTTGACGTCATGGGAGCCAACGCAGTATGAGTACGTGGGACCTTTACGAGTGGCGCCGGTAGGCTAACGCCTCGGAGGGCCGTTGGCCCTCTTTCGGTACCTCAAAGAGAGAGCAGTTCCTCGGTGGGCTGCTCTTTCTTTTGTGCTACGGCCTCGAGTTCCCAATCCGTGATGCTGTTGAAGGCTTCGACAGCCGTGGGATCAAACTGTGTCCCGGAGCACCGCACGACCTCCGCCCGGGCGTCCTCTAGGGACATGGCCGCTCGGTAGGGCCGGTCTGAGATCATGGCATCGAAGGCGTCGGCAATGGTGAAAACCCGAGCCGCCAAAGGCACTTCAGCCGCCACCAATCCGTTCGGATAGCCCTTGCCGTCGAAGCGCTCATGGTGCGCCAGGATCACCTCGCGGGCCTTCTCCAACTGACGGACGTCCGCAACCATCAGAGCTCCGAGTTGGGGGTGAGTGCGCATCACACGCCACTCTTCGTCCGTGAGCGGTCCTGGCTTATGGAGAATCGCGTCGGGGACGCCTATCTTGCCGATGTCGTGGAGGAGGGCACCGTGGCACAAGCGCAGCAGATCCTCATCTGAGAATCTGAGATAGCGGCCCATCATCAATGAATAGTCCACCACCCTGCGGCAGTGGCCCTCGGTATCGCTGTCCCGAAGGTCGATCGCCTTCGAGAGGCTGACCAAGGTCGCGTTGAAGCCGCTCTGGGCCTCGACGGCGCGGGCCTGCTGCGCTCGCATCCAACGGTTGGTAGCGGTCTGAACAATCGCCACCGGCGCTGCCAGTGTGACGAGCGCTGGAATCGGACCCAACAAGCGGGCGGCCGCCACCACGCCAATGCCAGTCAAGCCGTAGCCAAGGTAGTAGGGCATGACGTCGACCACGTTGCGGAAGAAGTTGCGATGGCGGAAGTTCCGGATTCCCTGGTCCGCGATCATGACCAACCCAAGGAGGGCCTGATTGGTTACCCAGGCGGCAAGACCGCCCGCCGCGCCCGCCAATAAGAGCCACCCAATGGTCGGGTCGGTTCGCACCGCCAGCGCGTCGAAAATCCAAAACGCCGAGGCGTACACCAACAGACTCATCGCACCGTTGAAGACGGTTTTGATGTCAGCGCGTCGCACAACGGCACTCGTGATGAGCGCGGCCAGACTCGATGCAGCTGCTGCCGGAAGTCCCAGAAGAAAGACAGCACCGATGCTGGCGTAGGCCTTGGCGCTGAAGTGCATCGTGCTACGCCCGACCCGTAAGGACACCCCTCCTCGGGCCTCCAGGAGAGCGACCAGGGCGAACACGATGAGCAGCGTGCCCCAGTGGAACGGAGGCCGAATGTAGATGATCCCAACTGCACCAGCGGCGCCGGTGGTCGCAGCGACCACGGCCATTACCGCCCAGCGGGGACCCGAACCAGCCGGCGCCTCGAGAAGGTCAGGCCTGACGACCGGCGTGGAATGGGCTTGGTGCCTGACCTTTGTGGCGCCCGGAGCAGACGGTGCCGCTACCCCGTGAACTGCCGACGCACTACTCACGCAGACCACCTTGAAACGGACCACCTACGTCACGCCCTACCGACCCGAGGCCCGACCAGCCTGGGGAACTAGCTACGATCCAACCAAATATCCGAGCCACGACCCGCAAAATTATCTCCCACACCGTGAAGTCGTCCCTTCCAGCGGACCAAGGCAGTCTAGCCCGGGGATTCTGACTTCAGGGTCAGTTCGGAGGCATTGCGGCACGGTTGTGACAGGTTTGGGACAGATGTGCCGAGATCGGGAGCCGGCCTACTTCGCGTAATCGACGGAGCGCGTCTCCCTGACCACGGTGACCTTGATCGTGCCCGGGTAGCTCATCTCGCCCTCGATCCGACGGGCCACTTCCCTCGCCAGAACAACCGCCGAGTCGTCGTTGATGCGGTCAGGCTTGACCATGATCCGAACCTCCCGACCAGCTTGGATGGCGAACGACCGCTCTACCCCCTCGAAGGCATTGGCGATCTCCTCGAGCTTTTCCAGCCTCTTGATGTAGCTGGCCAGGGTCTCCCGGCGGGCCCCTGGCCGGGAGGCCGAGATGGCATCGGCACTGAGAACGATGAAAGCCATGATGGTGGTCGGCTCGATGTCGTAGTGGTGACACTGGACGGCGCTGACCACTTCGGGGTGTCGGCCCAGGCGGCGCAAGATCTCGCCTCCGATGATCGCGTGCGATCCCTCGACCTCGTGGTCGACGGCCTTGCCGATGTCGTGGAACATGCCCGCCTCCTTGGCGAGGTGTTCGTCAGCACCGATCTCGGCGGCGATCATGCCTGCGAGATAGGCAACCTCCTTGACGTGGGCCAGCACGTTCTGTCCGTAGCTGTAGCGAAAGCGCAACGTCCCGACCAGCTTGATCAGCTCGGGGTGGACGTTCTGCAGCCCCAACTCAAAGAGGGCTTGGTGCCCCTCCTCCACGATCCTGGCAGTGACCTCTTCTCTCGACTTGACGACCACCTCCTCGATCCGGGTGGGATGGATCCGCCCGTCGCTGAGCAGCTTGTTGAGAGTGACCCGAGCAACCTCCCGCCGCACCGGGTCGAAGCCACTCAGAACCACCGTCTCGGGGGTGTCGTCGATGATCAGATCGACGCCCAGAGCCGCCTCGAGAGCACGGATATTGCGTCCCTCTCTTCCGATGATTCGCCCTTTCACCTCGTCGTTGGGAAGGGGCACCACGGAGACCGAGGTCTCCCCCGTCTGATCGGCGGCATGGCGCTGGATGGTCGTGACCAGCACCTCCCGAGAACGCTCGTCGGCCTCCGCCTGGGCGGTGGCCACGGAGTGCCTGATCAGATCGGCCTTCTCGGAAATTAGCTCCCGGTCCAGGGATTGCAGAACCTCCTGTCGCGCGTCCTCACGGGTGAGTCCGGCAACCCGCTCCAACTCGCGCTGCGCGACTTCGCTTAGGGCGCTCAACTCGCCCCTCGTCGCCTCCAACTGGGTGCGCTCCAGGGTTATGGCGTCGATGCGTTGGAGAAGGTCTTGCTGCTGGCGGTCGAGCTGCTCCTCGCGTTGGACGATCCGCTGCTCCAGGCGCGAGACCTCCGAGCGCCGCTCGCGGAGCTCGTCTTCCAACTCGGTACGGACCCGAAGGGCCTCGGCCTTGGCCTCGAGCCCGACCGCCTTACGCTCGGTCTCGATGGCTACCCGGGAGCTGGTCAGCTCATCCTGACCCCGTCTTCCCTGGCGCGATGCCATCAGTCCGAAGACGATGCCTCCGACGGCGAGCACGGCTAGTACGACCAGCAACACAACAGTTGCTGCACTCATGGACCAGACCTCGCAGTGCCGAACGAGGAACTACCGGTGCCCCTCCTCGACTTCAACCCCTCTCGAAGGCGGAGGAGCAGGAAATTAATCGGAAATTGGGTCCGATTTTAGCGCTCCGTCGGCAGCTCCCGGGAGTTGGTCGGAGTCGTGGACTACCCGGCCGCGGTCACGGGCTCGACGTCCGCTTCTTCGGCGGCAGCCGGTACCGGCTCTCCAATAACCGCCTGGCGGACCTTGTTGGCGATTTCCTGAGTCAACTCCGTGTTGCCCCGGAGGAGATCGCGGACGTTATCCCTGCCTTGGCCCAGCCGCATCTCGCCGTAGCTGAACCAAGCACCGCTCTTCTCGATGATCCCAGCCTCGATCGCTCCATCCAGAACACTCCCCTCGTAGGAGATGCCCTCGTTGTAGAGGAGATCAAGCTCCGCCGAACGGAAGGGCGCGGCGACCTTGTTCTTGACCACCCGGACCCTGACTCGGCCCCCGATGACGTCCAGCCCCTGCTTCAGAGAGTCGATCTTGCGGATGTCCAGCCGTACCGACGCATAGAACTTGAGGGCCCGGCCCCCGCTCGTTACCTCGGGATTGCCGAACATGACGCCAACCTTCTCGCGCAGCTGATTGATGAAGATCACCACGCAGTTGGAGCGACTGATGGCCGCCGTCAGCTTGCGCATGGCCTGCGACATGAGGCGGGCTTGCAGGCCAACATGGGTGTCGCCCATCTCGCCGTCGATCTCTGCCTTGGGTACCAGGGCCGCTACCGAGTCGATCACTACCACATCGACTGCCTGGCTCCGAACCAGCACCTCGACGATCTCCAAGGCTTGCTCACCAGTGTCAGGTTGGGAGATCAGGAGCTCATCGATGTTCACTCCGATTCGCGCTGCATACGCAGGATCGAGCGCGTGTTCCGCATCGATGAAGGCGGCCACACCACCAGCCTTCTGGGCTTCAGCCACGATGTGAAGGCTGAGGCTGGTCTTGCCTGATGACTCGGGGCCAAAGATCTCCACGATCCGACCTCTTGGAATACCCCCGACGCCGAGGGCCAGGTCGAGCGTCAGCGCGCCAGTCGAGATAACCTCGATGCCCTTGGCACCGGTGCCGTCGCCCAGACGCATGATCGCCCCCTTGCCATAGCTCCGCTCGATCTGGGTAAGGGCAGCTCCCAGGGCCCGGTCCTTCTCAGTGGCCACCCGAGCAGTCTCCTTGGCATCGCGGTTTGTCGGACCGCTCACGCGTCCCGCGACTTCGACTGTAGCGCTCAATTCGGTGACCTCCGGTGTGTCGCTGCGGACCCGCCGCGGACGGTGACTCTTGATTCGACGGCTCGTTGGTTGTGGGGAACAGCTGTTCGCTATTGTACCTCTTCCAGGCCCCCAGTGGTAGGTCCTTCGAGGCCCTTCGGAGGTGCTGTGCAGACATCACTCCAGCGACACCAGGAGCAGGTCGAGGACGGCCAAGACGGCGCCAACTCGGTTCTGGTGTCTACCTCGATCTTGGTCTAGGCGCACCACCTCGGTGCCCCCCAGGCCCGTCACCGCCACGTATATCAGCCCCGCGGGTTTGCCCTCCGAAGCTCCCGGGCCAGCTACCCCCGTCGTCGCGGCCCCAAAACTGCTCCGGAATCGATTCCGCACTCCAACCGCCATCGCCTCGGCCACCTCCCGGCTCACCGCCCCGTGCCTACGGATAAGGGACGGGGCCACGCCCAACCCCTCCGTCTTCACGTCATTGGCATAGGCCACTATCCCGCCCCGAAAGGAGCGTGAGCTTCCCGGGACCGCGGTCAAGACGGCGGCCAGCAGGCCCCCGGTGCAAGACTCGGCGGTCGCCAGAGTCTGGGGCGGGTAGCCGCCAGCGCGCTCCGCGACAAGCCGAGCCTGGGGAAAGGTGAGAGCGAGATCGCTCAACTCGGCGTGGTTCATCGCCAGCTGACCAGAGATCGGAAGCGCCAGAGGTAAACGCCCCCACTCCAGATGGTGAAGATCAAGGTTAGGGCAACTATCCACCCGGACGCCCCGCGTACCTCGGTGAAGGGACGCTGCAGGATCAGGATGACGACCATGACATCCTGACTCAGGGTCTTGAGCTTGGCCAACCGGTTGGCACTAATCGAGATTCCCGACCGAGTTCCCCGGGCGCGCAAGATCACCACCGCCACCTCGCGGGCCACGATCACGAATCCAGCCCAGGCGGGCAGAGCACCCTCGCTGACCAAGGGAAAAAGTGCCGCTATGACGAGCAGCTTGTCTGCCAACGGATCGAGAAAAATCCCCAGCGAGCTGACCTGGTGCCGACGGCGGGCGACCATCCCGTCCAGGCTGTCGGTGGCCGCCCCTAGGACAAATAGTGCGGCGGCCAGCTGGTGGCTGCCTTGGAATCCCGACTCGAGGCAGAAGAGGATCACCGGGATGAGGCCGAGCCGACTGAGGGTGATCAGGTTGGCGGCCCCATGCCAGCTGGCCTCAAGCGGTGCCCCAGCCTCCCCGGTCGTCCTAGGGGGAGCGGTGGTCCCCCTGGTGGTCATCGGTAGTTGGTGTACTGCAGGGGCACCGGCAGATCCAGGTCGCGAAGTTCCTTGATGACGGCCTGCAGCGCGTCCTTGTCCTTGCTGCTGACCCGCAGCTCGTCCCCTTGGATCCGGACCTGCACTTTGCCGTGGTTGGACTTGATCCGCTTGGTCAGGTCGCGGGCGGTGTCCTCAGCAATCCCCTTGCGTAGCTGAATAACCTGGCGGACGTTACCCTTGGCGGCCGGCTCGGGCTTCCCCGGGTCGAGGATCTTGAGCGACAGCTGACGACGCACCAACTTGCCCTTGAGGACATCCAGAATGGCATCGGCCCGACCGTCGGAAGCCGCTAGAACCACGATCTCCTTCTCGTGGAGATCGACCTCCGCCGTGACATCCTTGAAGTCGTAGCGGGTGGCTATTTCCCGCTTGGTCTGTTCCACCGCGTTGACCAACTCCTGGCGGTCGAAGTCGGAGACCACATCGAAGGAATGCTCGCTGCTGGCCACCCGCCAAGCCTAGCGGCTAGTCGCCCTCCTCGCTGGAGTCGAGCATCTGCTCCAACTCGGCCAGGTTCATCAGCACCTCGCGCGACTTGCTGCCTTCGTACGGGCCTACCACCCGGGCATCGGACAGCTGGTCGATGAGCCGCGCCGCCCTGGTGTAGCCAACGTTGAGCTTGCGCTGCAGCAGTGAGGCGGCTCCTCGCTGCTCCCCGATTACGATCCGCCCGGCCCGCTCGAAGAGGGTATCGCGCTTGAGCGCTGGATCGCCCAGCGCTGGAGCAAGAGCCGCCGCCTGGAGGATCTCCTCCTGATAGTGCGGCCGGCCCTGCGCCTTCCACCAGCCGATCAACTGGTCCAGCTCCCGGTCCGAGACGTAGGCCCCCTGAAGGCGAACCGCCTTGCCCGCGTCGATGGGCAAGTAGAGCATGTCCCCTCGCCCGAGGAGCTTTTCGGCCCCCATTTCATCGAGGATCACTCTGGAGTCGACGCCGCTGCTCACCGCGAACGCGATCCGAGACGGGATGTTGGCCTTGATCAACCCGGTGATGATGTCAGCCGAGGGCCGCTGAGTGGCCACGATCAGGTGGATCCCCACCGCCCGAGCCAGCTGGGCGATGCGACAGATGAGATCCTCGATTTCGTTGGCAGCCACCATCATCAAGTCAGCGAGTTCGTCGATCACGATCACGATCTTGGGCAGAGTGCGCAGGCCCAGCTGCGGCGCCCGATCGTTGAAGTTGGTGATGTTGCGCGCTCCGTGCCCCGCGAAGAGCTTGTAGCGCTGCTCCATCTCCATGACCGCCCAGCGCAGCGCCGCCACAGCTGGCTCGGCGTCCACCACCACCGGCACCAGGAGGTGGGGCAGGCCGGAGAAGTTGCTCAGCTCGACCCGCTTGGGATCGACCAGGATGAGCCGCAGGTCGCGGGGTGTCGACTGCAGGAGCAACCCGGCCAGCACCGCATTGATGCAGACGCTCTTGCCCGACCCGGTGGTACCGGCGATCAGGAGGTGGGGCATTCCGGCCAGGTCTCCCAGGACGGGATGACCACTTACGTCCGCCCCCAGGGCGACTGCAAGCTTGCTCTTGACGCCGTTGAAGGTGGGAGCCTGAACGACTTCCTTCAGGGTCACCAGCTGAGCTGCCTTGTTGGGTACCTCGATGCCGATTGCCGATTTGCCGGGGATGGGGGCCTGGATCCGGATCGGCGCCGCCAGCGCCATCGAGAGGTCAGGCTGATAGGCGAGGACCTTGCGCACGGCGACCCCCGGGGCGGGCTGGAGCTCGTACTGGGTTACGGTCGGCCCGGCGTTGACGCCCATCACCTTGCACTGCACCCCGAAGTTGCCCAGGGTGGACTCGATGGTGCGAATTCGACTGCGAATCTCGTCCCGGAGCCGCTCGCGCTTGCCACTGGCGGAGTCAAGTAGCTCGACGCTGGGAAGGATCCAGTTGGGCTCGGGCTCGTCGTCGAGTTCGTCGCCAGGCCCAGGAGCGGACGTCGGCGCCGACGGTGCGACCGGGCTCCCCCCCACCTCCACCGCCTCGGCGGCCGCCTCGACCGCGATCGGGTCCGGTTCCAGCTCCTCCAGCCCCTCGAAGATCCGCTGGAAGGCCTCCGGAGCAACCTCATCCGGTGCCGGCGCGGGATCCTCGGTGTCGGCGAATGGGGGCGGCTCCCCGCCCCGGGTCCCGTGTCCGTCTCCGGAGGCGGGTGTGGTCGCGACCCGCCCGCGAACCATGGTCGACCCATCACCGGCGAAGGCGCGCGACGCGGCATCCCCCAGCTGGCCGAAGGCGCGCACCGAGAGTCGCGAGGGGTAGATCTCCAAACCGACGATCAGACCGGCCAAGGCCAGCGCGGCAAGCGCCACCAGGGTCGGGGGAGCTCCCACCAGATCCGCCAGCCGGGGTCCGATCGCTGCGCCCAGCGCACCTCCACTCCCGTGCTGAACGGTCGCTGCCATGGAGATGGCGGAAACGGCCGAGACCACGAGCGCCAGCAACACCTGGCCGCCGCTCCGCTCCGACGTCCTCGAGGCCAGCATTCCGACCCCACCCGCCAACAGGCCGACTCCGATGATCCAACCGCCGATCCCCACCGCATCCGAGATCGCCCGGCCGAAGTCGAAAGCGATCTTGGCCTGGGGGAAGGCGAGCAGGATCACCCAGATCAGGCCCAACGCTATGGCGCTGATCCCGGCCAGCTCGCGGCGCTGGGTTGCCTTCAGGCGCAAAGCAGGACTCGCTTGGTGGCGCCCTCGAGGGGTCGACGGTCTACGTCGAGGGCTCGCCGCCCGCGGTCTCGGCGCCCGGCGCCGCTTCGTTTTCGCCATCTATGAGGGCGTTGACATGGGTGGGATTGGATGGGTCTGAAGCGGTATTGCCACCCGCTGGCCGAAGTCTAGCAGCGAGACCGCACATCTGCTCGCCCTACGGGTGGCGCGTCAGGCGCCACCACAGGCTAGGTCCGGTCAATCCGCGAGCCGGCACCAACCCCACTCGTCGGATGACCCCTGCCGGAGCGGTCAGGCTCAAAGTGCCGACGTTGGTCATCCGCCGTAGGGGCGGACTTGGGACCTCAGAGTGGATTGACCAGCCCAGGCGGGCTCCAGCCAGCGCGACCACTGAGATGTCCTGGCGGGGACGGACGGCAATGCTCTTCGACCACGGCGCCGTCAGACGGGCCACCAGTGCGCCCGGAACAGCCAGGTGAAGCAGGCGAAGCTTGGGCTCGCCCACGGCCAGCAGGGCCGACGCTACCCGGGCAGCCGCAACCAGGCCCGACTCCGGTCCTCCGGGCTGACCCAGTACGGCTCCGACGAGCTGGACCTTTTGGCCGTCCACCAAGGTGTCGGCTGCGAAGACCAGACAGCCCAGCGCTGCCGCCGTCCAACCCGTCTTGACTCCGACCACCCCATCCTGGCCCAAAATCGGGTTGTAGTTGTGGAGCGTCCCAGCTACCGGAAGGGTGACCTCGGGCATGGCCACCACCGAGGCAAACACCGGGCTCTTCATGGCCAGAGCCGCCAGGGTTGCCAGATCGCGCGCCGAACTCACGCTGGTGGGGTCCAGGCCACTGCTGTCGGTGAAGTGGGTATCGCTCAGGTGCAGGCCGGATGCAAGCTGGTTCATCCTCTCAACAAAAGTCGGTTCCGTCCCTGCCACCCAGTCGGCCAGCAGCACTGCCAGGTTGTCCCCGGAAGGCAGCAGCAAACCCTCCAGCAGCTGCAGCTCGGTGAGACTCTCTCCTGCTTGCACCGGAACCACCGAGTCGCCCGCCGAAACCTCGCTCTGGTAGAGGGCTACGTCGCTGGCCGAAACGGTCACCGCGGGCCCGACCGACCCCGGGATCAGAGGATGCGCTCTGAGCACGACCAGAGCAGTGACGATCTTGGTGACGCTGGCGATGGGTACCGCCGTCTCCCGGGGAGACGACCCCAGCCAGCCGAAACCGGGCAGGTAGAGCGCGGCTTGCCCGGTCGCCGGAAGCGGCAGGGCCGGTGGGGATCCAGGAACGACCAACGACCTGGCGATTTCCCGCTGGAGAGCCGGTCGGGGGACGGGGCGTTTCAGTTGTGCGCCGGCGGCCGCCCCCGCTCCCAGAAGGAGCAGGACCGCCGCCCCAAGTGCCACCCAGCGACGAGTTCGGCTCACGGCTCAGACGAGACTGACGACGGCCACCACCCGGGGGCGCCAGGGGCCGCTGGCCGCCAGGTGAGCCTCCATCGCCGCTCCTACCGCCCGCCGCACGTCCCCGGGGTCGCGAAAACCCCTCCGCCCACGAAGGGCCCGGCGAACCTCGTCGCGGCCGCCGTCCATGAGTCGGCGCTGGGACGGCTCCGCCTCCCCCACAATGACCGTCTCGGGTCCCGCCAGGAGTTTGCTCAAAGTTCGATTCATGGTCACCGAGACGACCACTACCGGCGCCTGGGACAGACTTCGGGTGACATCGGGAGCCAGGTCCTTCCCTTCGGCATCGATGGGAATGGCGCCCACGCTAACGCTGCCTCGGACCTGCATCTCGGTGGCCGAGATCTCCGCCACATCTCCGTTCTCAATGATCGCGATTGACCCCGCCGCCAGGCCCACCTGACCCGCGAGCTGGGCGTGGGCAGCGAGGTGACGGGGTTCGCCGTGGACCGGGATGAAGTACTGCGGCCTGACCACCTCCAGGAGAAAGCGCAGCTCCTCCCGGGCCGCGTGTCCGCTGGCATGAACACCGGAGGCGCTGCCGGCGAGAACGCGCACCCCCCGCTCGACAAGTTGATTGACGATGCGCCCAACCGTGGCTTCGTTGCCGGGGATTGGATTGGCGGCCAGCACCACGGTGTCGTCGTCGCGAAGCCGGATGAAGGGATGGGTGCCGGCGGCGATGCGGCTGAGCGCCGCCAGCGGTTCGCCCTGAGATCCGGTCGCCAGCAAGCAGAGCTCCCGCGGCGGAATGCTGGCCAGCTCCCGGGGAGCCGCCAGCAAGCCCGGGCTGATGTTGAAATAGCCCAACTGGCGGGCGGTGTCGGTGTTGCGGAGCATGCTCCGCCCGACCAGACAGCAGCGCCGGCCGGCCTCCTGGGCCAGCTCCAGAGTTTGCCGCATACGCGCCAAATTGCTGGCGAAGGTCACCACCAGCACCCGCCCCGGTGCCTCCTCCAGCGCCTCCTTGAGAGCGGGTCGCACCGTCAGCTCAGAGGGCGTCAGTCCGGCCAGGGTTGCGTTGGTGCTGTCGCTCAGCAGGAGACGGACTCCCTCGCCACCCAGCTGCGCCAGCCGGCCCAGGTCAGGGACCATCCCATCGACCGGGGTCTGGTCGAGCTTGAAGTCCCCGGTGTGAACTACGAGTCCGGCGTCGGTGTGGATGGCCAGACCGCAGCTCCCGGGCACGCTGTGGGTCATGTGAAACAGCTCCACCTGCACTTGTCCCACCGAGAACACCTGGCCCAGCGCGGTCTCTGCCAGCGTCGCGTGGCCGGCGAAGCCGCGACGCTCTAGTTTGTTGCGCAGCAGGCCGATGGTCATCCGGGTTCCGTAGACGGGCGCACCCAGCTCCTTCAGATAGAAGGGAAGAGCCCCGATGTGGTCCTCATGGCCATGGGTGAGCAAAACGGCCCGCAGTCGATCCCGCCGGGTACGTAGAAAGGAGATGTCCGGCAGAACCACGTCCACCCCAGGGGTCTCTTCTTCGGGAAAGGCCAGCCCGGCGTCGATGACGAGCACATCGGGGCCCACCTCGAGCAGGGCCAGGTTCTTGCCGATCTCCCCCACCCCACCCAGCGGGATGAAGCGTAGGATCCCCTCCGGCGGCGGGGCCAGAAAGTCGCCGGCAGCCAATTCCGAAGTCTGGCTAGAAGAGGCCAAGCTGCTCGTCCGCAGGAACCGCCGGAGCCTCCGCCGTGGCCGGCACCCGGGGCGAGGCGAGCGGTTGATTGAGGTGATCCTTGAGACGCTGGAAGTCCTGGCGCAGGACTCCCATGAGGCCCCCGTTATAGAGCGCGGCGGCGGGGTGGTAGCAGGGCATGTAGGTGCGCTCGCCTTGGCGGACGAGAGTGCCATGAGCCCGGGAGATCCCGGGGGCCTGAGGCAGGAGCCGCTGCAGGGCATGCCGCCCCAACAGGAGGATTACCTCCGGCTGGAGCACCTCGATCTGGGCGTCCAGATAAGGAGCGCAGGCGAGGACCTCCTCGGGCAGGGGATCTCGATTCCCCGGCGGACGCGACTTGAGCACGTTGGTGATGAAGATGTCGTCTCGGCTCAGGCCGATCTCCTCCAGTAGCTGGGTGAGCAGCCGGCCGGCGGCACCAACAAAAGGTCTACCCTCGCGGTCCTCACTCTCACCGGGAGCCTCGCCCACCGCCATGATGCGGGCCGTTGCGGGACCGACTCCGGGGACGCCCTGCGTTCGACTCAGATGAAGTGGGCAGAGGTTGCAGGCCCGGACCTGGACGGCAATGGCGTCCAGCCGGGCCTGCGCCCCCAGCGACATCTCAAAACTCGAGTCAGGCACCTGGTGAGCGGTCACCGGAAGGAGCGCCGTTGCCGCTCGGAGCGGTACCACCGGCCAACTCCAGAATCGCCTGCTTGCGGGACAGGTTGACCCGGCCCCGATCATCAATCTCGGTCACCTTGACCATGATCTCGTCGCCGATGTTGACCACGTCCTCGACCTTGCCCACCCGCTGGTCGGCCAGCTGGGAGATGTGCACCAGGCCGTCCTGGCGGGGCAGGATCTCAACGAAAGCGCCGAAAGGCATGATGCGAACCACCTTGCCCTTGTAGATACGACCCACCTCGACCGACTCGGTGAGGTCCCGGATCATGGCCACCGCCCGTTGCATCGCCTCCTCGTCGACCGTCGCCAAGAAGACCTTGCCATCGTCCTCGATGTCGATCTGGCAGCCGGTCTCCTCCTGGATTCGCCGGATGGTCTTGCCGCCGGGACCGATCAGGTCGCGGATCTTGTCGGGGTGGATCTGAATGGTGGTGATTCGGGGTGCGTAGGTGGACATCGCCTGGCGGGGATCGGCCAGTGCCTCAGCCATCTTGTCGAGGATGAAGAGGCGACCCTGGCGAGCCTGTTCCAACGCCTTCCGGAAGAGGTCGGAGGTGAGACCCCGGGCCTTCATGTCCATCTGCAGGGCAGTGACCCCGCGCCGAGTACCCGCGACTTTGAAGTCCATGTCGCCCAGGGCGTCCTCCATCCCCTGGATGTCAGAGAGGATGGCGTAGCGGCTGGGATCCTTCTCGTCGGTGACCAGGCCCATGGCAATGCCTCCCACCGGGGCGGCCAGGGGCACGCCGGCATCCATCAGCGCCAGAGTGCTGCCGCAAACACTGGCCATCGAGGTGCTGCCGTTGCTGGAGAGGATCTCGCTGACGATTCGGATCACGTAGGGGAAGTCGTCGGCTGGCGGAACCATGACCTTGACTGCCCGCTCCGCCAGGGCGCCATGGCCGATCTCGCGCCGTCCTGGTGAGCGGAGCGGCCGGGCCTCGCCAACCGAGTAGGGGGGGAAGTTGTAGTGGTGCATGTAGCGCTTGAAGTCGTCCAGGCCCAGCCCGTCCAGCTTCTGGTGGTCGGACATGGTGCCCAGGGTGACGATCGAGAGCGCCTGCGTCTGACCCCTGGTGAAGATGGCGCTGCCGTGGGCGCGCGGGAGGACGCCTACCTCGCACCAGATGGGGCGGATCTCGTCGGTGCGGCGTCCGTCCGGGCGGATCCCCTGATCGAGCACGGCCCGGCGGACCGCTGACTTGAGCACGGACTCGAAGGCTCCACCGATGTCACCCACCCGATCGGGGAAGCGCGCCGTGAGCTGGGCCACGACCTCCGCCCGAAGCTTGTCCACCTGGTCGTCGCGCTGCGCCTTGTCGGACTCGCGGAAAACCTGGTCGATGCGGCCGGCGGCGAAGTCCGCCACCGCCTGCTTGATCTCGGCAGGGACACCCACGTGGGGATAGTCCATGTTGGGCCTGCCCACCTTGCCCACCAGTTCTTCGATCATGCCGATGATCTCACGGACGCGCTCGTGGGCCCGCGCCAGCGCCTCCACCAGGGTCTCCTCCGAGACCTCGCGTGCACCGGCCTCGACCATGTTGAGGGAGTCCTTGGTTCCGGCCACCACCAGGTCGAGCTGGCTGCGCTCCAAGTCCGGCATGCCGGGGTTCTCGACCAGGTGACCTTCGAACTGGCCCATGCGGACCGCCGCGACCGGTCCGTCGTGAGGGATGTCGCTGATCGCCACCGCAGCCCCAGCCCCGATGAGAGCGAGGATCGAGGGATCGTGGACTTGGTCGGTGGAGAGCACCGTGGCCACGATCTGGACATCGTTACGAAAGTCCTTGGGGAAGAGCGGCCGCATGGGACGGTCGATCATCCGCGAGGTCAGGATGGCAGCCTCCGAGGGCCTCGCCTCGCGGCGCATGAAGGCGCCCGGAATGCGCCCCACCGCATACATCTTCTCCTCGTAGTCGCAAGTCAAGGGGAAGAAGTCGATCCCCGGCCGAGGGGCCTTGCTGGCGGTGGCGGTCACCAGGACCACCGAGTCGCCCTGGCGGACCAGGACGGCGCCATTGGCCTGACCGGCGAGACGGCCGGTCTCGAAGCTTAGTTCGGCGCCGTCAAATGTGCGTGAAACAACGGTCTTTTCCATAGAGATCCTCCCCGCGACTCCGGCCCGCAGAGAGAGGTAGTCTCCTCCGGGGATAGGGCTGTCGCGGTTAGGGAAAGGGGATGAGAGCTGAACCTCGGTTCGGCTCCGATCGCCAGTCTCCAACCGCGCGCTTGCCGCTCCGGTGAAGTCTGCCGCAACTCCCGTAAGGAGAGGTCGCGGTCGTAAAAGTAACCGGCTCTCGGTTGCAAGCGAGTGAGCCGGATATCGGTCAGTGTCAGTGGCGCAGCCCCAGCTTGGCGATCAGCGCTCGGTAGCGGGCGATGTCCACCCGCATCAGGTAGTCCAGCAGACGCCGACGCTTGCCCACCAACTTGAGCAGGCCGCGTCGCGTGTGGTGGTCCTTAGGGTGCTCCTTGAGATGCTCGGTGAGCTCGCGGATGCGCTCGCTAAAGATGGCGATTTGGACCTCGGGCGAGCCGGTATCGCCCTCGTGTTGACGGTGATCTTCGATCACCGCAGCTTTGGCTTCACCCTGAAGCATTGTTGGGTACTTTCTCCTTGAGTCGCCACGGATCCCGCCCCACACGCTCGAGCGGTGTTTAGCTGGGCTCCGGGTCGAGCGGAGCATAGCACAGGGGGTCACCCCCACTGGCCGAGGCCGGATCTGGGGATGGGGTGGCTAGAGGGACTTGAACCCTCGACCTCCAGGGCCACAACCTGGCACTCTAACCAACTGAGCTATAGCCACCACGAAGGGCCAAATTATAGGTTCGGCCCACGTTCTCCCTTAGTGAGGATAGCCATCTCAGCAGCGGAATCCACCTTCTCGCCTGAAGCCGACCGCGAATTCATGGCCCATGCTCTGCAGCTGGCTAAGGCGGCCAGCGACCGGGGCGAAGTTCCCGTCGGCGCCGTGGCCGTCCGCGAAGCCGAGATAGTCGGGAGCGCCGCCAACCGGGTGGAAGAGGCCCAGGATGCCACGGCCCACGCCGAGCTACTGGTGATCGCTCAGGCCGCCCAGCGGCTCGAGTCATGGCGTCTGCAGGGAGTGACCGTGTACTCGACCCTGGAGCCCTGTCCGATGTGCGCTGGGGCTCTTCTGCTGGCCCGGGTCGACCGCGTCGTCTACGGCGCCGACGATCCCAAGAAGGGCGCCGTGCACAGTGTGTATAACGTCCTTGAGAACGCTGCCGGCAACCACCACCCCCAGGTAACCGGTGGCTGTAGGGCAGAGGAGTCCGGCCTTCTCCTCCAGGAATTCTTTCGGAGACTGCGGGGCCGATCTGGCTGAGGGGCCGCTGACGCGACTCTGTTAGGCACCTTGACGGAGGCGAAGGCGGGGGCGGCCCACCCTACAATTCCGAGCGCGGGGAGAGGTGTCCGAGTGGTTTAAGGTGCCGCTCTCGAAAAGCGGTGTGGTGCAAGCCACCGCGGGTTCGAATCCCGCCCTCTCCGCCAGTGTGATGTCTCAGGTCATGGTGCCCGTCTGTCGCACGTCATAGTGCCCGATTTGGGCGGGTTGCTGGGGCTGGTAATCGCGGCCGGGGTCGAGGACCAGCTCGCGGAGCAGCGATCCGTCCTCGCGGATCACCCGGACGTGCTTGTTGGCGACCAGCAGGCGGACGGGCACGCCGGCGTAGGCACGGCCCAGGCCGATGTGGCGAAGGCGGCTGAGGTAGCGGATGGTGACCCGGCCCTGCTTGTCCACCCGGTCGTGGCGGACGCGGTAGTGGCCAGCTGGATCCGCTCCGTCGGGTCGGGCCTTGAGGCGGGCGTGGAAAGCGGTGAGCGGGGTTCGGCCGTCCAGGGCCCGGTGCGGCCGGTGGTGGTTGTAGTAGGCACGGAAGGTATCCAGCTGGAGCTGCAGCACGGCCAGGGTGGCTGGAGGTGTCTGCTTGGCCAGGAAATGCTTCAGGGTCTGGTGAAAACGCTCGACCTTGCCACAGGTTTGCGGGTGGTACGGGGTGGAGTGCTTGAAGACGATCCCCAGCCGCTCCAACTCCGTCTCGAGCAGGACCTTGCCGCCGCGGGACTTGCCGCTATAGACGGCACCGTTGTCGGTGAGAAGCGCGGCGGGGTAGCCATGGGTGGCGCCAGCCAGGTGGAAGCTCTCCACCACGTCCGCCCCCTTCACCGTGGTGAAGGCGTTGCAGGCAAGGAGCAGCCGGGAGTGGTCGTCGTGGTAATTGAGGATCTCCACCCCGCTGCCGTCGGCCAGCTGCCAGTGGGTGAAGTCGCTTTGCCACATCTCGTTGGGTAGCGCCGCCTCGAAGCGGACGAAGGAGCAGCGTGGCCGCTTGTGGGGTTGTGGGGTGATCAGGCCCTGGCGCTTGAGGATGCGCCAGATGGTGGCTACCGAGGGGACGTCCGGGTGGTGCAAACGGAGGTGGTGGGCGATGGTGTGCGCGCCGCTGTCGTAGCCAGCGCTGTCCAGTTGCTGGCGCAGCTCGAGGATCTCGCTCTGGATGTCGGCGGCAATTGCATGGGGACACGATCCTGGCCGGCGAGAGCGTGGTTCGAGGGCCGGCTCACCGCCTGCCCGATACCGAGCGACCAGTTTGGTGACCCACGCCTTGGAGACGCCGGCGCTCCTGGCCACCTCGCGATGACTTCGGCCCTCTCGGACGACCGCTTCGATGACGTAGCGCTCCACACCCATGGCCCACCCCCTTTGGTGGGCACTATGTCCTGAGACATACCGCTCCCGCGGTGGGCACTATGTGGTGAAATCACACACCGCCCTCTCCGCCAGGTGGCACGAAACCCGCCCCGCCTCTATCAGCGTGCCCAAAAACCTTTTGACTGGCTGCTGGCGGCCGGTTACAATGGCGCCACTTTGCGCACCGAGGCAGTAATTCGACCGACCAACGCCGAGCCCAGGCTCGGTGCATCCCTAGTTGCAGGAGGGCCGGTCAGCTAGCGCAACCAAATCGCTAGAGCAAAGACCGGTTCCCGAGTTTCGGGCGCCGGTCTTTTTTTTAGCTTCCAGACGCTGGCCGCAGAATTCATGTCCCCGCTCAGTTCTAAGCGCACCCAGAGAACCCTCCCTGCCGCCATGGCTTCTGCCTCGGGGTCCACGAGGACTACTCCTCGCGGTCCTCACCTGGAGGACCCCAGCGACCAGCGCGACAGCTGTGGGATGGGCTTTGTGGCCAGCCTCAAGCGCCGGCCCACCCGAGAGATCGTCAGCTTGGGGCTGAGCGCGCTCCGCCGGATGCTGCACCGCGGTGCGGTCGGCGCCGACCCCGCTAGCGGCGACGGCGCGGGGATTCTGATCCAGATCCCCGATCGGTTCCTGCGCCAGGTTTGCGCTCCTCTGGGTATCTCACTTCCGGCCCCGGGGCGATACGCGGTGGGAACGGTCTTCTTCCCCCAACGACCGGAGGATGAGACGGCCTGCCGGCAAGTGTTCGAACGAGCGGTGGCCGAAGCGGGTCTCGACCTGCTCGGGTGGCGCGAGGTTCCAGTGCGGGCCAGCGCCGTCGGCCCCGTAGCCCGCCGGGGCGCACCCATGATTCGGCAGGCCTTTCTCGACGGAGGAGCCAGCACCGGCAACCTCGAGGACCGGCTCTACCCGGTCCGAAAACAAATCGAAAACGAAGTCCGGTCGCTCGCTCTGGTCAACCCGGAGTCGCACAGCATTTTCGCCATCACCAGCCTGTCTTCGACCACCTTGATCTACAAGGGCCAGCTGAGCGCGCGCCAGTTGGAGGTGTACTTCCCAGACCTCAAGGACCCCCGGCTGGAGAGCGCGCTAGCTCTGGTACACCAACGGTTCAGCACCAACACCGAACCCAGCTGGCGGCTGGCTCAGCCCTTCCGTTTCCTGGCCCACAACGGCGAGATCAACACCTTGCGGGGCAACGTCAACTGGATGCGCGCCCGGGAGCGCGGCTGGCGCCACCCCATCTGCGGCGTGTCACCCCAGCAACTGCTGCCCGTGATCACCCCCGGCGGCAGCGACTCCGCCGCCCTAGACAACGCCGTGGAACTGCTGGTCCGCAGCGGCCAGAGCCTGGCCGAGGCGATGCTGATGGTCGCTCCCGAAGCCTGGGAGTCCGCGCCGGAAATGCCCCGAGCGCTGCGCGAGTTCTATCGCTTCCAGAGCAATTTCCTGGAGCCCTGGGATGGTCCTGCGGCGCTGGCCTTCAGCGATGGCCGCTGGATCGGCGCCTCGCTGGACCGCAACGGTCTTCGCCCCGCCCGCTACCTGATCACGGAAGACTTGGTGGTACTCGCGTCCGAGGTGGGGGTGGTCGACATCAAAGCCAGCCAGATCCGGCGTAGCGGCCGGCTGGAGCCGGGCCAGATGCTGCTGGTCGACACCGCCCGGGGCCGTGTCGTCGAAGACACTCGAATCAAATCGGCGGCGGCCCGACGCCGCCCCTACCAGCAGCTCAACGAGGCCAGCCTCTTTAGCCTTCCGGACCAGGGGGGGCTGACCGCGGAGCTTCCTCTCAGCCTCGGCTCCGACCTCGTCCCCCAGCAGATCAGCCATGGCTACACCGAGGAGGAGTTGCTCCAGGTGCTTGCTCCCAGCTCCGCGACCGGCCACGAGCCGGTCAGTTCGATGGGCAATGACGCCTCCCTGGCCGTGCTCGCTCAGGGCCCAAGTCTCCTCTTTGACTATTTCAGCCAGGGATTTGCCCAGGTCACCAATCCCGCCATCGACTCCATCCGGGAGCGACTGGTGATGTCGCTTCGCACTACCCTCGGGAGCGGCGCCGAGATGCTCAAGAAGCCACCCCAACCCCGGCCTCGGCTCGAGCTGCCCCACCCAATCCTGACCGACTCCGCGCTGGTCAGGATCCGCCACGACCTGGGTCAGACCCTACCGAGCCGCACGCTGGCAGCGGTCTTCGAAGCCACTGGCGACGGAGCGGCCCTGGAGTTGGCCCTGGACCGTCTCTGCCGAGAGGCACTCCAAGCGGTTGAGGACGGGATCGCCGTCCTGGTGATCAGCGACCGCCACGGGGACGCGCATCGCGCCCCGATTCCGACCCTGCTCGCCCTCGGTGCGGTCCACCAAGAACTGGTCCAGGCCGGGAACCGGGCTGCACTCAGCCTGGTGGTGGAGACCGGGGACGCCCGCAGTGTCCACCATGTCGCCTGCCTGATAGGCCACGGCGCCGAGGCCGTCAATCCCTACTTGGGGCTGGCCACGGTGGCGGCGCTGGCCCACTCCAGGGAGTTGGAGACGCCTCGGAGCCCATTGCAGGCCCAAGAAGCGTACATCGGCTCGCTGACGACCGGCCTGCTCAAGGTGATGTCGAAAATGGGCATTTCCACCTTGCAGAGCTACTGCGGCGCCCAGGTGTTCGAGGCGATCGGCCTGGCCGACTCGGTCATGGCCCGGTGCTTCAGGGGAACCCCATCGCGTCTGGGAGGCGCGGACTTCTCCATCCTGGCCGAGGAGGTGCTCATCCGCCACCGGCGCGCCTTCACCAAGGCCGGTGACTCGGCCGTGGCGCTGGGAGGCGACCATCGGTGGCGGCACGATGGGGAGACTCACGCCTGGAACCCGGAGAGCGTGGCTGCCCTACAACATGCTGTTCGCAGCGAGGACGGAGCGCACTTCCGCCAGTTCACCGAGCTGGCCAACGCCCAGTCGACCCCCGCATCCGCCCTGCGCCACCTACTCGAGTTCGGCCCGGGCGCAAAAGTCCCTCTGGAAGAAGTCGAGCCAGCCACCCGGATCGTCAGCCGCTTCGTAACCGGGGCCATGTCGCTGGGGTCCATCAGCAAGGAGGCTCACGAGACCCTCGCCCTGGCCATGAACCGAATCGGAGGGAAGAGCAACACTGGCGAAGGCGGCGAGGACCCAGCGCGATTCATGCCCGATTCTGATGGTGGGTCGCGGCGCAGCGCCATCAAGCAGGTGGCCTCGGCCCGCTTCGGCGTCACCATCAACTTCCTGGTCAACGCCGACGTCATCCAAATCAAGATCGCTCAGGGGGCAAAGCCGGGAGAGGGTGGCCAGCTGCCGGGTCACAAGGTCGATGCCACCATCGCCGGTCTGCGCCATGCCGTTCCCGGTGTCGAGTTAATCTCACCGCCGCCGCACCATGACATCTACTCCATCGAGGACTTAGCCGAACTCATCTGGGACCTGAAGCAGGCCAACCCGGAGGCCCCCGTCAGCGTCAAACTGGTGGCTCAGGCCGGGGTCGGCACGGTAGCCGCCGGGGTCGTCAAGGCCAAGGCTGACCACATCACCATCTCGGGCCACGACGGCGGCACCGGAGCCGCTCCCCTCTCCTCCATCAAACACGTTGGAATCCCCTGGGAACTGGGCCTGGCCGAAACCCAGCAGACGCTGGTCCGCCACGGGCTCCGGTCGCGGGTCACCCTGCAGACCGACGGCGGGCTCAGAACCGGACGCGACGTGGTTGTAGCCGCTCTTCTGGGAGCCGAGGAGTTCGGGTTTGCCACCGCCGCCCTGGTGGCCACTGGTTGCATCCTGATGCGGGTCTGTCACTTGAACAGTTGTCCGGTGGGAATCGCCACCCAGGACCCGGTTTTGCGGCGACGTTTCGCCGGGACGCCCGAGCACGTTGTCCGCTTCTTCATGCTCGTGGCCGAGGACGTCCGGGAGCAGATGGCCGGCCTGGGGTTCCGCACTGTGGCGGAGATGGTCGGACGAGTGGACCGTCTTCGGCCGGTGCAGACGCCCCGGCCATGGAAGGCGGCGCGGCTCGACCTGGGCCCACTCCTGGAGCCGCCGGAGGCGACCGTGGCGGCAGTGTTGGGGGGTCGCCTGGGCCACGATGCCTCGGCACTCTCCCACACCGGCCACCAGGAGCACCACCTGGAGTCTGCCCTTGACGTCCGCCTCGGACAGTCGATCTTCGCTGCCTTGGAAAGAAGCGGTACGGCTTTGGCTCGTTCAACCGTGCGCAACTCTCAGCGGGCTGTCGGCTCCCGGCTCAGTGGGGAGGTGGTCCGCCGCTTCGGGGAGGCAGGGCTACCCTCGGACTCGATCCAGGTTCGCCTGCGTGGGGTCGCTGGTCAAAGCCTGGGGGCCTGGCTGGCGCCCGGCATATCCCTGACCTGCACCGGGGCCGCCAACGACTACCCGGGGAAGGGCTTGAGTGGCGGCCGACTGGTGGTGCGCCCTCCCCGTGGCAGCGCTCAGCGTGCCGCCGAGAACGTGATCGTGGGCAACGTCGCGCTCTACGGAGCCACCGCCGGTGAAGCCTATTTCGCCGGGCAGGCCGGGGAACGCTTCGCGGTGCGCAACAGCGGTGCGAGGGCCGTGGTCGAAGGAATCGGTGCCCACGGCTGTGAGTACATGACGGGCGGCACGGTCTTGGTACTGGGGTCGGTCGGACGCAACTTCGCGGCTGGTATGACGGCCGGCAGGGCTCTGGTGCTGGAACGAGGAAGCTCGGCGCGGCGCCACCTCAACCGGGGGGCGTTGGAGCTGTGTCGCCCTCGAGCGGGAGAATTGGAGCTGGTCGAGCAGCTGCTCCAGCTTCACCTGCTCTACACCGGAAGCTGGCAGGCTCGGACCTGGCTGCGCACGTGGTCCCTCGTGGAACGCCACCTGGTCGTGGTTCGCCCGGACGAGGAGGCGGTCGCGGTAGCGCCGTCAGCGCCTCTCCCCTTCCCCGAGACCGAGCCCGCTTTGGCCTCCGCCTGAGCTGTGGCCGATCCCCTCGCCTTCCTCAAGCACCCTCGCCAGCTGGGGCCAGACCGGCCGCCCGAACAGCGCGTCCGCGACTACGACGACCTGCATCTGGACCTGCCCGCCGCGGATCTCGGGGTGCAGGCCGGGCGCTGCATGAACTGCGGTATCGCTTTTTGCCACCACGCTTGCCCGCTGCACAACCTGATCCCCGACTGGAACACGCTGGTACGGCGAGACAGCTGGGCGCGAGGCCTGGAGCGCCTGCATCGGACCAACAACTTTCCCGAGTTCACCGGACGCGTGTGCCCGGCCCCCTGCGAGGCGAGCTGCGTGCTGTCTATCAATGACGAGCCGGTGGCCATCAAGGAGGTGGAGCGCAGCCTGATCGACCGCGGCTTCCAGGAGGGCTGGGTCCGGCCCCAGCCGGCTCAGGTTGCCACCGGCCGCCGGGTGGCCGTGGTCGGTTCCGGCCCGGCTGGCCTGGCCGCCGCCCAGCAGCTGGCCCGGGCCGGCCACGCGGTGGACGTTTACGAAGAGGCCGACCGGCCGGGTGGGCTTCTTCGCTATGGCATTCCAGACTACAAGCTACCCAAGGAAATGGTCGACCGACGCCTCGAGCAGATGGAGGCCGAGGGGGTCACCTTCCACTGTGGCGTGCGGGTGGGCCGCGACGTCGCTGCAGCGGAGCTGAGCGCCTCATACGACGCGGTCGGACTAGCGCTGGGCGCACGGCTGCCCCGTGAGCTCGCCATCCCCGGCCGGGAGCTGAAGGGGGTACACCTGGCCATGGACTACCTGGAGCAGCAGAACCGCCGCGTCGCCGGGGCGGCGCTGCCTCCCGGAACGGACCTGATATCCGCGGCAGACCGGCGGGTGGTGATCCTCGGCGGCGGTGACACTGGAGCCGACTGCCTCGGCAACGCCCACCGCGAGGGCTGCCGCAGCGTGACCCAGCTCGAGATAATGCCCGAGCCCCCCCGCCAGCGCGCCCCAGGCAACCTGTGGCCCGACTGGCCTTTGATCCTGCGCACCTCACCAGCGCACGAGGAGGGCGGCCACCGCACTTTCGGCGTCGAGACGGTCGCCTTTGGCAGCGCCGACCTCAGGGTGCAGTGGCTTCAGTTGCGCCAGATGCAACTGAGGTCCGGCCCCGACCGGCGGCTGGTGCCCCGCCCAGTGCTAGGGAGCGAATCCCGGCTCGAAGCCGACCTGGTTCTACTCGCTCTCGGCTTCACCGGGGCGGCGGCGGCCGAGATCACCAGCGAGCTCCAGCTCGACTTAGACGACGGAGGAAGATTGCGGACAGACCCGCTGGGGCGGACGCGTGCGGCTGGGGTATTCGCCTTCGGCGACGCCGTGCGCGGCGCCTCCCTGGTGGTGCACGCGATCGCGGATGGCCGTCGTGGTGCATCCGCCATCGACGCTGCGCTTCGTTCCGCCGCGGCCTAGGCCAGCCGCGCTCGCAAACCCCCCTCGTGAGCCGTGTTGGCTGTGTGGATGACACGTAGATCTCCTGATTCATTCGTGTGTCTGGCCCGGTGACGGCATAGGCAGGCCGCTGCGAAATTCATCGCAACCCGGCCGCCTGGGCCGGGGGCCAATTGCGCCGACCGCGAGAGAAGGAGAGACGGCACCATGTACATTCCGTCGCCCACTTGGCTCAACTCCGGCGACAACGCCTGGCAAATGACCGCCGCCACCTTTGTGGGGATGCAGTCGTTACCGGGCCTTGCCGTTCTCTACGGCGGCGTGGTCAAGCGCAAGTGGGCAGTCAGCTCCATGGTCATGTGTTTCTACGCCTTCTCAGCCGTCTTGGTGGTCTTCGTACTGGCCGGATTCAATGTGGGGTTTGGTCATCCCTGGGTGGGCAGTCTGATTGGCTTTCCACAGCCCGTCCTGACTGCTCTCGGGGAGACGACGCGGGCAAACATACCTCTGCTCGACGGGCTCATGCCCAAGTTTGAGTTTCCCCAGTCATCGCTGGTTTATTTCCAATTCGTCTTCGCGGCCATCGCGCCAATCATCCTGGCGGGTGGCCTCTTCGGACGGATCAACTTCAAGGCCTGGATGATCTTCGTCCCGGTCTGGTCGCTGCTCGTCTACAGCGTCAACTGCTTCCTACTCTGGGGCGGCGGCTGGCTGGCGCAAATGGGCGTGGTCGACTTCAGTGGCGGTTATGTCATCCACGTTGCTGCCGGTATCTCGGGATTCGTAGGGGCCGCGGTCATCGGAC
>Ga0307373_10003573_pt1 | contig 26965 bp, 21 predicted proteins | sample OX2MG_FD_202534 | JGI IMG/M metagenome (GOLD analysis project Ga0307373, IMG submission 202534) | Soil microbial communities from Risofladan, Vaasa, Finland - OX-2 | ecosystem: Environmental > Terrestrial > Soil > Coastal area > Acid sulfate soil | place: Finland: Risofladan, Vaasa | collected...
TTAGCAACAGTTTAAACAGTTCTTCATTATGGGGAAATGGTTTCAGTATTCTATACAATGCCAATGCATGTTTGGAAGGTTTGGCACAAAGTAATATATCTGATGTCGTAAAAAATCAATTAATTGGAGAGGCTAAATTTTCAAGAGCATTTTTACTTTTTAATTTAAGTAATCTCTATGGACCTATTCCCCTGGTAACTTCAACTGATTACCACAAGAATCAAACCCTTCCACGCTCACCATTGGATAGCGTTTACGCTCAAATAATTAATGATTTAGAAGATGCCCGGAATTTACTGTCAGCAAATTACCCAACAGCAGGAAGATTTCGACCAAACCTATATACAGCTTCTGCCTTGCTTGCAAAAGTGTATCTCTATCAAAAAAATTGGTCGGAAGCTGATAAAAATGCTACTGAAATAATTGACGCAGGGATATATAGCCTAGACACAGATTTGAACAATGTTTTTCTTACAGGCAGCAACGAGACGATATGGGAGCTTTCATCCGTATTTCCCGGACTTGAAACATGGGAGGGATATTTTTTTCTACCACCAAGCAGTGATGTAATACCCTCATATATTATCACTGATAGCCTTTTGAATGCTTTTGAAAATGGAGACGAACGTCGGCAAAAATGGTTAAATAAAAACACAGTAAATGGGAATGATTATTACTATCCATATAAATATAAATTAGGTTACGATGGTCTTACAGTTCCTTTGGAAGGCTATGTGGTGTTCAGACTTTCAGAACAATATTTGATCAGGGCCGAAGCCAGAGCCCAGGAAGGTAATTTGAGTGGTGCAATAAGTGATTTAAATCTCATCCGAAACAGAGCGGGTTTGCAAAATACTACTGCTACTGATCAAACATCAGTGTTATCTGCCATTCAGCATGAACGGCAAGTCGAACTTTTTTGTGAATGGGGCAACCGATGGTTTGATTTAAAACGTACAGGAAAGGCTAATGACATTTTATCATTAATAAAACCCGGTTGGCAAGCTAATGACACTTTATATCCAATTCCACAAACTGAGTTGAATAGCAATCCTTTTCTTACTCAAAATCCCGGATATTAATTTATAAAGCCAAACAATGAAAATCTTAAGAATAATTTTCCTGGGGACTTTATTTGGCGTAATTAATAACGTCTCTGCTCAGACCTCTGAGATAAGGCCTTTGATCAAGGGCCAAAAGGTTCCAAACTTACATTTTAGTCTTCATATTGGTGATTCAACCTATACCACGAATTTATATGATTTAAAGAAAAAATTGATCCTCTTTGATTTTTGGGGAGTTTATTGTTCATCTTGCATAGAACAAATGCCTCACCTGCAAAAGTTACAAGAAGAGTTTGGTAATAATATACAAATAATCCTTGTCACCAATAACAGTAAAAGCGAAGTTGACAAATTATTTAAGAGGATAAAAGGCCATGTGTCTCCAGAAATTACTTATGCAGCTAAACATTTACCATTTATTGTTGAAGATAGCCTGTTGTCCGTTTTATTTCCGCATGAGGGAATCCCCACTCATGTCTGGCTTGATAGCGCTAAATTCTTAAAAGGTATAGCATATGATAACTCAACAACAAGTAAAAACATTCAGGCTTTTTTGAAGGGTAAAAAAATAAGATTAGCCGAAATGGAGCAGGCTGAAATAAATACCTCAAATCCCCTATCCTGGGTCAATGGGGATAATGAATTTGCAGATCAACTAAAATGTTATTCATTTATTTTTTCAAGGCTCAAACATCAAGGCGGAGGAGATGGACAGATCACTCCGTTGATTGATTCTGCAACAAATAAAATTATTGGCCTTAGCTGTCTAAACATGCGAATTACAGATTTATATAAACTGGCATTTTTTCACTATAAGAATCCAAACATTGGAATTCCTGACAATAAAATTCTGCTCGAAGTGAAGAATAAAGACAAATTCTATTCCCCCAAAAAAAGTTCGGAATATTTTGATTGGGCAGATACCAGCATATTTAGCTATGCTATAAGGTTCCCTTTGAAAAATGCAGACGAAATCTATAATGCCATGCGGCAGGATCTGGATTGTTACTTCCACTATCAAAGCAAGTTCGAATATAGAAAGATTAAATGCTTAGCACTAAAGCGCATTTCAAATGAGGATAAAATAATGACCAAGGGATTAAAATCCAAACAAGAACTTCTCTTTGATTCAGATAGTGCAAGGCTTACTATTCAGAATACACCTATGAGTTATTTATTTTCACGAATTGAATCAACGATTTCCATTAAAACCCCTTTCACGCCATTCTTTAACGAAACTAATTATCACGGTAATATAGACATCAATTTACCATGGAATGAAAATTTTGAAAACATTTCAATATCAGCATTGCGAAAAGGCTTACGACGATATGGTTTAGATTTAGTGGAAGAATATAAAACTTTAAGAATGCTGGTAATTTCTGATAATAAATTAAAGCAGTAGCATCATTCTATTATAATGCTACCGCTTTAAAACAATGATGTTTAGTTCTTCTTGTGAGGAACACTGGCGGGAACTTCCGAGTTATCAATCAATTGATTCGAACTATTAACCTGGGATGCATCAAAACCGGCCACACAATCATAAGTGCTGCCATTGCAACCAGTACCTAAAGGGGCTGAAGGTGATTGCTGAAGAAAAGTTGCATCTGCCTGGTCAACTGCCTGCCCTGGAGTATATTGATTACTGATTTGAAACCAATATGGGTCTGTTAACTTAGTCTTTTCCCTGATACTAGTAAATGCGCTAAAGCATACTGCGAGGAGAACAGCAATAATTCCCAAAAAATACTTTTTCATAAATAAATATTTAAAGAGTTTAAAATTTGCCTACTATCTTATACAGGTGTTCGGCTATTCCTGTTTATTGCAATAAAAAGTTTATTTCTAAAAGTAAACCGCAGTCCAATAGCTGAAAGTGCGGTAAAGAAAATATTAAATATTAGATGTTCAGTCCATGTCATGGCTGAAACAACGCCCCCGCAAGAACATGGAAGATCTCTTGCAAACAAAATCATGTATGTAATATAACAAGTGAATAATAACATCAAAATGAGTGAACTTGCAAAACCCCACTTTCTCATTGTTGGAAAAAATAAAAGCGTTGCTGTAAATAATTCTAAAATTGGCAATACCCAGGATAATATAGTTGCGTTAATTCCTATTAATGGTGACTGGCTTAATACTGCTCTGAAACTTTCATGTTGAATCAATTTGGTTAATGCTGTATAAACAAAAAGTAGTATGAATAATGCGGATATAATATCGGGGACTATTGTCTTTTTAACTGTTTTCATCTTTATTAGTTATAGACAGTAAAGGTCAGCAAATTCAGTATTGCTATTTTAACGAATAGATTTGATTTGTTACAAAAGAGTTTTGTAATCGGAACAATTTTATTTCCTGCGCAGTGAGCCTGGGGTATAACCGAATCTTTTGCGGAAAGCTGTTATGAAATTAGTCATTCGTGGATAACCACTAAGAACACAAATTTGTTTTAGCGGTTGATTGGTTGAAAGAAGGAGTTCTCTTGCTTTTTGCATTCGGGCTTCCTGGAGACAATCAAAAACACTCAACCCAAAAAGTTGTTTAAACCCGGCCTTCAACTTAAACTCATTAATTGCAACCGCTTTCGAAAGCATTCGGAGGCTTAGTGGTTTTTTTCTTAAATCTTCAAGTAGCAATTTATGAGCCTTAATAATACAGGCCATTTCATAAGGAGTAAAATGATAACGTGTCGGAGGTCTATTATATGTATGCTCTAACATAACATATAAATATTCCCTCACCTTCAAATCAAAATAAAATTGTCTTGTAGTTTCACCAAAAGGGCATTCTAATATTTCACTGATAATATCCTGCATCGCCGGGGTGATATAGCATGGATTTGTTATTAACTGCTTCACGTGTCCGGCGTTTTGTAAATCTTTTAGCTCAGGAAAGTAAATAATCAATTGCTGAAAAAGTGCCGGAGAATAAAAAATATCCAAAGTCCTGTATTCTTTATCCTTTTCAAATCTACAATTGCAATTGGCATTATCAGCCCAAAGCATGGTAAATTCGCCCTCTCTTAAATAAATCCTTCGGGTTCCTTTTACCTTATGCCGCAAATTCCCTTTTAATAATATTCGCGAATGAATACCTTCTTTATTAGAAACAGAACCAATGGTTAATGTCTCCAAAAAACGGAATACATTTAGACGAAGAGTGTATAACTCTGTAATTATTTCCTGAATAATTAATTGGCAGGTGTCTTTTGCAAAATATAAAACCCTACTGCCTCTCAAAAGCGGCCCGGAATAATTAGTAGGCAAGCCGTTTTGGAAGTGAATACAGTTTCCTTGATTGCTATTGAGGTAAATAGGCATAATTGTTTCTAAGGTTCAATAAATGTATTCAAAATTGCGGAGATTTTAAAATTACTTGCATGAAAAACTAAAAAATAAGAATGCTGCTTATTTGCGAAATCGCATTTTTGTGAGACAATAAATAATGAATGCCAATTGGAGTTTCCGCAAACAAGAGTTGCCTTAAAAGAGAGGCCCCCGTAGAAACAGGAGCCGATACCAAAACTAACTTCTTATGAGAAATTTAATCTGATATTCTATTCAATTTTGAGACACAAAGATAACATGATTCATTTCAACACCAGGTAAATTAACTCAATCAATGACCCTTTTATTTTTTTTGTGGCTTTCATCTTTTGTTCCCTAATCATCCTCTGCTCCGGCTTTCCGTTCCTATCTTTTTTTGTTCTAAAAAACAAAAAAAGGATATATACTGCAATCCGGCAGCCTCTCAACTTGGTAGTTGAAAAATAAATTTTTTATAACTACTTCTTCAAGCAGTAAAAAAGATTCTTTGCTTCCGGCATATAAAAGAGTATAGCATGTTAAGACAAATGTTGTTTAAAACTTACAGAAGTATAAGCACTTTTTAATAAACGAAAAACATATTATTGTGCAATTTTAATTTTCCTTTTATAAACAAAATCAACAATCAGAAATATTCAAAAGGATGAGCTAATATAATTTTGTTGATTGCGCAGTACACCCGTCTTATTTCTTTTAAGCCTTCGGCAAATAAACCGGGAAAACTGCACCGGATAAATATATGGGTCATTGAAATTGGATCGTTACCTCACCCAACACAATTCCAGATTAATCAAATTGTAAAGATGCTCAAAAAATGACCTGGCAAAAACGATTGCAAAGATCCGATGCAGTACACCCCTCTTATTTCTTTTACGCCTTCGGCAAATAAACCGGGAGAACTGTACCGGATAAATATATTGGTCATTGAGATTGGCTCGTACCTCACCAAACACAATTCAAGACTAATCAAATTGCTAAGACGCTACAAAACAGATTTTATAAGAATCCAATTTTTAAAAACTCATTCATCCTGATCTGTCGCAAATTTCTTGACAGGCTTTGGCAAAAGCAAGGTCTGCGTCCTGCCAAAATGCAGGGGCAGTACTGGCCACGGGTTTTGCAAAAACAATCTCCACTCCGGTTTAGCCTCCGCCGCGGCGGAGAAAATATTGGTGGGGTAGTATTCTTTTTACAAAAACCTTGCTTTTGCCAAACCCTGTTTCAAGGCAGGGTTGCTATGATTAGAACGAACGAGGCGTATGCCGACTTTAAACATTTTTTAAACAATTAAAAATTTACAATCATGGAAATGACAGCAAGATTAACAGGTGATGCAAAAATCAGCACCCTGAAAAATGACCGGAAGGTCGTAAACTTTAGTGTAGCCATCAATGATAGTTACAAAGCAAAAGGCAGTAATGAACCAACAAAAATTGTAACCTATGTGCAATGTAATTATTGGGTTAATCCCGGCATTGCACAATATTTAACTAAAGGCACTTTAGTAGAGTTACAAGGGCGTGTTGGTGTAAACGGGTACACCGGTAAAGATGGCGAAGCCAAAGCCACTTTGACCTTTCATGTAAACACTATTAAACTGCATGGCAATGCAGGTACAAAAGACGAAGTACCAGTTAAAGAAAACATTGCAGCTATTTTAGAACCTGCAGACGATTTACCATTTTAGCACAAAAACAAAAGGGCACCCGATAGTTATTGGATGGAAAAATGCTGATGCCCATTTTTAAAATCACTTTTCAAAATTTAAAACTTACAATCATGGCACACAATTTAAATTTCAACGAACAAACAGGCAAACACAGTTTCTTTTCTGTAAAAGAAAAAGCATGGCACGGCTTAGGGCAAATTGTGCAGGATTACCCGACCAGTACAGAGGCAATAAAGTTTGCCGGATTGGACTACGAGGTAGAGAAACAAAAACTTTATACCCAACGCAACGAATATGAAAATCCTCAAATCGCGGTGCCTGATTACTACGCAACCTTGCGTACCGATACCAGCCAGGTGTTAGGGGTAGTGGGTAAAGATTATGAAGTAATACAAAATATTGATGCTTTCAGTTTCTTTGATGCTATTGTTGGCGGCGATGGCATTCAATACGAAACCGCAGGCGCATTAGGAAAAGGAGAAAGGATTTTTATTACCGCTAAATTGCCCGATTATATTAAAGTGGGTAAGGATGATTTGATTGAGCAGTATTTGTTTTTAACTACTTCGCATGATGGTAGCGGCAGCATTACGGCAGCTTTTACTCCTGTAAGAATTGTTTGCAATAACACTTTAAATGCAGCCCTTCGCAACCATAGCAATGCTTTAAAAATCAGACATACCGCCAATGCAAAGGAACGTTTGGAAGAAGCCCACAAATTAATGGGAATTACCAACCAATTAGGCAATGAACTGGAAGGAATTTTTAATCAATGGGCTAAGATTCGTATTACAGACCCTGAAGTAAAAAAGCTAATTCAAATGGCGTTAGTACCCAACAAAGAAGTGTTGCAAAATATACAGGCTGGTAAAGAGGATGAATTATCAACCTGCTTTAAAAATATGACTGATGCGGCTTTTGATTACGCCATGACTAATGAAAGCCAGCAATTGGAAACTACAAAAGGCAGTTTGTTTGGTGCTTACAATGCCGTCACCGGATATTTTCAAAATGTGAGGACTTATAAAAATGAGGAAGCAAAACTGAAATCATTATTGTTGGGAGGAACAGGGCAATTGAGAACTCAAAAAGCTTTTAATCTTTGTGAGGATTTTGCAAAGGGGATAGAGTTTTTAAATTAAAATTTTAAAGGGGTAAGAAAAAATCTTGCCCCTTTATTTATTTGATTATTAAAGGCCGGAAACGAGCCACGCTTTAAGGCGTGGCTCGTTGGTTTTATTTTAAACCTGGTGCAAGTAAATTATCAATTTTGAAAAAAATAAATTGCTCAAATTGAACTGAAATTTGAATTATAGAAATTCAATTTTATTAAATGAAAATTCCTTTAAGCATATTCCCATTGATAGCCACCTGAAGATTTTTTCCTCCCTTTGCAAACGTCAATAATATCGGAGGAGGTAACTTTTATGGAAAGTGCAGCTTCTTTAATACTGGGATGGATTTTTATTAAATTGCCATCAGATGTCAGTTGCCTGACTTTCTTAGATTGTGTTATCGCCATGGACTGCCTTCCCCATTTGTAATTGGATAAATCAATTTTATCTTTCCCATATCCGCTCTTCCAGAAATAACCTTTTGCACTTTTATAAACGCCTTTTAAAACAAGCCCAATGGCATTCACATGGGCTCCTGAAGCTGCCTGCGCATCTTGTAATGAAGCAAACCGGGCAATTTTATTACCATTAAAATCATACTGTGTTACCTTTTGGCCAAATAGAATTTTGTGTTGTGCTTTTCGTTCTTTTTTGAAAGATTCTACATCTACTGATTTTTCCTTTCCCCACCTCCAAACATAACCACCTGCAGATATTCCTTTTCCAGAAGCTCTTTGTCCAATTGAAGTCGCAAATATTCCAGTTGCTCTTTCTGCCGCCGCAGTACTTGAATAGGTTTTGATCATCTTTCCTTTTAGTGAATATTGGCTAATCTCCTTGCTCACTTTTTTTACAATTGCACTTCTTTGTTTTTCTTTATTTTCAGGCGATAAATTTTTAAAAGGGCTTTCCATCCTTCCCCTTTCAACAATTCTTTTGGCTTTGCCGGACAAGGTTGATTTTATCAGGTTCTCAGGATAGATGTTCAATCCATTTCCATCTTTGCAAAGGATTATTGTTTTATGATTATTTAAATTAAACGGGGCAACAAAACAATAATATACAATTCTTGAAAGTGTCAGGTTATGCCTGATCCCATCCAGCATGACACGGTTAACTAAAAATTGGGTAAAATCATTTTTCAACTTATTTTTTTGACGTATGATCATTGGTTTAATAATCTTTTCCGGCTTTATATAGATAGCTCCATTACGGTAGGTCATTTCATATTCAAGTCGTTTTACCCTGCCGAAATTAGAAACCATAAAATAACCTTCCAACCCGGGAATATCTTTCCACTTTTCTCCTTTGATACTTTTTAGAGAAGTATTTTGATATGGATATTCGTGTACTGCCATGCTGTAAAAATAACAAAGTAAAAATAGTGAAGCAACTCTTTAAATGATTTGATGAACTGTTTGAAAATAGTTTTTTTTCTTCATTAATTTTTAAATCTTTAAAATGAAATGTTATGGAACAGCTAATGAATTTATTCGCATTAAACATGGTGGCCGGTTGAAGCCAACTACAGAAAGGGTTTTTATCAATCTCGACAGTAATCGTGCAGGCCGCAGAGGAAAGCGTCCCGACCGGTTATTGCTGCTTCGGAACACAGCAAAGGAATAAATAATCAGGATTCGTATTTTTATTTTTTCTGCTTTTTGTAAAAAACATTCATGTTTATTTTGAATAAAGAACTAAAGAACGTCAGACGGTTTTTCCGGTGGGATTGCCTGCTGCAGATGCTCAAAGCCGGGTTCTAATGGATGCCCAAATAACTTAGGATTCTCAAAACCTTGTACAGATGGGATTGCCACAGTAGATGCCCAGAGCTGTGCTGAAAAAGATGCCAGAAAAACTATCCGTTCAATAGAAATATGCAATGCCGGGATTTAGGATGGGATGACCAAAGGAAACGCCCGGTGGGAAAGGATTTAATGAGCGCGAACCGAAAGCTACCGCAAATGAGGGCCTCCCAACCCTCCAAGGGAGGGTTTTAGTAATTCAATTTTTTTAAATAAGATTCTACAGTATTTGTTGTTTTACTAAGATGTCATACCACCTGCCCAAGGAGGGTTTTAAATTATTTAATAAGAGAATCCACAGAAACTAATTAAATTACCGCCTTCATATTTTATCTAAACTCTAATGAAAATTCTGAAATTTTTTAAGGCCATTTGCTGCCTGCTGTCAACAATTTTTATTTTTTCACAATCAATTTATGCATGGGGATCAAAGGACATGCGATTGTTGGCGAGGTTGCCTATCATTTTCTAAATGATAATGCCAGGAAAAATATTGAATATTATTTAGATTCCATGTCAATTGGTGATGCATGCAATTGGATGGATAATATGAGATCTGAACCGGATTATAATTTCATGAAACCATGGCATTATATTAATATTCCAGAAGGTGAAAGTTATACTCCGTCAACTGATGATAATATAATCAACCAAATAATTATAACTTTTAATGAACTACGACATAAGAAAACGCTTTGTGATGAACAGATCAAAAATGATTTGCTTGTACTATGCCATTTGATTGGGGATTTGCACCAACCCTTGCATTGCGGCTATGGTGATGATAGAGGTGGAAAGAATATTAAAGAACAATACCTGACTGAAAAAACCAATCTTCATCATGTGTGGGACAGCAATATTATTGAGAGTGAGAATATTTCGGCGGATGACTGCCTTAATCTGTACAATAAAAATCCCGGACAAATTGATACGATTAAGGGAATCCATTTTGTATTGTGGATGAAGGAAAGCAGGACGCTTTTAAACAGCGTTTATGATTTTACAAATTCCCAGATTGATAAAGATTACATCCAAAGAAGCAAACTTATTATTCAAAGACAATTATTAATTGCCGGAATAAGGCTGGCGGCTGTGCTTAATAAATTGTTTGGTGGAGATATACCAAAAATTAAATCGCCATTGGCCGGAGGCCAGACGGTGGCAAATCCAAATAACGAAATAGAAGCAAGTGATGCAGTTAATTACATTGGGCAAAATGTAAAAGTTTGTTCAAGAGTATATGGTGTAAAAGAAACGGCTAAAATAGATTTTATAAATCTTGGCGCTACATATCCCAATTCACCACTTACGATTGTAATTTTCCAAAAGGATTTTTATAAGTTTAAAGAGTCTATTGAAAACTTATATAATGGCAAAAATATTTGTTTGAATGGAAAGATTGTGGAGTATAAGGGGAAGGAAGAAATTATTGTTACTGAGCCAAAGGAAATTGTTGTTTTATAAAGTGCAGGGAAATTTCAAAAATTTACTTTGGCGATATTAAAGTAATGAATAGTCGAATTAATTACAGCAAACCAACAAATAAGCGAGATTCCGATTTTTCTTTTGGGTAAATGCATCATTGTTATTTTACAAAAATCAGGATTAATAAATTTATGGTTTGAGGAAAGGCACAAGCCAGACGCTTGCGCCAAATAGGGGTAATACTAAAGAAAAGGACTGCTGCTTCTTCTTTGGATCCTTTGCTGCTGAAAATATTTCCGTATTTATGTTTAATAGCGTTTATAAGTGAATAAATGATCCATAAAGCATATAGCACAGGAAGAACAAGCAAATTCTTTGCAGTATCCAGGTTATTTGTTGCTGCATATACAATTACAAAAAGGAAGTAGGGTAACATTAAACATAAAAAGACTCCCTTATACACATGAAATTTAATCTTTTCTAAACCAAAAGCCTTATAAACATAATAAGGGAAATAACAGGGTGTGATAAATCCCGTACCATAAGCAATAATTTCCTGGATAAAAATAGAACCGGGCAGATTTGGATCTGGCAGCAAACCTCCACTTACATTATAAATTATTAATAAAGCAATCAAAATTATATTTAGAAAAGCACTTCTATCATCAGGCCTGGATAGTTTATAGATGATCAGGTAGAAAAAAATTACTAATTCTATGCTCACAAAAATAAATGTGATAATATGCATTTGAGTTCCAGGCAATAGCATATCTGTACATGATTTTTTATTCTTTCTTCATAAAAAATAACGGGTAACCAAGATTGAGTTCATTATAAATTTTAAACCCAAATTTCTCATACCAGGGAATGTTTTTTAAAGTTGAGGTTTCAAGATAAACAGGCCTTTGCCTGGAGTGGGCTTCCTCAATTACTTCTTTTATTAAAGTGCTTCCGATCCCCCTATTTTGTTGATCTGGCTCTACACCAATAAACCATAAACAATACATCAATTTCTTTGGTTGAAGTTTTTTTATTTTCGATTCACGCACCATTGCTTTCTTAATATTGGAGATTCCAATACATGAGGCAATCAATTTTATATCAGGCAAAATTGATTTAAGATTATTCTTTTTCTTATCAGGCAGTAGAATTAATGCGCACCCACTTTTATCATTGGTTAAATAAACCTCTCCATATAAGTAGCAAATATCAAAAGAGTAGGCCATTAGCTTTCTTATTCGTTGGTTTCTTTTTTTATCCTGTTTAACAATATAATTCACACTTTGGTTATCATTAAACGATTCTGCAAGAATATCTACCACTCTGTCTTTGTCCTGATATGTAGCTTTAATCATAAAGTCAAATTTAATTCGTACATAAAGATATTATGGTCCAAGCCTTTTTACTTGCTAAAAAGATTTGCAAGGCGGATAAAAAGATTTGCAATCGGTATCTTTTTATAAAACTAAATTGTATCACAATCCGTACTATAGATATATTGAATGTTATTCGTCCTTTTAGAAGGAAAGATTTGTATGAATTATCTTCATTTTTATTGAACAGCATTTTTTTACAGCAATATATACTTTGAAAAACTATTGTTGAATAAAGCTAATGCAGATGAAGAAAGAAATTACAGAGCGATTATTAATCCTATAGATTTAGAAAGCAATAAAAATATTGATATTGAACTATTGAAAAAGATTGCTGAAGCTCTGTGGGAGATTGTGAAATGAAAGAGCAACAAATTTTTTTGTATGAAGATTCTGAAATTGACCGGGGAAAAATCATTCCAATAACTTTTTCCTTCCCATTCTTTCCCGGGCTTCAGATAAGATACTATGTATTTTTTGTTTCAACTGTTTTTTGGGTGGTAGTTCTGTCCAGTATTCAGCCACCATTATGCCGTCCTTATGCATTTCCAATAATTCTATTTGTTCCCTACTGCCTTCTGCACAAAGTATTAATCCAACGGGAGGAAGTTCTCCTTCCTTTTTTTCGTACCTGTCTAACCATTTTAAATACAGCTCCATTTGCCCTTTGTGCTTAGCTTCAAATCTACCCAGTTTTAATTCTATGGCTACCATTCTTTTTAAATTCCGGTTATAAAAAAGCAAGTCTAAATGAAAATCTTCGCCATCTATTATCATTCGCTTTTTGCGTTCCACAAAGGCAAAGCCTTTGCCTAACTCTAAAATAAATGCTTCTAACTCCCGTAGAATAGCTTCCTCCAAATCCTTTTCTAAATAGGTGTCCTTTAGCCCCAGGAAATCTAAAAAATAGGGGTCTTTAAAGTTGTTGAAAATAGCAGGGTGACTGCTTGTGTTTTGTAAATTGGCTATAGTAGTTCTTTCAAATGTTTTGGTGCTAACCTGTCTGCGCAAATCCCTTATGACTAAGGCCTGGGTGGCTGCGGCTTGTGCATAAAACAGTTTGGCCTCTTTACTTTTTAAAGGTAATAATTCTACAAAATGCGACCAACTCAATTGTGTAGACAGCGTCGACACAATTTCAACATCAGTGAATTGCTCGGCAAATTGCATCATTCGCCTTAAATTTCTTAATTCAAAATTTCTCCCATAGTGAGCTTCCAATTGTGCCGACAGTGTCGGCACAATTCGTTTACCGTAATCTGCCCGTTTGTTTTGCAGAATTTCTTTATTGATACGGTTCCCAACATGCCAAAAAAGCATTGTAAGGGTGCTATTGGCTTGTGAAACTAATTGTTGCTGGCTTTGCTCAATGAGTTGAGATAACTCGGTGAGTAAGATCTTTTCGGTTGATACTTCACTTTTTAATTTTGCCATTTGATAAAATTACTAATTCGCTGGAATATGTCCTTTAGTGGATTATTATATGATTGGTGGATTATTATTTAATTGATAATTTCATTTATTTGTCGTTCTGCTGAAAGGCTTTTTTATCTCTGGAGATTAAATAGAGTTGATTTATAAAACGAACAAAGAAATCCTTGCGCGAAAATTGGGGAGAAACAAAACTGGGAGTTTTTTTTATTATTCTTGATTATACTTCTTAAAATTCTCCGCCTGTTCAAATATCTCTTTAAACACTTCATCTTTTGGAACAGGTGGATAATCATTTTCTGCAAGTACTAAAATCAGGTCAACTTTTAATTCAGCTTTTATATCATCCCTGTTTGCCCAGTCAGTATATTTTGCTTTATCATCTACTATCTTCTTAACTTCCCGGGATAGCTTTATTAACTTGTCTTCCGGGTATTCAAAATCGTATTTCTTTGCAATGGCTTTCAAAATATCATAAAATGCTTTTTCCTCAAAGTCAATTCCTAAATCCATAAAAGAGTTCCGTTCCTTTTGCAGGTCTTTAAAAAGGTTGGCAAATTGCTCGGCAACATCATCCAAAACATGGCTTTGAAAAACATCAAAATCTTTTCGCTCGTTATAAACTTCTACCAGCTTTTTAAGCTTCTTAGAAAAATCTATTCCTTTAATTCTATTGATCTTTTTAAAATCATCAATTGCTTTGGAAAGCAATTTTTGCAATAGTTTTATTTTAGTATTCGGCAGTTTTATTTTATCAATCTTAGCCATATATTCATCGCTGAATATGTCTGCATTGTTTTTCGGATCATTTTTATCTAACTTAAATATTTCTTCCACACCGTCACTTATTAAGGCTTCTTCTATCATTTTCCTAACCTTATCATTCATCTGAGCTGTATCCGGTGCGTCACCTTTTGTTAGTTTATGAATGATAGCTTTTATGGCAAAATAAAAATGAATATGGTCTCTTTCTTCTTCACTAATATCTTCGCTGGAACAACACAAATCATAAGCCGAACGCAGCTTCTTTACCATTTCTATAAATCGCTTTTCCAATTCATCGGTAAGCTGTGCATATTCGGCAGCATGATTTAAACAGTCGAGTTTTTGTAAAGGTGAGCCATTGAAATAATTTGTTGTATCGAACTTATGGAAAAGCTTTGCCAATAAATCTAATTGATCTTTTACAAGAATGACTGCTTTATCAATGTCTTCAAAATCATCTTCACTTACTCTGCTGTATTTTGCCAAAGCAAGATTCATATTGCTTTTGATGCCTACGTAATCAACTACCAGACCCACTTCTTTGCCTTCGTAAACGCGGTTTACTCTGGAAATGGTTTGAATCAATGAATGTTGCTCTATCGGTTTATCAATATAAATAGTTTCCAGGAACGGCACATCAAATCCGGTAAGCCACATATCTACAACAATGGCAATTTTGAAATTGGATTTTGCATTTTTAAACTGGCGGTCCAGTTCCTTTCTATCGTCCTTAGTACCAAGCATGTCATACATGATTTTAGGATCATCCTTTTGTCTGGTCATTACCAGCTTTATTTTTTCAATTGGCTTTAATTTTTTCTTTTCTTCTTCAGTTAATTCCGCACCTTCTTCGCAGTCTCTTATTTCTGCCCACTCCGGACGAAGCGCAATTATTTCTTTATACAGGTCATAAGCAATAGGCCTGCTGCTGGATACAAACATAACCTTACCCTTTACACTGGCGCCTTCTTCAATTCTCTGTTCATAATGTTCAATAAAATCCACTGCCACTAATTTGAGGCGTTTTGGGTCACCCAAAATAATTTCCATTTTGGTAACCGCTTTTTTACTTTCCTCTACCTGGTATTCATTTGTTCCCTGAACAGCACATTGTTTATAGTATTCTTCTATCTGTTTTAATTTTTCTTCATTCAGAGAGACCTTGGCTGCACGCCCTTCATATACTATTCTTACAGTAATCCCATCTTCTACAGATTCTTTCATGGTGTAAGCATCTTTCACTTTACCAAATACATCTAATGTGCCGTCAACAGGTGTTCCTGTAAAACCAACATAGGTTGCATTTGGTAATGAATCATGTAAGTATTTGGCGAAGCCATATTTGCGTTCAACCCCTTTAGCCGTGATCTTTAATCTTTGATCAAGATTGATTTGTGAACGGTGGGCCTCATCAGAGATACAAATCACATTCGTTCTATTGGTTAATAGTTCCGTGGTTTCAGTAAACTTATGAATGGTGGTGAGAAACACACCGCCGCTGTTCCTGTTTTGTAAAAGCGTTTTCAGTTCTTCACGGGTTTCCACACTTATTACGTTTTCATCTCCAATGAAAGTTTTGGCATTGGTGAATTGTGCTGATAGCTGATCATCTAAATCTGTCCGGTCTGTTATCAATACTATAGTGGGGCTTGCAAAGTGCGGACTTTTCATCAAAAGTCGTGTGAGGTAAAGCATGGTAAAGCTTTTGCCGGAACCTGTTGCGCCGAAATAGGTACCTCCCTTACCACTGCCGTTTGGTCGTTGATTTATCCTGATACTTTCAAACAATTTATTAGCTGCATAATATTGCGGATACCTGCAAACAATTTTTATATCATCTTTAGATGTATCAGGGAAATAAATAAAGTTGCGGATAACATTTAGCAAACGCTCTTTATTAAATAAACCTTTAATCATGGTGAATAGCGAACTGATGCCATCTGATGGTTCATCACTATCGTTTATTTTTCTCCAGGCATAAAAGAAATCGTAAGGAGCAAACAGGGAACCCATCCTGTTATTAACGCCATCGCTGATAACGCAGAACGCATTGTATTTAAATAGTTCAGGAATATCCCGTCTATATCGCACTGTTAGTTGCGTATAGGCATCTTTAATAGTACAGTTTTCCTTTACTGCAGTTTTAAATTCAATCACTACCAAAGGCAACCCATTGATATAGACAACGCCATCGGGTATTCGTTTTTCGTAACCAAGTATTTCCAGTTGATTGACGATTTTATAAATGTTATTGTCTTTTGCCTGATAAGGTTCTTCCGGCTCTGCGGCTATGTTTAACTCTTCATCCAATATTTCTGCCTGTAGATTTCTTAAAGCTTTAAAATCTATTAAATGAATGAAAAGATCTTTCTTATTTCTGTCTTCCCTCTTTAACGTAAAACCGTCTGCCACTAATTTCATAATGGCTTTATTACTTTCATACAAGGCGGAAGCGGGATACAAATCCAATTGCCGGATAATTCCATCAATTTCATTGAGCGTAATATCATCCTTGCTATATTGATTCAGCAAAAAGTTTTTTAAATCATCACGAAGCAGCACATCAGCCATTTCTTTGTGAATGGTTTCACCATGCACATGAGGTATATTTTGAGTTTCTAATAACTCAATAACAGCTTGCTCTAATGTGTCTTCTGTAAATTTCATTTTGCCAGTCAGTTTTTTGTTATGTTATCAGAATTTTGATAACACAACAATTTTCAGAATGCTATTTTAAAAATTGAATCTATTTGATTTCCAAATCAATTCCTTTATATAAACCAATCAATTCTGGCAAAGTAATTATTTTCAAATCAAGAATTTTACAAATTGCCGGGATTTTCTTAAACGCTTTATTGTCATTACTCGTTTCTGATTCTTCTGAAACGATATATAGTTCTTTCTCAGATTTATTCTTTTGCAAACAGTAAAGAATTATTTTAGCATCTGCCGAATTTAAAAATGCACTTTTCCTTTCTTCAAATTCTACAGGGTTCAATTTGTTTTTTGTCGAACCATTGATAAATTGATTTTCAAGTTGGTTGAAAAACTTTTTTGTGGGCAATAGTTCTTCTGTTTTTAAATGATGTTTCTTTTTGGATATATAAATTAACTTTTCAATGACAATACCTTTGGAAGTGTATTTGCATTCCTCAAAGACTTTATCTAATAAAACAATTTCACCATTTTCAATTTTTTCCTGAAAGAGATTATATAATACAGACTGCTTATCAAAGGGCAAGTAGTAACGTACCAACGATAAAAGAGAACTGGTATCAATTACTGCTATCATTGAATATAAATATCTAAATTTTCGGGTTTAATATTTAGAGATTTACAAACCTCATATTCGTTGATTACGCCTTCATAAAAAGCGGATTGAATTGTTGAAATCAACAACGGGGAATTTATCGCTTTTGGTGTGGAACCGCCTGATGGCTTGCCCGTTAATATATCTTGTTCTCTTTTCAATTTTTCTGCTTCCTGCCGTGCTTTAATACCTGCTTCAATACCTGACTTTATTTTGAAGTAATTTGCTTTGGATAATAAGTTTTGAAACAATAGCCTTGTGTATAATGCAGTCTGACTTAAATGAGTCCGCTTTGATATATTCGCAATCATCTCATGGTGGTAATCATTATCAGCATTAGCTATTTCCAATTTATCAATTGAATCAGCATATTTACCGGCTAAAAAATAATAGGCAAAGTCATTGCACCATCTTTCTACAGCGTTCAATTCTTTATTAAGCAACCTATTATAATCAAACTCTTCCACTTCTTCTTCTTTCAATAAATAATGACCCAATTCATGCGCAAGGGTAAAGATTTCCCGGCGCATAGCACTTTGGTTTCGTTTAACTACAATTACATTTGGCTTCAAAAAAAATCCGTCAATATTGGCTTTCTCCTTTTTGTTCCAGGTTTCTACAAATTCAAAAACTAAAATATTAGCACTTGCGAATTTTGTTATTAATCCTTTTAGAAATTCTCTTTTTTCAATTTCAAAATCAGGATAAAGGATTTTACGGATTTCGGAAGCAGTTTCTCTTGGCGAATGATGAATGTTATAAACTTCAATTTGTCTTTTAAAATCAATGTCAGACAATTTAGCTATCGCAGAAAGTGAAATTTTGAAATCTTCAAAGTGATTGACTATTTTTTTTGCGCCGATATTCAGTTCTATCCCAAATTTTTCTTTCCGGAAAAAAATACTTGCCTCCTTTGATTTTTCAGGTGCTTTGGGGTCTAAATAAAAATGCAACCCTTTTTCAAAAACTTTGTCAATCCGCTTTAAAATGCTCACTTTTATTTCATTTCTGAATATTTCTTCTTTGGTAATTGGTTTCTTCAATCCATCACTAATCATAGATAATAAATCATCCGCTGAAAGCTTAAAAAGCTCCAGTAAATATTTCAATCGCGATATGTTTTGCTCTACTGTCAGGAAAATATCTAATTTTTGGAACGGGTAAAAATAATTAAAATAAAAGGTTTAATTCCAAAGTATGTAATTTATTTGAATCATTCATTCATGATAATTCAAAAAAAGCATTCCATCAATCTCATTCAGCGTAATATCATCCTTACTATATTGATTCAGCAAAAAGCTTTTCAAATCATCCCGGAGCAGCACATCAGCCATTTCTTTATGAATAGTTTCTCCATGCACATGAGGTATGTGTTGAGTTTCTAATAACTCAATAACCGCTTGCTCTAGTGTGTCTTCGTTGAATTTCATAAAACATCTTAGTTCAATTGATTTTTAAAGAAAGTTATTAAGGTTGATTTAAAACTTGTTTCTCGCTCTTCAATATCCGTTTTTACCCAATCATTTTTAGGATATACGCTAAGATCTAAAACAGATGCAATCTTTGAGGCACTATAACGTAGTTTTTTAACGCCAAAATATCCATTGCCTGCCTGAATATTTAATTTTTTTTCAAATACTATTTTGTTTCCAAATCTATCCAAGTAGAGTTGCGCGTCATCTAAACTCCACCCATTATAGTTTGTATCCTGCCATTTTTTCGGAAAAATATGTTCGATTTCAAAGCGAAAGGGAATTAGCTCTTTTTGCTTGGGATTAAGATATGCGTCTAACAATAGTAGTGCTCTCGAAATTCTTGAAGATGAATGATTATCTATTTGCTGGGAAAGTAGGTTATCATTTAGTTCAAAATCTATTGAAAATTCATTCCTGGACTGAATAGAAATGCAAGCAGCGTATATATCATCCTTGATAGCATTGACAGTGGGAGCATCTAAAAATTTGGCAAATAGAAATGCAGTCATCTTTTTTAAAAATAAACAGAAATCAATGTCAAAAGATTGATTGCATTTATTTTTCATAAAAAAAACACTTGTAGGATATTTCCAAAATTCATTTGGGTAATTGTAAAGACAATGCAAATATTTACTAGCTTCTGTAGATATTATATATCCGGCATCATCATCTGGTGGAATTTCAGTATTCACACTGCGCCAGAATTTTGCAAGATCCATAATTTCTTCAATAAGGTTAACTGCTTTCAAACGGCTATATTTATTATCAGCGTAAAATTTTCTTAGCCCAACTTCTTTGGATTTATCATTATTTCTGGCACGTAGAATATGCGAATAATATCTAAATACATCATCTATTGTAACAAAAGATTGGGTACATATTTCTGTCAGCTCTTTCCATGTTTCAGTAAAAGCAGTTCGTTCCTCTTTTGTTTTAAGATTTCTATAAATCTGGGCTTTAAAAATATCTGAATCTGATAAAGGCAATCCCCGATCATTGAGTGTCGAAAAAATCGTCAGTGCTGTTTCTTGTGTATTACATTCTATGGGCAGTATAATACATCTGTTTAGAATTGTAACACACAGTTGCTTCCATTGCAAAGGATTTTCTCGTGCAAACTCTCTACATTTCCCAAGAAAAAAAACGTAGTTTTTAGAATAGTTATCTACTGCACCAATAATACAATCGCCGGTTTCAAGTATAGAATGAAAAACATCATTGTCATCAGCTGTTGCCACTTGTGATTCAATATGACGAAGTGATTTGTCAGTTACTTTTTGCGAAATGGAGTCGATATCCCAGAGGCAAGGGGCTACCTGACTTTTTAAGCCGACAACTTGATCATCCTCAGCCATTCCATCCAGCATTTTATAGAAAGCTCGTAACAATAGAAAAAATGAAGTAATTCGTTGCTGACCGTCTATTACATCGGGACATCCATTATCATTTTGGTTAGTCACTATTGTTCCCAAAAAATACTCAGTAGTTGTATCAGTATTTTCTTCCTTAAAAGTTACAATATCATTCCAGAGCGTTTCACATTTTTCCTCGTCCCATTTATAAGGACGCTGAAAATCCGGAATAATAAATTTTTTCCCTTGCATTCCACTCAGCAAGGTTTTAATGCTTTTTTTACTAACAAATAATTCTGCCATTTTAATTTATATTATTTTTTAAAAATGAATTTTTCTCGTTAATGATATTTCTGATTTCAATTAACTCAATGACGGCTTACATCAATATTTTCTCCTTAAATTTTATTTTATCGATTACTCACTGCAATAAACTTTTAATTCTATGTTGCCTACAGTAGCTAAATAATGATAAACATTACCTAATAATAGTAAAATATCATTTGAAGCGTTTGCCTTACTTAAAGCTGGTTGAACGATATAGATGTAAAAATTTATTGGCTTGGTGTACTTAGCCTGATTTAAAAGATTTTCCAAATCTTCTTCTGTCCCTTTTATTATTCTGCTACAAGAAACACCTCCAAGAGATTTCGTTTTTCTTTTAAATAAGTGATTAAAAAATTCCTTTCCCTCCCTGTATTTCCACTTTAGAGATTTCTGCGCTTGTCCACATACTTGATAAAAATTATCAATGCTGTTATTTACTTCTCCTCTATTTGAATATTTGAGATGATACAAATGAATATCAATTGCGGTTTCAGAATCATTAATTCCAATTATGTCTGCAATTTCACCTGTTCCATCATCATCATAGATTATTTGAAAGTCATTTCGCATTTTCTCAATGAAATAGTATTGAATGGAATCTTGAATATAAGGTGCTATGTCTTGGGACTCGTTCCGAATGTTAACACCATTCCAATCATCAGTTTCAATATTATCTAATGGAATTACGTCCGGCTGTACTTTAAGTTTTACATAAAGATTTTTTAGAAGTTGGGACCCATCGGCAAACCATATTGTCGGAGTAAATTCCTGAAAGAAATCACGAATATTTGTGTTAGTATTTCCATATTGAATTGTGCAATTAGCATTTGTACTTTGAATTACATTACAATAGCTTTCTTGAGTGGCTTCATTTCTACCAATTTCAATTTCAAATTGGAAAGAATTTTCTGGAGTGTCTAATGAAAATTTTAGATTTTGGTCAAGATTTGGGTTGAATAAATTTAGCTCTATATCTGATAGATCGTGTAGTGAACCATTTATAATTACTTGGTAGCGTTCTTCTGCATACTCATACATAGTAGGATGCCAGTCAATAAGCATTGGCATAACGTTAGGCCGTTGAGAAATTTTTTCGATAGCTAAAGTATGCTGAAGCACTACATTTGGATCAATATTTTCATCTTCAACAATCTCGCCAATTGACTTACACCATTTCGTCAACTCATCTAAATTTCCTCTTTGGTATGACCAGATTTTGCCCTTTACAGAACAACCTAATGACACTTTTTCACCATCTTTATATCCAACTCCGAAAATATTATTCTTAATTAGTGTCCCTTGTTCTAATTGTCTAATTCCATCTTGAACACCTTTACCAAAATAAGATTGAAATGTAATATCTTGGCCAATGCCTTTTCTTGTACCTACATTGTAAAGCGACAACCTATCGACATTATGAAAAATTCTAAACACATTCATTCCTGTAATTAAGCTGGTAGCTCCTTCGCCAAATATTGCATCTATTAAATAAGTAGACGAAAAATTCTTAAGGGAAGTATTGAGAAAAATTCTGTTTATCCCTGGTCTAAAATCCCAATGGACTATTATAATATCCCATTGTAAATTTTGAACAGTTTCAAATTTGCCCCACTCTACTTTCTCGATTTTTCCTAAGATGATTACAAGGGTATCATGATGATTAGTATCGCTAAATACATGTTCGTAGTTTTCAATATTGGGAAAACCTTCTTTCCAATGTGAAGGGTTCCAATCATTGGCACTATTTCTAAAAATTACTGTGCTCATTGCAGGATTAATTTCTGAAAATGGCACAGCAGACTCAGTAAGATTACTAAAGTTGTCTAAGAATAATTTAATATCAATTTCCTTTTGAGTTGCGTTTGCACTTAATCGCGGAAGTAATAAATTCCAATCAGAATTTCTTGAATATAGCTGGTCTAATTCTTCATGTATCGGTGGATAAGCAATATTAGTGATGAAACTTGCATTACCCAATTCATTGTATGAAGTTCTTGTAAAGCGACCAATAAACTGAAGTGTGATTGGTAAACTTTGTCTTTCATCGTGTATAGCAGCAATTTTTAAATTGGGAAGGTCAAAGCCTTCGCCAAGCATATTCACACAAACTATAATTGAATGCTCTCCATTTTTAATTGCTTCAATTTTTTTACTCAGCCCTGCTATTCCAGTGTAAACCATAATTGGATTAAACTCATGATAATTTTTGTAATATTCAAAAATCTCTATTGCTCTGTTCTTGCTCATGCACCTTGCCATAACTACGTGATTAAAGCCAGCAGCAATATCTAACCTAAGTTGATCCACCGCTTTCTCTGCAATTTTTTCGTCAGCTAATTTTTTGTTGTATTCTCTAATTGGAAGATAATTTATCTGTTTATAGTACTTCTGCTCCTGTGCTTTTCGTAGTGAAAAATTGAAAATAACTTTTCCCTGTAAACTTCTTCCGTCATTTCTAAAAGGTGTTGCAGTAAAAAGAAAAACTTTTTCTTTATCAAATTTGTCAATAAGGTCTTTCCAAGTTCTTGCTTCTGAATGATGTGCTTCATCAATAAAGAAATGAGAGAAAGAATCTTTCAATAGATTTTTTTCTGCACCATTTCGTTCAGTTAAAATATCCATGGTTGAAACGACCACATTTGATTTTGAAATAAATTCCTGTAAGTCTTCAAGATTTTCAAAACCGCTATTTATTGTTCCTACGGTTGGATTGACACATGTTGAACCAACTATTCCATATTCTTTGAGTAAACCAAGTGTGATAAATTTCTGGGAAATTTGAGTTCTTAGAGAATCAGAAGGAACAGCGACCAATAGTTTTTTACATTCATTTGCTATTAATGTTGCCAACATTGTTTCTGTTTTTCCTGTGCCTGTAGGCATTACAATAATTGCCTTGTCTTCGGGGTTTTGTATGTGTGCTAAAATTGAATACAAAGCTCCGATTTGTGGTGGTCTCAAACCTTTTATATTTTCCTCCTCATTTTCTTTTACAAATTTAAATTTGCCTTTCCAAGTATTTATAACATCTTCTGGTGTTAGGTTTAAAAAATCAGGATGCCTTAACCATCTTTTAAAATTTATTCTGTTGGCGTTTAAATTACTTCTTGTTGGTTTCTTTGAAGTCAATAAAACATATTGAACTCCATCATCGGCAACAAAATTTTTATCGCTTGTAAGCAGAAAGTTTATTCCATTCGATTCAATTGTAAATGGATTTAAACTTATTACTTGAAAATTATTGAGAATAGTTTCACCACTGAAATATTGCCATATATCATTACCATTTTTTGAATAAAGCAAGTTTGATATTACTGGAAGAGTTAATGGCATTTTTAATTTTCTATTGTTGCAAGTTTTGAGAGTAATAAATCTTTCATTGCTGATAGGCAAAAATTTTCTTTTTCAATATTCAATATTGAATCATATAAACCCTTTATAACCACATCAAACTTCAAGATCAAATTTTCATTTGGTTCAATAATATTTTGTCCTTCAAAATCACGTGTTACTAAAGCACTGAAAACTGCACCAGTTGCTTCATTCTTTAATCTGCTAATTGTGTCAACAGTTAATTGATGAGGAAAGTATTTTGAATTTCTTTTTGTATCAGTAATTGCATAACAACTTTGATTCATCGCCATTTCGCAACCTGCAATTGCAATTGCTCCAACAGTTCCTCTTGCAGTTACAAAAATTGTGTCCTGCGGATATAATTTACTACTACAATTTTTTAAACCTTTTTCAGTGATGTTTTTTTCTGTCTTGATAGCGTAGTAACTTTCAGAAACATCAGGAGGAGCAAAAAAAGGAATTTCTTCACCCCAATATTTTTCATTAGATGTATCAGGCGTGCCACCACCACTAAGTTTCAAAACTTTTGTAAACGGTTTTACTTCCCATCCACTCGGAATCTCCCCCAATTCACTTTCAACCATTTCCCCACCATTACTTTTATAAGGCTTCCCCTCTTCATCAGGAAATTCAAAATCAACAAACCATTGCTTGTAAATAGACTGTGCTGCTTCTTCTAATTTTTGAATGAGTTGGTTGTTGAGTGCAATGCGGTTTACAATGGTGTTGTATTCTTTTACAATTTCTTTTTGTTTGTCGGGATGTGGAATTGGTATATCCATTTCACAAAATGATTTCCAGGGCAAACCTCCACGAACATCTGCATCGGTATAGAACCACGCATTTCTGTCAAAATCTTTTCTGCTAAACCACATCATTAGATATTCAGGCAAAAGAACTTTTTCATCAATGATTTCAAATACATCATAAGCAGGAGAAACAATAAAATCATCTTTGCTTTTTGATAATGCAACAGGCAATCTGTAATCACGGCCCACATGCATTCTATTACAGGCAAATTGTCCCTGCTTCACAACTTTATAAGCTGTCATATCGGTTCCTATAATATTTGCAACAGAAGGCATATAGTATTTGTCAATATTAATCCCTAATAGATTATTTGATTGTAATTCTTTATTGCGAACATTAACCTCCCGAATATGATCTCCAATCTTTTTATAATTTGATTTCATAACCCAACTCTTTAAATACGGTTAATAAATCTCTTTTTGATTCTTCTTCGGATTTCAATAACTGGGAAAACTCATTTTGTAGATTTTGCATCTTTTCATCAAAATCAATATTCTCGTCGCGGTTTATAAACTCAATGTATTTACTGGGAACAAGCGAAAAATCTTTTTTCTCTATTTCATCGAACGATGCGCTGTAGCAAAACTCAGGTGTATCCTGATACGATTTTTCAAAACCCACTTGCTGCCAGTTATGAAAAGTATCGGTCACCTGTTTAATATTTTCATCAGAAAACTGAATGTATTTTTTTTCAAAGGGAATCCCAATTTCTCTTAAATCCATAAAGAGTATTTCCCTTTCACGATTGCGGTATTTTTTAATTTTTCCGTTCTGTTCAATAGTTCTTTCTTTTTTATTTTTATTCAGAAACCAAAGTGTAACACTGATATTGGTAGTATAAAACATATTCTGAGGCAATACTACAATGGCTTCTACCAAATTGTTTTCAATGAGCTTTTTACGAATGTTGTATTCTGTACCTCCACCTGATAAAGCGCCATTTGCCAATATAAAACCTGCTACACCGTTTTCAGAGAGTTTGCTTACCATGTTTAAAATCCAGGAATAGTTGGCATTGCCTGTTGGAGGTACTTCATATCCTGCCCATCTCGGGTCGTTGGTCAATTCATTATCTGCCCGCCATTGCTTTTGGTTAAACGGCGGGTTAGCCATTACGTAATCAGCTTTCAAATCTTTATGCTGATCACGAAAAAAAGTATTCTCTGCCACATCGCCCAGGTTAGCACTGATACCACGAATGGCCAGATTCATCTTTGCCAGTTTATAGGTAGTGGTAATAGCTTCCTGTCCATAAATGGAAACATCTTTTTTATTTCCGTGATGGCTTTCAATAAACTTCATGCTCTGTACAAACATGCCACCCGAACCACAACAAGGGTCATATATTTTTCCTTTGTAAGGTTCAATCATTTCAGCAATCAGGTTTACTATGCTTTTAGGCGTATAAAATTCTCCTTTGCCCTTTCCTTCAGCAATAGCAAACTTGCTGAGAAAGTACTCATACACTCTGCCAACAATATCTTGTTGTTTGTCTTTAAGGGTATTAATGTTATTAATGGTGTCAAGCAATGAAGCGAGTTTGCTCACATCCAGGCTCATTCGTGAATAATAATTATCAGGCAATGCACCTTTCAATGCAGGATTGTTTTTCTCAACTGTAAAAAGAGCCGTATCAATTTTTATTGCAATGTCATCCTGCTTTGCATTTTCCATCAAATAGCTCCAACGTGAAATTTCAGGTAAGTAGAAAACATTTTTACTGGTGTAAAATTCCACCATATCCAAATATTTTTCTTTGCCGTCTAAAATCAATTCCTTCCGGCGTTCTTCAAACTTATCGCTTGCAAACTTTAAAAAGATAAGTCCTAAAACAACATGCTTATATTCTGATGGTTCAACGGAGCCTCTTAATTTATTGGCACTGTCCCAGAGCGTTTCTTCAATAGATTTCTGTTTTTTTTGCTTTGCTGTTTTGGACATTTATATAAATACTCTTTTAATTATTTTACGAGGGTTTAGGACATTATTGTTTGGTATGTCAAATTCGGTATTGATTTTATAGTTTTTAGTTTGGGTTTCCAAGATTAGGAAGATTGCCAAATGTAATCAAAAAGGAACAAAGATTATGAAATTGCAATATGTAGTGCGGGCCAGGATATTTTCATGTAATTAAGATTTTTAGGAAACGTTTTTTTGCAAAAGCTGTTTGGTAGATTATTCCGTTTTATTGGGCAGGATTTATAAGGTTGCGCACTATGTTAGTTATATTACTAAAGTTTCGGAGTTACAAAATCGATAATTTCGGCTCAGGGTGATCATTGCTGGAGTGGAAAATCCGACAACAATCACACAATAAATTTGTCAACTCCGGGTTTGTAATTACTTGTTTGAAAA
>Ga0307373_10003574_pt1 | contig 26963 bp, 26 predicted proteins | sample OX2MG_FD_202534 | JGI IMG/M metagenome (GOLD analysis project Ga0307373, IMG submission 202534) | Soil microbial communities from Risofladan, Vaasa, Finland - OX-2 | ecosystem: Environmental > Terrestrial > Soil > Coastal area > Acid sulfate soil | place: Finland: Risofladan, Vaasa | collected...
CGGTAAACCGCGCCGACGTGATTTTTGCCGATTCGCGCGAGCAATCGAAACTGGAGGCGGGGGATTTGATCCAGGCATTTGAGGGAGATTACTCGCGATGGAACGACGTAAAAGAGCTTAGCGATTTAGTCGCTGGGCGCGTGAAAGGACGCACATCGACAGAACAAGTGACTCTTTTCAAATCCAACGGAATCGCGATTGAAGATACTGTGACTGCCGGAAAAGTCTACGAACTGGCGCTACAGCGGAGAATTGGGAGTAACGTGGAATTGTGGAAGTCGAACTCTGCAAGTTAACAGAGCACGGCAGTTAGCTGCGTGGTTTGTGCAGGCGTTTGACCAGGGCGTCATGCAGGCGGCTGCGGACGTCATCCGACAGCGGCAACGGCTCCGAATTGCAGAAAATTTGAATTGTTTTCTTCGTCGTGTCCACCAGCAAGTGGCAGTCTTCGCAGTGCTCCATGTGAATTTCGATGGATTGCTGCAGACTTGAGTCTAGTTCTCCGTCGAGATAATTCGAAAGCTCTCGTACCACACTTCTACAGTTCATTGGGCTATACCTCTTCGAAAATACCGATTCAATTTCTCCCGCAGTTTCAAGCGCGCGCGCAGCAGCCGAGATTTCACAGCCGGTACGGACAGTCCAAGAGCTTCGGCGGTTTCTTCCGTGGAAAGTTCCTCGATATCGCGTAATTGGAAGACAGTTCTGAAGGGTGGTTCCAGTTCACCGATCACATGGGAGAGTATTCCGGCGAGTTCGTCTTGAGCGTAACGTTGCTCGGGCGAAGGACCCCAGTCTTCGATTTCGCGGGGCATGAAGTTGTCTTCGGTTTCGATGTCCTGGTCGAGGGAAATATCCTTGGTGTGCCGTTTGCGCAACTTCATCAGCGCCTGATTGACGGCGATACGCACCAGCCAAGTGTAAAACCGCGAATTGCCTTGAAATTCCCCAAGGTGCTCAAACGCCTTCAGGAACGCTTCCTGCGATGCGTCCTGCGCGTCCTCCGTATTCTGGGTGATGTGTTGGGTGAGGCGGAAGATTTTCCGTTCGTAACGGTTTACGAGCGCTTCGAAGGCAGCAACGTCTCCCGCTTTCGCGGACGCGACTAAGGCCGCCTCATTATCCGGAGGATTGGCTTGTGAGCCCGCTAGCTTGGCGTGTGCTGGTTCCATATTTGTGGACGGCTCCGGTATCAGGGAATAGCTATAAAGCGTAGCACAAACAGCGGCCATGTTCTCGCGCCAACACGCACTCTTATCTGACGCAGCGGACGACTTGAAGATGCAAGATTCTAGTGTCCAACGGAGTCTCTGCACGCTCGAAATCGCCACTGTGGTGCCGCTTGACTCCTGTCGTCCGCGCAACTATGCTTGTTAGTCGAACGAACGTTCGACTCAGGATTGCCAACGAATGCCTCGTGCTGCGACACCGGATTCCCGAATCGCTTCCCGGAAGTTGGAGATGATTCTCCGGCATTCCGCCCGCGTTTTCGCCGAGAAGGGCTACGAAGGCGCCTCGATTCGCGACATCAGCCGTGCGAGCGGCGTTTCGCTGTCTGGCTTGTATTATTATGTTGAAAGCAAGCAGAAGCTCCTCTATCTGATTCAAATCCATACATTTAAGACGATCCTGTCTCAGCTTCATTGCCACTTGGAAGGTATCTCCGATCCTGCTGTCCGCCTTCGCGTTCTGGTTCATAATCATCTGGAATATTTTCTGCGCCATCCGATGGAGATGAAGGTGCTTGCGCGCGAGGATGATGTGCTTGCGGGTGAGTATCGCAAGGAAGTCGCGGAGATCAAGCGCCGCTATTACGGCACGGCGCTCGAAATTTTCGAGGAATTGCGGCGGCCGGGCCAAGCACGTCAGCTCAATCCTCGCATCGCTGTTTTGTCCCTATTCGGTATGATGAACTGGATTCACACATGGCATCGTCCACAGGTGGATCCCGAAGCCGAGGGACTTTCGGATGTAATGTCGCAAATGTTCCTGCACGGCGTGATGAACGGCCACCGGGTTGAGTCACAGAAAGCATCGCGCACTGCGCGCAGCACGTTGAAGGTGGCAGCGCGTGCCGCGGGTTAGACGAAATCGATATTCACAAGAGAGAGGAGTTTTTCAATGGCAACGACGCAAGCGGTGGATCAGAAACAGTTGGTGAATTATCGGGTGGAAGACGGCATCGCCATAATCGAAATGGATGATGCGCCGGCGAATACATACACCTACGAGATGATGCGCCAGCTCGATGAATCAATTTTGCAGGCGCGCATGGACGACAGCGTCCACGTCCTCTTGCTTCGCGGCGCGGGTGAAAAGTTCTTCTCGGCGGGCGCGAGTATTCCGATGCTTGCCAAAGTCGATCCGCAGTTCAAATATTATTTCTGCCTACATGCGAACGAGACGCTCTCCCGATTGGAGCAGACTCCCAAATTGGTGATTGCGGCGCTCAACGGCCACACGGTCGGAGGCGGTCTTGAAATTGCGCTTGCTTGCGATATTCGACTGGCGAAAAAAGAAGGCGGCAAGATTGGTTTGCCTGAAGTAAACCTGGGCGTTCTTCCCGGCACGGGCGGCACGCAGCGTCTGGCCCGCGCGGTGGGCAAGTCGCGAGCGATTGAATTGATGGCGACAGGTCGCACATTCAGCTTCGAAGAAGCCGCCGAGATGGGTCTGATTCAGTACATTTACGAGCGCGAATCGTTTTGGGACGAAGTAATGGCTTATGCGCGCCAATTCTGTCCTCCGAACAAAGCTTCTCGCGCAGTGGGCCGCATCAAGCGCGCCGTGGTCACGGGATTGGAAGTCGGCTTCGGCGAGGCTCTCGGCATCGAGCGCGAATTGCAGCAATTGCTCTTCACAAGCGAGGACGCGAAGGAAGGGCTGAAAGCATACGTCGATAAGCGCCAGCCGGAATTCAAGGGAAAGTAGGCTCAAGCATGGCGACCGCGGCCAAAATCGAACCGAAGCCCGGAAAGTTGTTCATCGGTGGCAAATGGCTGGATGCGGCCTCGGGCAAGACGTACCCCACCGTTAATCCTGCCACAGGCGAAACGCTGACGCAGATTGCCGATGCGGACGCCCACGACGCTGATATTGCAGTCGAGGCGGCGCGGCGCGCCTTCGAGTCAGGCGCGTGGGCGGAGATGAGCGCTTCGGACCGCGGCCGAATACTCTGGAAGATCGGCGATCTGGTCGACAAATACAACGAAGAACTCGGCACCCTCGAAACGTTGGACAACGGCAAGCCCATCTTTGAGTCGTGCCAGGTGGACATGCCCATGGTGGCGGAGGTTTTTCGCTACTACGCCGGCTGGGCTACAAAAATTCACGGTGAAACGGTTCCCGTCCGCGGACCGTTTCTGCATTACACGCTGCGTGAGCCCATCGGCGTGGTTGCGGCAATTGTGCCGTGGAATTTCCCGCTGCTCCTTGCGTCGTGGAAAGTGGCTCCCGCGCTGGCTGCCGGCAACACCGTCGTGCTGAAGCCCGCGCCGTGGACGTCGCTCACGGCACTGCGGCTCGGTGAGATTTGCCAGGAAGCTGGTTTGCCGGACGGCGCTTTAAACATAGTGACAGGCGCTTCGGACGAACTCGGCCGCGCGCTGGTGCGCCACCCCGGCGTTTCGAAAATTGCCTTCACCGGTTCAACTATGACCGGGCAGGAGATCGCCCGAGTTTCCGCGGATAGCCTGAAGCACGTCACTCTGGAGCTTGGCGGAAAATCTCCGAATATTGTTCTCGCCGATGCGGATCTGGATGGCGCGGTGCGCGGCGCGACGATCGGCATCTTCTATGGAAAAGGCGAAGTCTGCGCTGCAGGCTCGCGGCTTTTCGTGGACCGTAAGATTCACGACGACTTCATGCAGAAGTTGGTCGACCGCACGAAGAAAGTCCAACCCGGCGATCCGCTCGATCCCAAAACAAGATTTGGCGCGTTAGTCAGTGAGCCGCAGATGAATAAGGTCTTGGGCTACATAGAAAAGGGAAAAGCCGAGGGCGCGAAGCTCGTCGCCGGAGGCTCCCGCGCACAATTCGGGAATGGCAAAGGCTATTTCGTTCAGCCGACTGTCTTCGACGACGTGAAGAACGACATGACCATCGCGCGCGAGGAAATCTTCGGTCCCGTGCTTGCGACAATCGCGTTCGACGACGTGGAAGAAGCCATTCGAGAAGCGAACAAAAATCCCTATGGTTTGGCGGCTGCTGTCTGGACTCGAGATATCGCCAAGGCGCATCGCGTTGCACACCGGCTTCAGGCCGGAACGGTGTGGATCAACACGTACAACAATTACGATCCTGCCGCGGCGTTTGGCGGCTACAAGATGAGCGGCTATGGACGCGAATTGAGCATGCACGCGCTCGAGAGCTACACGCAGGTAAAAAGCGTTTGGGTGAATCTGAAAGATTAAATGTGACGATGGAGCCGGTTCGACACGATGCGCACGCTGCCTGATTATCTTCGCCGCGGTATGAAGCTGGTGGTCGTCGGATGCAATCCCGGCGAACGCTCGGCACGCGTGGGCCATTATTACGCGGGCCGCGGCAACGAATTTTGGCCGCTGCTCTATGAATCTGGCGTCGTTCCCGAGCCGATCGCTTATTCCGATGATCGCCGCGTGCTGGAATTCGGTATAGGGCTTACCGATCTGGTCAAGCGGCCGTCCAAAGGCATCGACGACATCGAGCGCGAGGAATTCTCGGAAGGCCGCGTGCTACTCGCGCAAAAGCTCGAAGAGTTCCGGCCCCGCTTGGTCGCGTTCAACGGCAAGATGGTCTACGAGAAATTTGCGGGCCGCCCATGCATGCTGGGTTTGCAGAAGGAAAAGCTCTATGGCGCGGACGTTTTCGTGCTGCCTTCGACCAGCGCGCTGAATGCGAAAGGCCGAGGCGTGAAGATGCGCTATTTCAGGAAGCTGGCCGCGGTTCTCGAACGGATGGGCAATTGAGCCAACCTGTGATGTCGGGTGCGACGCACAAATCGGTGGCGGAAGCGCTGGTTCTCGAGGAGCGCGACGGTGCCGTGTTGACTCTGCGCCTGAACCGGCCCGAGCGTTTGAATGCGCTGAATGTCGAGCTGGGTCGCGCGCTTGTTGACGCTCTGGGGCGCGCAGCTTCCGATGGCTCGACGCGAGTGGTTATTTTGACAGGTGCAGGCCGCGGTTTCTGCGCGGGAGGAGATCTTGCCGTGCTTCGCGACGCGCGTTCGCGCAATGCTGGTCATGAGCTCGAAGGTTTATTGCGCGCAGGGAAAGAAATCGCGATGGCCATTTGCACCATGCCGAAACCGGTGATTGCCGCGGTGAATGGCCCGGCAGCCGGCGCGGGAATGAATCTTGCCCTGGCGTGCGATCTTCGCATCGCGTCCGATCAGGCGACCTTTGGCGAGACATTCACGCGAGTGGGGCTGTTCCCGGATTTCGGCGGGACGTATTTTCTGCCGAGGATTGTCGGCGTGGCCAAGGCTGCGGAGTTGTTTTACACGGCGGAAATGATTTCCGCGGCTGAAGCGGAGCGGCTGGGAATCGTGAATCGGGTTGTGCCGGAAGAAAAGTTCGCGGAGGAAGCAAAAAAGTTTGCCGCGCGATTGGCTGCTGGCCCTCCGATGGCGATTCGTGCGATCAAGCAGGTTTTAATTGGTGCTGAACGCGAAGAGTTGGAGCGCGCGCTCGACGCGGAAATCCAGCGGCAAGTGGAATGCTTCCTTTCGGCTGACTGTGCAGAAGGACTCGATGCGTTCTTCGCGAAGCGCGAGCCGCAGTTTCGCGGGAACTGAAGGAACGAGTTTTTATCTTAAATAAGCTCTGGTGACCGGACGATCCCGGGAGGAGATGGAGCAATGCCTGCAACACGAATCGCAACTTTTGACGACTGGGTGGATTTATTCGGTTCCTGGCGCAAAGAAATTGGTGTGAACTACGCCGAAATCGAGAATTATAAATTCGAGGCGAAATTCGGCCCGATCCGCTCGAACGAAATCGAATTCGGCGCGTTCAAGGGCCGTTCAAAGTGGCAGAAGGTTCTCGAAATTCCTGACCAGCGGATACGCGACGGCCTGATGAACCTGATTATTTATCAAGGCGACACGGAGTTCGCATCGGTCGAGCAGCAGCGTCATCTCTTCGAGGCATGTCCGAGCGAGCACGACCGCAAATCGCTTTGCCGCGTGGTGACCGAAGAAATGCGGCACGGCTGGCAAATGTGTACGCTGCTGATTTCGCACTTTGGCTATAGCGGACGCGTCGAAGCGCAAAAGATGCTCGAGCGGCGCGCGTTCGAACAGAAGCGTCTGCTGGGCGCGTTCAACCAGGACGTGCGTAACTGGCTCGACTTCTTCACATACACTGATTTCGTGGACCGCGACGGCAAATTCCAGCTCACGATGTTGAGCTATTCGGGCTTCGCGCCGCTGGCGCAGTCGATGATTCCCATGTTGCGCGAGGAATCCTTTCACCTGGGCACGGGCCACGATGGCATCAAGCGCATCGTGAAAGCCGGCGTGGTTCCTCTGCCGGTGGTGCAGAAATACATCAACAAATGGATTCCCGTGAGCAACGACCTGTTCGGCGTCGATCAGTCGAGTTCGGCTCATTGGTTTTATGTGTGGGGCCTCAAGGGGCGTTACGACGAAGCGCAAAATCAGCAAGCCGCCGACCTCGGCCACATGAACGAGCATAATCGTAATCTCTATTATGCGGAGTGCTTGAAATTGATCGAGCAGATCAACAAGCACGTCCCTGCCGGCCAGACGCCGCTCTATGTTCCGAATCCAAAGTTCAATCGCCATATCGGTGAGTTTGCGAATCAACCGTACGGCGTCACGGGTGAATTGCTCTCGCCCGAGAAATATGCGGAGCACATGAAGGAAGTGTTTCCACAGGAAGAAGACCTGAAACTTATCAGCGACATTCAGAGCACGGAACCGAAGTGGATCGCCCCGAAGGGGTCAATGGAGTAGTTTCGCGCATCGTGAAACGATTGACATGCTAGCCCTGGAAAGCGTTCGCGTACGCACCGAAGGCCGCATTGCGCGGATCATGCTTGAGCGTCCGCCGTTGAACGTGATGAACATTGCGATGATGCGCGAGATCAACGCGGTGATTGAGGAACTGGGCCCGGAAATGGATTTTCTGGTTTTTCAGGGCGCGGGCGAGAAGGGATTTTCGGCGGGCGCGGAAGTATCAGACCATACGCCAGAGCGCGTCGAGGACATGCTCCACGCGTTTCACGGAATTTTCCGCGAAATATGGAGCAGCCGGTTTATCACCATTGCCGCCGTCCATGGGTACTGCCTCGGAGGCGGCTGCGAACTGGCGACGTTCTGCGATTTCGTAATCGCGACGGAATCGGCGAAATTCGGCCAGCCCGAAATCAAGCTCGGCTGCTTTCCGCCCATGGCGATGGTCACGTTTCCGAAGCTGATCGGGATGCGCGCGGCCGTGGATCTGATATTGAGCGGCCGAACGATTTCGGCGCGCGAAGCGCAACGCCTCGGGCTTATTTCGCGGGTGGTTGCGGACGGGGAGTTGGAGAACGCTGTTGCAGCCTTGCTAGAAGATCTCGGCGCGCTCAGCCCCGCAGTCTTGGGAATGGCGCGGCAAACATTATGGAACGCGGCAGGATTTGATTTGGAAAGCAGCCTCGAAACTGTCGAGACATTTTATTTACGGGATTTGATGAAAACAAACGATGCGCAGGAAGGCATTCGCGCCTTTCTCGAAAAGCGCGCACCTGTCTGGCGGGGGAAGTAAGCCACATCGCGCCGTTACAAATTGAAGCGCGGTTGGAAATGGAAGCGGCGAAAGATGCCTGACGATTTGTTCGCAAATCTGGAGATCACGCCGGTCGAAGTGAAGCAACAACTCGACCGGGGCGAGAAATTGTTTTTTGTGGATGTGCGCGAGCCGTGGGAATGCCAGCTCTGCCACATCGAAGGTTCAAAACTGATTCCGTTGGGACAGATTCCCGCAAGCGTGGCTGAATTCGAATCAGCGGATAGCGTCATACTTTTCTGCCATAGCGGCCGGCGCAGTCTCGACGCTGCGGTGTGGTTGCGTTCCCAAGGAGTTTCCGGCGCGCGTTCGATGGCGGGCGGGATTGATCGATGGTCACAGGAAGTCGATCCGCGCGTGCCGCGTTACTGAAAGGCGAGCAAGGATGGCGAAAACAAGAATTAAATTCTGGCACAAGCCGACATGAACCTCTTGCCGTAAAGCAAGAGGTCTCTTGCTCGAACGCGGGGCGGAACTGGAACTGCGAGATCTGGCTCAAGATCGCTTGACGGCCGCAGAACTGGACAAGCTGATCGGCGAACGGGATTACCGATTGTTCTTGAACACGCGGAATGAGCTGTATCGTCAGCGGAATATGAAGGAAAATCCGCCATCGCGCGCCGACGCTTTGAAAATGATGGCCGCGGAGCCCAATCTGATTCGCAGGCCGTTGGTAATTTCCGGAAAGCAAATCGTGCTGGGATACGACGAAGAAGCGCTGAAGAAACTCGCTTAGGGAGATCGGGTGAACAAAGAACTCATGCACCTGCGCGTGAATGGCGAGGAGCGCGAAATCGCCATCGCGCCGAATCGGCTCCTGCTCGACGCGCTGCGCGAGGATCTTGGCCTCACCGGTTCGAAGCGCGGTTGCGACGATTCGAGTTGCGGCTGCTGCGCGGTGCTCATCGATGGAACGCCGATGCTTTCCTGCGTCGCGCTTGCTGCCAGCTACGAAGGACGCGAAATCACCACGGTCGAAGGACTCGGCGGCCCAGGCGAACTCGATCCCGTGCAGGAAGGCTATGCGGAAATGGGCGGCGCCCAATGCGGTTATTGCACGCCGGGCTTCATGATTGCGACCAAAGCTCTGCTCGACCGCAATCCAAATCCAACCATGGATGAAATTCGCGAAGCACTCTCTGGCAATCTCTGCCGCTGCACCGGCTACATGCAAATCTACGAGTCCGTGAAGTACGCGATTGAAAAGCTGCGCGCGAAGTCCGCGACGCAGGTTCCGGCGACCCGCTGACCATGGCGAAAAATACCAACGGCTTCAACATCATCGGCAAGCCTATGGCGATGACCGACGCTCGCGCCAAAGTCACGGGCCTCGGCAAATATGCGGACGACCTTTCCGTCCCCGGAATGCTGATCGGAAAAATCCTGCATTCGCCCTATGCACATGCGCGCATTCGTTCGATCGATACTTCGCAAGCCGAAGCGCTCGCGGGCGTCAAAGTCACGGCGACTGGCGAAGACGCGCGCAATCCTTACGGCATTCTGCCTATCGGTCATGACGAGCGCGCGTTCGCCCTCGGCAAGGCTCTCTACATCGGCGACAACATAGCTGCCGTGGCAGCAACAACTCCCGAAATCGCGGAACAAGCGCTCGATTTGATTCGCGTCGACTACGAACAATTGCCGGGATGGTTCGATCCCGAGGAGTCGATGAAAGCCGCGTCGAATTGGATTAACGAAGAGCGGCCACAAAATATCGAGAAGGAATATCACCACGTATTCGGAGATCCCCAAAAGGGCTTTGCGCAGGCCGACTTCATCGCCGAGGAGCGTTACTACGCGGGCGAAGTCAATCAGGCAGCGATGGAGCCGCACGCGACGCTGGCGGTGTGGGAGCCGGATAATCGCCTGACGGTCCATTCTTCCACGCAAGTGCCGTTCTACCTTCATCGCACCATCGCAGCCGTTTGCGAAATGCCGATGAGCCAGATACGTGTGATCAAGCCGCTGATCGGCGGCGGCTTTGGAGGCAAGAGCGAGATCATTCCTCTGGAAGTTGCCGCGTGCGTGCTGGCGAAAAAATCGCGCAAGCCCGTGAAGATCACATATACGCGTGAGGAAGTTTTCCTGGCGCATCGCGGCCGGCCAATCACGATCGTCTATTTGAAAGTGGGTGTCAGCCGCGCTGGAAAAATCAAGGCAGTACAGGCGCGCGTGATTCAGGACGGCGGCGCGTACTGCGGCTACGGCCCGGTGACGGTGCTCTATTCGGGCGCGCTGCTCGGCGCGATTTACGATATCGCGAATGTGCAATACGACGGTTTCCGGGTACTCACGAATAAGCCTGCATGCGGCGCGATGCGCGGCCATGGCACAGTCAACGTGCGCTTCGCTTTCGAGTCTATTCTCGACCAGCTATCGCATCAGGCTGGACTTGATCCTCTCGAAGTCCGCCGGCGAAATCTGCTGAAGGCTCCGTGTATTACGGCAAATTCACTTCGCGTCACCAGTTATGGCCTGCCTGAATGTATCGAGAAAGTTTTTGAGCGTTCGAGTTGGGCGGAAAAGAAAGGCAAGCTGCCCTACGGCAAGGGCGTTGGTATGGCGTGCAGTCATTACGTCAGCGGAGCCGCAAATCCCATCATTCGCTCGAACATGCCGCACACGACCGTGCACATCAAGATTGATCGTGACGCGGCGGTTACTGTTTACACCGGTGCCTCCGAGATCGGCCAGGGTTCGGACACGATGCAGGTGCAAATTGCCGCCGAGGTTCTTGGCGTCAGCACGGATCGCATCAAGCTCGTCGCCGCCGATACGGAGCTTACGCCGATTGACCTCGGCAGCTATTCCAGCCGCGTCACGTTCATGGCTGGCAACGCGTGCCTGAATGCCGCGAAAGACATGCGTGACCAGATTGTCGCCGCGGTGGCAAAGAAATTCGACTGCGCGGCGGAAGATTTCGAAGCGAAGGATGGCCGCATTTCGCACAAGAGCGATGCGGGCAAGAGCCTCTCATTCGACGAAGCGGTCGCTGTCGCGCTCGAATTTCACGGAGCGCTCGTAGCTCGCGGCACTTATGCGCCTCCAGAAACGGCGCGCGGCGGAAAATTCAAGGGCGCTGGAGTGGGTCCTTCGCCGGCCTACAGCTACAGCGCGCAAGTTGCGGAAGTCACTGTTGACCCGGAAACGGGCCAGGTTCGCGTCGATAAAATTGTTGCGGCGCACGACTGCGGCAAAGCGCTGAATCCACTGACGGTCGAAGGCCAGATCGAAGGCTCGGTTTATATGGGCTTCGGCCAGGCACTGCAAGAGGACATGATTTGGAAAGATGGCCGCCTGATGAATCCGTCGCTCCTCGAATATCGCATCCCTGCGACGAAAGAAAATCCGGAGATTGAGTCGATCATCGTCGAGAGTATCGATCCTGAAGGCCCGTTTGGCGCAAAGGAAGCCGGCGAAGGCTCGCTCGCCGCAACGATTCCAGCGATTGCGAATGCGATTTTCGACGCCGTTGGCGTGCGCATCAATTCCACTCCCATCACGCCGGATAAAATTCTCGATGCGCTGCGCGAAAAGCAGAAAGCGACATCCGGTAATGGAGCAAACGCGCCGAAGAAGCCATCACTTGCTGGGAGCCCTCGATGACGCTTCCTGCCTTCAGGGTTCTTCAGCCGCGCACGGTCGCTGACGCAGTCAGCATGCTGGATCAACATGGCGCCGACGCCATGGTGATTGCCGGCGGCACCGATGTGATTCCCAATTTGCAGATGAGGCTTTTCACGCCGCGTGTGTTAGTCGACGTAAAGCCTCTGCGCGAACTGGCGGCCATCGAGTTTTCGCCGCGTGACGGCTTGCGCATCGGCGCCACAGCCACGCTCACCAATATCCTCGATGCGCCGTGGATGCGCGAAAAATTCGCCGTCCTCGGGAGCGCCATCGGCACGGTCGCCGGCCCTTTGCAGCGAAACATGGGGACGATCGGCGGCAACTTGTGCCTCGAAACGCGTTGCCGCTGGTACAACCAGTCGCACTTCTGGCGTCAGTCGCTGGGCGGCTGCTTGAAAAAGGACGGCAATATTTGCCACGTTGCTCCCGGCGGAAAGTTTTGCTGGGCCGCGTGGTCGGGAGATTCCGCCCCTGCATTTTTGGCGCTCGACGCCGAACTGGAAATCGCCGGTCCTTCTGGAACGCGGCGTGCCGCTCTGCGCGATTTCTATAAAAATGACGGCATGGATCGCATCGCCCTCGCGCGCAACGAATTGCTGACCGCCGTTCACGTACCCGCGCATATGGCCGGTCGCCGCGGCGTATATCAAAAATTGCGAGTTCGGGACTCGATCGACTATCCGCTCGCGGGCGTAGCCGTTGCGATGGAGGTCGATTCTGCCGGCATTTGCAAAGACGCGCGCGTTGCTCTCTCCGCCGTGAATCCGGCTCCGGTGCTGGTGAAGCAAGCAGGCGAATCGCTCATTGGCCGGAAATGGTCGCTGGAACTCGCGGAACGCGTCGCGCACGCAGCCATTCAGACGGGCAAGCCGTTGACGACTTCTGGCTCGACGCCCGTCTATCGGCGCGACATGGTGCGAGTGTTTACGCGCCGCGCGTTGGAAGAAACCTGGAAGAACGGCCACAGCAACGCATAGATCATCTCTGTTGCGCGAAAACTAGGGAGGAATAGCTTGGCATCGGACTCGGGCGCCATCATCGATATTCACATCCACATCCAGCCGTTGCACATGTTCAATCCGCACGCCCTCGCGCTGATTCAAAAGGGCCGCAAGGATTATCCTGAAGTTGAAAAATATTCCGCCGATGCGAACGCATTCCTGCGGTTTCTCGATGACGCCGGAATCGAACGCGCCGGCTTGATCAATTACGTGAGTCCGGATGTGATTGGATTTCCCCCTGCGGTGAACGATTGGATCGCGAACTACTGCTCGGCCGATCCAAAACGGTTGCTTGCTTTCGGCTCCGTGCATCCAAAATATGTTCCAGATGCCGGCGCGGAAGTCGATCGCCTTGCGAAATTGGGCATTCGCGGGCTCAAAGTTCATCCGTCGCATCAACTCTTTGCACCCAACGCCTATCGAGATGGTTTCGGTCCGTTGGCGGCAATGTACGACCGCGCGCAGGCGCACGGCATGCCCGTGATGATCCACACAGGCACTTCGATTTTTCGCGGCGCGCGCAACGTATATGCGCAACCCATTCTCGCCGACGACGTTGCCGTGGACTTTTCGAAACTCACTATCATTCTGGCCCACGGCGGCCGCCCGCTGTGGATGAACGAAGCCTTTTTCCTCGTTCGCCGCCATCCGAATATGTATATGGATATTTCCGGCATCCCGCCGCACCGGCTGATGGAATCTTTTCCGCGCATCGACGAAATTGCCGATAAAGTTCTGTGGGGCACGGACTGGCCGGGTCCCGGAGTCCCCACAATTCGCGGCAATATCGAACAATTTCGCGCCTTGCCGATTTCCGCTGTAGCGCAGCGCAAAATTCTGTACGACAACGCGGCCCGGCTGTTTCCGCCGCGCGCCTAGCGTATTTCGCAACGCGCCAGCCGCGCGCGAAAGTCATCCGAAGGAGAACGCATGGAAATCAAGACTGTGGCAATCATCGGCGCCGGAACCATGGGACGCGGCATTGCGTACTGCTCCGCGCTCGCCGGCTACCGAACGATTCTCGAAGATATGTCGCCATCGATGCGGGAGCAAGGCATCGAATATATCCGCCGAGCATTCGATGAAGGAATCGCACGAGGCAAGGCCACCGAGGAACAGAAGCACCAATCGCTTGCGCGTATCGTCACATCCGGTTCAGTACAAGATGCCTGCCGTGAGGCGGATCTGATTATCGAGGCCGTTCCTGAAGAGATGGAAGTGAAGCTCGAGATTTTCACCATCCTCGACAAGTTCGCCAAGCCAGGCGCCATTTTCGCCAGCAATACGTCTTCGCTTTCCATTACGGAAATGGCCGCCATCACTTTCCGCGCCGAAAATTGCATCGGCATGCACTTCTTCAATCCCGTCCAGAAAATGAAACTGCTGGAAATTGTCCGCGGCCTGGAAACTTCGGAAGCGACAGTCAGTGCCTGTGCCGAGGCGGGGCGCCGCATGGGGAAGGAGGTTGTGGTGGTCCGCGAGTCGCCGGGCTTCGTGACCAGCCGCATCAATGCCATGATCGGCAACGAAGCGTTTTACATGTTGCAGGAGGGAATTGCCAGCGCCGCGGATATTGACAAGGCCCTGAAGCTCGGACTCAACCATCCGATGGGACCCTTTGAGCTGGTCGATCTTGTGGGACTCGACGTGCGTTTGAGCATTCTTCAGCATTTGCATCGCACGCTTGGCGACAAGTATCGCCCGTGCCCGCTCATCGAACAATACGTGAAGGCCGGGCGACTGGGACGCAAGTCGGGCCGCGGCGTTTTCGAGTACAAGGATGCGGCAGCAAAGCAGAAGGCGTAGGATTTTCTTGGGATTCAGGTATGACCGAAACCGCGGACAAAATCGTTTTGCTGCAGGGCGATTTGACGGAGGTGGACGCCGACGCGATCGTCAACGCTGCCAACAACGACTTGCAGCTTGGAGGCGGCGTGGCGGGAGCCATTCGCCGCAAGGGTGGCGAGCAGATCCAACGAGAATGCGACGCCATCGGTTCAGTCCCGGTGGGCGGTGCGGCCATCACGTCTGGCGGACGGCTGAAAGCGCGCCACGTGATTCACGCGGCCAGCATGCAGCTCGGCGGTGCTACAACCGCGCAAGCATTGCGTAGTTCGACGGCCCATTCGCTGCGCATTGCCGCGCAAAATAACCTCAAAACAATCGCTTTTCCAGCCGTTGGCACTGGCATTGCCGGTTTTCCGATGCGCGAGTGCGCTGAAATCATGCTCGCCGAGACGCGAAAGCATCTGCAAGGTGCGACTTCCCTCGAACAAGTACAATTTGTTCTCTTCGACAAACAATCCCTCGAAATATTCGAGCAGGTGTGGAAGGAGACGAAAAGGAAATAAAGTACAGGGTCGTACGCGCGGGCCCGTTTGCTAGGGTTTCGTGGGTTTCGCTTCCGGTTTCGTGGTGGCGGCCTGCGTGCTGCCTGCCGCAGTGTACGGTGACTTCATATACTTCTCGGCTTCTTGCTGTGCGCCGCCTGTGTTGTCCTTCAATTCCTCGGCTTTCTGATATTCGTTGATGGCGCGCTCGCGCGATCCGGTCAGGTCAAAAATCTTTCCAAGATAAATGTGGCTCCAGACTTCGACCCACTTATAACTGGAGTCGAGATCGCCATCGAGCGAATTGCGGAAAGAATCCGCCGACGCCGAATAATTTTTCTGATAGAAATACGCCTCACCAATCCGAAAATCCGCCAGGGAATTATTCGCTTGCAGGGCCAGCGCTTGCTGGTATTGCTGGATGGCTTCCTGGAAGTTTCCCTGGGCCGCGAGCCCTTCACCGCGCGCGATAAGAGCCCGCACATGCAGCTTCGGACTTACTTTCAACAGGTTGTTATCCGGATCGATCAAAATTCCGTTGGGTTTTGGTACGTTAAAGGACTCGATCTCAAAGGGCGTATTCGTCCCAATCACTTGGACTGTCTTCGTTACCGGGTTTCCTTCTGTATTCACGCGGATTTCGACCGGCATGTTGAAAGTCTCGAGCGGCTGCATGACTTTGCCGACGACCTTGAAACCCTTAGGCGTTCGGTAAACGATGTAATCCAGCTTGAATTCCGGAATGCCCGTGGAATTGAGCCACTGAGAAAAAAATGCAATCAGGTTCAGGTGCGGTTGGCCGGACTTCAGCGGAGGCATATGGGCTTCCGCGATTTTTTCGAAATCGTCGATGCTCGCGGTCTTTCCCGCGTGCGCAGTGTAGAAATCGTGCAGCACTGAATTAAAGGCCGCATCTCCCATAGACGTGCGCAACATGTGAAATACCATCGCGCCCTTATCCACCACTATCGACTGATACTGCTGCGAGTACGGCTGTAGATCCTGCGCTTGTGCGATGGGCGTGGCGCCTTCGAACATCACGGAGCCTATGGCGTAATTCGTCAATTCGCGGCGAAAACCCTGCTCGCCCTGCGAGTGCTCGATGTACATTGCTGTTACGTATTGCGCCAGTCCGTCGGTGACCCATGCGTCGCCCGGCGACGCGGGCAGCACTTGATTACCCCACCACTGCTGGGCGGACAAGTGCGCGAGTTCGTTTCGATTCACCGTGGCGCCCCAGTCGCGCGCACTGAGCAGCAGCAATCCTGGAGCCGAGAAACTGTCGACCGTGCCGTCCGGCAATTGCGCCAGCGTGATATTGGGCGACGCCAACGCACCAAATTCGTTCGAGTAATAGGTCAGGACGTTGGCAAGCTCATCGCCGTAGCGCGGAGCCGTGGCGCTGGCCGCCGGCGGCGCAAACACGGAAATGTCCAAGCCTTGCGCGTGTACTGGGGCCAACTGCAAGTTTCCCGCGACAAACGTCCCCACCGGCCCGGCGTCCTTACAATCGAAGGTGTATACCGACCGGCCAGACTCTCCGGGTTTTTCGGCGGGCAGCGAATTGGGCGTGGAGGATTGCCCTGTGCCGGTCACCGCAAAATTATCCGGGACGGTGATCTGAAACGTGGCCGTGTAGCGGTTCGACGGATAACTAGTCAACGGAAACCAGCGCGCGGGCAGCAGCAGGTACGCGGAGTTCTTATCGATCCACGCGAAGCGGACATCTTTCGTAGGGCTGTCATCGTCATTCGCGAACGCGCCCGAATAATCGAAAATCAGCGTGACGTGCATTCCGGGCTGCGCCATGGAGGGAAGCGTCACTTCGAGATCGAGCGGGTTGAATGAATCGCGCTGAAAATCAAGTTTCCGGCCGTCAATCGCGAGTTTGACCGCGTCCACATGCAAATCAGGATGCAATTCAACCAGGACGGTTCGCGACGCGGTTTTCGCCACGAGTTCGACTTTTGCCTCGGCTGTCAGATTCTGTTCAGCCGGGTGCAATGCGGCTTGGACCTCGTAATGCACAGCCTGGAAATCGAATTTAGGAAGCTGCGTTTGCGCACTCGACAGATTGGTGCCGAGGCCGAGCAGCAGGAGCAGGAATGCGAGCAGGAACGCTCGAGGGTGTCGGGCAGTGCTCGTCTTTAATGTCATTTATCGTCCGCTCATTAGAGTACCAAAACAAGCCTGCTAGTTGCCTGTTCTCCCAAAGATTAGAGCATTGCCGCGATGACTTCGGCGGCCCGCTCAATCGCGCCGCCGGGACCCAGTTTCAGCCTCACGCCTGCCAGATCTCGCATCTGTTGTTCGCGTGCCTCTGGCGAATCCAGGAGCTGGCGAACCTCGCGTTCCAACGCCTCGGCCGTAAATTTGTCCTGGATCAGTTCCGGCACTACCTGCCGACCCGAAATTAGATTCACCATGGCGAATAAAGGAGTCAGCACAAGGCGCCGCGCAATCGTCGCCGTGAGTCCCGAAAGCCGGTATACGACCACCATCGGCGCGCCCAGCAGCGCGGCTTCAATAGTTGCCGTTCCACTCGACACGATGGCGCAGTCGGCCGCCGCGAGCGCATCGTAAACCGCACCTGTAACAGGGGTTAAGCGCAAATCCGTCCGGCTGTACGAGTCGAAAATGTGCGCATTAAGGCCCGGGGCCACTACGAGTACAAACTGCACCGGGCTATTTTTTTGCAACCTTGCGCAAGCCTCCACAATAATCGGCATGCTTCGCCGGATTTCACTGGGACGGCTTCCGGGCAATAGCGCAACGATTGGGCGCTTCACATCCAGACCGAATCGCGCGGTGAATTGCTCTCGCGTCATTTGCGGCCGCACCGAATCGACCAGGGGATGCCCGACGAAATTCACCGCCACGCCCGCTTGGCGATAGATATCTTCCTCGAAAGGAAAAATCACGAGAACGCGCTCGAACCGGCGCTGAATCCAGCGCATGCGATGCGGCCTCCAAGCCCAAATCTGAGGGCTGATGAAATAAACGATTCGGATGCCGTGTTTTTTTAGTCGTCGCGCCAAGCCGAAATTGAATCCCGGCGAATCCACGGTGATCGCGAGGGCCGGTTTGCGGCGCACCGCTTCGCGCTCGAGTTTACGCCATGCGCGCCAAACAGCGGGCAGCCGATGCAGCACTTCCGTGATCCCCACGACGGCGATTTCCGAAGCGTCGGCGACGATCTCCACTCCCGCTTCGCGCATCTTCGGGCCGCCCATGCCGAAAACGTGCGCGCCCGTCCGTGCCTGTAGCGCGCGCGCCAGTTGCGCAGCATACATATCGCCGGAGGCTTCGCCCGCGGAGATGAGAATTTCCGGTGGAGCTGTCATGCGGCGGACTCAAGGCATGCTGTGGCTAAAAGTTTTGCGGGCGGGAGAGGAATCCATTTTGCGCGGCGTCTCAGCACGGGCGGCGCCGCGGCCTAATCATTTGCCGGCAGAGGCGTGCCGGCGCGCACACCGCCAGAAACTGACAAGCGAAGTTCCTGGTCTTTGTATTGGAGCTGGTACAGCCGGTAATAAATCCCGCGGCGCGCCAACAGCTCCTGGTGCGTGCCTTCTTCGCGCAGCCTGCTTTTGTGGAACACAAGTATCCGGTCCGCATGCTGAATCGTGCTCAGTCGATGCGCAATCACCAGCGCGGTGCGTCCGGCCAGCAAGCGGTCAAGCGCTTGGCGGATCAGCGATTCCGTCTGGGTGTCGACGCTCGACGTCGCCTCGTCCAGGATTAAAAATTGCGGATTGTGCGCCAGCGCGCGGGCGAAGCTGATGAGCTGGCGCTGTCCCACCGAAAGCGTGGCGCCGCGCTCGGTTACTTCGGTGGCCATTCCATGGGGCAGGGAATCGATGAAAGGGCCAAGACCCACTTCGCGCAAAGACTGCTCCACCATGTCGGGCGTGACCGATGCGGTCCCCAGACGCACATTCGATTCGATTGTCCCGCTGAAAAGGAAAGGATCCTGCAACACAATTCCGAACAGCCGCCGCAAATTCTGGAGGTCGAGTTCGCGAATATTCACACCGTCGAGCAAAATTTCGCCGCGTTGAATATCGTAGAAGCGCAGGAGCAATTGAATGACGGTGGTTTTGCCCGCGCCGGTATGCCCGACGATGGCGATGCTCTGCCCGGGGGCAACACGGAACGACACGTCGCGCAACACCCAATCTTCTTCGCCCGGATTATCTCCGCCACGGTACGCGAACCACACATTGCGAAATTCAATTTCGCCGCGCGGCGCATTCAATGCCACAGGATTTGCCGCGGATTGCACCTTCAGCGGCTCGTCAAGCAATTTGAAAATGCGTTCGGAGGCGGCCATCGCCGATTGTAAAATGTTGAATTTTTCGCTTAGGTCCTGAATCGGCATGAAAAACTGCTGCGAATACATATAGAACTCCGCGACCACGCCGATGCCAAATCCTCCCGCAAGCTGCCGCAATCCGCCGAACCAGAAGATCATCGCGTATCCGGACGAAGACAGCAGATCAATTGCCGGATAGAAGAGCGCATACGCCTTGATGGCCTTCTTGAAAGCAAGGTTATACGCGTGATTCAGCCCCTTGAATTGCTCCTGCGCCTTTTGCTCCCGGTTGAAAAGCTGAATCACCGCCATTCCGCCGATGTGCTCTTGCAGGAACGAATTGATTCGCGCCACTCCCGTGCGGATCTGACGGTTTGCGTCGCGCACGCTGTTTCGAAATAGCCACGTGACGCCGAACATCAGCGGCAGCACCGCGAACGCCGCAAGCGCCAGCCTCCAGTTCAGTTTCAACATGTAAGCGATCGCGGCCACCAGGAAAAAGAAGTCATTCACCATAGCCACGACGCCCGCCGCGAACAAATCGTTCAACGCATCCACGTCGGTAGTTACACGCGTGACCAGCCGTCCCGCCGGCGTGCGGTCGAAGAAGCTCATCGGCAACCGCTGCAAATGGCCGAAGATCTGCTTGCGCAGGTCGTACATGGTCTGCTGGCCCACCGACTGCATAATGCGCACTTGGCCATACTGAAACAGGAAACTCAGAATCAGCGTTGCAATAAACGCCAGCGAAATCCACAGAATCCCATGGAACGCCGCGTCCACCGTTATCTTGTGGCCCAGAGCAGGCGTGATATAGCGGTCAATGACCGCGGCAAAGAGTCCTGGCCCGACCAGGCGCAGGGGCGTGACCACCATCGTCAGCGCAAGCGCCACAAAAACCCGCCACTTGTACGGCTTAAGATACTTCAGCAGCCGCCACGTCAGTTGCGAGTCGTATATGCGCCCAAGTTTCTCTTCTTCGTGGTGTGTGCTCATTCTCTGGCCAGCTCTTCTTCGAGCAACTGTTTCTGATACAGCTCCGCGTAATATCCGCCAAGCCCGATCAGCTCTTCGTGTGTCCCTTTTTCGATGATCTCGCCGACGCGCAACACAACAATTTGATCGGCATCGCGCACCGTCGAGCATCGGTGCGAAATCAGTATCGTCGTGCGCTCCTTGAACACATCTTCCAGCCCTTGCAGAATTTTTTCTTCCGTATCGGTGTCCACGCTCGAAAAGGCGTCATCCAGAATCAGAATTCTCGGATCGCGAATGAGCGCCCGCGCTAGCGTGGTTCGCTGTTTTTGCCCGCCTGAGAGCGTGATGCCGCGCTCGCCGACGATCGTTTCATAGCGCCCCGGAAAATCCGAGATGTCGCCCGCGATATTTGCCACGTGCGACGCGTCTTCCACCGCTTCCAGCGTCGCCTCCTCCGCGCCAAATGAAATATTCTCGCGCAGCGTGTCGCTGAACAAAAACGCATCCTGCGGCACAAAACCAATCGTTCGACGCAGCGCCGCCAGCGGCCAATCGCGAATCGATTTGCCGTCAATAAAAAGCGTGTCGGCCGGCGTTTCCCAAAGTCGCGCGATCAGTCCCGCCAGCGTGGTTTTCCCGCTCCCGGTTGGGCCTACAATCGCGACTGTCGAGCCCGCTGGAATATGCAAATTGATGTTCCGCAGCACCGGCTCATTCACAGCGGCCTCAGAATCCTTGCCGGTCGCGGCCGGTTGGGTCCCATTTCCGCTTCGAGTTGTAGGATAAGTGAAGGTCAAATTGCGAAATTCAATGTCGCCTCTAACCTCTGCCGGCACCTCTTTTCGCACTCCCGCATCTCCGATTCCCGGTTCCACGTCCAAAACGTAGTTCAACCGGCCCATCGACGCCGCGCCGCGCTGAAAAATATTCGTCACGAATCCGAGTGCGATCATCGGAAACACGAGCTGACCGACAAAAGTGTAAAATGCGATCAGCGCCCCCAGCGAGATGTGGCCCTGCACCACCATCCGGCTGCCTCGCCACAATACGAATACAACCGAAAATCCAATGATCGTGGACAGCGCGGGAAAGAACAGGCTCCAGGCGCGAATCATGCGTATGTTCTGCCCCACGTACTGCTTATTTGCTTCGTCAAACGACTGCGCCTCGGCCTCCTCTTGCCCATACGCCCGCACCACGCGTATTCCGGCCAGGTTCTCCTGCGCCTTCGCGGAAAGTGTGGCCAGCATCGCCTGAATTTTTGCTTGCAGTTCGTGAATTTTCGTCCCGAAATACCTGACGGTGATGAACACAAAGGGGACCGGGAACAGCACCTCGAGAGTGAGCAGCGGCGATATTTTCGCCATCACTGCAAGGGCCACCGCCATGCCCACCAATGTTGTCGCGCTGTACATGATTCCCGGACCAAGCACCATGCGGACCGCGCTCAAATCGTTGGTGCAGCGCGACATCAAGTCGCCAGTGCGATTGCGCACGTAAAACTCCGGCTCCAGCTTCACCAGGCGCGCCAGCATATCGTTTCGCAGATCGTATTCAATGTCGCGTGAAACTCCTATGAGAACCCAGCGCGACGCATATGAGAAAATGCCCTTCACCACCACCACGCCTACCAGCATCAGGCATAGAATCCACAGCGTGTGACGGTTTTGCGGCTGATAAAAATAGAGAATCGGCTTCAGGGCAGAGTGCCACAGCGTCACCGCCCCCGCGTGCGAGGCCTCGGTAAGGTTGGGCATGGGTTGCGGCGAGCCCTTCAAACAATCGATGATCGAACCGATAATCAGCGGTGGAAGCGCGCCAATCAATCCCATCACCGCCAGCATCAGCAACCCGAACGCAGTCGCGCCCTTATACGGCCCCAAATAAGGGATCAGCCGACGCAACTCGGCCGCCGCGCTGGCTTTCTTCTGCGGCTTCTTCGCCGCGCTGATTGTTTGTGCCACCGTGCTCATTATTGCGATGTCGAGTCGATCGGTTCGAGCGTCGACACTTCCCCCAGGAATTTAGTAAAACTCCGATCCAGCATCTGGTAGCGCTTTGCTTCCGGGTTCCATTGCACTCCATAAGTCACAACGTAGCCGCCCGCGGGTTTTTGCAGCGGCGTAAAATACATGACCAAACCTTTTTTGGCGTCCTGCTCATATTGCAGCCGCCAGCCATTCACGGGCGAGAGCGGTTGGCCGCCCAAAAATCCAGCGGGATTCTTGAAGTGCTCGTCGCAGAGAAACACTTCCTTCCACGAATTTCCGCCCTCATTCTCGATGATTCCTGCGCGCGTCACCAGGTTCCCCGGGACAATCCCATCCGGCGTCTTCTTGATGCGGTTGACCACCAACGCTTCCTGCTTGCCGTTTTTCGCCAGATCGCCATAGGCAATTACTTCTGTTTCCGTGCCGAACAGCTTCAGCGTCACTTGATCCACTTCCGGCGGATAGGAAGGCGCAGCGGGCTTCGCGGCGTCTTGCGCAATTGGATGCGGGCTGCTGCCGCAGGATGCGAGGAACAGGAACGCGCCACATGTCGTCAACAAGTAGAATCGTCGCATCATTCTCCTCAGAACTCCTCAGAGGCTGGAATCCCTGCTTGCGTTTGATCACCCGCTTAATCGCGCGGCCGTACAATCATCGCGACTGGCACATAGAGCGGCGCAGGCGAGATAGAAATGATTCTAACGTGTGGGCGCTTCTGACGGAAGTGCGGCGTTAGCGCGCGGCGAGTATTTCCTCCATGCGCGCCTCAAAATTCTCTTCGCCTTCCGACCATAATCTATAGCGCTCCACCGGCAGCGCGGATTCGATTCGCTCCATCCAATTGTAGAGCTTGCGGATATTCTCGCGCGTTTTCTCGTGATATTTCCGCAAGTTTTCCGGCTGGGACATCAAAGCGACAAAATTCGCTTCGTCGGGATGTTCAAGACGCCATTCCCGCGCGCCCGCAAAGCCCAGCAAGCCCGCATGCCCGGTAAAAACATGCTCGAAGCCGGCATCCACCAGAAAATGTCCCTGCTCCTGTGAAAGGCCCTCGTCGAATTCGTCGCCGTAACAATTGATTGCCAAGGGCTCCGGTTTCAATTCCCAACGATTGCCGCGCGCGTCGTACATCCACAGATCCCACCACGCCTGCGTTTCGTACGACGAATCACTGTGGACATGTTCGCTCGCAAGGTCGACGAGTACCTGTGCGTCGTATTCTCCCGAGCGCAAATCTTGTTCCAGAATTGGAGTTTCCGCCGTGTCGACCGCTCGAATGACAAGTTCGCTAAATCCCGGGCGTTCCGTGGAAACGGGAACCGTCTGTAAGAATGTTTTCCAGCGATCGAGCAGCGTCTCCTCGGAGAAATCCCGCACCCAAATGCTCGCATATGCGCGATTGGCCATGCGCAACATTATACCGGATACGGGGACAACGATTTAAACGTTGGATATCAAGGGCCGCGTGGAGAAACCGGCGCTTACTTCTTTTCTGGCGGCTTTTTCCCTGTGCCGACTTCCGAAGAAAGACCCAGGAGCCGCTGGCGCAGAGTTTCGCCCAGCCCCGCAAATACGTCGGAGCAAGTGTCGCGCAGGCGCTCTTCCGCGGCTCCGGAGAGAGTTTCGAGCACGGCCTTCGAGTGCTGGCCGAGCGTCGTGGCCGACGCCAGCAGCCAGGAATTGGAAGTATTTTCGAGGCGTTCCTTATACTGCTCGATCGATTTCTCGACGGAGCCTTTCATCTGCTCGAGCCATGCCGCCTGTTCCGCCTCACGCCTGGCATAGAAAGCTTCAACGAGCGGCTTCAACTGTTCTTCCAGATGCCGTCGCGCCAGTGTCGCGCCCTGCACCATTCTTTCTTCAAGATGCCCGTCAAACTCGACCAACGCTTTGTCCGCGCCTTCTTTCATGCTTGCCTGATTCTGTTCGGCGGAAACTTTCGCTGCTTCTTCGAAGTGCGCCAGGCTTTCGCTGGTGATGCGGCGAAGCTCGTCTGTGACGCTCGCTGCCACGGTTTTCGCCGTCACTTCCAATTGCTCGCGAGTGCGCTCCTTGATTTCCTTGGCGTCCTCTTCAATCATGCCCTGGGCATGCTCCACGTAGCTGCGGCTGTAGTGGTCGAGTTCGGAGCCGAACATTCGCGAAACTTCGGCCGCGCGTTCGCGCATTCCGGCGGTGGACTGGTCCATCATTTTTTCGAGCGTCGCCTGCATGCTGGTCTGGGCTTTTTTCTGATACCACTCGGATGCTTTATAGAGCGCTTCGAATGTGGAATGCGTCGCGTCCGTGGTCTTGGTTTCGAGTTCTTCTTCGACACGAGTCAGCGCGGCGCGGCAGGTCTGCTCAAATTCAGCGGGCAATTCCACGCTCTGCTGGCGCATGCGCTCGAGCGAGGCCGTCAGCGCCTGTTCGGAGACTTCATGCATTTGTGCGCGGAATTGATGGAGCGCATCCTGGGCGTGCTGGTTCGCGTTCGCAAGTTGCTCGCTCGATTGCCGCGCGCGTTCATAATGCGGCGCGAGTTGTTGCTCCACTTGCTCAGCCAGCCGCTTCAGCGCGCCATCGGCCACGTCATTGATAGGTTTGTCGAGTTCGCCAGCCTTCTTCTGAATCACATCGTCGACGCGGCGGTTCAGCTCCGCCGTCTGCGACACCAACAATCCATCAAGATGTTTTTGCGCTTCGTCGAAAGCCGCGCGCGACATCGCCTCTATCTTCGCCGATGTCTCTTCGGCGCGCCGTACGGCCTCGTCCGCTTTGCCGATCACGCCCTCGGCGCGCGCGCGCTCCTGTTCGAGTCCGGAGCACAACTCGTCCAGATTTTTCTGCGCCTCGGACGCCGCATCGTTGAGCAATCCCTGTAATGACGCGCTTCTCGCGGAGATTTCCTGCTCGGCTCGCGCCGTGGCAGCCTGAGAAATCTGATTTAATTGCTCGCTCATTTGCGCTGACGCGCCGGTCAGCGCCTGATCGAATTGTTCACGCCACTTCCGCGCAGCCGCTTCGGATTCCGCGCTCAAATTCTCGCGCGATTGCGCCTGGAGCTTGCCTGCTGCGTCTTCAATTTCTTTGCGCCACGCCGCCAGCCGCGCCTGTCCGGCCTCATCCAACTGCCGGAGCATTTCTTCGGTCGGCGCGATGATGGCGCCCGCCGGCTGTGCCATGGGCAAATTGGTTGTGGCTTTTTCGACCGCGTGCTGCACCGATTGTTTCACCGCGTGTTCCACGGTTTGCTGGACGCTTTGCTGTATCGTTTGTTCGGCCAGCTTTGCCGCGGATTTTTCCACCACGCGCTCGACGGCGGCGCGCACTTGCGCGTCCAATTCTTCCGGCTTCGGAGTGGATGACTTTCGCGCCTGCTCGAATGCGGCGAGCGCGTTTTGCACCACCTGTTGCGTCGCTTTCTCCACAAGCTGCTGCAACGATCCCTGCACGGCGTTTTGAACCGCGCTCTGAACCGTCGCTTGCACGGAGCTTTCCGCGGCTTTGGTTACCGACTCCTCGACGGCGTCGTTCACCGTGGCGCGAACGTGCGCTTCCACTTGCTCGCGCGCGGTCCGAACTTCCTGCGCAACCGCTCCGGCCGCGTCGCTTTGCATTGTGCGCCGCAGGTGCTGCTTCGCTTCCGCGAGCAGCCGCGCCATCTGGCGCGCCACCGACATGGTGTCCTGAGCTTGCGCCGGCCCGGGCAGCACTCGCACGTTATCTTCCGCATCTTCCACAGGCAACTTCGGCGCATTCGCGCGCGACTCCATCTCGAGTACCGGCGCTTCTGGCGCCGGGCGCGCGTGGCTCAACGGCTCTTTTGCAGACGCTGGCGGCGGCACAGGAATTTCAATAGAGATATTTTTTTCGTCGGGAAGCGGGAACCAATCGGCGGGCGGGAAGGCTATGCCCCAGGCATTCCCGGGCACCGTAAACTGGACGCCAATCTGGAAGAGCTCGCGCACGGTGCGCGGGCGTTGCACCCATGCCACAGTGGCTTCCACGGTTCGCGGCGGCGCGTCCGATTCCGCGCGCGGGATCTCAATCGTTATTTGCGAGTTTTTTGGAACGTAGTGTCTCGACTGGTACTTACAGCCGTGGCAGTTGACCGACACGGTCGAAGTGCGCTCTTTGAATGCCTGCCCGAGCGCATCCACGCCGACCACCGTTATGGGGATGGCCTGCGCAATTCGCGTGCTTCGACGCTTCTGAATGTCTGCGTCGTTTGACGCCATCGACTCGGTCACAAACTACTCCTCGGAGGCAGTTTCCTAACATACCATTCGGGGTATCCAAACATAGGCCTGCGAGGTACAGGTGACGCGAAAAGGGTAACTTCCGGGAATTTATTCTCATGGGCGGATTGCGTGAGGACATGGCGTTACTGAGCAACTTCCGCGGCTCAACGGAGGATAAATTTGACGTATGGTGGCACGAGAGTTATCAGAGAATCAGTGCGTGCCCGCCGAGCCTTTACCGCCCCCGAAAATCGCGTCCTTGATTTCTTTCGCGATCCAGAGCGGCCCCACCAGAAAGTAAATAACGCCCTGGAAAAAGGCAGGCTTGTTGCCCTCGATACGGTGCCCGCCGAAGAGAAAGATCCACCCCAGAATGAACAGCACCAGCCCTATCTTCCAGCGGAGCATAAATAACAGCACAATTCCGGCAATCACCAGCGGAATTCCAATGCCGTGGCAGGCCTTGTTCCAGACATTCGTGTGCTCATGGTCGTAGCGAGCCATGTATTCGGACAGAGACGCCATCGCGGACCTCCGGCGCAATCTTAGGCCAGCTTATAGCGCAGGTATCCGGCGCACGCAAGCAGACGCAATCTCGCTGTCGTTAGCACACGATATGTCCGGTCTAATTAACACACGATATGTCCGCTTTCTAAGAAGCGGCCAGGGCGCAAGATGCATGCCTGGAGACAGGCATGAACTGCTACCCGATGGCCGCCCTGGAGC
>Ga0307373_10003575_pt1 | contig 26963 bp, 26 predicted proteins | sample OX2MG_FD_202534 | JGI IMG/M metagenome (GOLD analysis project Ga0307373, IMG submission 202534) | Soil microbial communities from Risofladan, Vaasa, Finland - OX-2 | ecosystem: Environmental > Terrestrial > Soil > Coastal area > Acid sulfate soil | place: Finland: Risofladan, Vaasa | collected...
AGGAGTAGCCGCCCGAGTCGATGCCGAGGCTCCGGCACACGACGAAGGCGGTGGACTCCGCTTCGAGTTCGGCCAGGGCCCGGTCGGCGGCACACTCGTGGAGCAGGGCGTGTGCCAGCTCGTGGGCCAGGGTCTTGACCTGCTGGGCCGGTCGGTTGCGGGACTCGATCCGGATCCGGCGGGCCCCGTGGGTGCAGTCGCCGTTGGTGCCACCGGGGAGCTCGGCCAGCTCCACCGTGTAGCCGAGTGCGTCGGCCCGGCCGCGCAGCGCGTCGAAGCGGGCGCCGCGGTCGTCGCCGTCGAGGTTCCGGCAGACCTCGGGGAGTTGTTCGCCGTCCGTCTGCGCCACGTCGAACACCGGCACCGGCCGGAATCCGTAGATCGGACGGCGTTCGTCGCCGTCCTCGCCGTGGACGGTCCGGCCGACCATCGGCGCGAGGATCCAGATGGCGCGCTCCCCCTTCCGGACGGATCGACCCAGCCCCTTCCAGGTGACGAACCCGGCGACCCGGGTGGCGCCCGGGTCCTGGGCCCCGATGAGCAGCACGTTGTTGAAGCTGTACCGGTGGAACCGCCCCTGGAGTTCGAGGTGGGACCGCCACCGGTCCGAACCGGTGAGGGAGCGGACCCCTTCGGCCAGCGTGTCGAGCAGTCGGTCGCGTGCGGTGGTGTCCATGGGATCGCTCCTGGGTTCGCGGAGCGATCCGACCGTCGGAGCGCCCCGGTGACGAGGGCTCCGTCCGGAGCGACGGCACCCGGGACAACCCGCGTGCGTGATGGGCGAACCCTACGGCCAGGGTGCGACGGCCACGGCGCGGCCGGCCACGGCGCGACGGCCACGGCGGGGGCCGGCTGGTACGGTGAGTACTCCCGTGGCGCACTTGCCGCCACCCACGGGGGCGTAACTCAGTTGGCTAGAGTGCGACCTTTGCAAGGTCGAAGTCGTGGGTTCGAGTCCCATCGCCTCCACCCAGATGTTGCAGGAAATCTAACGACATCTTCCCTGTACAGAGCAGCATTCGATCAACCGATGTCGTGCCTAGTGCGGCCCCGCAGACATCTGCGCCAGCATCTGTTCGAGTGCGACCTGGTCGGGTCCGACGAACGGTCCGGCGTCCGGAACCGCCGCCAACGACGCGAGGAACTGGTCGATCATGCTGCCAGGAGCGGCAGGGAGATGGCTGCTCAGGATCAACGACGGCTCCAACCTGGCGACGGCGTCGAGCTCGCGGGTCAATTTCCCATGGTCGACCTCATGCATCCAGGGCGAGTCGATGGTCGCCCAGAACACCTGGCCTTCGCGCAGGTCGCCTTCGGAGAGGTCGGCGGCGTTCTGCGGGATGTCCTGCAGGAGCGCCCCGAAGCAGTCGGCCGGGAAGAGCACTCCCGAGCTGGCGTCGAAGAACCCGGTGGTCGATGGATTGTCGAAGGTCGGGGGCCGGAACGCGGTGAGGGTACGACTGCCGAGCGTGATGCTCTGTCCGGGATTGACGAGGTGGACCCGGTCCATCGGGAGCGGATCGGACACGCTCATGATGCCGACACCCAGGAACGTGGTGATGACCGTGATCTCGGGGTACTCGGCGAGCAGTTGGCCGAGCGCACCGATGTGGTCGCCGTCGGTGTGGGTGAGCCAGATCCAACGGAGGTCGGCCGGGTCGATGACCGACTGGAGTGCAGTCATGAAGCTCTCCCGCTCGACGACCGGACCGGTGTCGACCAGGACGGGGACGTCCCCATGGAGCACGAAGGCGTTGATGGCGAGTTGGCCGAGGCCGGGGATGGGGAAGTTCGTGGTCAGGACGTCGATGTCCGGTGCTGCCTTGTAGGTGGTGATCATGTAGCACTCCTTATGCGTTGGTTGATCGGATGGTCACGGAACGGGGTGCATCGGGCATGGCTCCGCCCAGGGTCGGTCCCCTGGGACCGGTTGGACGGGTCACCTGGCCCCTACGGCGAGGTGATGTCGATGCCGTGCCGTAGGGCTGCAGCGACGAGTTCTTCTTCGCTACGGGGGGACAGGTCGAGAGGCGGGAGGGTCCTGGCCATCGCCGGCCAGCCGCATGCTCGGGTGAAGTCCTCGAACCCGGCCGGAGTGACGAGGATGAGGAAGCGGGCCATCTCGGAGTCGACGCGGAACCGGTGGCGAACTCCGCGGGGCCCGAAGACGAAGTCGCCGGTGGTGGCTAAGCAGGACTCCTCACCCAGCCAGAACGTCAACTCCCCCTCGAGGATGTACCAGGCCTCGTCCTCATGGCGGTGCGTGTGGACGGGCGATCCCGACCCGCGGGGTGCACGGACCTCGGCCAGGGCGAGCTGTCCGTGCGTTTCGTCGCCGGTCACCTTGTAACTGACCAGGCTGTCCGCGAACCAGACGCCTTCGCCCTCGCCGGGGCCCACCAGGAAGGCGGCGGGTGTCACCTCGGTCGTCATGACGCTCCGTCGGGTGCGGCGATCCCTTCGGCGGCCGTCTTGAGCTGGCTGAGCGTGTGGTCCATGCCGTCCCTCAGCTCGCGGGCCCGGTTGGTCGGGACGTCCACGATCCGGGCCCACAGGGGGATCCATCGCACCAGGTAGGACTCGACGACCCGAGTACCGCCCCCGGTCGGTTCGAACCGGTAGTGCCACTCGGTGGACTCGCGCCCGCCCTCCTCGGTGACGAACGCGAACTCGCGACCGGGGTCGGCCGTCAGCACCCGGCCCTTCCGGGACCACTTCATCAGGTTGGCCGGTCCCCCCACGTTGTGCCCGAGGAACGTCGCCCCCACGACAGGGTCGGCGGAGCCATTCGACCACTCCACCCGCTGGCACTCCGGACTCCACTTCCCCATCCGGGGTAGGTCGGCCACGAGTGCGTAGATGCGCTCAGGTGGCGCATCGATGATGGTCTCGGCGCTGTCCCGGGTCAGCCACCACCGTGTGCTCGTTTCGGCCATGTCTCCTCAATCGATCGGATGTTCCCCAACGGAAAGAGAAGCTAATACCATTAGCTTATGCTGTCAAGCCTCTTTTGTGCTACAGTTGAATCAATGGCAAGGACGACAAGCTCCACACCGGCTGACCCGCCTGCGACGGACCGCCGAGCCCGGCGACGTCAGGAGACCATCGACGAGATCCTCGACATCGCCGTGGCCATCATGTCCGAGGAGGGCGTGAACGGGCTGAGCCTCTCGGAGGTGGCGAGGCGACTCGGCGTCCAGCCCCCCTCGATCTACAAGTACTTCCCCTCGCTCAGGGCCATCTACGACGAGCTCTTCCTGCGCGGCCAGACCGTGCATCTCGAGGTCATGCGCGACTCGATGGCCACAGCCGGTCCCGGACTCGATGCGCTCATCGCCGGCCTCGAGGCGAGCGGGCGCTGGTTGCTGGCCAACCGGGCGGTGGCCGAGCTCCTGTTCTGGCGTCCTGTCCCGAAATTCGAACCCTCGCCAATGGCGATGGCGTGTAGTCAGGAGATGGTCGACATCCAGCGCGCCGCGTTCGTCGAAGCCGTGACAGCCGGCCAACTCGGGCCCGGTGCCGACTCCGATGAAGCCGTCTTCCTGATCTCCACGCTGATCATCGGGGTCCTGAGTCAGGCATTCGCCAACGAGCCCGATCTCGAGTGGGGCACGGGTCGCTTCACCCCACTGTTCCCCAAGCTCATGCGGCTGCTCGTGGCCGTCTACCCCCCTCCGTCCTGAGGGGTGAGGAGCCTGGCGCTCCGGTGGGAGCGTCACGTCCGATGTGACCGGACTCCCAACTCGACAGCACCTTCGGAGAGGGGTTCGAACGTAGTCCCATCACGTGCCTGACTACCCCTGCGGCAAGCTCCTGAGCGTCCAGGTTCCGCCCGTGTCGACGCGTTCGGGTCGCACAACCCCATGTCAGCGGCCCGTAAGCGGTTCGAACACGGTCGCATGACCTCCACCGTTCGCCTCCACCACATGACCCTCGCCTCGCGAGGTGGTCCCGACCTCCGATCCGAGTCGGAGTCGACCCGCCGGTGTCCGCAGTGGCCGCCCCGGCTGCAGGTGGACGACTGCCCCTGTCCGTTGGTCCTCGTCCGCGGTGCCCTGCCGCTCACCGGCGCCTCGCACGCGGATGTCCGGGGCGACGGTGGCCCGTCACGATGTCACGGACCCTCCGTTGACCCCGATCGTCTGACCCGTGACCCAGCCGGCCCCGTCCGAAGCCAGCCACACGCACGCCGCGGCGACGTCCTCGGGCATCCCGGTCCTGCCGACCGGGATCGACCTCGCGATCCGCTCGGTGGCCGTGGGGTCCGGGACCGCCATCAGGCCGATCGCCAACGAGTTCGCTGTCACTCCCTGGCGCGCCACCTCGAGGGCCAGGGTGCGGGTGAAGGCGATCCCGGCGCCCTTGCCGGCGCTGTAGGCGGACACACCGAGGGCGACCCCCGAGGTCCCGGCACCCGAGGAGATGGTGATCACACGCCCCCAGCCACGGTCGCACATTCCCGGCACGACGGCGTGGCAGCAGTGCAGCACCCCGTAGAGGTTCACCCGGATCGGCCCCTCCCAGGCGGTCGGGGGCATGGTCACGAACGCCTGGGGGACCATCCCCCCGGTGCCGCCGTTTCCCGCGTTGTTGACCAGGATGTCCACCGGCCCCACGTGCTCGAGTGCTCCCATGACCGAGTCCAGGCTGGTCACGTCGAACACCGTGGCACGGGCCTCGCCACCGGCGGCGGCGATCTCGTCCGTGACCGCCTCCGCCCGGTCCGGTCGTACGTCGTTCACCAGCACGGTGGCGCCCTGCGCGGCGACGGCGTGCGCGATGCCCCTGCCGACGTTCTGGCCCGCCCCCGTGACGAGGGCGGTCCGACCCGTGAGGTCGAACAGCGTCACCGCCGGTGCTCCGTCCTTGGAGGGCCGTCCATCGGGAGCCCGTCGAGATCGTGGACGACGATCCCGAGCTCGGCGATCAGGTCGAGGCTCACGTGCGACCTCCCCGTCCGGTCCGCTGGGCACGCACAGAGGGCCGTCAGGGCCTCGACCATCACCTCCATGGACTCGATCTGGTCCGCGGTGAGCGTGGTCCCGACGAGGGACTCCGCGCCCTCGCTCAGCACGGCCGAGCGCGGCTCGACGGTGTTGATGCGCACCCCGGTGCCCGCGCACTCGGCGCCGAGCGCGTTGGTCATCCGGTCGAGCGCCGCCTTGGACGCCCCGTAGATGCCGGTCGAGGAGCCCAGCGACCCCAGGGTGAACGGGGGCTCCCACCGATGTGCCGTCGCACTCGACACGTTGACGATCCAACCCTCACCCCGTTCGATCATCCCGGGCAGCGCGGCCTGGGCCAGATCCATCGGCGCGTGCACGTTGATCTCGAAGGTCAGCCTCCTGCGCTTCAGCGGGAAGTCGATCAGCGGCTGGTAGATGGCGGCAGCGGCGTTGTTGACCAGGATGTCGACCGGTCGTCCCAGGAGTTCCGTGGCCTGCGACACGATCGTCGACCGGTCGTCGGCGTCGCCGAGATCGGCGCGGACCACATGGACCTGGCCTCCGAACCGCCGGAGGCCGTCGGCCGTCTCCCGCAGCGAGCCCGGAAGGGTCGGGTGCTCGTCGAGCGTCCGGGCCGTGATCACGACGTCGGCACCCTCTGCGGCCAGGCGTCGCGCGGTGGCGGCCCCGATACCGCGGCTCGCACCTGTCACGATCGCGCTCCGCCCTTCGAATCGGCGCAACCTCGTGCTCATCGGACCCCCCTGTCGCAGGCCGACCATCGGATCGGCACACCAACCGGAACAGCCATCACGCCCGGGTGAAGGCCGGGGACCGGTTCCCCTCGGGCACACCCTCGTAGGGGACCGCGAGTTCCTCGATGGTCGGGCCGACCCGGTCGGCGATGGGCCGGAGGCGATCCATGTCGAAGCCGTAGAGCGCGGCGGCATTCCCACCGAGCACCCGGCGGAGTTCCTCGGCCCCGACGCCTCGGAACGCCCGGCGCAGCCCCTCACGCGTGTCGGGGTAGGTCGATTCGTCGTGGGGATAGTCACTCCCCCACAGGAACCGGTCCGGCCCCATGTCGGCGCGCGCTGCGGCCTCCGCCGGCGACGGGAAGCTCACGCCGACCCAGCAGTTCCGCCGGAAGTACTCGCTCGGGGCGAGCGGCAGTACGTCGTCCGCGTCGTACTTGAGCTCGCCGATGCGTCCGATCCGTGCCATCTGCCCGTGGTACGAGTCGAGCTGGGCCAGCATCGGACCGATCCAGGACGCACCCTGCTCGGTGAGGACGAACCGCAGGTCGGGGAACCGCTCGAAGGCACCACCCACGATCATCTGCATCACCGGCCGGCGCGAGAAGAACGAGTTCTCGGCGATCCACAGGAGCCCCGCCGCCGGGTACGGGCCGTAGTCGGGCATCCCACCACCGCCGGAGTGCGAGTTCACCACGACGCCCAGCTCCTGGCACACCGCCCACAGCGGGTCGTAGTCGGGGGCGTACAGCGGGGCGAGGTGCTTCATGTCGTCTGGGATGGGAGGGACGAGGACACCTCCACGGAGCCCGTGCTCGTGACACCACCGGACGTCCTCGATGGCGTCGTCGAGGTCGTTCAGAAAGATCTGCCCGATGCCGGCGCGCCGGTCCGGGTACTCGCCGCACCAGTCCGCCAGCCACCGGTTGTGGGCCCGGATGCCGGCGAGTCGCAGGTGGTAGTCGTCCGGTGTGGGAGGCCGGGCGAGGACCGCGCCGGTGGGGAAGAACGGGGGGATCGTGTTGGGGAAGAGGACCTCGGCCACGACACCGTCGTCCTCCAGTTCGGAGATCCTGCGCTCGTTGTTCCAGTTCCGGTCCCTGGTCCCACCCGAGAGATCCTTGAACGGGTTCGAGTACTTCGCCCGCCATGCGTCGAACTCGTCCAGGTACCCGGCCTCGAGGTAGGACCGGTACTGGTCGTGGTTCCCTCCGGCGTGCCCGTCGGCCGAGACGAGGACGAGGTGCTCGTCTTCGATGTTGCTCATGACAGGACTGCCTCCGCGGTCGTCCAGATGTAGTCCACGTCCTCGTCGTCGAGGCCGTGGTTCGACGGGAGGACCAGGCCCTGGTCCATCACCCGGTCGGCATTGGGAAGTCCGCCTTCGGGGAGCCGCCACGTGACCGACGAGAACGCCGGCTGGCGGGTCACGTTGCCCGTCCACACCATCCGGGTGTCGATCCCGTTGCGTTCCATGTGCTCCTGGAACTCGGAGCGCCGGACCCCGGATCCTGGGCGGATCATCACCGGGAACATGTGCCACGCCGTGTCGAGGTCGTCGGTCGTCCGGGGGAGGCCGAACACGTCGGGGCGCTGCGAGAACTTCTGGACGAGTCGATCGAAGTTGCGCTTGCGCCGGGCCAGGTTCTGGGGGAGCTTCTCCAGCTGGACCACCCCGAACGCAGCGGACAGCTCCGAGGGCTCGAAGTTCCAGCCCACCTCGTCGAAGATGAACAGGTTGTCGTACTCCAGGTCACCCTCGATCGACGAGAAGAACCGCGACCCGGTCCCCTTCTGGGACCCGAACAGCTGGACCTCCGACCGTCTTCCCCAGCGCCGGAGCAGGAGGCAGCGATCGGCGAGGTCCGGGTCGTCGACGCAGACCATGCCCCCGGTGCCCGCTGCGGTGATGATGTGGCTGAGCGCGAACGACGTGACCGAGATGTCCGACCGGAGGCCGGTGGGCGTGCCGCGCAGCGTCGTCCCCAGCGCATCGCAGGAGTCCTCGATCACCCGCAGGTCGTGACGGTCGGCGATCCCGCGGATCACGTCCCAGTCCGGCGCGTTCCCGATGAGGTTGGGGACGAGGATCGCGCGCGTGCGGGGTCCGATCATCGGCTCGATGGCGGCGACGTCGATGTTGAAGGTGTCGGGTTCCACGTCGACGAGGACCGGGACGATGCCGGTGCGGACCAGGGGGGCGATGTCCGTCGAGAACGTCACGGCCGAGGTGATGACCTCGTCATCCGGCTCCAGCCCGAGGAGCTCCACCGCGAGGTAGAGCGCGGAGGATCCCGAATTGCACATGATGCCCCGGCGCTTGCCGAACAGTTCGGCCACCCCTTGTTCGAAGGCCCGCACGTTCTTGCCGATGCGGAGCGCCTGGGAGCCTCCGCGCAGGACGTCGAGCACGGCCTCGACCTCCCGCTCGTCGTGGACGCTCCCTGCGTAGGGGATGCGGCGCGGGGCGGTCATGGCTTCACCTCCAGGGCGAAGACGCGTTCGGCGTTCTCGCGCAGGAACGGCCGCCACACATGGTCACGGAACGGGACATCCGGCATCTCGCCGAAGATCCGGTCGAGGCTCAGTCCCATGGGGAAGTAGCCGGCGTACAGGATCTTGGCCGTACCGCGCGAGTTGGCGTAGTCCACGATCGCCTTCGGGTAGTACTGCGGGGCGAAGGCCGAGGTCATGTAGTAGAGGCCCGGCCACTTGAGCATGAGCTTCACGGCGAGGTCCTCCCAGGGCTCGGCGCCGTGCCGCATGACGATCCGCAGGTCCGGGAAGTCGTAGCAGACCTGGTCGAAGTGCAGGACGTCCTGGCAGGCGGACGGGACACGCGGCCCCGCGATCCCGGCGTTCGCCACGATCGGGATGTCGAGATCGACGCAGGTCTGGTAGATCGGGTAGTAGCGGCGGTCACTGACCGGGACCTGCGGATTGCACCCGGCGGGGAACGTGGTCACCGCCTTGATGCCGTGTTCGACGTGCGCGTCGCGGATGCGCCGTACCGCACCGCCGATGTCGTTCGGATCCACCTCGAGGCTGGGGGCGAAGCGCGTCGGATGGCGCTCGAGCGCCGATCGGGTGGACTCGTTGCCGAGGCTCACCAGCCCGACCGCCACGCCGTTGCGGTCCATGGCCTCGATCGTCTCGGCCACCGGGTCGCGTCCTTCGTCCAGCCGGTTCGGCACGTCCTTGAACATGTACCCGGCGGGAAACTCCATCGTCCGGCTGCCTGCGTCCTTGGTCATCGACCGGAGGTTGTCGTAGTGCCGTCCGGCGTCGCTGCTCGGGAAGCCGATCATCAGGTCGACGACCCCGACGTCCGACGGGTACGTCACGAAGCCAGCTCGTCGAGCGAGGAGCGGAACGGGACACTGCGGAGTCCTTCGACGAACCGGGGCAGGAGTAGCGCCAGCTGTTCCCGGTCCTCGGCCGGCCAGTCGGCCAGGACGTCGGACATGTGGTCCTCGCCCACGGTGCTGAGCCGCTGGCGGACGGCCGCCCCCCGGGGGGTGACCTCCACGACGACCACGCGGCCGTCGTCCTCGCCCTTGGTCCGGGTGACCAGGCCGTCCTCCTCCAGCTGACGCACCTGGCGACCCGCCGCTGCAGGGTCCATCTGCGTGATCTTGGCGAGCTCGCCCATCGGGAGGGCACCGTCCTCCTGCAGCCGCCGCAGGAGGAGGTAGCCCTGCCGGGTGATCATCACGCCGGCGGCCGCAGAGCGGCGGGCGTGCACCTTCCTGCTGGAGTAGAGGCGGAGGAGTTGCTCGAGTGCACGTTCGATCGCCGCGAGTTCGTCACCCGGGACGTCCTGGACAGTGGTCGCCATGCGAGGACTGTATATTAGTTGTAGGACTCAGTCAACTAGTTTGGCCGACCGACTCCTCTCCGATCGGTAGCGGAAGCGGGGCGCCACGTCCACGGTCGCCGTCGGCGGCCCGGGCCGGAGCTCAGGCCTCGGCCCGACGGAACGGCTCGGTGCGGGCAGGATCGGGTTCCCGCGGCAGCCCGAGGACGCGCTCCCCGATGATGTTCCTCTGTACCTGATCGGTACCACCGCCGATCCGGACCGCCCACTGGGAGAGGAACTGCTGCTGCCAGTACCCGCCGTCGGGCGCTCCGTCGATGCCGAGCATCGCCGCCGCACCCTCGAGCGACAGGGCCAGGTCGCACAACGCTGCGGTGTGCTGGGAGTAGCCGAGCTTCATGACCGAGCTCTCGGATCCGGGCGGGAGGCCCTGGCTGAGGGACGTCTGCACCCGCAGGCCCAGGAAGCGAAGCAGTTCGAACCGGATGTAGGCCCTGGCGAGCTCCTGTCGCTGGACCGGATCGCCCGCCCGCCCGGTGGAGCGTGCCAGTGCCCGGAGATCCTCGAACCGCACACCTTCGCCACCGCCGATCAGGGCGCGTTCGCTCTGGAGCGTGGTGTGGGTGACGCGCCACCCCCCGTCGACCGGACCCACGACCTGCGAGGTGGGGATGCGCACATCGGTCAGGAACACCTCGTTGAAGTGCGCCACGCCATCGATCTGCCGGAGCGGCCGGATGTCGACTCCGGGACTCGCCATGTCGACGAGGAAGAACGTGATGCCCTTGTGCTTCGGGACGTCGGGATCGGTACGGGCCAGCAGGATCGCCCAGTCGCTGTGGTGGGCCAGGGACGTCCAGACCTTCTGACCGTTGACCACCCAGGCGTCGCCGTCGAGCACCGCCTTGGTGCGCAGTCCGGCGAGGTCCGAGCCTGCCCCCGGCTCGCTGAACAGCTGGCACCACACCTCGGCGCCGCTCAGGATCGCCTGGAGATGGCGGGACTTCTGCTCGTCCGTGCCCCATTCGATCAGGGTGGGGCCGACCATCCCGACCCCCACGGCCAGCGCACCGGTGCCCACCTCGAATCGGGCCATCTCCTGGTTGAAGATCGCCTGTTCGATGGCCGTCCCCCCTCGACCTCCGTACTCGGTGGGCCAGGTGATGCCCGCCCAGCCACCGTCGAAGAGCTTCCGTTGCCACTCCTTGCAGGCGCGTACGTGTTCGAGCTGCGCCTCCGCAGATGCGTCGCGCCACTTCCGCCGGGTTGCCAGGGTCCCCGCACCACGTCGCGCTGCGTTCTGCTCGAGCCACCGGCGCGCCGCTTCGCGGACTGCCGCTTCCTCGGGCGTATCGTCGAAGTCCACCTTCACCCCGTCTCGGATGGGCAGTGCGTCCACGCGGTCCCCGTCGTGCGCGGCCTGCCTGCCACTCGCTTCGGCTGCGGAGACTACTAGACCATGTCCAACAACTGTCATTCTGGAAGGATGGACGCCATGACCATGTCGCCCACGCCCACCGATCCCTTCTCGCCGGCCGGCCTCGGTCCGCTGCAGCTGCGGAACCGGTTCATCAAGTCGGCCACGTTCGAGGGACTGACCCGGGACAACGTTGCCTCCGACCGGCTCGTCGAGTTCCACCGGCAGATCGCCGCCGGTGGGGTCGCCATGACCACGGTCGCCTACTGCGCCGTATCGCCCGAGGGGAGCACCGACGGAAAGACCCTGCTCCTGCGCGAGGAGGCGGTGCCGGGCCTCGCCCGACTGGCCGAGGCCGTCCACGCCGAGGGCGCGCTGGCTTCGGCGCAGATCGGGCACGCCGGCGCGGTGGCGAATGCGGCGGCCACCGGACTGCCCAGCATCGGCCCGACCCGCATCCTCAACCCTCTCGGCATGCGGCGCACGCTCGCCGCCAGTGAGGCGGAGATCCAGCGGATCACCGAGGCGTTCGCCGACGGGGCCCGCCACGTGGCGGACGCGGGGTTCGACGCCGTCGAGGTGCACCTCGGTCACGGCTACCTGCTGAGCTCGTTCCTCTCGCCCAAGCTCAACACCCGCACCGACCGGTGGGGTGGGTCCCTCGAGAACCGGGCACGCTTCCCCCGACAGGTCCTCGAGGCCGTCCGCGAGGCCGTCGGCGGCCGGATGGCCGTGACGGCCAAGCTCAACATGGCCGACGGCGTCCCCGGTGGCTTCTGGCTCGACGAGAGCGTGGAGGTGGCCCGGTGGCTCGAGCAGGACGGGACGGTGGACGCACTGGAGCTGACCGGCGGGAGCTCGCTGGAGAATCCCATGTACTACTTCCGCGGCGAGGCGCCGGTGGCGGAGATGGCCGAGATCATGCCTCGGCCCATCCGGCGTGCCTTCAAGCTCGTCGGCGGTCACTTCCTCCACAGCTATCCGTTCGAGGAGGGTTACTTCCTCCCCTATGCGCGTCAGTTCCGCGCCGCACTCGACCTCCCGCTCATCCTGCTCGGCGGGGTGGGGTCCATGACGACGGTCCGCCAGGCGATGGACGACGGGTTCGAGTTCGTGGCCATGGGGCGTGCGCTCCTCCGCGAGCCGGACCTGGTGCACCAGTGGCAGGCCGGCGAACACCGGGATTCGCTGTGCATCCACTGCAACAAGTGCATGCCCACGATCTACCGCGGCACGCACTGCGTACTGGTTCCCCGCGAGGAGCAGCTCGGACGCTGATGAAGGTGCTGGTCACCGGGGGAACCGGGTTCGTGGGATCGCACGCTGTCGTCGCACTGCTCCGACACGGCCACGAGGTGCGGGTCCTGGCCCGCTCTCCCGAGCGCCTCCCGGTCGTCCTCGGGCCCCTGGGCGTGACGGCCGAGGCCTTCCCGGGCGACGTCACCGACCCGGCATCCGTGGCCGCCGCGGTCGACGGCTGTGACGCCGTCCTCCATGCAGCCGCCGAGATCGGTGTGGGCGGCGCCGGGGGGCAGACGTCGGACGTCAACGTCGCCGGGACGCGGACGGTCCTCGCCGAGGCGTTGGCCGTCGGCATCGATCCGATCGTCTACACCTCCACCGTCACCGTCTACCTCCCCAGCCACGACGCCGTCGTGACGCCGTCGTCGACGCTCGCGGAGCCACTGTCCGCATACGGCTCGTCCAAGCGGGATGCCGAATTGCTGGTCCGGGAGTACCAGGATCGGGGCGATCCGATCACCAGCTTCGCCCTGGGCGGGATCTACGGGCCCACATCGCCTCACCTGGACGGCAGCTTCCAGGCCGTCCTGGGCGCGTTGGGCTCGATGATGCTCGTGCCGCCGGGTGGGCTCGGGGTCGTGGACGTCCGGGATGCCGCCGAGTTGCTCGCCCGTGCCATGGAGCCGGGGAAGGGACCCCGTCGCTACCTGGCCGGAGGGCAGTACACCAGCTGGGCCGAATGGACGGCGCTCCTGGGCGAGGCCGCAGGGGTCGACCTCCACGGCCATGTCGTGAGTGCCGAGGACATGATCGAGATGGGCCGCCAGTTCGACGTCCGACGGGAGCTCGAAGCCGTCGACGTCCCGCTGTCGGAGGAGGCCGCCGTCATCATGACCAGCGGTGTCCCGACCGACGACTCGGCGACCCTGGCCGATCTGGACATGGCCTACCGACCGCTCCTCGACACCTTCCGGGACACCGTCGCCTACCTCCGGGCCGGCGGCCACCTGCCTGCCCGGTAGTCCGGTGACCGCCTCCGAGGACGAGGGCCTCCGGCGGGACGTCGGATTCTTCGGACTCCTCTGGATCTCCGCCGGCACCACACTCGGTTCCGGGTGGCTCTTCGGGGCCTTCGTCGCCGTCACCATCGCCGGTCCCGCTGCGCTCATCGCGTGGTTGGTCGCCTCACTGATCATGATCCTGGTGGCTCTGGTCCACGCCGAGCTCGGAGGCATGTTCCCCGAGAGCGGGGGGACGGGCCGCTATCCCCACCACGCGTTCGGGAGCCTCGCCGGCGCCACGTTCGGCTGGTTCTCCTATCTCCAGGCGGCGACGATCGCCCCGATCGAGGTCCTGGCCGCCATCCAGTACCTCTCGACCACTCCGTGGGCCCATGGCTTGTACAACTCGCGACAGGGGACGCTCACCCCGTCCGGCGTGGTCGCCGCCATCGGCCTCATGGCGCTCTTCGCCACGCTGAACCTCGTCGGCATCCGTTGGCTCACCCGCACCAATTCGGCCCTCACGGTCGCCAAATTGGCCGTCCCGATCCTGACGGCGGTCGTCCTGATCGCCACGAACTTCCACGCCCACAACTTCGTCGCCGGGGGCGGCTTCTTCGTCCACACCGGGCCAGGACCGTCCGAGTCGATCCTGCGAGCGATCACCAGCGGCGGCATCATCTTCTCGCTGATGGGATTCGAGGGGGCGCTGCAGGTGGGTGGCGAGAGCTCGAATCCCCAGCGGGACCTCCCCCGGGCGGTGATCGGGGCGTTCCTCATCTGCACGGCGATCTATGTCGCCGCCCAGGTCGCCTTCATCGGCGGCCTCCCACCCGACGTCATCGCGCAGCACGGCACCTGGTCGGCGCTCGCTGGCGACCCCCAGCTGTCGCGGGCACCGTTCTTCACGCTGACGGCGCTGCTCGGTCTGGTCTGGCTCTCCTGGATCCTGCGATTCGACGCCGTCGTTTCGCCCAGCGGAACCGGACTCCTCTACCTGACCGGTGCGTCGAGGCTGAGCTTCGGTCTGAGCAGGAGCGGGTACGTGCCCCGGATCTTCATGGTCGAGGACGTGCGGACCGAGGTCCCGCTGTACGGCGTGCTCCTGTCGGCCGGGCTCGGCCTGCTGTTCCTCCTCCCGTTCCCCAGCTGGAGCAAGCTCGTGAACGTGGTGACCGGTGCCGCGGTGCTCATGTACGCCGGTGCACCGTTGTCCCTGGCGGCCCTGCGACGTTCCCGACCCGACCTGCCCCGTCCCTTCCGCCTCCCTGCAGCGGGCGTGGTGGCCCCCGTGGCCTTCATCTTCTCCACCTTCATCGTGTACTGGTCGGGTTGGCAGACGGTGTCGACCCTGATGGTGGCCCTCCTGCTGGGCTACGGACTGATGGGTCTGGCCCGGAGACTCCGCCTCGACCAGGACCCACCGCGGATCGAGTGGGCGTCGGCGTGGTGGCTCGCCCCGTACCTGGTCGGCATCTCGATCGTCTCCTACCTCGGGAACTTCGGCAGTGGCGGCATGCTCGGCGGAGTCGGTCCGTTCCATGACGTCCTGGTGGGCGGACGCGGGGTGATCCCGCTCTGGTGGGACCTGGGCATCCTCGCCGTGTTCAGCATCGCCGTCCATGCCGGCGCCGTCATCCAGGGCGGGAGCCCGCCCTCCACCACGCCGGCCGGGACCCCGAACGGTTGATGCGGCACCGGGTCCGGCGGGCAGCCTCCCCCGACGTGTCGCACCCGTTGATGCGGGCCGGGTGGCCGGGGCCCGCCCACACTGGGGACCATGGCCTCTGTTCGCCCGCCGCCGTTCGGCGGATCATGTCCAGGAGGGGCGACGGTAGGACGCGAGAGGAAGGATGGTGGAGGCCATGGCACTCATGCATCGAAGCAGTCACATGACCGAGTGGCCCGTGTTCCGGTTGCCGGAGCGGTGGGGTTGGCCCTTCGAAGGAGGGGACGAGCAGTGGCTGCGGGTCGAGGAGTTCCGTGACGGGGAGGTGCTGGTGGTCCGGGCGGAGCTGCCCGACATCGACCCGGACCGCGATGTGGAGGTCACGACCGAGGGCGGCATGGTGAGGATCCACGCCCACCGTGAGCAGAAGTCCGAGACCAAGGGCAAGGAGGGGTTCCGTTCCGAGTTCCGCTACGGCGAATTCGACCGGGAGATCGCATTTCCCGATGCGACCAGGGCCGAGGACGTGAAGGCCACCTACAAGGACGGGATCCTCGAGGTGCGGATCCCGTGCCCGACCGAGGTGCCGCCTTCGACGACCAAGGTTCCCGTCTCGCGGACCTGACCGGAGGGCGCGGGGAGGCGAGCGGCCGGAGTCTCCGGTCGGCGCTGCAACCCGGTCGGTGTCGCCACCCGTCCCTACCGGCGGATCCCCACCTCGGACCCAGCACGTGACCAAGGACCCTTGTCCCTCCCTCGGTCGCGGTCCACGATGAGCGGGTGAAGGAAGACCGGGCCGGTGTGAGCACTGCGGCTCGGCTGCTCGGAACGGAGCGGAGGCTGCGAAATGGGCGTTCTACTGTTCTTCGGCGTCATGGCACTGACCGCGGCATCCTGGCGATTCTTCCTCCGGATCGCCGAACGCTCGTCGGAGGTCACTCCCGTCGACCGCTGGGAGACCGAGCAGGAGCCGGTTCGCCCACTGGTCATACCCGACCGGGTGCCCGCCGAGTGGGTCGCGGCGTACCGGAGGGAGCGGGGCGGATGACCACGGCCGGATGAGGCGACCGGGTCGGGTGCGCCGCCTCCGGCCGCCGGCCGGGGCCGTCGCTACGGGTCAGTCGGCAGGCACCGGTGCGTCGGGTCCCACCTGTCCGCCGGAGGAGACCACGGCCAGCCGGTCGAGGTAGTGGTCCCACCCCTGGGTGTGGTCGCTCACCGCGTCGTCGGGCAGGCCCCGATGGACGAGGCGGACCCTCGTCTTGTCGCCGTCGGGAATCAGGGTGATCTCCACCTCGGTCGAGCGGGCCGGGATCGGATGGTCGGGCTCGTCCCATCCGAAGGTGAACACCACCTTGCGGTCGGGAACGACCTCGACGAACTCGCCGACGGACGGGTGCGTGCCCTGGACCAGCACCCGGTAGGCGCCGCCGATCCGGGGGTCGAGCTCCGCTTCCGTTCCCATCCACTGGACGTGTCGGGCCGGATCGGTCAGGAAGGGGAAGATCGTCGCCGGACTGGCGTCCATCACGACCTCGCGCATCAGTTCAGCCATCGGTGGTTCCTTTCTCTCGTTCGGCCGATTCGGCCAATTGCTGCAGGCGGTCGAGGCTCCCGGTCCAGTACTCGTCGAGGTATCGACGGAGCTGGTCCATCTGGGCATGGTTCGCCCGGTACAGCCGTCGGGTCCCCTCGCGGCGCTCGAGGAGGAGTTCTGCTTCCCGTAGGACGCCGAGGTGCTGGGAGACGGCCGGCCTGCTCACGTCGTCGAACCGCTCGGCGATCCGAGCCGCCGGGAGTTCGTCGGTCCAGACCAGCCGGAGGATCTCCCGCCTCCTGGGCTCGGCCAGTGCCTTGAGCGCTGCGTCCATGCCCTTATTGTAAGAAATTGCTTACGTAAGTGTCAAGTGACGGATTGGTCGCCGGGGGCCCGGGTTCCGATGGCATCCAGTTCGGCCAGATCGGTGCCGGACAGCGTCAGGGAGGCTGCGGCCGCGTTCTCGCGCAGGTGCGCGACCGACGAGGTCCCGGGGATCAGGAGCACGTTGGGCGAGCGGTGGAGCAACCACGCCAGCGCCACCGCCATGGGTCGGGCGCCGAGCCGGTCGGCGACTGCGTCCAGTGCGTCCGACTGCAGAGGGGTGAAACCGCCGAGCGGAAAATAGGGCACGTACGCGATGCCCTCCCCGGCCAGTGCGTCGATCAGGTCGTCGTCGACGCGGTGGGCGAGGTTGTAGTGGTTCTGCACGCAGACGATCGGCGCCATCGTCCGTGCCTCGGCCACCTGCTCGGCGGTGACGTTGCTGACGCCCAGATGTCGGACCAGGCCCTCGTGCTGCAGCTCCACCAGCGCGCCGAACGGCTCCGCGAGCGAACCCGGGACGGGGCTGTCGACTCCCCCGACGCGCAGGTTGACCACGTCGAGCGCGTCGAGGCCGAGGTGGATCAGGTTGTCGTGCACCGCCTGGCGGAGCTGTTCGGGGGAGCGGGCGTGGGGCCAGCCTCCATGGACGTCCCGGTACGCCCCGACCTTGGTAACGATGCGCAGCGAGTCGGGATAGGGGTGCAGGACCTCCTTGATGAGCTGGTTGGTGACGTGCGGGCCGTAGAAGTCGCTGGTGTCGAGATGGGTGATCCCCAGCGCCACCACCCCGCGGAGCACGGCCGCAGCGGCATCACGGTCGGCGGGGGGACCGAACACGTGCGGGCCGGCCAGCTGCATGGCGCCGTACCCCATGCGGGTGACCGTGAGGCCCCCTGCCATCGTGAACGTGCCGCCGAGAGGGCCGGTGGGTACGGATGCGGTCATGGGTTCTCCTCTCCCCGATCCGATCTCCGGCCGGGGCGGCCGGCGCTCCTTCCGGTCGTGTTCCCGGTCCGGCGCCGTGGGACTGGTGGTGCCCCGGAGGGGCTCACGTCCCGGCCAGGTGGCCGGGGTTGGCCACACGCAGCTCGTCGGCGACGGAGCCGGCGAGCACCGCGGCCACCTCGGGGATCCGGGCGTCGACGCCGCCCGACCGGATGGCGGCGACCAGGTCGGCGTCGTCCTCGGCACCGAGCTCCGCCAGGCGTCCGCGGTGTGACGCCGCCGCGTCGGGGCCGATCGCCAGCTCGCGACCCACCATGGCCAGGACGTTGGCGGCAACCCGGGCGTCGAACCGGGCCGCGCCGTCGGTCGTCGCCACCACCGTGTCCCTGATGTAGCCCTCGACGGCCGCCACCAGTTCGCCCGCGCTGGGGCGGCCGAACGGCGGACACGGCGAGGCGACGACGTCCCCTGGCGGATGCGCGCCCGTCACCTCCGGGAGCCGCACGCCCATCAACCCGAGCAGGTCCCACTCGCTCTCGCACACGCGTCGGCCGATGGCGGCGAGTTCGACGGACCGCACGGCCCCCGACAGGTGCACCGAGGCCTGCAGCGCGCAGATCACCGCCCACTTGAGCGTGGCGTAGACCTGCCACCACCGGACCGTCGCCGGGTCGATCGTCGCGCCACCCGCCGCCGCGTAGGCCGCCAGGAACTCGTCGAGCCGGCCGAACCCGCCCACGTCGCCACTGCCGCCGAACCTCCAGGCCGGGGCGGACAGCCAGCCGACGTCCTCGGCCGGGTCACCGGCGTGGGCGAGCTCCCAGTCGAGCACCCCCCGCAGCCCGTCGGCGCCGACCAGCAGGTTGCCCAGCCGGTAGTCCCCGTGCACGACCGTCGTCCCCATAGGCTGCGGCCGCCCGGCCTCGAGCCATCGTCCGGCGAGCTCGAGGACCGGTCGCGACTCGCCGATGGCGTCGAGGAACTCGAGGGGTCGGCGGAACGGGTCGGACGGCGGCAGGTCCGGCACGTCCTCGACCGGGATGGCATGGACGCGGGCCAGTGCCCCGGCGACCTGGTCGGTGAGGCGGGCCCGCGCCCCGGCGTAGGCATCGTCGCGCAGGATCCTCCGGGCGATGGTCTCGCCGTCCAGCCGCTCGACGACGAGCCAGCCGTCGTCCAGCCCGTCGGCCGCACCCGCGCCCACCACCGCGGGCACGGGCACCCCCACGGAGGCGGCCGCTCGCAGGAGTGCCGCCTCGACGGCCACGCCGGCGGCGGGTGTGGGACCGTCGCCCCGCCGCTGCTGGAGGACGAGGGAGCGGCGCGTCCCGTCTGCGCCGGCCAGGTCGACCGCGCTGGTGACGCGCGACGCCCCACCGGACAGGCGGCGCAACGACGTCACCGTCCCGCCGAGGCTCCGACCCAGCCGACCGGCGACCTCGTCCGGAGCGCTCACTCGACGGGGACCCGGGGTCTCCCGAGCTCGTCGACCTGGTGGAGGTACTCGGCGACGCCGTGGCCCACCCGCGTCGTCCCGTCCTCACCGTGATGGGTCCATTCGGTCAGGCCCTCGTTGATGACCGTGCCTCCGGGCCGGCCGATGTCGGCGACCCGGAGTACCCGACCGGTCAGCCGGTGGACGCGGTCGGCCTTGTCGGTGACCTCGAGGTGGACCGCCCGGTGGGTGAACCCGTCGTCGGCCAGCTCCGTCGAGAGCCCCCAGTGCCGGACCGAGGCCACCCGGCCCCCGTCGCTCACCCAGCCGCGGTGGAGGTCGCCGGCGCCGGTTCCCAGACGGATGCCGCCGAAGTGGAGGTCGTCGCCGATGTTGATCGAGAACCAGCGCCACATCGACGGGTCGCCCCACCGCCGCGGTCCCCACGACCGGTCGCGGTTCCCGCGCGCATTGGTCCACGGGACCGGCACCCCGTCGACCACCAGCGCCCCCGAACATCGACCGGCCTGCTCGAGGTGTCCCTTGCCCGTCGTGGAGGCTGCGGCACCGGACTGGCGGGAGCCGCCGCCCCCGCCGTCGCTGCCCACGGCCGGACCGAGGGCCTCGAAGGTCACGTCCAGCCCGAGGACGACGGGGCGCTCCTCCCCCTCCGACGGCCGGCACGGCCGCGCCGTGGCCTCCACGTCGGCGACCAGGCGCCACCGCCGCATCGGCTCGAGCAGCTCGTAGCGGACACCGCCGACCTCGAGGGGCGCCTCGGGCACGTCGTGGCACTCGACCACGTGGCGGTACTCGGCCAGGTCGCCGCCCGGGAGCCAGACCGACAGCCCGACGTCCATGGTGCCCTCGTTGGGCCGGACACCGATCCGGGTGAACAGTCCCGAGTCCGACTCCGGGTCGTAGGCGTTGAAGTAGTACGACTCGCTCCAGGCCGTGTCGGGCTCGACCGGGTGGGCGAAATCATGGCGGGGCTCGAGGATGGGCACCGCGCCACTCTTACCCGGGGCGGGCGCCGGTGCAACGGCCCGGATGGGTCCGGCGGCCGCGGTGCCCGACGGCGGCGCGGTCTGTTGATCCCCCGGCGGGCGGCGCGGCGCTTCCGACCGGTGTGGCGCTCCTGTCCGTCAGCCGAGCTTGCGGATGATCAACGAGGCACTGCTGGGCATGGTGCCCCCGGCCAAGGTCGTGATCGTGAGGGCAGTGGAGTTGCCAGCCGGATTCCGCACCTCCAGTGAGGCCGGAGCCGAGGTCACCTGGACCAGCGCCTCGCCCACGATCTGGGTGGTGCCGGTCGCCCGCCCGACGACTGAGTAGGTCACGGCCGCCCCGTTCAGCATCAGCTCCAGCTGCCCGGCCTCGCTCACCGATACCTGGAACGACACGTCGTAGGTGCCGACACTCCCCAGATCGAACGTGGAGGAGTTCGTCCGGCTGATCGAGCCGAGCGACGCTGGCCCGTCATTGGGGAACTGGACGTCCGTGCCGGGCGCGACCGTCGCCGCGTTGTCGGGCGGCATCAGCGCGTAGAACTCGGCGAAGTCCCCACTCCCTGTGGCTCCCGTCGGGCCGGTCGCACCCGTGGCACCCGTCGCCCCGATGGCGCCGGTGGGCCCGGTCACGCCCGGGGTGCCGGTCGGGCCGGTCGCTCCCGTGATCCCGGCAGGGCCCGTGGCGCCCTGGGAGCCGGTCGCTCCGGTGGGTCCGGTCGCACCGGTCGCACCCGGGGCACCGGTGGGGCCCACGAGACCCATGGGACCCATGGGTCCGATCGCTCCGGTCGGCCCAGTGGCGCCGGTCGCACCGGTGGCACCGGTCGTCCCCCCGGCCGACACGGCGGCGCCGGCCACCACCGGCGACGACAACGTCGCCCCCACGGATCCCGGCGTGCCGTAGAACTGCGCGTCGCCGAACGCGTACACGGCGCCGTCCCGGCCGATCAGCCAGTACCCCTTTCCGCTCGGGGAGGCCACGAGCCCGGTGATCGGTGCCGTGATCGGGGTGCCGTTCATCCCCCCGTAGTACCGGGCACCCCCGAAGGCGTAGACGGCGCCCTCCGCGGTCACCAGCCAGTACCCCGAGCCGCTCGGCGTAGGCGCCCCGAGCGACAGACCGGTGGCGGCCGAGGCCACACCCGGGGACACACCGGCCAGGAGCCCGCTCATCACCACGACCCCCGAAGCCACACCGGACACCCGACGCGACCACCGCTGGCGGCGGAGCGCGAGCAGCCGGTTGCGGCGGGCCGCACGACGCATGGAACGACTTCCCATCGACTTTCCCCGTTCGATCGGGCCCGCCGGGCGGGTCAGTCCGCACAATCTAGGCAGTAGGTTGCCTGGCGACAAGGACCGACGCCGGGAGATCGATGGCCGTGCACAGACGACTGCTGACCGACGCCGCCCGATCCGCACGCCGCCCGACCCGGAGGCGACGGGGTCGTTGCCGGACCGGCCTGGTCGCGGCGATCGCGCTCGCCCCGCTCCTCGCGTCGTGCTCGTCGACGAGCGGCCCGTCGACCTCCCCGGCCGACCGCACGTTCACCGCCGGACTCGCGGCCGAGGCGAGCGGCAACCGCGCCCTCGCCGTCGCCGACTTCCTGGCCGTGGTGAAGCAGGACCCGCGCAACAAGTACGCGTGGTACGACCTCGGGGACATCGCCGGCCAGGCCGGCCAGCCCGCACAGGCCGAGTCCGACTACCGCCGGTCCCTCGGGATCGATCCGGGCTACGTCCCGGCGCTCTACAACCTGGCCGTGCTCGAGACGGCCGGCGCTCCCGCTGCCGCGGCGGCGCTCTACGAGCGGGTCCTCCGTGCCGCGCCCGGCAACGCGGAGGCCCACTGGAACCTGGGCTACCTGCTTCGGACGCTCGGCCGGACATCGGCCGGGGACGCGCAGATCGCCACCGCCCTCCGCCTGGACCCGTCCCTGGCCAGACGGGGCCGCGCCGGCACCCCGTCGGCTGGCAGATGACATCGACGGGGGCAACGGTCGGACTCGTCATGATCGTGAAGGACGAGGAGTCGACCCTTCCCCGGCTGGCGGCGAGCCTCGAGGGCCAGATCGACCACTGGACGATCGTCGACACCGGTAGCACCGACGCCACCGTGACCATGGCGCAGGACCTGTTCCGCGAGGTGCCCGGACAGGTGATCCGCGACGAGTGGCGCGGGTACGGACCGTCGCGGAACGTCGCCCTGGAAGCCGCCCGTCCCCATTCGGAGTGGCTCCTGACACTCGATGCCGACGACACCGTCGCCGGCGAGATCGAGCGCCACGTGCCCGCCGGGCGCGATTCGGTCGAGGCGGAGTACCGGTTCGAACCGCTGCACTACTGGGTCACCCGGATGGTGCGGGCCGACGCCGGCTGGCGATGGCACGGACGCGCCCACGAGCACCTCGAACGGACCGACGGACCGGTCGTGCCGTTCCGCACGGGCCGCTTCGTCGTCCACCACCATGCCGACGGGGGCAACCGGGCCACCAAGCTGGAGCGCGAACTCGACCTGCTGCAGGCCGACCACGCCGAGCACCCGGCGGACCAGCGGACGCTCTTCTACCTTGCCCGCACCCACGAGGACATGGGCGATCCGGCCCGGGCCGCCGACTGGTACCGGAGGCGCATCGCGGCCGGGGGCTGGGAGGAGGAGTCCTGGTACTCGACGTGGCGACTCGGCGTCTGCCTCCTGGCCTCGGGGCGGGTGGACGAGGGCTGCGGGGTCCTGTGGAGCAGTTGGGGGCGCCGGCCGTGGCGGGCGGAGCCCTTGTGGACCCTGGCCGAGCACTACCGTTCGACCGGCCAGTGGCAGCCGTGCGCCGAGGTCTGCCGCCTGGCCCGCGACCACTGTGGCCTGGGCACGGACCAGGCGGGGAACGAGTACGGCGGCGACCGGCTGTTCGTCCACACCGACGTCTACCGCTGGCGCATGGCCTACGAGGAGTCCATCTGCTCCTACTACGTGGGCGCGCACCGACGGGGCCTCGAGCTCACCGACGAGCTGCTGGCACTCCGCGACCTCCCACCGGCGATCGCGCAGAGCGTCCGCGACAACCGGCACTTCTACGCCGAGGACCCACCCGGATCCTCCTGACGGCCCCATGGCCGCGCGTGCGGGACGCCCGCGCGGTCGTCGGCACCCGCCTCACGCCTCGAGCCACACCCGGTTGGCCGGCCGGTCGGCGGCGAGCAGGCCCGCCTCGGCCATCCGGCGGCACACGGCGGCGGCGATGACCCGCGGGACCGGCCGGTTCCGTCCACCCAGGAACTGCCGAACCGTGCCGTCCGGGGCCAGCTCGAGGCAGTACGCCAGCACCCCGCCGACCTCGACCCCGAAGAGCAGGCTGCGCCCGGCCGCCACCGAGGGCCCGAACGAGCCGATGCAGTTCTGCAGCGATCGCCCCCATGCCGCCAGCTCGTCGCTCGAGCGCGGGACCAGGATCCGCGCGTCGTGACCGACCTCGGCCCCCTGCAGAACCGCCGCCCCCACCGGCGGCACCAGGCGGGCGCCCGCGTCCACGGCCGGTGCCGCCGGCGCCACGCGGGCCCGACGTCTCGGATCGGACGGAGGGGCAGGAGGGTCGTCGACGGGTGGGGCCGTCGGTGGGGTTCGCCGTCGGGTTGCCGACCGGTCGCGGGTGGCGGGCGGGCGGGCGACCGGCCGGGTGCCCGCGGCCGTCCGCGCGGGCAGGCGGCACCACCCGCCCGAACCCGGGTCCGGGTCGCTCGGGAGGAGCCCGCGGCACTCGTCGCGCAGTGCCTCCAGGCGGTGCGCCGGGCGTGGCGGGAGCAGGTGGAGCACGCCGGGGGCGATCCGGCAGATCTCGTCGAGCAGCGCCGGGCCGTCGGCGCGGGCCACGGCCTCGGCCAGCAATCGCTCGGCCCCGGCCGGGCCCAGTCGGTCGGCGACGGCACGTCCGGCGGCCAGCCGCTCGCCCCCGGGCCAGCGGTCCGGCGGGTGCGCCGGTCCGGGGCAGCTCAGGAGCCGGGCCAGTCGGTCCGGCTCGCAGACCCGCCCGGCCATGAGCGCCACCGCCAGGCGCAGGAGCCCCACCCGTCCCGTCCGCGGACCGTCGTCGACGATCGGGGTCGCCCCGGACGGCGGCACCGGGTGGGGATCGACCAGTCCTTCGGCGAGGGAGCGGGCGACGGCCCGGGTCGACCTGTCGCCGAACGCGGACCGGGCGCCCTCGCCGGGCGTGGGTCCGGCCAGCGCCGGCGCCGCCCACCGGGGTACCTCGCGGAGCGCGGCGGCGCCCCGGTCGTAGGCGAGGCCCAGCAGAGGAAGCGCCGCGCCACCGACGGTGGCCAGCAGGCCCGCTCCCTCCGGGTCGTCGGACCGCCAGGCGCCCGTCCCGTCGAGGAGCGAGACGACCCAGCCGGTCACCGCGGCCCCGGCCGAGCCCGGCGCGCAGGATCCGTCGTCGACGGGGAGCACCTGGCGGAAGATGTCGGGCTGCAGGGACACGTCGATCGTCCTGTCCGTCGGGAACAGTGCCAGCGCGACCCGCAGCCGTCCGTCGGCCACGGCGAACCGGAACGAGGTGCCGTTCGGGGCGCACAGGGCGCCGGCCGACGCCGGCCGCACCGCCAGGTCGGCTCCCGCGCCACGCCGCTCCCACTCGAGGAGGTGGCCGTCCACCTCGATCCGCTCCATTCCCGCGACCGTAGCGAACGCCTGTTCGCCCTGCACGGGAGGCGGCGGTACCGCTCCGGCCGGTCGGGGAGCACCGGACGGGCCCGCCGCCCTACGGTTGGGAGGTGCATCTGACCCCGATCCGCGTCGAGGCCGAGGTCACCGACGATCGCGGTGGTCGGAGCGAGTCGGCATCCGTCGACGGCTCACCGCGGACGGTCGGGCTCGGACCGCTCGAGGTGGAGCTGGAGCTCAGCGACTCCGGTGCCACCTGGGCCGTGTCGAACCGGGGTGACCGGGACGTCCGGATCCGGTCGATCGGCCTCGTGTACCGGATCGACGGCGGGGACGAGCCGGTGCGCATGTTCCGCAACGGCTACCAGTCGTGGTCGCCGACGACGACCGGCGTGCTGGGTGTCGATGCCGACCCGTCGGTGCGCGCCGACCTCGAGTTCCTCCAGGCCGTCCACCATGCCGATCAGCGCCGTGCCCGGCCCGGTGAGCTCCGCTCCGAGTGGATGACGGTGCTCGCCGACAGCTCCGGGTCGGCGCCGGTCCTCGTCGGTTTCGACGGCGGGGACCGTCACGACGGCACGCTGCGCCTCCGGGCCGAAGACGACGGTGCCGAGGTGCGGGCCGAGGCATTCCTGGGCGACGCCTCCGTCACCGCCGGCGAGCGCCGGGAGCTGCACGCCGTCGAGGTCGCCCGGTCCGCGGAACCCGACTGCAGCGGCCTGCTCGACCAGTGGGCCGCGGCGGCGGGCGCCCGGGCCGGGGCCCGGACGGGTGCGCCGTTCCAGGTCGGCTGGTGCAGCTGGTACCAGTACTTCCACGACGTCACCGAGGAGGACATCCGGTCCAACCTGGCCCTGGCCGGCGACTGGCCCTTCGAGGTGTTCCAGGTCGATGACGGCTACCAGGCCGCCATCGGCGACTGGCTCGACACCAACGACCGGTTCCCGTCGGGCCTGGCCGGCCTGGCGTCCACGATCCGGGCAGCCGGCCGGACCCCCGGCCTGTGGCTCGCCCCGTTCCTGGTGGCGCCCGATTCCGTCGTGGCGCGGCGCCACCCGGACTGGATCGCCCACCACCGGGTGGACGGAGCCGACGCCGGTCCCCTCCGGACGTGGTGGAACCCGCCATGGGGCGGGGGCGAGGACGGATTCATGTACGGCCTGGACACCACACATCCCGAGGTCGTCGCCCACCTCGAGCACCTGGCCGCGGCCGTGGTCGATGCCGGCTTCCCCTACCTGAAGCTGGACTTCACCTTCTCCCCCTCGGTCGACGGCGGCTACACCGACCCGGGGCCCACGCCGGCCGAACGCGTCCGGGCCGGGTTCGCCGCGATCCGACGGGGAGCGGGGGACGCCGCCTTCCTGCTCGGCTGCGGGGTCCCCCTCTCCAACGTGGTCGGCCTGGTCGACGCCAACCGGATCGGGCCCGACGTCGCGCCGCTGTGGGCACTCGACCCCGCCGACGAGATGGTCCCCGGCTACCTGGGAATCCAGCCCGCCACCGCCCACGCCTTCACCAACACGCTGACCCGGGCATTCATGCACCGCCGTCTGTGGCTCAACGACCCGGACTGCCTGATGCTCCGCTCCAAGGACACCGCCCTGGGCGAGAACGCGGCCCGCACCTGGGCCCATGCCGTCGGCGTGTCCGGCGGCATGGCGCTGGTCTCGGACGACCTGTCCCTGCTCGACGCCGACTCCCGCCGCCTGCTCGACGAGGTCGTCGCGCTCGGGCGGACGGCCGATGCCGCAGCCGCGGCCGGCGACGGTCCGCGGTGCGACGACCTGCTGGAACCCGGCCCGCCGTCCCGGCTCACGTCGCGGGCGGGGCGCCTGGAGGTCGACACCTTCGCCGGCAGCTCGCAGTTCACGCCGGGGGGCTGAGTCCCGGCACGCGGCCGCGCCGGTCACGCCCACGGGCGCCGGTAGGGTCGACGGGCATGGACCCCCGATCGCGGATCGTGGAGGCCCGGTCCGTCGGCCGGGCCGCCGCCGAGGACGGGATCGAGCACGTCCGCACCCAGGCCCGGGCCCAGGTGCGCCGGTCCCTGGGGATGACCCGGGAGCCGGCGCCGGCCACGAGCGACCCGGCGCTCGCCTACATCGCACCCGATTCGGTCGTGCGCCGGATCCACGGCGACCTGCCCTCGATGCTCATCGGCGGGTTGTCGGCGCTCCTCTTCCAGATGCTCCACCCGCTGGC